>ERZ808037.1138-NODE-1138-length-19051-cov-5.083377_pt1 | contig 19051 bp, 17 predicted proteins | sample MGYA00380190_ERZ808037 | MGnify/ENA primary metagenome ERZ808037 (study PRJEB31490, sample SAMN06133399) | mouse gut metagenome | isolation source: J9 | host: mice | place: China: Chengdu | collected 2015-05 ... | reverse complement strand
CGCCCAACGAACTCGAAAAACACCGGCAGCGTGACATATTTCTTTATTTCGCACTGCCAGTCTTTTAAATCTAAAAAAGTTCGCTAAGAATACTCCCCTAATGGATAGCAAAGCCACCCAAGCACTCGCCAAAGTATTCGGGTGGCTTTTGCTATATAGAATTACTTACAAAAAAACAAGGTATTTTCCTTGCGGACACTGCATTCCTTTTTCAGCATCAGGCTTCCTGCGGCAAGCAGCGCTTTGCTGTTGCTGCGGGCATTCTGCGGGCAAACGGCGATACAGCGCATACAGGAAATACAGATTTCGGCATTTGTCTTTGACGGATCATCGGTAAAAATCGCACCTACGGGACATTCTGCCGCGCAGACACCGCAGCGGGTACATTTTTTTCCCGCCTGAGGCTTCATGGGAACGCCGCCGTACTTGCGGTAAGGTCGGTTTCCGGGAAGCACAAAGCCATCTGGCTTTACCGGATTATCCGTTTTTACCTGAGAGCCTGTCCCTGCCGGATGCTCCATTTTGCTCTGTGTTTTTTGTTCTGCCTGCCCCTGCAGCCTTTTTCTTACATCTTCTGCAAAACGTCTTAGCTGTTCTTCATCCCCTCTGTCCGGCCGCCCTGCGGCAAACTGGCGCATAATGGAATGTTCGGCAATCGCGGCAATCCCAGCCGCACATGCAAAGCCGGCAGCAGCCAGAGTATCCTGCAGTTCTGCAAAGGTATCATCAAAATCCCGGTTTCCATACACGACAACAAGAATGGCGGCTGCTCCGTTCCCCTTCATCTGTGCCAGCCGTTCTACAGCAGGTGCAGGAACCCTTCCGCCATAAGAAGGAACGGAAACGATGCAGACATCCTCTTTTTCAAAAGAACAGGCAGAAAAATCCTGATCTTTTTTCAGCAGATCAATCACCGTACTTTCCGGGGCAAAGGCTTTTGTAAACATATTCGATACTTTTTTGGTTCCCCCTGTGGGGCTGAACATAATTTCAAAAACAGACATAGCACACCTCATATTCATTCACAATCATTCATAATAACTAATAACCATCAACCAACAAAAGCTCATAAATGTTAAAGCGCACCTGAAAAATTCAGGCACGCTCCAAGAAGCAGAATCCGCTAAATGAACTGCTTACAGTATAGTAAAAATTTATAGAAGAAGCAAGTATATTTTTGTTTTATTTATGTATTTCTACAGATAATCAAACAAGCATATCAAATAACCCTGCACAATCGGTCTGCAGCTTTTTATACACCGCATATCCCTTATCATAGACTTCACGGTTTACCGGATTTGGTTCATAGCGCGCCACAATATCGACCATGCTTTCACACGCGCTCTCTACACTCGCAAACAAACCAACAGCCTTTCCTGCCAGAATCGCCGCGCCAAGGCAGGCGGCTTCTTTTGCACTGGTAACGCAGACTGGCTTTTGCAGAATATCTGCCTTGATTTGATTCCACACCGGGCTTTTTGCGCCCCCGCCGAATGCCCGTACCTCGTCCACCTCGATTCCCATTGCGGACAATGCATCCATATTCCTCCGCACCAGATAACCCAGCGATTCCATAATTGCACGGATAAAATGCCCCTTCCCGTGCACCATGGTAATTCCCATAAATACCCCTGTGGCATGCGGGTTTACATCCGGTGCCAGAGAGCCGTTTAAATGCGGAAGGAAGGACAGTCCCTCTGCCCCCGCAGGTGTCCGCAAAGCCTGCATCGTCATTAAATCATAGGCATCTGCCCCGGTCATTGCCGCACTGGTACTCTCCAGCTGGCAGAAATGATCCCGGTACCAGCGCAGGCAAATACCACCCGAAGTAAAGGTGTGCATCATATAGGTATCCTTCACCGGATAGTAATGTATGGGCATCTGACGGTTTGGGTCATACATTATCTTGTCCGTAGGCACACAGACTGCCAGTGTAGAACCGATACTTTCCGAAAACATTCCCGGTCTTACCGCACCCACGCCGACTGCGCCGACCGCATTATCCATGGCACCCGTGCAGACTTTAACTTTACGATCCAGCCCCAGCCGATCAGCTACCTCAGGCAATATGGTTCCTGCCACCTCGCCGGGTTCTAAAATCTCCGGGAAGTTTTCTTTCGTCATCTCCAACTCATCCAGCATGATTTTCCAGTAGCCCTTCGTTGTAATATCCCAGTACAGCGTCGAACACAGCATGGAACAGTCCGACACATAGCGCCCGGTAAGCTGATAGAGAATAAAGTCCTCAATCAGCAGAATTTTTTTCGTCTTTGCATAAACCTCCGGCTCATTTTCCTTTACCCATAGCGCCTTGGCTGCCGGCCAGTTTGCTGCCCAGCTGATTTGCCCGGTATGCTGATAGCAGAGTTCATCGCCGTATTTTTCTGCCAGATACTCCGCCTGTTTTACGGCACGGTTGTCCATCCAGCTAATGGAATTGCGCAGCGGTCTGCCCTCCCCGTCCACAAAAAACATCGTTTCACTCTGCAGCGAAAACCCAATCGCCGCAATTTCTTTCAGATTAAGCCCCCGGCTCTTTAGCTGCCCAAACCCCTTTTCAATGGCATTCATATAGATTGCCGGATCGGATTCCACAAAATAACTCTGCGGGGTAAAAAGCTTGTATTCCAATGTAACACTTTCCAACATCTTTCCTTCCGTTGTAAATACAGCAAGCTTTAATGCCGTTGTCCCCAAATCAATTCCTGCAATTAACGGATGCATAAACTACCTCCCTCCAACACTTTAAAAAATCAAATACTTTTTAGAAGCAAACACCTTAAAAACAAAATATTTTAGTAGCCAAACACTTCCCGGTGAATAAATTTTGCCACCCCATCCTCATCGCAGCTTCCTATAACATCGGTTGCCCTGCCCTTCACTTCTTCCAGGGCATTGGCAACCGCATAGCTCCTGTCTGCTGCCTGAATCATGGATAAATCATTGAGATTATCCCCAAACACCACGGCTTCACTGCACCCCAGCCGCCTTTTTAACGCCAAAAGGGCATTGCTCTTTGCCGCCTTGCCGGAAAATATTTCCAGGCAGTACTGCCCATTATAAATATTCAGATAAAATGCACAGCGAACCCCTGGAATCTGCTCTGCTGCCGCTTTTATCGGCTCCAAATCTTCTTTTGATCCGGTGCAGGCAAGATAAACCACATCTTCCTGTTCTGCCGCAGATTCCAAATCCTGGCACAAAGCTACACGTTTGCAGGCTTTTAAAGCTTTATCGCTGTAATACTGTGTCTGCCGGGTCATCTCGGGACGGTTATAAAAAATGCTTATCCGGTTCTGCAAAAAGGTATAGAGAAATACACCGGTTTTCTGCTGCTTAAATACAGAAAGCACCTGCCTTACCTGTTCTTTCGCAATAACCTTTACGTCCAGATATTCCTGTAACGAAAAATCATAGAGAAATACACCATTGGTCAGGATCGACGGAATCTGCAGATGCAGATCCGAAAGCCGGTAGTCACAGGCATAGGGCATACGCGCCGTGGCTACGGCAAAGCAGGTTCCCTGGTCGATGCACGCATTCAGCAGACGGACGGTATGGTCGGACAGCTGCTTTTTTGTAGTAAACAGGGTTCCGTCAAGATCGGATACATACAGACGTTTCATTTTCAGCACACCTCCTGCGTGGAAATAATATCTGCGCCGCTGCCGGACACATCGGCAAGGATCACATCACCGATATGGATGGGCAGCTTCTCCTGGCTGACAGGGTGGGAAAAAATTTCTTCGGCACAGGCAAACAAAAGACGTTTTGGCACAGGTGCGCTGGTCTTTACACTAAATGGTTTTGTTTTCCCCTCAACCCGCATAAGGCAGGTCAAAACCCTTTTTGGCTCAACGGCTTCCTGACCGGCAAATTCCTCGCCGCGCCTGCACTGATTTCCGCTTACCTTACACACCTGCCCTCCAGAAAGAACCACCTTCATCCGGCATCCCACCGGGCAGTTTATGCAGATCATCTGCTTTTCTGTACTCATCCTGCTATACCTCCAATCGAATCACTACCTTTTCAGCCTGTGCAAAAAGACGGCGCTCTAAGGCAAAGCTACACATCTCTCCCTGTGTCAGCACCCGTTTTTTGATCCGCTTTACACAGACACCATCTGCATCCACGCAGACGGTACAGTTGAAGTACCTGCCCCGCGGACGAAACATCATCTCCACAACCGCATTCCCCGTACGGCAAAGCTTCTGGGGCACGGCTGCATTTACCCCAAAGCCCTCCTCCACCGCAATCCAATCCTTTTCTGCGGATTCTGTGCTGCCCTTCTCTTTGCTCTTTAACCCTGCCTTCTTTAAATAATGCGCTGCATTTTCCCCTGCCCTTGCCCCTTCCAGGCTGACAAAATCAACCAAATCATGCACATGGAGTACATTGCCGCAGGAAAATACCCCTTCCTGGGAAGTCATCAGGGTATCGTCCACAACTGCCCCCTTTGTCGCGGCAGAAAGAACAATCCCGGCTGCCTTGGTCAGCTCATTTTCCGGAATTAGCCCCGCAGAGATCAGCAGAGTATCGCAGGGAATGGTAAACTCGCTCCCCGGTATGGGAAGGCGGTTTTCATCCACCTTTGCCACCGTCACATATTCCACACGCCCCCGTCCATGAATGGCGGCAACCGTGCTGTTATAGCTTATGGGGATAGAAAAGTCCTCGATGCACTGGGCAATGTTTCTGGCTAAACCGCTCGAACAGGGCATGATTTCCACCACATGCTCAACCTTCGCGCCCTCAAGCACAAACTGACGTGCCATAATCAGCCCTATATCTCCGGAGCCTAAGATCACCACCCGTTTTCCGGGCAGATAACCGTCAAGGTTTAGATAGCGCTGGGCTGTCCCTGCCGTGATCACACCGGCAAGACGCCTGCCGGGAATCATCAGCGCCCCGCGGGAGCGTTCCCGGCAGCCCATGGCTAAAATCACTGCCCCTGCCCGGATTTCCACCCGTCCCTGTGTGGGATTTACCACAGTAATCACCTTGTCCCTGGTCATGCCAATGGCAAAGGTTTCCAGCATACAGTCAATACCTGCACGAACCACCTCACCGGCAGCTCTCTCGGCAAATTCCACACCGGTTAAATCCTCCCCGTAGCGATGAATACCGAATCCATTGTGAATACACTGACGAAGAATTCCGCCCAGGCGGGCACTTCGCTCAATCACAAGAATATCCCTGATTCCCTGCTCTCTTGCCCTTACTGCCGCCGATAAGCCCGCTGCCCCTCCGCCGATAATTACCAGCTCTCGTTCTCTCACCATTATCGCTCACCTCCGTTTACAGGCTTCATCAAGTAAAATCGGGGAATTGCCGCCCGACTGTGTAATTTCCAATGGTGTTTTGTGCAGTTCTTCACATAAAATCTCTAACACCCTGGGGCTGCAAAAGCCTCCCTGACAGCGCCCCATCCCTGCGCGCACCCGCATTTTTACCGCACTAAGGCTTCTTGCACCTACCGGGCGGCGGATGGCATCCCGAATCTCTGCCTCGGTCACCTGTTCGCAGCGGCAGACGATTTTTGCATAGTCCGGGTCTTCTGCAATCGCCTGCTCCTGTTCTTCCTTCGTCATGGTGCGGAAAGGCTTTTTTATCCTGCGCCCCGGCTGGTAGTCTTTCTTTTTCTCCGGCTTTTCCCGCTCCACCAGCAGACTGACCATAGCAGCGGCAATCGCAGGTGCCGCAGTCACCCCGGGTGATTCGATCCCTGCAAGGTTAATAAAACCCGGTGCGTCTGCAGGCTCGCCGAGGATGAAATCGTCCCGATCCGGATGTGCCCGGCTGCCGCCGTAAGCGGTGATTACAGATTCTCCGGGAAAACGGGGAACGTGCCGGCTGATGGGAAGATACTTCCATTTCTCTTCAAAAAAAGCAATAATCTTTTCTATGCCTTCGCGGGTAGTGTCCGAAAAATCCCGATCCTCTGTGTCGTCTGCATTGCAGCCCAAAATAATCGTGCCGTCCACGGAGGGCATTAACCCCATGCCCTTGGTGTGACCGCCCCCGGGAAGTTCCTCCGGCGGCTGATAAATCGTAGTTTTTACAAAGGGAGCAAATTCACGATCCAGGATCAGATGCTGCCCCTCTCTGGGAAGGATATGGAACCTGTCCTTCGACACCATGTTATTCATCCGATCGGCATGGGTTCCGGCACAGTTAAAGATATAGCGGGCAGCAACCGCATCCTCCTTTGTTGTCACAATCCAGTGTTCTCCTTCTCTATGTATACCGATAACTTCTGCCGAGGTCTTAAATTCCACCCCGTTTATCGCCGCATTCTCTGCCAGGGCAAATACCAGGCTGTAAGGGCAGACCATCGCGCTGTCCGGCACCCAAAGACCGCCGATGACACCCTCGCCCATATCCGGCTCAACCGCAAGTATCCCTTCCCGGTCACAAACCTCACACCGCACCCCATTGGCATCGCCCATGGCTTTTAAGCGGCGCACCTCCTCCATCTGTTTTTCATCCGTGGCAAACATGATCAGCCCGTTTTTTTGGTAGGGAACCTCAAGCTCCCTGCAGAGTTCTTCATACATCCGGCTTCCCTTTACATTGTAAATTGCCTTGTTTGTCCCCGGCTCCGGGTCATATCCCGCATGTACGGTTGCAGAATTTCCCCGGGTCGTCCCGGCGCAGAGATCATGCCCCTTTTCTAAAACCAAAACCTTGAGTTCATAGCGGGCAAGCTCCCTGGCTACCGAACAGCCGCAGATTCCTGCCCCGATTACAACCGCATCCCACATAGCCATTCCCCCTTATTTTATTTTTAATCATTTTTGTCGTTTAAAGCCCGGCATCCAGTGCTTCTGCCCGTGCAATCAGGCGTTCGATAAATGCATCATTCCACCATCCCAGATAAAACAGTAAATCCGACAGTGTAAAGCGGTTCCGGTAGAGATGGCAGTTTTTCAGTGCCCATCGAGCCGTTTGGGGATCGATAGAAGGCGTCATCTGGAAATAACGGGTGGGTGCCCCTGCCTGGTGCATCTGTTTACAGAGATACTCCGGTTTTACTGTCACTTTTTTAATCTCTGCCTTAAAGCCCTCCCAGTCGGCAAGCAGAGCTTTTAACTTATCCCGGTTTTCATGCCAACTTTCCAGCTTTTTCTGATAGCCCTGCCAACATTCATCTGCCGTTTCCCGGCGAATCCAGGAAAAAGCGTCGTATACCATGGGTTTTACTGCTTCCTTATCTGGAAAGCACTGCGCAAAATCCACGGTTTTCGGGTCAAATTCCTCCAGGAAAATCTCCCAGGCGATCGCGGTAAAGATTGTCCCAATCGATACCTGTGCCCCGTGGAAGGCAACATCGCGGTTTTGCTTTTCCGCTGCCATATCCAAAAGATGGGTAATAATGTGCTCCGTGCCCGAGGACGGGCAGGATTCCCCGGCAATGCCCATGGACAGCCCGCTTAACGTCAGCACCCTTGCCAAAAGCTCTAAAGCCTCCCGCTCCTGCCCGGCAAGCGCTGCCGAGCAATCTAAAAGCCTGGAATTCTGTGTGCGCAGAATAGCACAGGAAGCCTCATTATAGGTCGTATTCATTCCTAACCGCCAGGCAAGATACCAGTCCACCGGAGCTGTCCAGGTTGCCAGGACATCGCCGTAACCTGCCAGATTGCGTTCCGCAGGTGCCCTTTCAATAACCTCCAGGTCAATGATAAGCACCGTGGGATAACGGGTGGGCAGGGAGGTTTTTACCCCGTTTTTTAACATAATGGAAATCCCGTCCGAAAAGGCATTAACCGACAAAGCCGTCTGCACAATAATCAGGGGAGGCTGGTTTTTAACGGCAAAGGTAGCATCCTTGCACAGATCTGCCACGGTTCCGCCGCCGATGCCAACCACACAGTCGGCACCGCTTTCACTGATGGCAGCCTGGATTTTCTTGCTCTCCGTATCAACGGCATGGAGAACATGGTCGTGATTATCCAGGGCAAGCCAGGTCACGGTAAACAGCGGGCTTAACAGGTAATAAATCACTTCCTTCAGGCTGTTTTTCCCGCGGTAATAGGGGGTCATATCCGTAACCATTAAAACCTTTTTGTTTTTGGTATAGCCCTCCACCACCTCCGGCAGACATTCAATGGCTTTTTCCTGAATATAAATCCGTTCCATTAAAATCGGACAAAGCCTGCCCTCGGGGTCATTGCCCTTTAAGGCGGCACGCAGCCCGTTCAGATCCCGCGGGTCGGCGTTGATCAAGCGCTGATCGGTCATAACTGCTCCTCCTTATCCTGATAGCACTGGTGGAAAAACGGCTCCATTGCCTTATAACATTCGCGGTAGCGGGCATATGCCTCATCATAGGCAGCCTTCTTTGCCGGATCTGGTTCATAGGTTGCCCCCAGCTCGACCATGGCTTCTGCGGCTTCATCTAAACCGGAAAAATTCCCCTCGGCAACGCCTGCAAGCATTGCCGCACCAATCGCAGCACCTTCGGCACTCTTGGTTGCCGTCATCGGCTTTCCCAAAAGATCCGCCTTCATCTGGCACCAGAAGGGGGATTTGGTGCTTCCGCCCACGATCCGCACGTTGGAGCAGTTCATGCCAATCTCCTCAAAACGGTCAACATTGTCCCTTAACCCAAAGGAAATCCCTTCAAACACCGAACGCACCAGATCCTCAAACCGGTTATTTAGGGTAAGCCCGGTAAATGTTCCCCGGGCATTGCCGTTCCAGGTCGGGGTCATGGCACCGCCCATACAGGGAAGGAAGGTCACGCCGTTGCTGCCAACAGGAGAAGTTTCTGCTAAAACGTTCATAATGTCATAGTTGTCAAAACGCAGCACACGGTCACGGAACCAACGGGTCGTGCCGCCGGATACAAAGCCCGGATTTTCAATCAGCCACCAGCGGGCATCTGCATGGTGGTGGGTTTCCACAAGATGACCAATCGTGTCAAATACCGGCTTATCTGCCACGGCTGCCACCGGCTCTGCCGTCCCGGTAATATCACAGACCATACCGGGCTTTACCAGACCGGCACCCAAACAGGCAGCGTGTTCATCGCCGGTGCCGATGATTACCTTTGTCTTCGTCGTCAGCCCCAGTTCCCTTGCCGCATATGCCGACAAATGACCGCAGACTTCTTCGGGACGCCCGATCCTGCCAAGAAGGGAAGGGTCAAGCGAAAAGATCTCTGCCATTTCATCATCCCACTGCTTTTTGGTCACATTGTAGAGCATGGACGCCGAAGCCTGGGCATAGTCAACCACGCTCTCGCCGGTCATCCAGTGTACCATAAAGCTGTCCACGTTGAGGATGGATTTACACTGTGCAAACACATCGGGGCGGTTTTTCTTTATCCAGAGCATCTTTGCCGCCGTATGTGAGGAATCCAGATTCAGCCCTGTAACTTCAAATACGCGCTCATGGGATATGCGTGCGGCAATTTCGCGGATTTCTGCCTCTGCGCGCCGATCCAGCCAGATAATGGAATTCATCAGCGGCTTTCCGTCCTTATCGACGGCAACTACACTATCATTAATTGCATCCATGCCAATCGTTCCAATTTCCTCCGGAGCCACGCCGCTGCCTGCCAAAAGCTGGTGAACCACGCTCTTAAACGAGTGAATCCAGTCTGCCACCACCTGCTCTGCCCATGCCGGATTTGGATAAACGGGGTCGTGGGCACAGCTTGCTTCGGCTATGATTTTTCCTGTGGAATCCACCAAAAGCCCCTTTAAGCTCTGTGTTCCCAGATCAATACCAATGACATACATAAATTTCCCTCCCAATCATTTAAAATTTACATTTTTTACAGCAATCTTGTAATCTCTTTCACGGAATCAAAGATCAAATGCGGCGTTACCCCGGCGTCAGGAAGATCTGCAAGCTGAACTTCACCGCTTAACACAAGGATTCCATAAAGCCCATTGCTTATGCCGGACTGAACATCGGTGTAAAGCCGATCACCCACAACTGCCGTGCTTTTTGGCTCTGCACCCATGACGTTAAGCATGTAGTCGATAATCTCCCGGTTAGGTTTGCCGACAATCTTATCCGGCATACGTCCCGCAGATGCCTGCACATAGGCAAAAAGGGCACCAATATCCGGTACAAAACCGGTCTTTGTGGGACAGTTATAGTCGGGATGTGTTCCGATATAGGGAATGCCTGCGCGGATAAAGTCACAAAGACGGCAGAGCTTTGTCCAGGTAAAGGATGTGTCAAAAGCCGTCACCACCACATCGGGGTGATCCTCCTCCAAAACGATCCCCGCGGCTTCAAATTCATCCATCAGCACGCGGTTTCCGAACAAATACACTTTTTTTCCCGGAAATTGCTTGTTCAGGTAGGCAATCGTCGCGTGACCGGAGGTTACCAGCTGTTTTTCGGGATCAATATCCAGACCCATGCGGTGAAGCTTATCGATGTAAGCTTCTGCATTTTTTGAAGAATTGTTTGTCATAAAACAGTATTTCCTCCCCGTCTGCTCTATACGGCTCAGAAATTCTCTTGCCCCGTCAATCCAGGTTTCATCCAGATAGACGGTTCCGTCCATGTCCAGCGCAAAATTTTGAATGTTTGGAATAAGCCCCTCCCTGTCAAAATTTACAGAATATCGTTTCCGCAGATCGTTTATGATCATCACTTCCTTTATTCTTTTTTGATGGATTGGCTCTGAGATTGGAATTGTATGGGGTTATTATGCGAGGTGTGAAAATAAATGTCAAGAAAATACAGGGGACAAAATGTCCAAAAAATGACCTCTTTGCTTCACCTCGATAACTTGTGAAGCAAAAAGGTCAAAACGCTTATTTTTATCGAATTTTAAGCGACTTGTTTTAAGCGGCTTCTGTGTTCCGACATGACACTAAAGATGCGGCAGCTTTGCCACAATCACGTTAAGCCCCTTTGTTCTAAGCCCGGCAATAAATTCCGGGTTTGCCTCGCCGTCGGTGATCAGGGCTGTGATTTCGGATAAGGAGGCATAGGAGCAGATGGAAGGCTGATTTAATTTTGTACTGTCACAGAGGATGTAGCGTTCCTTTGCACACAGAAGGATGCTGCGCTCCACCTGACCAACTAAAATATTGTCGCTTCCGGCTCCGGATTCTAAAGAAAACGAATCGCAGCCGATAAATGCCCGCTGGACATAGTTGTTTTTAAATAAATCCTGGGCGTGCGGTCCCACGATACAGCCGGTTCTGGAGCGCACGATTCCGCTGTTAATCCGAACCTCCAGATCCCGACTTTTGGAAATTAAGCTGGCAATCATGGTGGAATCCGTAAAAACAACTGCTTTTTTCAGCTTGAGAACATAGGAAGCCAGCTCCATAACCGTGGAGCTTCCGCCAAGTGCTATGGTTTCCCCGTCCCTCAGGTATCTGGAAGCTGCCTGTGCAATGGCTCTTTTCTGCAAAAGATTTAAACGTGTTTTCTTCCCAATCGTTTCATCGCGTTCAGCGTCCAGGCTTGCAGCCCCGCCGTAGGTGCGCAGCAAAAGCCCCTGCTGCTCCATGCGGGCAAGCTTCTTGCGCACCGTTGAGGTGGACAAATTCAAAAGACTGCAAAGTTCTGCATTGGTCACACGCTTTCTTGTTTCAAGCAAATAGAGGATGTAGCTTTCATCTTCGCCGTCAAGGACTTCAAATATCATGGGGATTCCTCCTTTCCCGCTTCTTTGTTTGACAATGCCACAAAAAGAATTGTATAAAATAATGCTTCAAATATACTGCAATTTTATCTTTTTTTCAAGAAATAACTTTGCCTGCCCAAAGTGCCGGGGGCTGGTCTTTCCCTTTATTTTCTTTCTTTTTCAAAAAATTTATTAGCAGATTTCACAAAGTTTTTTGGGGTTTTCTGGTAAATTTTTATAATAAGATCGTCATTTTTTTGAAATTTTTCCTGTTTGATTTTATTTTGTTTTCAAATTCCCGACTGTGTGCCCGCAGCAAATTTGACAAATTCCAAAATAAATGTTATTAATTTTTTATGCGGTTTGCCGCTCACTCACCGCTGTAATTGGCTTTCTCTGGGATTGGAATTGGAATAATGCTGTAAAACATGTAAGAAACAGCAAAAATAATGCTAAAAATGCCGAAAGAGAGGTCATGTAATGAAAAACAAACCCAATTTAATTGTAATGCTCACCAACCACGATGTAACCGTAAAGGATGCCTGTGAAATCTTTGAGGAATGTAAGGATATTGAAGAAGTAAAGCACTGGGGTTTTAAAAATGTGGGGCTTCCTGCCGGGGAGATGAAGCGCCTTGTCCGGGCAATGAAGGACGCAAAAAAAACAACCTTTCTTGAGGTTGTAACCTACGATGAAGCATCCTGCATGGAGGCTGCAAAGATCTGCGTGGACTGCGGTTTCGATGCGCTTATGGGAACGGTGTACTATCCGTCCGTACACCAGTATCTTGATGAGCATAAGATGACTTATAGTCCCTTTGTGGGTAAGGTTTCCGGTTCGCCGAGTATTTTAGAGGGGACAAACGAAGAAATTATCCAGAATGCAAAGGATTTAATGGCAAAGGGTATTCAGGACTTTGATATTCTTGCCTACCGCCATGTGGTGGATGGTGAGAAGCTTGCCCGGGAGTTCTGTGCTGCCATTGACGCACGGGTGGTGATCGCGGGCAGTATTTCCAGCTATGAACGAATCGATACCATGTTTGCCATTGCTCCCTGGGGATTTACCATGGGAAGTGCCTTATTTTCCAAAAACTTTGTTCCTGACGGTTCTTTCCGGGAAAATTTACAGGCAGTCGCGGATTATATGGCAAAAAAATAGAAAAAATAAAAGGGGGTTATGTTATGGTAAGTCAGATTATTGTATACATTATGGTTAGCTTTATGGCGATCGCTGCCATTGACCGGATGATGGGAAGCCGGTTCGGGCTGGGCGATCAGTTTGAAGAAGGCTTTAATGCCATGGGTGCCCTGGCTCTCGGGCAGGGGGGAATTATGGTAACTGCGGATCTTATCGGGAAGGTGCTGACGCCCACGGTGGGAAAGCTGTTCTCTGCCATCGGTGCCGACCCGTCCATGGCAGGCTCCCTGGTGCTCTCCATCGACACCGGCGGTTATGCCCTTGCCCATGCCATTCAGCCAAATCATGCCGATATTGCCAACTTTTCTGCGATTATCCTGGCATCCATGATGGGACCTACCATTGCCTTTGGCATCCCCGTATGCCTTGGCATTATCCCGGCAAAAGACCGGCGGTTTCTCTCCCTGGGAACCATGTCCGGCATAGTCTGCATCCCCTTTGCCTGTATCCTGGGCGGTCTGGTCGCCGGATTTTCTATGAAAATGGTTGTTATCAACATGATTCCTGTCCTGATCTTTGCCGTACTTATCGCGGTCGGGCTGAAATTAATTCCCAATGGAATGATGAAGGGCTTTAATATCTTTTCCAAGTTAATGCTTGCCTATTTAAGTTTTTTCATGGGACTTGCCATTGTCCAGGAGCTGACCCCCGTCCATATCGTGGAGCTGCGCCCTTTAAGTGAGGTCTGGATTGTGGTTGGATCGATTGCCATGATGCTTGCCGGTGCCTATCCGCTTGTTAAAATATTAACTAAAGTGCTGGGAACACCTCTGGGCAAGCTGGGGGCACTGATTGGAATCAACGAGGTTTCTGCCGCCGGTCTTATCGCCTGCTGTGCAAACTCCATTCCTGCCTACAATATGATTAAAAATATGGATAACCGCGGAAAGATTGTCAATATTTCCTTTGCCTGCTGCGCTGCCTTTGCCCTGGGCGACCATCTGGGCTTCTGTGCGGGCGTAGAGCCGGATCTGGTCGCTGCCATGGTTGCTGCAAAGCTCGGCGGCGGCATACTCTGCATCCTCTCCGCGATTTTCTTTACCAACATGAATAAATCCATACTTGACGAACCTGCCGGATGATTGATAAGAAATAAGAAAGGAAGCCTATGCCCAAAAAACAGACCAGCCGCAACACGCCTTCAAAAACTGCCTATCTTCTGCTCCTTGCCGCAGCCATACTGCTTGCGGCGCTCGCCTTTATGCTCACAAAGGGCAGGCTTCCTCTGTCCATACCGGGAAATTTTACCTCCCACCCTGCGGATCAGGCAGAAAATATGGTCTATGGGCTTTATTACCGTCCTTCTTCAGAAAATATTTTAGAGAGGGGCGGCTTCCTCTTAAAAAACCAAAAAAGCTTCCTGCAGGCAACCGAAGCTTCCAGCCGGATTACATTGAAGGCAGCAGATATTTCTGCGCGGAGCAGTCTGCCCATCGTACAGTTTTCGGAATATGTAGGTTATTTCTATCTGTACGACGGACAGACACTCTACCGCACAAACATTGACGGCAGCCAGTTAAGAGCAACGATAAAAAACTGCCAGAAATACGAACTCATGGGCAACTATATTTATTCGTTAAAAAATTATCATGGGCAAAGTCGGCTTTTTCGGTGCAGCATTATCGGAACCTACGAAAAAATGCTGTTTTCCCAGGAAATCTTAGATTTCTGGGCATATAACGGCAATCTTTTCTTAAAGCTGACCGACGGGCAATACCTCTGCTATAACGTTCTGGACAAAACCAGCCGAACCATCTCCCTGCCGGAAGATGCCAAAGAAATTGCCCTGTGCAGGGAAGGTATCCTCTATGTAAGCGCTGAAGGCAATGAGGGACGCATGGCACTTCACTGCCGCAGCTTTCTTACACAAAAGGACAGCATCCTTGCCGAACAGGAAACCGCAGACTACAACGTCCAAAGTTTCTGCTTTAGCCCCTCGGGGATTGCCCTGCTGCTCTCTCCTCTGGATGACGGCAGTGAAAATAAGAGCAACGAAGTATTTGCTGCCTGGTGCGGCATAGACGGCAGTTTATTTCACCTGTATAAAGAAAAGACATTTGCGCCCAATGCATATCTTGATATGGGAACTACCTGGCTTTTTGTTACGCAAGCCGACGGAACTACCTGGTATACCACACTGGAGGAGGAAAACTGGGAGTGCCTTGCTGCCTTTATTTCCCGCTCTGATGGCTAATCCTGCGGTCAATGCACCCACGGGTTCATCTTCATCACTTCCTTATACCGGAAACACGTTTCTGCATAGTCGTTAATCATCCCGCATGCCTGTAAGTGCGAATACACCACGCCTGAACCCAAATACCTAAATCTCCTCTTTTTTCCGGAAAAATAAGGGTGAAAAACAAAATGCAGAAAAATAAATTTTGCTTATCAAACCGGTGAAATCTGCCGATATATGATTAAAACGCTGTGGAAAAATAAATAAAACATAATGACTATTTTTCACCATCAGCAATCAGGATCAGCAGAATATAAAAGGAGGTTGCAAAGATGATCCACTACATAAAAAATTTAAGAATCCGGTTTAAACTTTACATCCTTATTGGTGTTGCGCTGTTTGGAATGTTTGCGATCAGCGGTATGTCCTTTTCTCTGATGGGCAGGATGAATGATATGACAAATGATATTTCAACCAGCTGGCTTCCCAGCATTGATATAGCAAGGGAGCTGGAAAATACCCTTTCTAATATTCGCCTTAATGAATTAGGCTACCTTACTGCAATTTCAGAGGATACAGAAGCATCCAGCCTTTCCTATCTCCAGAAGGAAAAAGCAGATATGGACACGCTTCTTTCCACATATGGAGAATTAATTGACGAAGAAGAACGAAGCTTCTATGAAAATGCCAAAAATCTGTGGTCGCAGTACGATAAGGCTGACAAGGAAATCATGGCATTAGCCAAGCAGGGGCAGAAGGATGAAGCCCGTGCTGTCTTAGAAGGCGAATGTGTAGAGCTTTACAATGCTTTAAACAATGCCTTTACTTCTATTGTCACCTACAATACCGAAGGCAGTGACGCGGCAACCGAGGAAAGCCTTCACCTTTACCGCACTGCTATCTTCCTTATGGCAGCCGTTATCCTTGCCGTTATTCTTGTTGGTGTTTTCTTCTCCTTTGTGATTATCCGCATGATTAAGTTTCCTATTTCGGAAATCCAGGATGCCGCTATGCGAATGGCAGACGGCGATTTGGATGTGGAAATCTCCTATACTTCCAAGGATGAACTGGGCATTCTTGCCGCACAGGTACGGCGGTTAATCCATAAGCTGCAGGTTATCATTGATGATGAAAATAAATTCCTTGCAAAAATGGCAGACGGCGATTTTACGGTGGATTCTGTCTGTGAAGCAGAATATACCGGAGGCTTCCATCCTTTGCTGGTTTCTTTCCGCGGCATTGCCGATAAGCTCAACGACACCATGCAGCAAATCAACCAAAGTTCCACACAGGTTGCAAGTGGTTCCCAGCAGGTTGCAAGCGGTTCCCAGGCACTCTCCCAGGGCGCAACCGAGCAGGCAAGTTCCGTGCAGGAACTCGCTTCCACCATTAATGAAATTTCCAACAGGATAAAGCAGAATGCGGATAATGCACAGAATGCCAATGAAAAGGCAGGCAGCATCAGCACGGAAATGAATGTAAGCAATGAAAAAATGCATCAGATGATACAGGCAATGGAGGATATCACGAGCTGCTCGAATGAAATCGGAAAGATTATTAAAACGATTGAAGATATTGCCTTCCAGACCAATATTCTTGCCCTTAACGCTGCGGTAGAAGCTGCACGGGCAGGTACTGCCGGAAAAGGCTTTGCTGTCGTTGCCGATGAAGTCCGCAACCTGGCAAGCAAAAGTGCGGATGCCTCAAAGGATACCTCTGCTTTGATTGAAAATTCATTAAAGGCAGTAGAAAACGGAACCCGGATTGCCGACGAAACCGCTAAGTCCCTGTACCAGGCAGTCAATGATGTCAATGAAATGGCAGGTATTATCGGACAGATTTCCCAAGCCAGCATTGCGCAGGCAGATTCTATCGCGCAGATTACCATAGGTGTTGACCAGATTTCCAGTGTAGTACAGACCAACTCGGCAACTGCCCAGGAAAGCGCAGCCGCAAGCGAAGAACTCTCCAGCCAGTCCCAGCTGATGAAGAACCTGGTGGGAAGATTTAAGCTGAAAAATAATGTTTATTAAGCAATGTTATGCAATCATGAAGCAAAGAGCAGTAAGAACCGTGATTCTGCTTCTGCTCTTTGCTTTTTTCTTCTGTTCTTTGATATCCTGATAAATACACCGTTTTAAAGCAAATCAAACAGGTGTTCCCACCTCAATCAAATTTCCGTCCAAATCATAAAAACGAATCACCGTTTGTCCCCAGCTATGTGTTATCTTTTGCTGAACATATTGGATTTCGGGATATAATTTTTCCAGTTTTTCAATAAATGCTTCTATCTTTTGTTCTTCAAAATACAGTTCACAGGAATTGCTTTTCGGAATGATATCTTTTCCCAAAAAACCTTTCCAGATTTTTTCATCCTGAAGTACAAGTCCCTCCATTAAAATCATATTGCCGTCATTATCAAGTATCACATCAAGACCGAATAAGTCGTGATAAAATTGTTTCGACTTTTCGATATCTTTAACCACAATCAAAATATTCTTTAATTTCATTATCGGATTTCCTCCAAATTTTATTCTTTTACCAGCAAAGATTTTTAATTTTCCGTCTTATTCTAAGCTAATAAAATCATTATGCAATTTTTTCTTTTACTGCTTTTAATGCATACAATGTATCACATATACGGTAAATTCCTCTGTTGGAACTACCTGAACAACTTTGGGTATCATCGTTTTCCTCCTACATCAATGGCGAAATCTTATTTAATGACTTTCCATCTTTAGCCAACTCCCAATTAAGCCATAGTTTATTCTACTGCTCTGTAATTTCTAAAAGATATTGGTATGCAAACGCAATAGCATCACAGGTCAGGTTTTCGCATCTGTGCGGTGGGTCATTTTCTGAAAAGCCCTCGGGACGTAATGCAAAACATCTTAGCGAACCAAATGTTTTATCAAAAGCAGACGCAAAATGATAACAGGCAGATACTATCTCATCTTCTGTTTTTCCCAACATATGAAGATAAATCCCGATAAACATAAGTGCGCCTTCAACTAAACCGCACTGTGCCCGATACCCGCCAGCACCGTGTAATCCAACCGCAGACCAGAGTGTTTGCGGTTCAATGCTAACTTTAAATAATTCACGCAGACAGATGATAGTAGTTCTTGCACAATTAATATCATCATTCCAATATAATTCATGTACCCGTTTTTTTATATATTCTTTCATTATGTAGCATCTCCAGCCGTATTCCATTTTTTACATTGTTCAATTCGCACGCCATTATCACTTTGTTCCTTCTATTATTTTTGTTACAGGCTCTCCTTTTTTCTTTGCAGACATAATTTAGTCATTGATTCTATAACTTCGCTTCTATCAATGTATCACCTTATAACGCAATCGCAAATAAGAGTCCTCCAAAATCAAACATTCCTGAAGTTTCAAAACACCTAAATTGGATAATTCTTTTTGCGAAACCAGGGATTTTCCATCAATTAACGTCGATGTATCCTTTCCCCCAATCAAAACCGGAGCGACAACAACATCGACATAATCAAATAGCTTTTCGCGGAGAAATAAACCATTCAGCGTCCCGCCGGTTTGTATCGTTATCCTCTCACAGCCATGTTCTGATTTAAGTTTTCTCAATGCATCTTTTAACGATAATTCCTTTTGACAGATAATATGGAGATTTTCTTCCTCTATGTTAAATGCCGGATGTTTTTCATTTGAGGTAATCAATACAAATTTTTTCGATAATGCACAAAAATATTTTATACCATGTTCATTCAAATGTTTATTATCGATTATCACAAAAGATACCTGTGTTTTCTTTGGCATTTTCTTTGTATTGACACCCATTTTGGCCTGAACCCGACCAGAATTAAGGGACCATAAATCGGTTGTCTGCTCAATTTCATAATATTGATGCAAGCCTTCGCTAAGTCCTGCAATCTGGGGAAAATCTTTGTCTACATCTAAATCGTCCGTTGCGCCAGTGCTTATTTTTCCGTCAACCGACATCAGCATAAATAATGTTGTAACAGGTCTGTTCATTTCTATTATACTCCAATTCTTTATTTCTTTTCTCTATCTGTTTTTTTTAGTTC
>ERZ808037.1135-NODE-1135-length-19132-cov-38.325479_pt1 | contig 19132 bp, 16 predicted proteins | sample MGYA00380190_ERZ808037 | MGnify/ENA primary metagenome ERZ808037 (study PRJEB31490, sample SAMN06133399) | mouse gut metagenome | isolation source: J9 | host: mice | place: China: Chengdu | collected 2015-05 ... | reverse complement strand
TTCTCAGACCCGTTCACCACAACCTCGTTCCATAATCCGCCACTCCTTAGAGGGCATTAACTGAATATCCCTAAGTATTGTCGGTGTTACCGCCATAATTGGCATCATCAGGCAGATCGGATATCTTCGGTCCCCATGATGTGGTGGAAGTGGGGTTGTACGCGCCCTTGCTACCCTGGGCGTATATCTCCTGCCTGTGAAACCGGCGTGAAACCCTGACCGCGGCCATATCGGTCGACACACTTATTATAGGCTTTGACGAATAGCTGCGGCGTCCGCGCTTGGTGGTTATGACTATTACCCCGTTGGAAGCGCGTATGCCGTAAAGAGCGGCAGCCGCCTGCCCTTTGAGCACACTTATCGATTCTATGTCATCGGGATTGATATCTATCGATCTGTCGGCATACGAGGCATTCCTCACCATGCTGGTCGATGACTGCACCACGTCAGGAGTCGACTCCACAGGCATACCGTCGATCACATACAGAGGAGAATTATTGTCGGAGAAAGATCTCACACCGCGTATCGTGATATTGCTCGACGCTCCGGGTGCGCCCGATGACGGACGTATCTGCACTCCGGAAAGCTTGCCCATCATGGCGTCAGTTAGCGATGTCGTACCCATAGTGTTGAGGTCCTCACTTTTCAAGTCCTGGACAGCATACCCCAGTCCCTTGCGGTCGCGCTTCTCTCCGAAAGCCGCCACCACCACCTCATCAAGCATTGCGCTGGACACTGTGAGCGGTATAGTGACAGGAGCATCAGGCATGACCTCTATAAGCTTTGGCGCAAGCCCCACATAACTCACATTGATTCTTCTGACTGAAGCAGGCACTGTGAGGACAAATGAGCCGTCAGCATCGGTGCAGACACCCTGGCCGCCCCCCACAGGCACCACGTATGCTCCGGCCAAAGGCTCGTGGTCGGACGCATACACCACCGTCCCACTAACCGTTATATCCTGAGCCACAGCATTATTACTACCCATTGCAAACACTGCAAAGAGTGTCAATAAAATATTAATTCTGAATTGCATAATATGACATGCAGGACATTGCTCAACGACCTGCAGATTTAATAATGGCAAATATAGCTGATTTTATTATAAAATCAGCTATTATTACCTGAATTTATGTTGATTTGTCACCATTTTCATCCCCGGCAGACACTTACGCGGCAATACTGCCTCTATGTCAGCCCAGCCCGTTGCCGGCCTGTATGATCTCTGTGAGTATAGGCTTCACACCACCCACGAAGCACTCCACGGCTATCACGGTAAGAATGAGGCCCATCAGACGCATCATCACATTGATGCCCGTGTCACCGAGCAACTTCACAAGACGGGTAGACGCACTGAGTATCACATAGGTCAACAGGTATATGATCGCGATAGACCCTATAAGAATGCCCTGCATGGTAAGGGAGGTGGAGTCATCCATAAGCATAATTCCGTTGGCTATCGCCCCCGGGCCACACAGCATCGGTATGGCAAGCGGAGTAATGGATATATCGTTGGCATACACCTTGGCCTCCTCATCATTAAGCTTCACATGGGAATACTTCGCCTGGAGCATGTCAAAACCTATCTTGAATATAACGAAACCGGCCGCAATGCGGAAACCGTTGGTAGATATTCCGAAAAGGGTGAACAGCACCTGCCCGCACACGGTGAAGCACATCAGAATAACGAACGATATGATGGTCGCCCTCTTGGCTATGGCTGTGCGCTGGGTGTTGTCGAGATCCTTGGTCATCGACAGGAACACCGGCATTGTGCCGAGAGGATTGGCAAGAGTGAAAAATGATGTGAGGCAGATGAAAGCAAAAGGTAGATTATCCATGGTAATGTCAGATTTACGTACCCGCAAAGATACATCTTTATTTTCTTTAAACAAGTTTTCACACCATAGAAAATATACAATATGCGTCCAATAGCGGCATGAACACGCATGTCTCCGCTTAGCTGGCTCCTCTGAGGCTATTTCAGCGGAGCAATGACACGGTCCCCGATCAGTTTTGCAAGCGAAGAGCGCAATGTCTCAAGCTCCTTTATCTCACCCATAGCGGCAAATATAGAGGTATAGTCGTCCGGTGCACAGCTCTTGAGCCTTTCGCGGGCATCAATGATACGGGTGTTGAGTATGGCATCCTTAAGTTCATGGATGGTTCGCGGCACAAGGTCGACAAGTTGCTCACGCTCGGTCTCCACATGGGCATACTTGGTGTGAACCTTGCTCAAGGTGTAACGCTCCACCACAAGCTCGGTGGCAAGATTGCGCACGGCATCGTCGGGCGACGAGCATAGAAGCCGGGCAAGATAGTCGGCACAGAAGTCCTCAAGCCCCTTGTTGTACTCAGCATCCACAGTCTCGTTCAGAGTGCCTTCCATAGCGGTTATGCTCCCGATATCCGTGGCTTTGCCCCTTATTTCCTCTATACCTGCCGCAAAGCGTTCGGCGCGCACTGTCTGAAGCCGTTCCGCCTCACGACGATAGCTTTCATCCCAGTCCTCACGGCTGTAGCGTCGCGCCACATCGAGAAAATGTGACAGATCGGCATTGGAGAACTTTATACCGTCACGTTCCAGGTCAGACTCTATATACTCGAGCACAGAGACTGCCACCACATTGTTATCCTCGTCGACACTGTCGGCAAGCGGAAGGTTTCCGTAACGTGCCACGAGTCTCAGCAGGTTCATCTCATACTTCCTCAGGAACGCCGCATGGGGATGCGAGGGATCTTCAGGGGCACTACCTTCTCCTGTGGCGTCCTTTTCCGGTCCATCGGTGCCTCCGGTGCCATGATCATCAGCCCCCATGTGTCCGGTGGTTAGCGATGCCTCGCGCAGACGGTCCTCACGCGACTTCAGGGCATACTCATTGAAGTATCGCCCAACCTCGCGCCTCAGCACATCCTCCGAAATGAAAAGTATATTGGAGCATTCCTGCACATACACGCTCCTTGTTATCTCATTAGGTATGAGTGCAATGGTCTTGACTATACGGGTTATCACATTGGCACGGCTGGTGGGGTCACTGCCGACATCCCTGAGCAGGATACGCGCCATGAACATGATGAAATCGGTCTCGTTGGCCGATATGTAGTCATTGACTTCAGTGGAACTGTGAGTCTGGGCAAACGAATCAGGGTCCTCCCCTTGGGGAAGGAGCAGCACCTTGATATCCATACCGTCCTGCAGCAACAGCTCTATGCCTCGCAGAGAGGCTTTTATGCCAGCCGCATCGGCGTCATAGATCAGGGTGACATTGTTGGTGAACCTCTTTATAAGCCTCACCTGCTCTACCGTAAGCGCAGTGCCCGATGACGCCACCACATTGCATATGCCGGCCTGGTGCATGGATATCACATCCATGTAGCCCTCGACTATTATGCACTTACCTTCTTTCGATATCGCCTGCTTGGCCTGATACAGCCCATAGAGCTCCCGACGCTTGGAATAGATGTCGCTCTCCGGAGAGTTGACATACTTTGCCATGGTCTTGTCCGAGCGCAGCGTGCGTCCGCCGAAAGCTACAACCTTTCCCGAAAGCGTGTGCACAGGGTATATGACACGCCCGCGGAAACGGTCGTATATCTTCCCGTCATCGGTGCGGGTGCACAGACCGACAGCCAGTATGTACTCCTCACTGTAGCCGCGCTCCAGAGCACGCCTGTACAAGGCATCACGCTGCTCCAAGGCATAGCCGAGATGAAACTTCTCGACCATCTGGTCGTTTATGCCACGGTGACGGAAATAACTGAGACCAACATCCCGTCCCTCGGGGGTCTCAAGGAGGGTCTTTTTGAAATAACGAAGGGCAAAATCATTGGCAGCAAACATGTTGTCACGTACCGTCTCCATGCGCTCCTCCTCAGGGGTCATCTCACGCTCCTCGACCTCGATGTTATATTTCCGGGCAAGATAGCGCAGAGCCTCGCTGTAGCTAAGATGTTCAAGCTTCATCAGGAAATTCACGGCACTTCCACCCTCCCCGCAGCTGAAACATTTGCACAGCCCGCGGGACTTGGACACCGAGAACGACGGCGAACGGTCATTATGAAACGGACACAGGCCCCAATAGTTGGCACCTTTCCTCTTCAGTGACACGAAATCACTCACCACCTCTACTATATCGGTGGCCTCCAGGATACGTTGGACCGTTGCGTTGCTGATTTTTCCCATATTCGTAGCAAAATTACTCATTTTTCGTTACCTTTGCAAACTGAAACAGAAACAGCGGGGAGTCGTCCGTATGTCTCCCCCACATATATAATATAATGGAATCAATCAATATCACATTCCCCGACGGCAGCGTAAAGCAATACGCCAAGGGCTCGACCCCACTGCAGATAGCTGAAAGCCTGTCGTCACAGTTGGCACGCGATGTGCTCGCAGCCACAGTCAATGACAAAGAATGGGACCTCGCACGCCCCATCGACGAAGACGCCACCCTGAAACTCCACAAGTGGGAGGACCCCGAAGGCAAGCACGCATTCTGGCACTCATCGGCCCATCTTCTCGCAGAGGCACTGCAGGAACTGTATCCCGGTGTGAAATTCGGCATCGGACCGGCTATCGAAAACGGTTTCTATTACGACATAGATCCGGGAGAGAACCAGCTCACATCGGCCGACTTCGCAAAAATCGAGAAAAAGATGATCGAGCTCGCCCAGGAGAAGCAGCCAATCGTACGCGCTGACATCTCCAAAGCCGATGCTCTCAAGATGTTTGGCGACCGCGGCGAAGAGTACAAATGCGAACTGATATCCGAGCTTGAGGACGGACACATCACCACATACACCCAAGGCTCGTTCACCGACCTGTGCCGCGGGCCCCATATCCCCAACACCGCCCCCATCAAGGCTGCAAAGGTCACCTCGCTTGCCGGAGCATTCTGGCGCGGCGACGAAAAGCGCAAGCAGCTCGTGCGCGTGTACGGCATCACATTCCCAAAGAAGAAGATGCTCGACGAATACCTGACACTCCTTGAAGAGGCCAAGAAGCGCGACCACCGCAAGCTCGGAAAGGAGATGGAGCTCTTCGCATTCTCTCAGAACGTAGGAGCAGGACTTCCCCTCTGGCTCCCCAAAGGCACCGCACTGCGCGACCGCCTGGAGCAGTTCCTCCGCAAGATACAGAAGCAGTATGGCTACCAGCAGGTTATCACTCCCCACATAGGCAACAAGAATCTCTACGTCACCTCCGGGCACTATGCAAAGTACGGCAAAGACTCCTTCCAGCCCATACACACACCCGAGGAAGGTGAGGAATACCTGCTCAAACCCATGAACTGCCCTCACCACTGCGAGATATTCCGCGCATTGCCGCGCAGCTACCGCGACCTGCCGCTGCGTCTCGCCGAATTCGGCACAGTGTATCGCTACGAGCAGAGCGGCGAGCTCCACGGGCTGACCCGAGTGAGAGGCTTCACGCAGGACGACGCACACATCTACTGCGCTCCCGACCAGATAAAGGGTGAATTCCTCAAGGTGATGGACATCATCTTCTACATCTTCAAGGCCCTTAAGTTCGACAACTTCGAGGCTCAGATATCGCTCCGCGACCCGGCTCACAAAGAGAAGTACATCGGAAGCGACGAGAACTGGCATCTTGCCGAGCAGGCCATCATAGACGCCTGTGCAGAGAAAGGCCTGAAAGCCCGCACAGAGCTTGGCGAGGCAGCATTCTACGGGCCCAAACTCGACTTCATGGTCAAGGACGCGCTCGGACGCCGCTGGCAGCTCGGGACAATACAGGTCGACTACAACCTGCCCGAACGCTTCCAGCTCGAATACACCGGCAGCGACAACCAGAAACACCGTCCGGTGATGATACACCGCGCGCCATTCGGATCGATGGAACGATTCGTGGCTGTGCTCCTCGAGCACACCGCCGGACGTTTCCCGCTTTGGCTCGCTCCCGAACAGGCAGTGGTGCTTCCCATATCAGAGAAGTTCAACGACTATGCCTACGAGGTTGCAAAGCAGCTCAACGCACAGGACATACGCACCCAGGTCGACGACCGCAACGAGAAGATCGGTAAGAAAATACGCGACAACGAACTTAAACGCATCCCCTATATGCTCATCGTAGGCGAAAAAGAAGCCGAAAATGGTGAAATTTCTGTAAGAAAACAGGGCGAAGGTGATAAAGGTTCGATGAAAATTGCTAACTTTGCAGCCGAATTGACTCGCGAAGTCAACGAGATGATTAACCAGTAACCCTAAAAACAAGACTTTTACAACCCCTGAATGGAGAAAAAACCTTTCACCCCTCGTCCTCCCCGTCCCAACAACGGGCCCCGTCGCCCCTTTGTCCCCAACAAAGAGAAAGACCCCTACGCTACCAATGAGCGCATCCGTGCACGCGAAGTGCGACTCGTAGGCGACAACGTTGAGACAGGCATCTACTCCATCCAGGAAGCGTTGAAGCTTGCCGAGGAACTGGAGCTCGACCTTATAGAGATCTCACCCACCGCCGAGCCGCCGGTATGCAAGATACTTGACTATCAGAAATTCCTCTACCAGCAGAAGAAGCGTCAGAAGGAACAGAAAGCCAAGGCGACCAAGGTAGTGGTCAAGGAGATCCGTTTCGGTCCGCAGACTGACGACCATGACTACAACTTCAAGCTCAAGCATGCCATCGGCTTCCTGCAGGAAGGTGCCAAAGTCAAGGCCTACGTGTTCTTCAAAGGACGTTCCATCCTCTTCAAGGAGCAAGGCGAAGTGCTGCTCCTGAGGTTTGCCAACGATCTTGAGGAATACGGCAAAGTAGACCAGATGCCCGTGCTCGAAGGGAAGCGCATGATCATAATGCTCAGCCCCAAGAAGAAGTAGCCGTCACCCCCGCGCAGGCCTGTCAGTTCACGACAAGCCGCACACCAGAAAAAGCAACTACAGGCGCGCCGGTCCCAATTGATCACCGGCCGCCAAGAATCAAATCATATTTTTAACAACATTCAAAATGCCAAAGATTAAGACTAATTCCGGTGCCAAAAAGAGGTTCGCCCTTACCGGAACAGGAAAGATCAAGAGAAAACATGCCTACAAGAGCCACATCCTGACCAAAAAGACCAAGAAGCAGAAGCGCAACCTGACCCACGTCAGCACCGTAGCCAACGCCAACAAGTCAAGTGTCAAAGAGCTCCTCGCACTCAAGTAATCTCACAAGAGCCGAGACTAAAACGACATCTTTTCTCCGATCGAGAAAAAACGTGATTTAATTCCAATTCCGTTAACCGAACGGTCAGCCACCCCGAACTATTCAAACCAAGAGCATAATGTGCCGCTGACGTTCACAAAACATTTCACAAAATGCCAAGATCAGTAAATCATGTAGCTTCAAGAGCTCGCCGCAAGAAAATCCTCAAACTCACCCGTGGCTACTTCGGATGCCGCCGCAACGTGTGGACCGTTGCCAAGAACACTTGGGAAAAGGGTCTCACCTACGCTTACCGCGACCGCAAGGACAAGAAGAACAACTTCCGCGCCCTCTGGATCCAGCGTATCAACGCCGCAGCCCGCCTCGAGGATCTCTCATACTCCAAGCTCATGGGGCTCATCCACAAGGCCGGTATCGAGATCAACCGCAAGGTGCTCGCCGACCTCGCCCTCAACAACCCCGCCGCTTTCAAGGCAGTTGTCGACAAGGTAAAGAACGCTTAACAGAAAGCAGATCCTTACCAAAAAACACTGAAACAACTCCAAGGACTTCCCGATAATATCTGAGGGGAGTCCTTGATTTATTTCACCATATATACAATATCATAATCATTACACATAACAATGGACAGCAGCAGAAAATACACCGCCGCAACAATATGTGTGCAGGGGGGATGGCAGCCCAAGAACGGCGAGCCGAGAGTGCTCCCGATATATCAGAGCACAACATTCAAGTATGACTCGAGCGAGCAAATGGCACGCCTCTTCGACCTTGAGGAATCAGGATACTTCTACACACGCCTGCAGAATCCCACCAACGATGCAGTAGCCTCCAAGATAGCCGCCCTGGAAGGCGGCACAGGAGCGATGCTCACCTCATCGGGACAGGCCGCCAATTTCTATGCTGTGTTCAACATATGTCAGGCCGGAGACCACCTCGTGACATCATCCAACATCTACGGGGGCACTTACAACCTGTTCGGTGTCACACTGCGCAAACTCGGAATCGAATGCACCTTCGTTGACCCCAACGCCTCCGAGGAAGAGATCGCCGCAGCATTCCGCCCCAACACCAAACTGCTTTTCGGCGAGACCATATCCAATCCCGGATGCGAGGTGCTCGACATAGAGAAATTCGCCCGTATAGCCCACAACCACGGAGTGCCTCTGATAGTCGACAACACCTTCCCCACTCCAATAAACTGCCGCCCGATCGAATGGGGTGCCGACATCGTGACACACTCCACGACAAAATACATGGACGGCCATGCCACAAGCGTAGGCGGCGTCATTGTGGACAGCGGCAATTTCCCATGGGACAAATACGCTGACAAGTTCCCCGGACTCACCACCCCCGACGAATCCTACCACGGGCTGACATATACCAAAGCCTTCGGCCGTAACGCCTACATCACCAAGGCAACCGCACAGCTCATGCGCGACCTCGGGTCGATACAATCGCCGCAGAATGCCTTTCTGCTCAATCTCGGACTTGAGACACTCCACCTACGCGTGCCCCGCCACTGCGAAAACGCACTCACTGTGGCAAAATGGCTCGAAAACAACCCCAAAGTAAAATGGGTGAACTACAGCGGACTGCCATCCAACAAATATCACAGCCTGTCACAGAAATACATGCCCTCCGGATCATGCGGAGTGATAGCATTCGGGCTTCACGGCACACGCGAGGACGCCATAAAATTCATGGACCGGCTTAAATTCATAGCAATAGTCACCCATGTGGCAGACGCCCGCACCTGTGTGCTCCATCCGGCCAGCCACACACACCGCCAGCTCACCGACGAACAGCTGCGCGAGGCCGGAGTGGCACCCGACCTCATACGTCTGTCGGTAGGCATAGAGGATGTCAACGACATTATAGCCGACATAGAGCAGGCTCTCTCCTGAAAACAGCCCGGCAATCATGACGCACTTGGATGCGTCATAATGTCCAAATATTTTACCCTTGCTACAGCTATCTGTGGCAAGGGTAATTTCTTCAAAAAAGGGCGTTATTGCACACCCTCTGTGTTAACAATATAAATAAGAACAGCCTCTAAATCAGCCGTGCGAAGCCCGGTAATACAGGAATATCGCTATGAAGATGTACAGTATGTTCGGAATCCACATGGCGATCATAGGTGAGGTGTAGCCCGACACGGCAAATGTGGATGTAACCGTCATGAAAAGTATATAGCTGAAACTAAGCACCAGTCCTATGCCTATGTTTACACCCATGCCGCCCTTGACTTTCTTTGATGAAAGCGACATGCCTATCACTGTAAGGATGAACGCGGCGGCCGTCATGGCATAACGCCTGTGCTTCTCGATCTCAAACGACTTGATATTGGCCACACCTCTCTCCTTCTGACGGTCGATATACTCGGTGAGCGCAGGCGATGTGAGCATCTCCTGATCATTCTTGGAAATAAGAAAATCGCGCGGCTCTATCGGTATTATGGTGTCAAGGCGGTTGCCACGGCGTATCTTCTCACGCTGCCCGTCAAAATCGCGTATCATGTAATTCCTCACTGTCCACTGATGCAGCGTATCCCAGCGTATCGACTGGGCCGTGAGACGCGACACAAGGGTCTTGCCGTCAAAACGTTCGAGCGAGAACTTATAGCCGGTCTTCTGCAGATTGTCGTAACGCGACATGTAAGCTATCTCCCCTTTTGCCACCTGAAGCTGGATATTGGTGCCATAGTCCACACGCTTGTTCTTGACATAAGTATTGGTATAGTCTATGCGCTTTACATTGGCCGGAGGTATGATATAGGCACTCAGCACATATGTGAGCGCGGCTATCACAGTGGCACTGACCAGATAGGGCCTCAACAGCCTGCGATAACTCATTCCGGTGGAGAGCATGGCTATGATCTCCGAGTTGTCAGCCAGCTTGGACGTGAAGAATATGACTGCGATAAACGTGAACAGCGGGCTGAACTGATTGGCGAAATACGGCAGAAAATTCAGGAAATAATCAAAGATGGTGGCTTTGAGCGGAGCCTTCAGAAACGCGTCAAGCTTCTCGTTGATGTCAAACATCACTGTGATCGCCAGTATTAGGAATATCGCGAACACATAGGTCCCGAGGAACTTGCGTATGATGTACCAATCGAGAATTTTCATATAAGGGCTGTCTGAATGGGTTTTACAGTCGTCTTGTCACACGTTCTACCATTCCGGTTTTCCACACCTTGAAATCACCGGCCAGAATATGTTTACGGGCCTCACCTACGAGCCACAGGTAGAAAGCGAGATTGTGGATGGATGCGATCTGCATGGCAAGGATCTCGTCAGCTATGAACAGGTGGCGCAGATAGGCCTTGGAATATGCACGGTCCACGTAGGATGGGCCGTCCTCCTGTATGGGAGAGAAATCATCGGCCCACTTGCGGTTGCGCATATTCATGACACCGTGAGCGGTAAAGAGCATGCCGTTGCGCCCGTTGCGCGTCGGCATCACGCAGTCCATCATGTCCACACCCCGGTCGATAGCCTCAAGGATATTGGCCGGAGTCCCAACACCCATAAGGTAGCGTGGTTTGTCGGCAGGAAGTATCTCGTTCACCACCTCTATCATCTCGTACATCACCTCGGTAGGCTCTCCCACCGCGAGTCCGCCTATGGCGTTTCCGTCCGCTCCGAGATCGGCCACATGCTTCGCTGCATCACGTCGCAACTGAGGATACACCACGCCCTGCACTATAGGGAAATAAGCCTGGCTGTAACCATACAGGCCTTCGGTCTCCTTGTAACGCTTCCATCCGCGCTCAAGCCACCGCTGCGTAAGTCGCAGCGATTTGCGTGCGTAGTCCATGTCGGCCGTGCCGGGAGGACACTCGTCAAGAGCCATCATGATGTCGGCTCCGATGCTGCGTTCTATATCCACCACGCTTTCGGGTGTGAACAGGTGTTTCGATCCGTCGATATGCGATCGGAACCATGCCCCCTCCTCGGTAAGCTTGCGGTTGGCTGCAAGTGAAAACACCTGATAGCCGCCGCTGTCAGTCAGTATGGGACGGTCCCAGCCGTTGAACTTGTGAAGCCCTCCGGCCTTTTCGAGAATGTCTATGCCCGGACGCAGGTAGAGATGATAAGTGTTGCCAAGGATTATCTGGGCCTTGACATCATCGCGCAACTCATGCTGATGCACAGCCTTGACACTGCCGAGAGTGCCCACAGGCATAAATATAGGTGTCTCGATAGTGCCGTGGCCGGTGGTTATAAGCCCGGCACGCGCATTGCTGCCGGGTGCGGTGGACTGTAGTACGAAATCCATGCTGCAAGCTTTTTCCAGTGCTCAATACTCCGAGACATCAGGGACGCTCGTAGTCAGCTATATCGACAAGCTTAAGATTGAATATGAGAGTCGAATAAGGCGGTATGGCACCGGAGGTTGACACTCCGTAGGCCTGCATGTAAGGTATCACGATACGCGCACTGTCACCCACTCTCATGTACTGGAGAGCCGTTGTCCAGCCGGGGATCACTCCCGACACCTTGAATTCGGCTACACTGTCGGGCTGCAGATAGGAGGAGTCAAAGGGAATGTCATTATAGAACCTTCCTATATACTTCACCTTGACGGTGGAATTAAGCATAGGCGACAGATTGCCCTCGGTCTTGCTGCGGTCAGAGAGATACTTTATAAGTATGCTCGCACCGGAATTCCACGACGGAGTGAGAGTGGTATAGACATTCTTTCCGTCCTCCATCATGTACTTCTGTGCTTCATAGAAGGCTTCGTTGGCTTCACGCCATTCCTTGTACTGCTCCCATGTGGACTGATCGTCATCATTGCATGAGCTGGCAAGCAAAACGACAGCAAGTGCAAGGAGCGGGAGTATACGTAGTCTCAAGTGTTTCATCTCACATTAAAATTTCACCTCAGGTGCACGCTGGGCGGCATCGTCGGCCTTAAACTGCGGCTGCGGGCTGAACCCGAACCATCCGGCATATATCACAGTAGGAAATTTCTTGATGGCTGTATTATAGCCAGCCACAGCTTCGGTGTAGCGGCCGCGGGCGGTGGCTATACGGTTCTCAGTGCCTTCAAGCTGCACCTGCAGGTCACGGAAATTCTCGTTGGCCTTAAGATCGGGATAAGCCTCGGTGACAGCAAGAAGAGACTTGAGCGCGCCGGTCAGCTCATTCTGGGCGGCCTGAAACTTTGCCATGTTCTCCTCGTTGAGGTCCTCGGCACTTATGTTGACCGATGTGGCGGCCGCACGTGCCTGAGTCACCTTCTCAAGAGTCCCGCTTTCGTGAGTGGCATACCCCTTGACTGTGTTGACAAGATTGGGGATCAGGTCAGCGCGACGCTGGTACTGGTTCTGCACCTCGGCCCACTGCTGCTCCACCGTCTGCTTCTGCTCTACAAGCGAATTATAGTTGCACGAGCTGAATGCCGGGAGAACTGCTATCAGCAGGATAATGATTTTGAAATGTCTCATAGTGTGGATTGTTTTTTAATTTTTCACAGGCTCCGCCACGGGGCGCGACACGGCCGGTCAGCCAAGCTTGCGGAGAAGAGAGTTGAGGGACACACGGTCATGTATGATCTTGTGAAGATCATCGACACTCACGCGGGTCTGCTCCATGGAGTCGCGCTCACGCAGAGTGACTGTGTTGTCCTCAAGGGTCTGATGGTCAACAGTGATGCAGAACGGAGTGCCTATCGCATCCTGACGGCGGTAACGCTTGCCGATGGAGTCCTTTTCCTCATAGTGGGTCGAGAAGTCAAACTTGAGGTCATTGACAATCTCACGGGCCTTGTCGGGCAGACCGTCCTTGCGGACGAGCGGCATCACGGCACACTTCACAGGGGCAAGAGGAGCGGGAAGATGGAGCACCACTCGGGTATCGCCACCCTCGAGTGCCTGCTCTTCATAGCTTGAGCAAAGCACGCTCAGGAACATGCGGTCAACGCCTATCGATGTCTCTATGACATAGGGTGTATAGCTCTCGTTGAGTTCAGGATCGAAATACTGTATCTTCTTGCCCGAGAATTTCTCATGCTGCGAAAGATCAAAATTGGTGCGGGAATGTATACCCTCCACCTCCTTGAATCCGAACGGCATCTGGAATTCTATATCGGTAGCGGCGTTGGCATAATGGGCGAGTTTCTCATGGTCATGGTAGCGATACTTCTCGTCACCGAGACCGAGAGCCTTGTGCCAGCGCAGACGGAGCTCCTTCCATGTCCTGAACCATTCCATTTCTGAGCCGGGACGCACGAAGAACTGCATCTCCATCTGTTCGAACTCCCTCATGCGGAATATGAACTGGCGGGCAACGATCTCATTGCGGAAGGCCTTGCCTATCTGGGCTATGCCGAAGGGGATGCGCATGCGGCCGGTCTTCTGTACATTAAGATAGTTGACAAATATACCCTGGGCAGTCTCGGGGCGGAGGTATACGGTCATTGCACCGTCGGCAGTCGATCCCATCTCGGTCTTGAACATCAGATTGAACTGACGCACCTCTGTCCAGTTCTTGGTGCCCGATATCGGACATACGATCTCCTCGTCGATTATTATCTGTCGAAGCTCGTCAAGATCATTTTCGTTCATGGCACGGGAGAAACGCTCATGCAGGGCATTTCTCTTGGCCGTGTGTTCAAGCACTCTGGGATTGGTCTGACGGAACATAGCCTCGTCAAACGATTCGCCGAAACGCTTGGCAGCCTTGGCCACCTCCTTGTCGATCTTGTCATCTATCTTGGCTATCTGCTCCTCGATGAGCACATCGGCGCGGTAACGCTTCTTGGAGTCACGGTTGTCGATCAGGGGATCATTGAATGCGTCCACGTGTCCGGAGGCTTTCCAGATCGTTGGGTGCATGAAGATCGCGGAGTCAATGCCCACGATGTTCTCGTGAAGGAGCGTCATGGAATCCCACCAGTAACGCTTGATATTGTTTTTGAGCTCCACACCGTTCTGACCATAGTCATAAACGGCTGAGAGTCCGTCGTAGATATCGCTTGAAGGGAACACAAAACCATACTCTTTGGCATGGCTCACTATCTTCTTGAATACATCTTCCTGGGTAGCCATCGTATCGTAACTGTATTTTACTTTATTTCGTGTATTTAGAGGCCGTTGTTTAAAACAAACCTCTTAGTTTAGAAGTCGCAAAGTTACTAAATTTTTTCCACCGTTGCCCCATCCACGCCTTAAAATATCAAAAAAAGGGCATCACACATAATTCAATCCATTTTTTGCTATCATTTGGCAAATTTTTGCTAAATTGCGGCTAAATTTCTTAAAACCGACTTCATGGAAACGAGCATGGACTATGACAAGCTTATCGAGGAGAGGGCTCAGAAAGTATTCGATGCTATGCAAGCGCGTGTGTCCGAAGAGGATATGGACAGGCTGCACCGTGCATTCGATCTGGCAAGGCATGCCCACGCCGACCAGAAACGAAAGACTGGCGAGCCATATATACTGCACCCCATAGCAGTCGCCACCATATGCGCCACAGAGCTAATGCTCGGCACCAATCCGGTCATAGCGGCATTTCTTCACGATGTGGTGGAGGATACCGATTTCACAATAGAGGATATTGAAAGCCGATTCGGCCACGACGTGGCATTCCTGGTAAGGGTGGTCACAAAACAGAAAAAGGACAAATACGACGAGTCGAAACAGGTGGACAACTACAAGCAGATGCTCGACTCGGTACAGTATGACATACGCGCCCTGCTCGTAAAGCTTGCCGACCGCCTGCACAACATGCGCACCCTCTCGTCCATGCGTCCCGACAAGCAGATGAAGATAGCCGGAGAGACCGACTATTTCTACGCCCCGCTCGCCAACCGGCTCGGACTATACAACGTGAAAACAGAGCTTGAGAACCTGAGCCTGAAATTCCGATGTCCGCATGAGTACGAGGACCTCGCCACAATGATAGCGCGCGACGAGGAGCTGCAGCGGGAAAGGCTGAAAAACTTCTGCAACGAGATACATGACACACTCTATGCTCACGGCATAAAGACACGCGTATATATCGAATACCGCCAGCCCTACAGCCTGTGGCGTAAAATGCGGAAATTCGGCGACGACTTCAACCATCTCAAATACCGTCATTTCACAGAAGTGGTGTTTGACGCACCCCCGGGGAAAGCCGAGAAAGAGATGGTGATGCGCATATATTCCATCCTCACCGACCGCTTCAAGGAGAAGCCCGGAGGTATAGCCAACTACATAGACTCACCTAAGGAAAACGGCTACCAGAGCTACCATGTAAAGCTTCTCGCATCGTTCGGACGCTGGCAGGAGGTGCACATAAGCAGCGAGCGTATGATACGCGACTCGCAGCTCGGATGCGTGGCCACGCGCAACGAGGACAACATATGGCAGTGGATCAAGAAATTCCGCATGGTGCTCCGCGACATCGCCGCACGCGGGCAGGAAGGGGAAAGCTTTATTGAAGAGGTGGTGAGATCGTTCTACAATGACGACATAATGACATTCACCCCAAAAGGGAAACCTATAGTGCTGCCTCAGCGTGCCACAGTGATGGACTTTGCGTTCGAGGTGCACACCAATCTCGGGCTGCACGCCAAGTACGCACGCATCAACAACCAGCTGCTGGCATCGGTCAAGACACGTCTGCACCGCGGCGATATCGTGGAAGTGTTCACCGACCCCGACATCCACCCGACACCCGACTGGCTCGACACGGCAATGACCTACAAGGCCCGGAGAGCCATAACCAACTATCTGAAACAACAGCCCAAGCCCCTTTACCGCCGCTGCCCCGACTGCAATCCGATGCCGGGAGAAGAGGTGGTGGGATTCGAGGACTCCGACGGAAAGATCACGCTGCACAAACGCGACTGCCCCACAGCGATACGCCTCGCGTCACAAAAAGGGGACAACATAGTATCGGTTGACTTCAAGCCCGACGCCACCCTCTACCCCGTCACAATCAACATTCGCGCCGTGGACCGCTACCACCTCCTCATCGATCTGGTGGACTGCATCACCAATGACCTCAACCTGTCAATAGACTCGCTGCACACCACCACTGAGGACGCAATAGTCACATGCTCAATATCGTTCCTGGTGCACTCATTCACCGAACTGCAGTCAATAATGCGCCATATATCCATCATTCCGGGTGTCGACGAAGTGAAACGTGCGTCCGATTGACATTTTCATGCATAAATTTCCTCATAAAACTTGACAATAATTGACAGAAATTCGTACATTTGCACCATTGAATCTTTACCAATCATCATGTTTAAACGTTTCTTTGCAATCTTAATTGCTATTCTGGCACTCGCAGGCACAGCCGGAGCCCAGATCATGACCCCGGTGACATGGAAGTCAGAAATGACCATGACCGGTGACGACAAAGGAAAAATAGTACTGACCGCAACCATCCAGTATGGCTGGCACATGTATGCCAACGACATTGCCGACGGTGGACCGCAGCCTCTTGAACTTACATTCCCAAAGCTTGACGGAGTGAAGCTCGACGGCAAGTTCACCCCATCCAAGGCGGCTCACCGCCAGATGGACGACATGTTCGGAATGGAACTCGCATGGTGGACCGAAGGTGTGACTCTCACACAGAACTTCACCGCCACCAAGCCGGAATTTGCCATTGAAGCCATGGTTCGTTACGGAGCCTGCAACGATGAGAACTGTGTGCCGCCTGCACGCGAGACTTTCTCATTCACAGGCAAGGCTAAAGTAAAAGCTGCCGCTCCTGCCGAAGAAAAGACTGAACCTGCAGTAACAGAGGAGACGGAAGCAGCCCCCACAGAGGCTGCTGACAGTGCCGCAACCGACAGCGTAGCTGCCATAGCAGCACTCGAAAACAGCGACGCGCCCTCCGACCTGTGGACACCCGTTAAATATGAGGACGCCTCAGAGACCTCTTCCATATCTCAGGGATCTCTCTGGTACATATTCTTCACATGCGTTCTCGGAGGTCTCGTGGCACTGTTCACCCCGTGTGTATGGCCCATGATACCTATGACAGTAAGTTTCTTCCTCAAGAAAGGGAAGGACCGCAGCAAGTCCATACGCGACGCCGTAATCTACGGTCTCTCCATCATAGTGATCTATGTGGCGCTCGGTCTCATCATCACCGCCATATTCGGAGCCAGCAAGCTTAACGAGCTTTCCACCTCCGCCACATTCAATATTATATTCTTCCTGCTCCTCGTAGTGTTTGCCATCTCCTTCTTCGGAGCATTTGACATAAAGCTCCCCTCATCATGGAGCAACCGCATGGATGCATCAGCCGAACGTACTTCGGGCCTGCTCTCCATATTCTTCATGGCATTCACTCTCACCCTCGTCTCCTTCTCCTGCACAGGCCCTATCATCGGCACACTCCTTGTGGAGGCCGCATCCCAGGGCAACATGTGGGGCCCCGCAATCGGCATGCTCGGCTTCTCAGCCGCTCTCGCTCTGCCGTTCATGCTCTTTGCCATGTTCCCCACCATGCTTCAGTCAGCTCCCCACTCCGGCGACTGGATGAACACCCTCAAGGTGGTGCTTGGCTTCGTCGAACTCGCACTGTCACTCAAGTTCCTCTCTGTAGCCGACCTCGCTTACGGATGGCACATACTTGACCGTGAGATATTCCTTGCCTTGTGGATCGTTCTCTTCGCATTGCTCGGTCTATACCTGCTCGGAAAATACAACTTCGCTCACTACGGTCCTGCTGATTCGAGCATAGGAGTATTCCGCTTCTTCCTCGCCATGGTATCATTGTCCATGTCGGTTTACCTGCTCCCCGGCCTTTGGGGCGCACCTCTCAAGGGTGTGAGCGCGTTCGTTCCCCCGCTGTACACTCAGGACTTCAACCTCTACGGCGAAAGCTTCAAGGAGTATGACGACTATGAGGAAGGCATGAAGGCTGCTGCCGAGGAAAAGAAGCCTGTCCTCATCGACTTCTCAGGCTACGGATGCGTAAACTGCCGCAAGATGGAAGGCGCAGTGCTCGATGATCCGAATGTCAAGAACATGATCCTCGACAACTTCGTTGTGATCAAACTTATGGTCGACGAAAAGAAGGCCCTCCCCGAACCCATCAAGGTAACAGAATTCGGAAAAGAGATCACCCTCTATACTTATGGTGACAAGTGGAGCTACCTGCAGCGTTACAAGTTCAACGCCAACGCTCAGCCTTACTATGTGATACTCGACGGAGACGGAAGCCTCCTCTCAGGTCCGTTCTCTTATGAGGAGAACATACCTGGATTCACACAGTTCCTCGAGAAAGGCATAAAGGGATACGCCAAATAAGAGCATAAGTTCTTAATAACAAATAAATATATGTCGGGAGGATTTACATTCTCCCGACATTATTTTTACAAGGAATGTCAAAAACCACAGTCAAAAAGTCACTCGAAGGGTTCGATGCCGCCGAACTGCGCCAGCTTATCCTTGACATATACGCCAAAAGCAAGGAAGCCAAGGAGATCCTCGACTTCTACGCCGTGCCGGACATATCCGGGAAACTGGAAGAATACAAGAAGCCCTTGCTGAAGGAAGTGAACAGATACACACGGCATGCGCCACGGCCACGCATAATGAAAATCAGGTCTCTGATAAGGAAATTCTCAATTCTCGATCCCGGTGACGAAGCGGTAGGCGAACTTATGGCATTCTCTATACTGGAACTATGCAAAGTCGCTGCCAACGCTACCTTCAGCGACACTACCAACAATGCGATAAACAATCTGTTTGCCGATACGCTCAACTATCTGAAAACACGGCTTCTTCTGAACGAATACGCGCCACGCTTCGCCAAGGCGATACGTGAGATGAACGATTTCCGCTACTATAAGAACCCTCTAAAGAGATATCTTGACCAGACACTCTCATCATTCATGAAGCAGAACCGGGACATGATTTAAAACGAATTATTACTGTCCGCTAAACCATAAAAAGGCGAGTCCAACTTCCTGAACGGCAGAAGTTGGGCTTGCTTTTTGTAA
>ERZ808037.1131-NODE-1131-length-19166-cov-3.523233_pt1 | contig 19166 bp, 16 predicted proteins | sample MGYA00380190_ERZ808037 | MGnify/ENA primary metagenome ERZ808037 (study PRJEB31490, sample SAMN06133399) | mouse gut metagenome | isolation source: J9 | host: mice | place: China: Chengdu | collected 2015-05 ... | reverse complement strand
GGATCGACATTACTTATGAGACATTGACAGCGGCCAATCCCGGCGCTGTCATCACCAGAGCGCACTATGCCCGCTATCTGCTCGAACATGGCTGTGTGAAAAGCATGAAAGAAGCCTTTGACCGCTACATCGGCGACGATTGTCCCTGCTATATCCCCCGGGAAAAGGTAACTCCCGTCCAGGCCGTGGAGCTGGTCCTATCGGCGGGCGGCATCCCCATACTGGCCCACCCTGTCCTCTATCATATGAGCGACTCGCAGCTGGACGCTCTGACAGCCCAGTTAAAAGAAGCCGGGCTGATAGGTCTGGAAGCCATCTACAGCACCTACACCGCCTCTGATGAGCGCAGAATGCGCGCCCTGGCCAAAAAATACGGTCTGGCGGTCAGCGGAGGCAGCGATTTCCACGGTGCCAACAAACCGGGGCTGGATCTGGCAGTCGGGTACGGAAAGCTGTTCGTTCCCTATTCTGTGCTGGAAAGTCTCCGGAATGCCGGACGGATATAGCTGTATAGCTGCCCGTTCATCGGCCGCCATTCTGACCTGACCCACAGGCGAAAGAAGCTGAGCTCGGCAACATCTTTCATCGCCTGTGAGTATAGGCAACCGCATAATAAAAGGCTGTCCCGCAAAACGGCGTGCACTGGATATCTTTCGCACGATATCCCGCAGCCGCTTTCCGAGACAGCCTTTTTCCGTTCCGTCATTTATACGTTTTTCCGTTCAGCCCTCTACAATCAGGTATCTGCCGTCGCCGATGTCGAACACCTCATCCGCCTCCAGAATCTCTTCACCCTCAAGGCCCTCAGTATCCACGCCCTCTTCCTCGAAGAATTCCAGCACCTCTTCTACAGAATTGACTACCACGGCCATGCAGTCCTCCAGAAAATCTTCCGCTTCCTCCAATGTCTCCGCCACGTTCTCCGGGAACAGTTGTTGCTGATTTTCCAGGAAACACTCCAATACGTCCTCGTCAAACTGCTGCATCTCTCTGCCCTCCTTTGTTTTTCTAATGTTCTTACACACATGATAATACGATTATACAGCTATGTCAATATATAATAGAATCAAAGAGCGATTCTATTATCATGTATTATAGAATCAAAGAGCTGGCATCTACCCTCATCAGGTATAGCGTAATAATTCCAATGGATACCCAATGATGGCGTCCGCTCCGCCCTCTTCCAATTCCTCCCGCTCCCGGAAGCCCCAAAGGGCACCCACCGTGAAAGCACCGGCGTTTTTACCGGTCTTCATGTCCGTGGCCGTGTCCCCGAGATAGACAATGTCCTCCACCCCAAGCCCCAGCTGTTCCAGAATCCGGAAGACCCCGTCAGGGCTTGGCTTGATGGCCATACCCTCTTTTTGACCCTCTATCACGTCAAAGCAGCCCTTCCCGTATAATGTCTCAATCACATTGACCGTCTCGGCATGGGGCTTGTTGGAGAGCACCGCTATCTTCACCTTCTGCTCTTTCAGAGTCGCCAGCAGTTCCGGAATGCCGTCATAGGGACGCACCCGGTACATGCAGTTCTCCCGGAAGATTTCCCGGTACAGGGCATAGGCTTCTTCAAAATGCGAAAGCTGCGCATCCCCGGCGGCAGCCAGGGCCCGCTTCACCAGGTTGGCCGCGCCGTCTCCCACAAAATATTTATACTGTTCCACCGTAAAAGGGCCGTACCCAAAAGCTTCCATCGTCCTGTCGCAGCTGTACTTGATGCTGTGGATGGAATCGGAAAGCGTCCCGTCTAAGTCAAAAATCACTGCTTTTTTCATCCTCTAAGCCATTCCTTTGCTTCTTGATAGAGCCTGCCCACAGGCAGTCCCACTACATTATTATAGTCTCCCTCGATGCCCTGGACATATCTGGCAAAAATGCCCTGTATCCCATAGGCCCCAGCCTTGTCCAGACATTCCCCGGTGGAGACGTAATCAGATATCTCCCCCTCCGTCAAAGGACAGAATACGACTTTCGTCCTCTCGTGGAAGGTTTTGCGGCATACCCCGCTCCCGGTGTTTCCTGTGTTTCCGGTGCTTTCAGCGCTTCCGATGCTTCCGCCGCAGCTTTCCCCGGCAACCGGATGCCCACTGCTGCTTTCCCCGGCAGCCGGATGCCGATACGCTGTGCCCGGCCGGTACAGCAGCGTCACCCCTGTATACACCTCGTGGCTTCTCCCTGAAAGTTCTTTCAGCATCCGCGCCGCGTCCTCGGAATCCGAGGGCTTGCCCAGGATATGCCCCTCCAGCGCCACCACCGTATCCGCTCCTATTACAAGGGCATCTTCTGTGGTCTCCTCCAGCCCGGCCAGCACGGCTTCCGCTTTCTGCCGGGACAGCTCCTCCACCACCTGTCCCGGATCCAGGACGGTGACCTTTTCCTCCACATCGCTCACCCTTACCTCAAAGGCGAGCCCAATCTGCTCAAGCAGCTCTCTCCTACGCGGAGAAGCCGATGCCAGCACTATCTTCATCTATACCTCCGATCGCCTGTGGCGGCTTTATGTCTGTGACGGCTTCCGCACCCAGAAGCTAACGCCCTGCAGCTTCCAATGCATACCGGTCTCCCACACATTCAGCCTCCGCCCCGGGCGTTCTCCTTTCCTCATATGCTCTCATGATTCATGATGGGTCTCCGGAATGAACGTCCGTGTCATCTGTTCTTCCTCTATGGACATCTTCTTCGCTTCCTCTATCGCCTCCTGGCAGAAAGCCTCCTGGGAGCAGTGGGCCGCTTTGCCTCTCTTGCTTGCCTTTACATAAGTCCCATCCGCCTGCAGCACAGAAGCTTTCACATTGTCTTCCAGCTGGCTTCGCAGAATGTGCAGCAGCTTTTCCTTCAGCTCCGGCCGCTCCACCGGGAACAGAATCTCTACCCGTCTCTCCAGGTTCCGGGGCATCCAGTCTGCGCTGCCGCAATAAATCTCATAATGCTCGTCATTCTTAAAGTAGAAGATGCGGCTGTGCTCCAGGAAGTTCCCCACGATGGAGCGCACGGTAATATTCTCGCTGATGCCTTTGATGCCCGTCTTCAGACAGCAAATGCCCCTCACAATCAAATCAATCTTCACCCCTGCTGCCGCAGCCTCGTACAATGCCGCGATTACATCCTGGTCGCAAAGGGAATTCATCTTCGCCACGATGCGGGCAGGCCTCCCCTCCATGGCAAATTTCTTCTCCCGGCCTATCAGGTAGAGGAAGCGGTCTTTCAGCCAGAGCGGAGCCAGGGACAGCTTGTTCCAGACCTTAGGCTCGGAATAGCCCGACAGCATATTGAATACTGCCGTGGCGTCCTGTCCGATGGCTTCGGAACAGGTCAGCAGCCCGATGTCCGTATAAAGCTTTGCCGTGGCATCGTTATAATTGCCGGTGCCGAGATGTACATACCGGCGGATGCCGTCCTCCTCCCTGCGCACCACCAGCGTGATCTTGCTGTGGGTCTTCAGCCCCACCAGACCGTAGATGACATGGCAGCCCGCTTTCTCCAGCATTCTGGCCCAGACAATATTGTTCTCCTCGTCGAACCGCGCTTTCAGTTCTACCAGCACAGACACCTGTTTCCCATTCTCAGCCGCCTGAGCCAACGCCGCAATGATTGGAGAATTGCCGCTGACCCGGTACAGGGTCTGCTTGATGGCCAGGACTTCCGGATCCCTGGCAGCCTGGCGGATGAAATCCACCACCGGTTCAAAGGTCTGGTAAGGATGATGGAGCAGGATATCTCCCTTGCGGATCTCATCGAATATCTTACATCCCTGCGGCAGCTGCGGCACAGGCTGAGGCGTATACTTAGGTGCTTTCAGATGGTCAAAGCCCTCCAGCCCATATACCTTCATCAGCACCGTCAGATCCAGGGGACCGTCCAGACAATAGAGATTTTCCTCCTCTATATGCAGTTCCTCCTCCAGAATGCGCAGCAACCGCTTGTCGCAGTGGTCTGCCACTTCCAGCCGGATGGCCTCCCCCCATTGACGCTTTTTCAGCTGTTTCTCAATTTCCTTCAAAAGATCCGCCGCCTCGTCCTCCTCTATGGTAAGGTCGGCATTACGCATGATTCTGAACGGATATGCGCATACGATATCATAATTCAGAAACAGCTTGTGCATGTTGCGTTCAATGATTTCTTCCAGAAAGATGATTTTCCTGACCTTCCCCTCAGACGGAAGCTCTACGATACGGCTGAGCACGCTGGGCACCTGAACCGTGGCGAACTCCAGTTCCTCGCCGATATCCTTTTTGCGCACCAGGGCGGCTATGTTCAATGTCTTGTTCCGTATCAGCGGAAACGGCCTGGAAGAGTCCACCGCCATGGGCGTCAGCACCGGATAGACATTCTCCTCAAAATATTTATCTACGAAAGCTGTCTCTTTCTTGGTCAGATTTTCATGTCTTACCACAATCTCCAGTCCGTTCTGTTTCAGCTTTGGTACAAGGGAACGGTTGTAGGTAGTGTACTGCAGCTCTACCAGCTCATGTACGGCAGCGCTTAGAATCCCCAACTGTTCCTTGGGAGTCAGGCCTGCGATATCCGTCTTCTGGTATTTAGCGTGCACCATGTCCCACAGGGACGCGATGCGGATCATGAAGAACTCATCCAGATTTGAGGCAGTGATGCTCAGGAACTTCAGCCGTTCGAACAGAAGCGTGGTCTTATCCCTGGCCTCGTTCAGCACCCTATGGTCGAACAGAATCCAGCTTAATTCTCTGTTTGTATAATACTGCGGATCATAAAAATCAATTTCACCCATATCTATACCCCCGGCGTGCCCCCGCACGCATACCAATCCATATTTTCTTAGAAGAATGTTTGTCTTAGAATATTTTACGCTGCTTCAAAACCGGTTCCACACTGAATACTTCCTTGAAGAAATCCGCGTTAGCCTCCACGAACCCCTTCTCTAAAGTGATATCCTCCTGCGTATCCACTGTCAGCATCAGCTGCGCGTCCTTCAGCACCGCCCTCAGGCCTTTCAGCTTCTGCTTATGGCTTCTGTCCAGGCAGCTGGCCAGGCGCAGGATGGCAGTCAGCTTCGCCACCACCAGAAAAGCCTCCCGCTCCAGATTGCCTATGTTCTGTACATCGTAGACGAATCTGCTGTGGTTGAACCGGACTACATTGGCCACGATTTCCCTCTCCTGATGGGAAAGGCCTATGATCTCCGTGGCCATGACAATCAGGTAGGAAGTCTCCCCGGTATTCACCAGGCTTATGTATTTCCCGCAATCGTGGAGGGTGGCGGCCAGGCGCAGATAGAGCCGCTCCCTCTTGCCCAGCCCGTGCACTTTCTTGATGCTGTCAAAGATGACGGTGGTTATGTTGTCCAGGGCTTCTGAGCGCTTTCTGTTCACCATGTAACGCTTGCTGATGTTGAAAGCACAGGCGATGATATCCTCCTCAAAATCATGCTCGCCACGGAACATCTTGATTTTCTCCGCATATTCATAGGCAATTCCGTCGCAGAGGGTCACTCCCGGCGCCCAGATGCGCCTGACTCCCATCAACTTGGCAATGCACTTTATCAGGACTGCGCTGATGAACACCAGCGGAAGCCGCTCTTCCGACAGATCCATGACGGCGGCAGTCTGAGCCGGATTCTGGCCGCGCAGCATTTCATATAGCGCTTCAAAATCCTTCGCCTCTAAAACCGCTTTTTCGCTGTCCCCTCCGCATTTGCGCACCGCCCAGGGAGACAGATAATCGTCCACGATGATCAGCGTCTGTATCTCCCTGTCCTTCAGATAGAGCTTCTCATAGGTGTCCAGCCGGGCCATGGCCATCTCGTAAATCAGATCCTCCACCTGAAAGCTCTTCGCGGAAAATCGATTCAGGTAATCCTGAATCCTCAGGACTCCCAGCCGCACGTTCTGGGTGGACACCAATTTGTCGTTGTCGAACAGAGACAGCTGGATGCTGCCGCCGCCGATGTCCAGGATCGCCGTCTTCTCCTCGATGGCCTTCCGGAACCCCTCTCCCTTTGACGCCACAGCTTTATAGCCCATGAAACGCTGCTCTGAATTGCTTAAGATTTCCACTTTGATACCTGTCCGCTGGGCAATCTGATCCTGCACGATCGTGGTGTTCTCCGTCTCCCGGATGGCGCTGGTGCCGTAGGCTTTGTAACTCTCTACCTTATAGGTTTTCATGATATCGGAAAAATCTTTCAGCGTCCGGCACAGTTCGTCCATCTTCTCATTGCTGATTTTCCCCATGGCATAGGTATCGGAGCCCAGATCCAGTCGTTTGCTGACGCAGTCGATTTCACGCATGCTGTTTTTCCCGGAGAACTCGAAAATCTTGATTGTCAGCTCATAGCTGCCCACATCTATGGCAGCGAAAGTCCTGATTCCCATAAAAAATCACCTCCTATTGCCGGAGAGATGCTGTTAGTCCAGTTCCGCATCCCCCAATAAATAATCTATGAATTGCTGGGCCGTTCTGCCGGAGAGTCCGCCGTGTGACAGTTCCCATTTATTGGCTTCCAGGAGCAGTTCCTCCAGGGGCCGGTGGATTCCGTATCTGTCCGCCAGCGCCTTTACGATGCCCTGGAACTGCTTCTTGTCGGGCGCCCCGAAATAGATGGTGACGCCGAAGCGGTATACCAGGGAAAGCTTCTCCTGTACGGTATCGCTGGTGTGCATATCCTGGCGGATGTCCGGGAGATGCCCGTCCTCCGTTTTGTCTCCATAGTTCTCCCGGATGAGATGGCGGCGGTTGGATGTGGCGTAAATCAGCACATTCTCCGGCTTCTTCTCCAGTCCGCCCTCAATGACTGCTTTTAAGTATTTATATTCGATTTCAAAGTCCTCGAAGCTCAGATCGTCCATGAAAATGATGAATTTATAGTTGCGGTTCTTGATCTGGCTGATGACCTGGTTCAGATCCTGGAACTGATGCTTGTACACCTCTATGATGCGCAGGCCCTGATCGTAGTACTCGTTGGCGATGGCCTTGATACAGGAGGACTTTCCTGTACCTGCGTCGCCGAACAGCAGACAGTTGTTGGCCTTTCTGCCGGCCACGAAGGCTTCCGTGTTGTCCCGCAGCTTCTTCTTCTGGAGCTCGTAGCCCACCAGGTCGTCCAGATTCACATGGGCAATGTTCAGTATCGGCTCGATCCGCATGCCCGAACCTGCGCTCTGGCCTGTGCCCTGTTTCCACGAGAGGCCCTGTCCTTCCTGTCCGGGCCCGTAGACGATGCGGAAAGATTTATGCAGACCGAACTTGCCCACGCCATACTCCTGGTAGAACCGGGTCAGGGTGTCCTTCATCTCCTCAGGCGTATTGTCCTTGCAGAAATTCGCAGCCAGCTCACAGATGCGGGCGCAGATCCTGGTATTATAGACCTTGCTCTCCAGGCTGCTGCTCTCGTAATCCTCAATCAGGGAAAATTCCGGCACATGGAGCCTTTCGCACACAGGTCTAAAGTCATAATCGTAAAACTCCTTGAAAATCACGATATCATGGAGCACCGCCTCGTTGATGGTGCCCTCTATCCCGCCTCGGATCTCACATCCCCGGCTGTAGCTGTTCTCATTGTTCACCAGCAGATTGGCCAGATAGCAGTGCCACAGATTGCCGTGGAAGCCGTAGGTACCCGCCAGCTCTATCAGACGGTGGATGCAGTCATATAAAAGCGCCGTCACGGCTTCCACCGTACAGATTCTGCCCGCCACAAGCTTCTCTCCCATGCCGGCTTCCTCATAGTGGGCCATCAGCCACGCCATGTCGTGCAGCAGCTCCCCGTCCTGAAATGTCCTGTATACAATCAATTCCTGTTCTCTCATTTTGTGCTTCCTCTCATATCACGCATCCAAGCCCGGCATGCTTCCCTTATCCGCCAGGGCTGACCCATTGCTGGCCGCTCTGCATCCCATCCGCCGCGCCCGGCTCTGGCTCAGCCCTGGCCGCTCCATATCCCATCCGCCTGCGCCTGGCTCTGCAAGGGACAGCGCCCGCATCTTAATAATTCCCCAGAATCTTCATGTTCCGCGCTTCCTCCCTCAGACCGCTCAGGGCGTTCTTCACAGCGCCGTCCGCCAGATTTCCCTCGAAATCGATGAAGAAGCGGTACTCCCAGTTCCTGTCCTCGATGGGGCGGCTCTCAATCTTCGTCATGTTCAGATTATTATAGATGAAATGGGACAGCATATGGTACAGGGAGCCGCTTTCATGGGGCACCTCAAAGCAGATGCTAATCTTTTTCGCATCCCTGCGGAAAATCTTCTGGCTGCTTACAATGATGAATCTGGTGGAATTGGAGCCGGAATGGTTCACTTTCCGCTGCAGCACCTCCAGCCCGTAGATCTGCGCCGCATGCTCACCGGCAATGGCTGCCTGGGACTTGTCCTGCTCATCCGCCACTTTCTTCGCCGCGAAAGCGTTGTTCTGCATGCTGATCTGCCGCCAGTCGTGGGCAGCCAGATATTTCGCGCTCTGCATCAGGGACTGGGGATGGGAGTAGACCGTCCGTATGTCCTCCAGCCTGGCCCCCGGCACCCCCAGAAGACAATGCTCAATCTTGATAATCTGCTCTCCCACTATGTAATTCTCATACTCCTGTAAAAGGTCGTAGATCTCACTGACAATGCCCGCCGTGGAATTCTCGATGGGAAGCACCGCAAAATCCGCGCTTCCCTCATCGATGGCGTTCATGGCATCCCGGAAAGTATCTACATGAAAGCTGTCTATATGGTTCCCGAAATACTGCATCATAGCCGCCTGGGAATAAGCGCCGTCCGCCCCCTGGAACACAACCCTGGCCTTGTCCACCTCCAGCTCGTCCACGCCTATGAAAGGCAGCTTCTCCAGCTTCCCGCGCTCCATCAGCAGCCGGTACTGGAGCTTCCTGCTCATGGACATGATCTGCTCGAAAAGCTCCACGATGCAGAATCCGTTGAACTCGCCATGGGCAAGGGACTGCACTTTGGCCAGCTTCTCCGCCTCCCGCTGCCTGTCAAATATCCTTTTCCCTGTGGAAATCTTATACTCCGCCACCTGTCCGCAGATATCCATGCGCTGCTCCCACAGCTCCACGATCTCCGCATCTATGTGGTCTATCCGCTCTCTCAATTCCGTCAAATCCATCTTGTGGGCTCCTTTGCCTGTTATGTAACCTTTTTTCTATCTTATACCAAAACAATCTTGATAGCAAGTAAAAAGGGGTGTAAAATAATAAAGATGAATCAAATGCGCCTTTGCGGCCGGGAGGTATAAACATGAGATTGAAGAAATCTGTAAAAATCGTACTGGGAATCATCATCGTCGCCCTGATAGTGGCTGCCGGAGCATTGCTGATGCTCACCCAGCGCATCGTCATGAATCCGGAAGGCACGGTGGGCAATACTGCCGGCAACCTGAACAATGACGGACGTTTCTGCGAATATGACGGCACCGTTTATTTTCTGAATTCCTTCGACGGCGGGGGGCTCTTCGCCATGAATCCTGATGAAAGCGATATCCGTCGGCTGAATTCCCTGGATGTCCGCAATATCCTGGCGGGCGGAAGATATCTCTACTACTACCAAACCGGCATCTCCTACGATAACGCCAACTTCTCAGGCGATCTGGCAATGCATACCCTCCAGCGCTGCAGACTGAACGGTAGCAACGCGGATGCCCTGACGACGGAAGTGGTAGTGACCGCGCAGCTGGTGGACAATTATCTCTATGTGCTGTCCGCGTCCAACTCCGGCCCCTCCTTTTTCAAGGTCAAGATGGACAATTCCGAGCGGGTGAACCTGGCCGAATATGAAATCAACCCCGCCTGTGCGGAAAACGGCATCATCTATTACAACGGCACCCAGGGAAATCATTATCTGCACGCTCTGGACACCTCCACGGATGCCGTCCGGGAAATCTGGAGGGGCAACCTGTGGTATCCGATTCTGGAGGGGGATTATGTCTATTACATGGATGTGGCTAACGACTACAGACTGTGCCGTTATTCCATGTCCCGGGATGAAATCGAGGTGCTGGCCCAGGAAAGAGTAGACTGCTTCAACGTGGGCAGCGGCTACATCTACTACCAGACAAACGGAAGCGACGCCGCCCTGAAATGCATGCGCACGGATGGCAGCGGCGCCGCTACCATAGCAAGCGGCGTGTATCGCCATATCAGCATGACCTCGCAGTATGTGTATTTCCAGGACTTCCGGGACAACGCCACGATTTACCACTCCCCACTGGGAAGCGGTAGCTATGAAGTCTTTGAGGCCGCCAGGACAGCCACTGCACAGAATTAATACCGGGGCTCACACTCTGCTTTAGCCGTCCCGGAAATCGTTCTACTCTTCGATATGATCCAGCCCCTGGCTTAAGATAGTCACGATATGGGAATCCGCCAGGGAATAGAATATGGTCTTGCCCTCCCGGCGGTTTTTCACCAGATCCATCTGCTTCAGCACCCGCAGCTGGTGGGAGATCGCCGACTGGGACATTCCAAGGACTGCCGCGATGTCGTATACGCACATTTCCGTGCTCAGCAGCACATAAAGTATCTTCAGGCGCGTCCCGTCCCCGAACACCTTAAAGAATTCCGCCAGGTCCAGCAGTTCTTCCTCCGGGGGCATCTTCTCATCTATATTCTTCAAAGTCTCATCGTCCACATGGATATATGCAATCTCTTCCATCCGTTCGCTCTTCTCCCGTTCTCATGATTTTGGCACTACATCACTCTTCTGTTGTTATTTATTCCTATTTTATTACAACTTCGCCGTTTGCGCAAATCCTTTTTCACCGCATCACCGCATTGCGTATCCTGCAAAATTTTTGCAAAATTTTTGGACTGTCTGTCCAATTGACAGCTGTTCTTCTTGTGGATATAATGTTGTTATCTGGAGCGGGCAATCCAGATAATCACGCCAAGGAGGTATGTCATATGACTGACAGGGAACTGCTGTTAGAGTTAACCAAAGACATACGAGAGATGAAGCATGACATGCAAGTCATGAAAAATGACATACATGAGCTCAAAGAGGATGTTCAGGGGCTCAAGGAGGATGTTCAGGTCCTCAAAGAAGATGTTCAGGGGCTCAAGGAGGATGTTCAGGTTCTTAAGGAGGGCCTGGCATCTACAAATCAAAAGCTCATAGAACTTTCTTTGAAGCTTGAAAACGAAACCAATCGCAACATCCAGATTCTGGCCGAGAACCACCTGAACATCATCGACAAGATGAATGCGGCAGTTCGGGTACAGGACAAGTCCATCCTGTACGAAGTGCAGATATCCGGCCTGAAGACGCGGGTAGACTGTCTCGAACGGGATGTGGAGCTCTTAAAGCACCAGGCTTCCTAATGTACTGATTCACTTCCTTCTGCGGAGAAGGTTTTAATAACGGGAATCCGTCCAAGCGCACGCTCTGACGGATTCCCGATATTTTTATGTCCTGTTTCGAGCATATCTTACAGCAGGCTCTCCAAAGTCTCCCGGATAGCCTGAATGAAATCAAGGCTGTTCAAAATCACGGGATTCTCACAGGTGGAGATCAGCGACAGGCTCCTGGTCATCTTGCCGTCCTCCACGGTCCCCACGCAGGCCTGCTCCAGCTTATCGGCAAATGCCACAAGCTCCCTGTTGCCGTCCAGCTCTCCCCGCTTTCTCAGGGCACCTGTCCAGGCGAAGATGGTGGCGATGGAGTTGGTGGAAGTCTCCTCCCCTTTCAGATGCTTGTAATAATGGCGCTGTACGGTTCCGTGGGCCGCCTCATACTCATAGACGCCGCTGGGGGATACCAGCACGGAAGTCATCATGGACAGGTCGCCGTAAGCCGTGGCCACCATGTCGGACATCACGTCTCCGTCATAATTCTTGCAGGCCCAGATGAAGCCGCCCTCGGAGCGAATCACCCTGGCCACCGCGTCATCGATCAAAGTATAGAAATACTCAATGCCCAGCTCCTGGAACTTTTCCTTGAATTCAGCGTCATAGATTTCCTGGAAGATATCCTTGAACGTATGATCATACTTCTTGGAAATCGTATCCTTGGTAGAGAACCACAGATCCTGCTTCGTGTCCACGGCATATCCGAAACAGGCCCTGGCAAAGCTGCTGATGGACTGCTCTGTGTTGTGGATGCCCTGGAGGATTCCGGCTCCCTTGAACTCATGAATCAGCTCCCTGGTCTCAGTCCCGTCCTCAGCGGTGAATACCAGCTCCGCCTTGCCGGGGCCGGGCACCTTGATCTCCGTATTTTTATAGACATCCCCATAGGCATGTCTGGCGATAGTGATGGGCTTCGTCCAGTTCTTCACATAGGGGACGATGCCTTTCACAAGGATGGGAGCCCGGAACACGGTGCCGTCCAGTATGGCCCGGATGGTGCCGTTGGGGCTCTTCCACATTTCTTTCAGATCGTATTCTTTCATCCTGGCCCCGTTGGGGGTGATGGTGGCGCACTTCACGGCAACGCCGTACTTCAGCGTCGCATTGGCGGAGTCCACCGTGACCTGGTCATTGGTGGCGTTCCGATGCTCCAGGCCTAAATCATAATATTCCGTCTTCAGGTCAATGTAAGGAAGCAGCAGCTCCTCCTTGATCATCTGCCAGAGAATCCTGGTCATCTCGTCGCCGTCCATCTCCACCAACGGGGTCGTCATCTTAATCTTGTCCACTTCTCTTAATCCTCCTATTCCAGTTCCGTATGTACCAATATAGTACCAAATCCTACAGAGGATTTCCGGCCACAAAGAAATGTGTCCGTAAATCCTCTGGGCACTATATTGGCACATACTGTTTCCAGTTCCTCACTCTACTATTTATACTGCTCAACGATTTCTTTTGCCGTGAAACCAGACTGCATAACGCTGACTGGTTCAACCGCATGATTACATCAGGCAGTATTCAGCGTTATGTAGTATATATTGCCTCATCTCTGCCATAGGCCTCCCGCAGCCCGTTTTTGACCATGTTCTCGTAGGCGTTTATCATATGCTGATGGGCCAGGCGCTCTGCCAGGTCGCCGTCCCCCGCCTTGATGGCTTCCATGATCTGCTTGTGCTCCTGGTTGGATTTCGGCCCCCGGTTCACATTCGCCAGGGTCTTCTTGCGCACCCGCAGCACATACTGGTGGAAATCCTTCAGCTGACGTTCCAGGACCTTGCTGTCACAGGCTTCGTACATAATATCATGGAAACGGTTGTCCAGTTCCGCCAACTGCTCCAGATGCCCTTTCCTGGCATGGAACTCCGCCAGGTACACATTCTCCTCCATCTCGTCCATCTGCTCCCCGGTGATATGTTCCGTGGCCCAGCGGGCGCATAAGCCTTCCAAACGGGAGCGGATCATATAGATATCCTTCACGTCCTTCTCCGTAATGCCGGTGACGTAAGCCCCCTTGTTAGGGATGATCTGGATCAGCCCCTCCAGTTCCAGCTGCCTGAAAGCCTCCCGCACCGGAGTCCGGCTGACGCCCATCTCTTCGCCGATGGCCACCTCCTTCAGTTCCTCATGATCCTCGTATTTCCCGCTGAGGATATCATCCCGCAGCTTATTGAACACACGGCCCCGCAGAGAGTACTTGTCAGTTACCTCCTGCTTCACATCATAATTACCCATTTTCCCTTCGTCATAACCTCCCGCCGCCCGAAGGCGGATTCTTTACAGCTCACTGCTTCTGTGCAGCCGCTCCCAGAGAAATGTTCCTTTCCCGACAGACTCTGTCCACGCAGGCCACTATCTCCTCGTCCGTCATCACCGTGACGCGGCCGCCCGCATACTCCTCATCCACCCATTTCTTTATCTCGGCCACCAGCTCAGAGTTCTTCCCGATCTGCTCCTCGTCCTTCAGCTTATAATAGGTATTGATCCAGTGGGCGATGCCCGCCAGGCCGGAAGTGTTGGACACGGCGCAGAGCACAGGCCTGTTCAGGAACTTCTCCGTATCGAAAATATTGTAGATTTCCTCGTTCTTCAGCAATCCGTCCGCGTGTATCCCCGCTCGGGTCACATTGAAATTCTTCCCCACGAAAGGCGTCCTGGGAGGAATCTGGTACCCAATCTCCTTCTCGTAATACTCCGCCAGCTCCGTGATCACCGTGGTGTCCATCCCGTTCAGGTCGCCTTTCAGCTGGGCATATTCGAACACCATGGCCTCCAGCGGCGTGTTGCCCGTCCGCTCCCCGATGCCGAACAGCGACGTGTTGACCCCGGAACAGCCGTACAGCCAGGCCGTGGTGGAGTTGGACACCGCTTTATAGAAATCATTGTGTCCATGCCACTCAATCAGCGCATGAGGCACGCCGGCATGGGTATGTATGGCATAAATGATGCCCTGGACGCTCCGGGGAATGACCGCGCCGGGATAGTTGACCCCATATCCCATGGTGTCGCAGGCGCGGATCTTGATCGGTATCCCATACTCCTCCATCAGCTTCATCAGCTCCATGCAGAAGGGTACCACATAGCCATAGATATCCGCCCTGGTGATGTCCTCCAGATGGCACCTGGGGCTGATTCCCTCCTCCAGGCAGTCTTTGATTACGCTTATGTAGTGTTCCATGGCCTGGCGCCTGGTCATCTTCAGCTTCATGAAGATATGATAATCCGAACAACTGACCAGGATGCCCGTCTCCTTCATGCCGATTTCCTTCACCAGCTTGAAATCCTCCTTGCTGGCCCGGATCCAGCTGGTGACTTCCGGAAAGTCATAGCCTTTCTCCATGCACTTGTACACCGCGTCCCTGTCCTTCTTGCTGTACAGGAAGAACTCGCTGGCGCGGATCATGCCATTGGGGCCACCCAGTTTATGCAGGTAATCATATATCGTCACAATCTGTTCCGTCGTGTAAGGCGCCCTGGACTGCTGCCCGTCCCGGAACGTAGTGTCAGTGATCCATATCTCCTTCGGCATATTGTGGGGAACGGTCCTGTCGTTGAAGGGAATCTTCGGTATCTCGGAATAGGGGAACATATTGCGGAATACATTCGGCTTCTTCACGTCATCCAGGATGTACATGTGTTCCTCGATCTCCAGCAGATTGTTATGTTGGTTCATGGTAATCGGACGGTTCTGAAATGTCTCGTTATCTCTCATATCCCACTCCTTTTCGCCGTGCGGTCAGCTGTTCTTTTGTCTTTGCCATAGCTAAGCTATTGCTCCCGCATCTGTATCATTGTATACAATCATGCAGTCTATGTCAATGCTTTTTTCAAAAATTAAGGAAATAAGAAAAGACAGGACTGCCGGACATTCAGCTGCCCAGCAGTCCCGCCACGTTCAGCAGCCCCCAGCCCTGCCGGTTCCAGGGAAGCCCCAGGTCGGTAGCCGTAAACTGCATTTTCTGTTTGCATTCTTCATTGGTCATATAAGGATATTTCTGGAAAGCCAGCGCGGCAGCCCCGGACACCACAGGCGTGGCCATGGAAGTGCCGCTCTTGGCCACATACGGAGCCCCAGACCTGCCATAGCGCCCCCGGTAGTCCAGACTGCAGGACACAATATCCGTTCCCGGAGCCACCAGGTCGGGCTTCCGTATCGGGCTCCCGGACATGCCTCTGCCCGAATACAGCTCACAGCTGTGGGGATTTCCCAAAGCATAACTGCCGTCATAACAGCCCACTGTCACCACGCTGCCGCCTCCCACAGCGGAAATGCTGCCGTCGCCGGGTCCCTTGTTGCCCGCCGCGCAGACCACCAGCAGCCCGCTGGCCCAGAGCTCCTCTATCTTGTCCCGCAGAGCCGCCTCTTTTCCCTGTTCCTCCAGACTTCCGATGCCTACGGAAATGTTCACAATCCTTATCCTGTATTCCTGCCTGATCTGCAGAACCCAGTCGATTCCTTCCAGCATGGCTTCCGTGAATCCGTCCCCTTTTCTGTCCAGCACCTTTCCTACTGCCAGATTCGCCCCCGGTGCCATCCCACGGTAACGTCCTCCCGAAAGTCTGCCGCTTCCGCACAGAATCCCGCAGACATGGGTGCCATGGCCGCTATCGTCGTACATCCTTTTCCGGTGCCCTACAAAGTCCCGAAAACAGACAGCTCTGCCCTGCAGGTCAGGATGTTCTTCCAGTCCCGTATCCAGGACAGCGACCGTCACGCCATGGCCGTCCTCCCCGTCAGGGAAATCTCCCGCCACCATTTTCCTCACACGTTGCATTGTTCAAAACTCCGGCATCTCCTTAATACATTGTATGCCGGGGCGCTACTTTACGTACATGTAGTATATCCGGAATCCATTGGCTCCTTTACTGCTACATTTTCAGGTTATTGCATTTCATTGCCCGCTTCATTCCTGTAAATACCTATCGTGGATATATAGCTTAACTCAAACCGCAACACTTCAGCCCCGTCCACCACAGTCTGTTCCACCGCCTGCGGTTCCATCTGTCCATTCCTGTCCAACGTCACCAAGATGACTTTCTGCCCTTGAAGCTGCTCCGGTACAGGTACAGACACACTAAGCGTCTGGCTGCCGAGCTTCTTCAAAGGAATCCCGCTTGCGTCCGTGAGCTCCATGCCATAGACAATCATATCAGCCGGAAGCTGACGCTGGAAGGAACGTTGGAACGCAGCCTCCATTATACTGACATCTTCCGCTTCTTTTACTGTCAGGGAATAGCTTCTCTCTGCTCCATCCAGCGATGCAGACGCTCCCGCCAAACCGTTCACAGCCACGCCCGCCGCTTCCTCGCCCGTATTGTTGTAGACGCGATATTCTTCATTGGACAGCCTGGTAGCAGAAGTCTCATAAGTATATTCTGCCTCTCTGCCTTCATAGGCAATCACGGCAGTCCCGAAAGCTTTCAGCCCTACCTTTTCCAGAGAAGCAGGCACCGGTACCTCCCTCATGACATTTCCCAGAAAGGCTCTGTCCTTGATTTCTTCCACATTTTTGCCGAAAGTAATCCGGCCCAGGCTCGTGCAGCCTTCAAAAGCTCCTTCGCCTACCACCAACAGGCTGTCCGGGAAGGACACGCTTTCTATCTCCTCGTGCCCCCTGAATGCCTCCGCGGCAATGACGCGCACACCCTCTGGTACCGTCACTTCCGAATCGTTTCCCCTATAAGCCACCAACACACCGCCGGACACCAGAAAGTCCCCTGCGGCAGCCGTACCAGCGTTCCCGTTCAGGAAATTATCTATCCAGGGAGTATGGTCGAAAGCTTTCGGTTCCACGCACATGACGCTTTCAGGCAGCGTTACGTCCTCTAATTGCGCGCAATGATAGAAAGCACCATAATCAATCTGTTCCAGACCCTGAGGAAAATCGATACCTGTCAGAGAACTTCTGCTGTAGGCAAACTGCCCTATCTCCACAATTCCATCCGCCAGCGACATCTCTCCCAGCTCCGCATTTCGATAATACGCCTGATCTGCCACCACTCGGCCATCCACGACTCTGTACTTGGGAATACTGCTATTTGAACCGTCGCTGTCGCTTCCCATCGCATCTGTACCCGCTTCACCGGAAGAAGAATCCGTATTCGGTTCCTGAGCAGAGCCATTTCCGCTTCCCGCTCCGAATACCTTGAGTCTGGCATTACTCATGAACACTACCGCACGGTTCCCCACAATCTGAGTGGATCCCAGCAATGTGCCTACCACCTCCGTGGGCAAGGGCTCCGGTACAGAAGGCTCTTCTGAGCTTGTGGGCTCCTCAGGAGCAGGCATCGGCGTAGAGATGATCTGCTTTATGATATCTGAAAAAGTACCGCTGGAAGGTTCCTGATATCCCGGTATTTTCTTCTGATATCCTGGCATCTCCTTCTGGCGCTCATAGAAATCTTCCGCATATTTCGCAGCAGCACTTCCCTCCTCATAGTGGATGGTAAGCTGATAACATCCGTCAAAAGCAGTCTCATGGATATTCACAGTCTCCGGAGGAATCGTCACATCCGTCAGATTGCCGCAGTCTTCAAAGGCTTCAATCCCGATGGAGGTCACAGTGGATGGAATGGTTATCTGCTGCAATCCTGTACACTTTGTGAAAGCATAATCTCCAACCTCACTAAGCCCCTTTCCCAGGACTACCGTGTCCAGATTGTCACATCCCCAGAAAGCATAAGGCTCAATCTGTTTGACAGAATTCGGCACCACAACCAGCTCGATATTCACATCATTCTCAAAAGCTCCCTCGCCGATAATCTGCACTGTATCCGGAATGGACACGTTCTTTTCCTTCCCACGGTATTTCGTCAGTGTGCTCCCCTGAATTTGAAAATCGGAAGCAGATGTTGCCGCATCTGCTTCCGCCATAGGAAGCTGCATGATTACCAGTGCCGCCAATGTCAACAGGACACTTGAAATACGCTTTTTCCTTTTCATATATTACCTCTTTATCTGTCCGGGCTTATCTGCATCCCCCTGTCCGAACAATCCTACGGTTTAGTTTCTCGCTCTCACCGCCACTTTCTGCTTCTTTCTGGAACCTCCTTTGTTGTCCTTCGCCATGAACATGACGAAGGAAAGGCAAGCCAGACCAATGGACAGAAACCACTTGGGATGGATGCCGTCTCCAGTCTTAGGCGTACTGTCCGAAATCGTTCCATCGGACAGATTAGTCAAATCCACATAAATCAGGTAAGGCGAAAAATGCTCTGCCGTGAAAGTGACACAAGCCACTCCGTTGATGGTAGTGAACCTTGGCGTCAGCTTATCCAGTCTGTCGTTCACCACACCCGCTACCTTGTTATTGCCCGCATAAGGAATCAGAGAATCAGGCAACGGCAAAGTGATGCTCACTGACAGGCCGGTGGTGTCCGTAATCTTCGTATTTCCGGTGGAATCATACAGGGAGATATCCATCGGGAAATACTTGATATTATCCAGACTGCCATATTCAGCCTGTAATGCCTTCAGGGCAGCTTCAGCAGCGGCGCTGCTCTCTGTCACCTTGATGGTGAAATTGTCAGAGGAGCCGTTCACGGTAGCGGATACCACTCCTGTATTGGACAGGCCATTCTTGTCTATGACCACCGTAGTCCCGCCTGTGGAACCAGGTACACGATTTGTACTGGTACCGGGTCTGGTATTGGTTCCGGAGCCGGACGAAGAATTGCCCGATCCTGTACTGCCACCACTATTGGAGGTCGTTCCTCCTTTAAAGTTCGCAATGACTGCCACATCGTGATCCGGCATGGTGATGATGGCGGAAGCCATCGTCTTATCCGTGACCACTGTATCCGCGGGGCTCACCGTCCAACCGCTGAATGACTGGCCCCTTCCCGGTTCGTT
>ERZ808037.1129-NODE-1129-length-19180-cov-3.850704_pt1 | contig 19180 bp, 17 predicted proteins | sample MGYA00380190_ERZ808037 | MGnify/ENA primary metagenome ERZ808037 (study PRJEB31490, sample SAMN06133399) | mouse gut metagenome | isolation source: J9 | host: mice | place: China: Chengdu | collected 2015-05 ... | reverse complement strand
AAGGGAATCTTCACCGTAACATCGGTGCCCTCTCCCTCAATACTCGCCACCTTGATCGACCCTCTGTGCATGAGCACCGCGCTTTTCGTAATGGCAAGCCCGAGCCCCGTGCCGCCGATCTCTCTGGAGCGCGACTTATCCACGCGATAAAAACGCTCGTAGATATGCTCCAGCGCATCCTCCGGAATGCCCACGCCGGAATCCTCCACCTGCACCGTAAAGAATTGGTGGTCGGCGTCCAGCGTCACCTTCACAAACCCGTGCTCCTTATTATATTTGATCGCATTCTCCACGAGGTTGGAGAGCGCCAGCGTGAGCTTGACCTCATCCACCGACGCTGTCACAGGTCTTAGACTTTCATAGACAAGCTGCACATCCCGGCGCTGTGCGATGGGTCGCAGCCGCCTCATAATCAACTCCACAAGAGCGTTGATATCCACCTCGGAGATATTCAAATCCGCCGAGGTCCTGTCCATTTTTACAAGGGAGAGCAGGTCGTTGATGATCTTATCCTCCCGCTCAATCTCGGCAGCGATATCGCTCATAAACTCTTGATAGACCTCCAGGGGCACATCCTTCTGGGTAATCAGGGAATCCGCCAGCACCTTCATGGAAGTGATCGGCGTGCGCAGTTCATGGGACACGTTTGACACAAACTCCTGTCTGGAATCGTCCAGCATCTTCATGCGCCCGAGCACCCGGTTAAAGGCGTCCCCGATATGCTCCGTCTCCAGACAGTCCGTCACGGAAATCGGGTCATTCGTATAGCCCTCCTGCACCTGGTCGAGCGCCGCTATCATCTTTTTAAAGGGTGCAAACAAAAACTTGGACACCAGGAGCGTGACTACAAAAATCAGTATACCGACAATCGACATAATGATTACCGCCTGACGGTTCAGGATATCCATGGTCGCGATAATGCTGTCGTTGGACGCGCTCACAAGCATGACGCCCCGCACAAGATCAATGCGTTCTCCGGCTCCTACCGGCAAGTCCGCAGACAGCGTTTCCGTGATGGGTATGGTCATCTCAATATAACCGTTTTCCCTGTCGTAGCGGTTCGCGCTCTCGCCACGCAGACAGCGGATGACCTCCTCCGAGATAATCGTTTTCCCCTCGCTGATGCCGTAGGTATCCTTCACAATCCGCAGATCCGCATTGATGACAAGCACGCGCCCGTCATACAGATTCGAGAGCTGCTCTAACTCCGCGTTGATGACCTCGGACGAAGTATCCTGCAGGTAATGGTAAGTAATCAGGTGATTGGCAAGAATCCTGACCTGGGTGGAAATGTCAGAAGTCCTGACATTTACCGCCCGCTGTTCGTAATTCTGCAGGATCGCATAGCGCATGATAAAACACGGAATCAGCCCGACAATGAGCAGAATGAGAAAAATACGCCCCTTCAGGCTCCTTAAGAATGTAATTTGACGAAAATGTAATTTATGCAAAGTAATATCCAACGCCCCACTTCGTCCGCACATACGCGGGTTCTCCGGGCACTTCCTCTATTTTTTCGCGCAGTCTTCTGATATGTACGTCCACAGTCCGCACATCACCGGGATAATCGCTGCCCCACACAAGCTTAAGCAGCTCTTCCCTGCCGTAAACCTTCCCGGCGTTGCGCATCAGAAGCTCCAACACCTCGAACTCTTTCGCCGTCAGGTTGATTTCCCGCTCCTTGATATACACTCTCCTGCCTTCGCAGTCAAGGCGCATATCGCCCCGCTCCACCAGCCGGGCTGCCTCTTTTTTCTCCGGCGCCTGCCGGTTCGTCCTGCGCATGATTGCCTTAATTCTCGCTTTAACCTCTAAAATATTAAAAGGCTTCGTGATATAGTCGTCGGCGCCGTTGTCAAGCCCGAGAATCTTATCCATATCGTCGCCCTTTGCCGTCAGCATGACGATCGGCACATTGGAAAAACCGCGAATCTGCTGGCACACTTCAAAACCTGTCATTTTCGGCAGCATTACATCCAGAAGAATGATGTCGTACGCATTTTCTTCCGCCAGTTTCAGGGCTTCCTCCCCGTCATAGGCGCAGTCCACCTCCATGCCGTCCTGCTCCAGACTGAACCGGATTCCCTTCACGATCAACTTTTCATCATCCACTACCAAAACTCTCTGTGCCATACTCCCCGCCCTGCCTGTCTTTCTAGTTTACACTGATGCTGTCCTTTATTTTCTCATACATGCCTTCTTTGATGCCATTCACTTTCATAATATCTTCCGGCTTCTCAAACGCGCCGTGGGATTCCCTGTAAGCTGCGATTGCCGCCGCTCTTGTGGCGCCGACGCCGGGAATTTCGCAAAGCTGCTCTTTTGACGCGGTGTTGATATTAATCCGCCCATCCGCCGCCGTACCTGTAGCTTTGCTTTCTCCGGGGCTTTGCCCTCCCAGAGATGAACCGCCCAAAATGCCAAACCCTTCCGTCGTGCCGTCCTGCAAAATGCCGGACTTTTCCGGTGCGCCCTCCTGCGGCTTTCCCTCCGCAGAAGCCATTTCATGCTCTCCGGCGGCTTTCGCTTCCTCCCTTGTGGGAATCACCAGTTTTACACCGTCCTCCAAAGCCTGTGCTTGGTTTACATAATTTTGCTCCGCATTTTCCGTAAAGCCGCCTGCCTGCTGTACCGCTTCATAGACGCGGCTCCCCGTCTCCAGCTCGTACACGCCGGGATTTTTCACCGCTCCGCAGACATGGACATAAATCACGCCAAAATCTGCCGCCGCTGCATCCGTCTCTACAGCTCCATCTCCGGAAAGCGCCCCCGGACGCTGACCCTCACCCGTCGTAACATGCCGGCTCTCTCCCGAGGAAACGCGCCCGTTTTCTCCCGCCAAAGCACCCACGGTTTCTGTCTCTGTAACGTATCCGCTGTCTCCTGCCCCGGATGTCTCTCCTCCGGCATTCCGCGAAGCGGACATATCCTCCGCCGTCTCCTCTGTCAGGATCAGAAGCTCCTCTTTCCTCGTACAGCCGCATAACAGCAAAAGCAGAGCGAACGCAAATCCCGCCTGCCCTATCCTGTACACCTGTTTATTTTTCTTTTTCCTCTGCATAGTCTCCCTTTCCGGCTTATCGCCCTTCGGGGAGGTTTCCCGCCATGCGCTGTAGCTTTATTGTAAAATAAATCTCGCCCTATGTCCACTTAAAAATAACGATTCCCGCAATCATCACACCCGCTCCCAATACCTTTTTCATCTCAAAGGGCTGCTTTTCCACCCCGAAGAGTCCGAAAACTTCAATGACATAGGCGATGATAAGCTGGGACACCACAATGAACATCACTGACCGCGCCGGTCCGAGCTGCTCCATACTCTTAATGACGGTGTAAGTGATAAACGTGCCAATCGCGCCGCCAAGCAGCATATATTTCGGCTCCACTTGTAAGAGCGTGGCAAAGGAAGCCCTGTCTGTGGCAAGCCATACGGCAAGGCAGACAAAAAGCGCCGTAAACTGCACGAAAGCGTTTGCCACCCAGACGCCCGACTGTTTGGTAACCTGCGTGTTAAAGACGCCCTGCACGCTCATCAGTGCGCCGGATAAAATAGCGATCCAGAATCCTAACATAATTCCCTCCTGTTATGCAGCCTGTCTATCACGCTTTCTGACTCTGCCTACGCGCGAAAAAGACAAGCCAGATTACTCTGTCCTGTCTTAGGTTGACCATATCAGTCGGTAATTATTCTTATCTCCCATGGACCCGCGGGAATCCTTTTCTATTCCTGCTCCTGCGCTTCTCCGCCTTCTCCCTCTTCGCCTTCTTCCTCCGTCTCCTCAACGGGTATCGGCACGTCGATATATTCTTCCGTGTACGCTTCACCAAGCACCTGCCCCATTATCTGCTCAGACAATGCCTTCAATTCATCATTGGCATCCGCGCCCTCCCAGATTCTGGCAAAGGCAATCTCGAGCTGTACCCAGAAATTGCTCGTCTCTATCATCTTCGGCATAGGCACCGATCGGGCGTATTCCTCCAAAAAAGCCGCCGCATTCGGGTCGTCGTAAGTGTCCCCGTCACAGTGTACGGGCAGCTTCCCCGTTCTGGCATAAAGCTCCTGCGTGTTATACTGCGTCAGATACACCGCGAAGTCGTTTGCCATTTCCTTCTTCGTGGAATAACCGTTGACCCCGACGCACTGTGTCACGGACAGGGACGCAGAAGCGAGCTCCCCGCTCACATCCGGCACTCTGGTCACCCCATAGTCATAGGAAAATTCTCCGTCCGCACGTGCCTTTTCCAGCTTTGACAGCGCGTCCGTAGTCGCCACCGTGTAGACGATCTTGCCGTCCAAAAAATCCTGCAAAACGCCGTCATAGCTGATTTCCTTCGTATCTATCGAGAAAAACTGGTTCAGGTTCTGGTACACCCGAAGCGCCCGAATCGCATTCTCATTGTAAATCCCGATGGAATCCGCATTATCGCCGTTTACACCACCCACATCAATATAATTTCCCACAATAAAATAATTATAAAAAATATCCGATACATCCCACTTAAAGACCGCTTCTACCTGCTCTGGCGCGTCGTAAACATCCGCAAAGGACAAAACCTCATCTACCGACTCGGGAATGGCTTCCTCCATCTTCGCTTCAATCTCCTCCTCGGAAACATCCGCATCCTCCTGCGCTTCGTGAATCTCTTCCTCCACGTCGCCGTTGTCCGCCTGTTCCTGCGCATCCTCCGCTATCGCCTGATCGCGCTCGGCAACAATCTGCGACTTTGCCCATTCTTCCAGATACGTTTTGTTGTAAAGGAGACAACTCGTCTCATAATAAAAGGGATAGCCGATTTGCTTGTCATGGTATGTCACCGCCCGGACCGCCGTGCCCGGCAGCAGCTCTTCCATCGGCGTCGTGCCCTCCGACGGCTTTACCTCGCTGGCAAGCCCCGCCAGATACGCCTTTTCCAGCGAATCATTGCCGACAATATATAAATCGGGAATCTCTTCCCCCTGCAGAGACGCCTGATTGATCGTCTCCAGATACTCTAATCCCTGTGTGTAAACGGGAACCACGCGCACCTCGTCCTGATACTCGCTGTAGGCAACCGCCACACCGTTTAAATAATCCGTAAGACCCTCGTCCGCATACCACAGATACAAGGTCTCCCTGTGCCTGAACAGGGAATCCTCCTCTGCCTCTTCCTCTGCCTGCGGCAGCACCGCCAGCCCGAACCGTCCCGCCCCGTAAAGAGCGCCCGCAATCAAGGCAATCGCGAGAATCATCAGTAATCGTTTCTTAAATGTCAACTCTATTCTCCTTATATTCCGAGTCTAAATTCCATGCGGAGAATGCCCGTATTTTGGGCATTCTCCTGTGTGAGACTTAGTACTTCTTAACGAAGCAGCCTCTGCTGCTGAGTTTTAGAAGTACTTCTCACACTATGCATTCGCGCAAAATTTTTATCATCTCGTCCACATGCTCCTCCGTGATGACAAGCGAAGGCACAAAACGAATGATGTTCGTCCCGGCATTAATCAGCACCAGCCCTCTCTCCAGCGCCTTTGTGATAATATCCCCCACGGCTCTGTCAAACACAAGCCCCTGCATCAGACCCGCGCCGCGCCTTGTCTCCACGCAGGGAAACTCTTTGACAAGCTCGTCCAGACGCTTTTCCAGATACGCACCCACCCGGTTTACATTGGCGAGCACGTCCCGCTCCCTGAACAGCTCAATCACCTTGCATATAGCGGCACATGCTAACGGATTGCCACCGTAAGTGGTGCCGTGGTCGCCGGCAGCAAGGGAGTTAGCTCCGACCTTCTCCGTCATCAGAAACGCGCCCACGGGCACGCCGCAGCCGAGCGCCTTCGCCGTGGTCATCACATCCGGCTTCACACCAAAACGCTGCCATGCAAACATCGTTCCGGTGCGCCCCATGCCGCACTGAATCTCATCCAGTATCATCAGAATGTCCCGCTCGTCGCAGAGTGCCCTGACCTTTTGCATAAATTCCTCCGTAGCGGGGTAAATGCCGCCCTCCCCCTGCACGGTCTCAAAAAGAATCGCACAGGTTTTATCGTTTACCTGCGCCATTACGCTGTCAAAATCATTCAAATCCGCAAATCTGATATTGCCAATCATCGGCTCGAACGCCTCCCTGTAATGGGGATTTCCCGTCACCGAGAGCGCGCCCATGGTGCGCCCGTGGAAGGAATGGTTCATGGCAATGATCTCATGGTCCGTTTTCCCGTCCTTCAGATACGCATACTTGCGCGCCGTCTTAATGGCGCCCTCGATCGTCTCCGCACCGCTGTTGGTGAAGAAAACGCGATCCATACCGGAAATCTCTTTCAGTTTCTTTGCCGCCTCTATTGCCGGCATATTATAATAGTAGTTCGAGGTGTGAATGATCTTGTCAATCTGGCTTTTCAGCGCGTCGTTGTATGCCTCATTGTGATAGCCCAGCGCAAACACCGCAATTCCGGATACAAAATCCAGATACTTTTTTCCATCCGTATCGTAAAGGTACACGCCCTCTCCCCTGTCAAACACCACCTGATAACGGTTGTAGGTGTGGAGCAGAGCCTGCTCCGCCTCGTCTATATATTGCTGCATCTCTGCGCTCATTTTTCTGCCCTCTTTCTATCATATTTACATATTGCGAAACGCTTCTCAGCGCTGCAATAATTGTACAAATAGTATAACCTTATCCTATTTGTGCAAATTCAACAACGAAAATAGCGTTTCGCAATCAGTCAAACATGGTTTCTTTGTCCCTATCCGCGATAATCGCCGTGCCGATACCGTGGTCGGTAAAGATCTCAAGCAGCAGGCAGTGGGCAATCCGACCGTCCAAAATATGCACGCGGTTAACGCCTTCCCCGATGGCGTCCGTACAGTTTCCCAGCTTCGGAAGCATCCCGCCGCCGATACAGCCGCTCGCAATCAGCTCCTCCGCCTGCGATGCCGTCAGTCTCGAAATGAAACTAGACTTATCGTTGATATCCTTGTACAAGCCCTCAATATCCGTGAGGAACACCAGTTTGTCCGCGCCCACCGCCTTGGCAATCGCACACGCCGCGTCGTCCGCGTTGATATTGTAGGTCATAAACTGCTCGTCCAGACCGATAGGCGCCACAATGGGCAGGAAATCCTTTTCCAGAAGGTCGTAGAGCACCTTCGGCTCCACACCGCAGATTTCGCCCACGAAACCGATATCCTGCCCGTCCGCATATCTTTTCTTACACTGTAAAAGCCCAGCGTCCTTGCCGCTGATGCCGACTGCCTTCACACCCAGCTCCTCCACCATACGGACAAGGTTTTTGTTGACTTTGTTAAGAACCATCTCCGCAATTTCCATCGTCTCGTCGTCAGTCACCCGCAGACCGTTCACAAACTCTGCTTCCTTGCCGACCTTTCCGACCCAGCGGCTGATTTCCTTGCCGCCGCCGTGGACGATGATGGGCTTAAACCCGACCAGCTTAAGGAGCGTTACGTCCTTGATGACGTTTCGCTGCAGCTCTTCGTTGCTCATGGCGCTGCCGCCGTATTTGACCACGATAATTTTTCTGTTGAATTTCTGGATATAAGGAAGGGCTTCGATCAAGACCTCCGCCTTCGCCAGAATTTTGTCCATTTCCTGCTGTTCCATATTGTATTGTGCCTCTTTTCCTATGAATGATAAAAGTCCGTCGGGAGGGGGCAATTCTACGTCGCCGCGCTCCCGCTCCGCAAAATGCGTAACGGACGCTAAACTCGTGAAATACCTCGTTAAGCGCCGACGTATTTTGAGGGGCTCCTTAAGAATTGCCCCCTCCCGACTGTCGTATTGGCTTAATCAAATGACAAGTCAAAATCGGTCGTCGCTAAGCTTCGCTTGTGCGACTGCTGTCAGCTACGGTAGTCCGCATTGATATTGACGTACTCGTGGGTCAGGTCGCAGCCCCACGCCGCGGCTTCCGCATCGCCTCTGTGCATGTCCACAATCACGCTTACCTCGGGAGCAGAGAGGAGTCTGGTCGCCTCCGCCTCATCATAGTCTGTCAGCATACCGTTTTTGCAGATCTGCATACGGCTTCCGGCAGCCTCACAGTAGAGGTCCACCTGCTCCGGCTCAAAATCCACACCGGCGTAGCCGAGGGCGCACATAATCCGTCCCACATTGGCATCATGTCCATAGATCATCGCCTTGGTCAGGCTGGAACAGACCACGGATTTGCATAAAATCCTCGCTTCCTCCTTTGTCGCCGCGTGGATGACTTTTGTCTCAAACAGGGCGGTCGCGCCCTCCCCGTCCCCCGCCATCTTTTTTGCAAGCGTCTCATCTATATAATGCAAGGCTTCCTTAAACGTCTCATAATCCGCGTTTCGCTCCGTGATCTCGGCGTTGCCCGCAAGACCGTTCGCCATCACGATCAGCGTATCATTGGTGGAAGTGTCGCCGTCCACGGAAATCATATTGAAAGTGTCCTTTACATCCTCGCTGAGCGCTTCCTGCAAAAGCTCTTTGGAAATCGCGATATCCGTCGTGATAAAGCCGAGCATGGTGCTCATGTTCGGATGAATCATGCCGGAGCCTTTGCACATGCCTCCCACGGTCACTGTTTTTCCGCCGATCTCAATCTGCACCGCCGCCTGCTTCGGCTTCGTATCCGTGGTCATCATTGCCTCTACAGCCGCAAGCCCCGCTTCCGGCGTGTGCGCTTTCGCCTGCACCAGCTTGTCCACGCCAGCCACTACCTTTTCCACGGGAATCTGCCAGCCAATCACACCAGTGGACGCCACCAGAACGGCGTCTGGTGAAATGCCGAGCGCTTCCGCCGCCTTCTGTGCAGTCTGCCTGCAGCACTCATATCCCTGCTTTCCCGTGCACGCGTTGGCAATACCCGCATTGACAACAACTGCCTGCGCGTAAGGGGAATGCGCCACAATCTCCTTATCCCATAAAACGGGCGCCGCCTTTACCACATTGCCGGTAAAAACCCCTGCCGCCCGACAGGGTGCCTGACTGTAAATCAGCGCCATGTCCTTTCTGTTCTGATATTTAATCGCCGCTTCCACACCCGCCGCCTCAAAACCAGCCGCCGCAGTCACGCCGCCTTCTATGATTTTCATACTTTTTCAACCTCTTTTCACTCAAATCATACCGTTCCGCTAAACCATGCAGAGAATGCCGCTCCGCGTTATCTCAAACCTAAGCGGAGAATGCTGCTTTTTAGCATTCTCCTATGCGAGACTTAGAACTTCTTAGCGAGGCAGCCTCTGCTGCTGAGCTTTAGAAGTTCTTCTCGCACGCTTCTCGCATTAATATACACCAAATCGGTAGGCTATGCAAGCGTCTCCCCGATCACTTTCTCCAGCTCCGAAACCATAAGATCCACCACCGATATCGCCGCCGGGTCTTTAAACATGCTGTTTAACAGAAGCCGGATGTTCAGCTCAAACCGGGCCGGCAGAATGCTGCATTCCTCCATGCTGACCTGCACCAGGCGCTTCTCTCCGGGATGCCGCTTTTCATTCAGTGCAAACAGAATATCAAAATAGGAAGCCAGAAAGCGGTGGACACTCTGGTTGATATTCACCATGTCTCCGCGCTTCATCGCCTTATCAATCTGCACCATAAAGGAAGGCATGCCGTATTTAATCAGATTCATGTGATAGCTGATAATGTTATTTTTCAGTTCCTGCGGATAAGGCACCTGATACTTTTCCTTTGCCGCTCCTAAAAGTCCACCCTTGTCATAGGCAATCCTGCCCGTCAGAAGATTATGCCACATGCCCGTGGTACACCCCTCCAACACTTCATGATGCACCACCACCCGGTCAATGCCCGCCAGAAACTCGTCAAAATTGCGATAAACGATATTCAGCTCGGTGCCGTCGTCCATCAGACAGACGTCCTCATGTTCCCTGTAATGGTTGTCAAGCGCCATACTGCCGCAGTATTTCTCAAGCACAGCGCGCCTCTGCTCTGTGGGAACCGGCTCCGTGCCATAAACGTACACGTCATAATCCGAAAACTCGTCGTTTCTTTTGACCGCGCGGGAACCGCCTATCGCCATGGCTCGCACCTGCGGAAATCTTGCATACTCGTTGAAAATGTCCTGTACCATCTCTCACTCCCCGGCTGTCTTCCTATTTTGTATACACAGCATTATTTTAGCAGTACACGCCACCTTTTGGCAATCCTTATGCCGAAATTTCTCTAAACAGGAAACGGCGGTTCTTCCTTTCGGATGCCCCGCCGCACATTTTCGTTCTTCTTATCCCATATTGTCCAAATAAATCATGTTGTTCACCGTGATTTCCGCCCGCCACCAGTTCTTGCTGACCGCCCAGTCTTCCGGATAATCATCCCAACTCCAATTCACCGCGTAGCCGCCGTCCGGCTGCTGTGTCTTTCTAATAAACTCGCATTCATGCTGCGCCGCATTCCTGTTCGCTTCATAGAAATCAGATTCTTTCTTACAGAAAAATTGGGACGGCTTGCAGATATATTCTGTCTCCCATTTGGAAATATCCTGTGTGATGGTTTTAGACACCAGCTCCTGCAAAAAAGCTGTCAGCCGCTCCATCTCAAAACTGCCGGAAAGCCCTGCCGCCCCGATATCCTCCCGCAGCTGCACAAAGCAGGAAAGCACATGCATATCCTGCAGCTCACTATTTCGAAAAAGAGACGCCACCGCCTCCTGCGCGATGCCAAGCGCCTTTTTCCAAAAATCGCTTTCCGCATCCGCATACCGCAGTACAAATCCTGCCAGCGACGCGGTCGGATTGTACCTTATGGAAAATCTTTCCTGAACCGTATCCTGATACCACGACGCATGAGGGTATGTCCACCATGAAGCGTGGGGAAAATCATTGTTGGAAGCAACTACATAGCTCCATTTTTCCCCGTCAAATTCCGGCGTGTGTTCCAGATAATCCAGCAGCTTTAAAACAATCGGTTCAGACTTATGTAAACCGTCCAGTTCCCGCAGCGCAACCGTCGCCCGCCATGCCTGCATCGGTATGGAATGGGGGTTCATATTGTCCTCCTCCAGCCCGTGCCCGAAACCGCCGTCCTCATTCTGATAAGCGGAAAGAGCCACAAGCACCTCCTGCGCACTGCCGTTCTCAAAATGATACTTCCATCTCGCCAGCTCAAGCGGTCTTGCATTGCGGTATATAAACCGCCGCGCCTTCTCAAATACTTCTCTGTCCTGTTCTCTCATAACCGGAAATCCTCCTTGTCAAAATATATTTGCCGCAGCTATTCCGTATTTTTGCCTTCATGAAATCGCAATTTTTCAGCTGTAAACACTTTTATCTATACCGAATAGCTGTATTTCAAAATTATATCCCGAATTTCCGATTCCCGTCTTGTTAAAATGCGACAGATTTCCCGGCAAGAGCGCGCGCCTGTGGAATCGTCATGCCGTGATATCTCTTAAACTCCCGCATCAGGTGCGCCTGATCCGTATATTGCAGCAGACAGACCTCGTCCAAAATCTGCCTGTCCGGTCTCGTAAGAATATCCCGCCACAAATTCTGATAGCGCACAAGCGAAGCGAAGGTTTTCGGCGAAACGCCCATATTCTCCTGAAATACGCGCTGCAGATGCCTGCCGCTCACATGGATATCCCGCGCAAGCTCATCCATCCGCAGAACGCCGCGCTGTGAAAGAATCTCCGCCACAGCATCCATAAAAACCGAATTTTCCCGCCGCAAATCCATTCTCCGAAGCAGCGCTTCTTCCGCCAGACGCACCCGCTCCTCAATCTTCGTGATCCCCCACAGTCTCTGCCCCAACAGGCGCCCAAACCATGAAAAATACTCGTCCGCGTCACCGTAAAAGTTCCTGCATGTCCGCATGGACTCCTCCGCGAACAGAACCGCGCTCCATGCATAAAAACGGACGGCAAAAACGGATAAACGCTGTTTTGTCCTGTTTATGCCGCCGCCTGAGAGAACCCTGTCATCGATGCCGCAAAATATACCCGACAGCGTGTTGTCCGTATAATTGACCGTAAATATGACATCCATACAGGTGTCCGGCACCACCACATTCTCCGTACTCCCTCCGGCTTCCAATGTATAGATATCCCTGCTTCCCCAAAAGCAGCGGATGTAAGGCTTTAATGCCGCGCACGGTTCAATCTCCACATAGGAATCGCTGTGGCGGTAAGGCATTGCTGTGATGGGGGTATAGTTTTTAAAGCACTTCATGATTCAGAAGGAACCTCCGCTTCTGCAGGCGCCGCCGTTTCCATGCCCTCCGGCATCCCCACATTCGTCTCCGCGTTCTGTGACGCCTCAAAGGGATCTTCGTACTCCTTCTCTTCCTCCTCGCCCCAGAGCGAATCCCATTCCTTGTGCTCGCCTTCCGTATTCATTGCCGCCATCTCTTTCGCCATCTTATAGATATCCATGTTAAAGTCCATCAGCTTCTTTTCGTCCTGCGCGGGCACGCGGTCGCCCCGGCTGATTCTTCTGGCAATTTCCAGACACTTCGCCATCTCCTCGCCGTACTCTTTCCATGCGTCGCCCTGCTGCTCGGCTGCCACGCTGTTAAAGATGCCGACTTCCTGCTCTATCAGTTCGTCGAGGGTCTTTTCATTTTTGTCAATCTGCCCGGAAAGCTCGTCGATTTTCTCCTGCAGTTCCTTTTCCCGCTGCAGGTAGGCTTCGGAGAGCTCAAAAGTCACGCCCTGCTCCTCGCTCTTCTTTCTCGCCTCCTCCATTTTTTTGCGGTTTGCCTCCCGCTGTTTTACAAAATCCCTTTACTCTCCCCTTAAAAGGCTGAGCTGCTGTCTATACGCTTTTTGTGCTTCGCCAATTTTCATAAGTTGTAAACCTCCCGCCTGACTTCTGATTCCACCCACAGTGTTACTTATAATATCGGCATCCGGGACGGATTTCAACAGGTTCAGAAATTTCTGTAAGCTGCAAAGAATTCCTATTGCCTGCCCCGGATTAGTCGTGGTATAGTAGTGTACATACGATTATCAGACATAAAAAAACAGGGAGGTAAAAGCATGGCGGAAGAACATAAAAAGGGCTTAGATGCCGGGCTCGTAGGAAACGACTTAGAGAATTGCTGCAGAAAAGAAACGGCATGCGGACAGTGCCAGAAAAGCAAATGTATCATTGGATACGGAAAACAGTGCATCAGCGATTACAAGCAGTTACCGAAAAAGGAAGTTGCCGGGGGAATGGCGCATATTCCCACAATGGACTTCAAGGTGTTTGACGAGGTCGAACTGGAAACGGCGATCGCGCATATCCTGAAAGAATGTAAAGACTGTAAGGAAGACCACACGGACGACTGCATCATCAATGTCATAAGGAGCTGCTACGAGGTAGGGCTTTTGGGCGACGTGCAGCCGTATGAAGGCAGCGCCCTGCAGTATCTGATGTATATCAAGGAGAACTTTCCGGAGAAGTCTCTCCATATTGCTGACCTTTACAGGAGCTGATACGTTTCCTAAGCACTTAAGAGAAATCTTAGGTGCTTTTTTCTGCCACGTTACCTCTAAGAAGCTGTCACGAAATAAATCAGCTCTTCTACTTGTCTGATTCATTTATTTCTGAGCTTTAGACAAAACAAACCACATAAAGTCGGGCTGACCACCTGATACAAAGTTATACTGCAATTACAGCAAACGCAAAGGAGATCACACATGGAATGGATGAAAGCGATCGAAGACGCCGTAACGTACATTGAGACGCATATCACGGAGGACATCGACACGGAAGCCGTAGCAAGGCACGTCTGCATCTCGCCCTTTTATTTTCAAAAAGGCTTCAGTATGCTCTGTGGTTATACGGTGGCTGAGTACATCCGCTGCCGCAGGCTTGCCCTCGCGGGCGGAGAACTGCTTGCGGGACACGCGAAGGTCATCGACCTCTCCCTCAAATACGGCTACGACTCCCCCGACAGCTTCGCCAAGGCTTTCACTCGTTTCCACGGCATCACCCCCTCTATGGCGCGCAAAAGGGGCGTGACTCTGAAATCTTTTGCCCCGCTGAAACTGACAATCTCTTTGAAAGGTGGTTATCTGATGGATTACAGAATTGTGAAAAAAGAAAGTTTTACGGTACTCGGCGTTTCCCGTACTTTCAGTTACGAGAACGCCAAGCAGGATGTTCCCGCTTTCTGGGCAGAGCATTATGCGCAGAAAAGATGCCGATATGCGGAGGGACGCTTCGGGGTCAACATCGACTCCGCTATGGGAAATGAGAACTTTGAGTATCTGATCGCGGACCTCTACGACCCCGCCGTGGATATCCCGGAGGGTTTCGTGGCAAAGACCGTCCCCGCATTCACATGGGTTGTCTTTCCCTGTATCGGCGCTCTGCCGGACGCCCTGCAGGACGTCAACACCCGCATCTTCTCCGAATGGCTCCCCGCCTTAAAGGAGTATGAGGTCGCGGCAGGCTACTGCATCGAAATGTACGAACGCCCGGACAAATACCCGAAAGGGACTGCGGATGAGAACTACCGCACGGAAATCTGGATTCCCGTTAAAAGAAAGTAACATACAGCCGCATGACATCTTATCGTCGTGCGGCTGTTTACGTGAAAATGTAAAGCCTATTACTTCCTCACAATCCGATAATAGGTCCTCGCCGTCATTCCATAGCTTGCCGCATACAGAACCGCCACAACCGCCGCCACACCCACACAGCAGCGGATCAGAAGCCCGGTGTCAAAAAACCGCAGCGCCGCCAGAAGCCCGTTCACCATCACAAGTCCCGCCGCCGTGTGCAGAAGCGCCCCCGCAAGAGGCAGGAAAAACACGAGAAGAATCTGCCTGCGAATCGCCCTGCGGATTTCCATATCGCTCATGCCGACCTTCCTCATAATCCCGAAACTGTCCTGATCCTCGTACCCTTCCGACACCTGTTTAAAGTACATGATGAGCAGCAGGCACATAAAGAACAGAAGCCCAAAGACCATACCGATAAAGAGCAGACCGCCGTTCATGGATCGGTCTTCATCCCTGCCGTCCAGACCATTATCAAACCGCAGAAACCCCTGCTGCCCCTGACACCACACTGACCATGCTTCGATAAAGGCGTCCCGCTCCGTCTCCTTTCCGTCAAGCAGAATGCCGAGACGCCTCTCACCGCTGTGCAGAAACCCTTCCAGATCGGTCACGCCGTTCGCCACCGCCCACGCCGACACAAGCCTGTCAAACGCCTGCCGGTCCTTCACCACAATCACATACTGTGCGGTAAAATTGAACATCCTGTTTTTTGCCTGCGGAAAAGGATAAATGCGCTCCGGCTCCTCCTTGACCACCGCCTCCACACCCAAAAAGTTCACGCTGTCATACCCGAAAGCCGCTCCCGTGGAGTACAGCAGCACTTCGTCCTCCTCCAGACTTTTGCTCTGCCCTTCCAGACGGTTATAGTCATCCAGCAAAAGCAGCGTGACAGCGAACTGGTCGGCAAATTCCAGTCCGGCGGCAGACACAAACGCATTGCTTCCCTCAGACCTTCCGCAGTTAAGTACCATGGCGTGGTAATCGTCCAGCCGCCCTACCCCCTGCCCGTGCTTTTCTGAGAGTTCCGCTGCCATCTCCCGCGCCTTTTCCGCCACGTCGCTGCTCTCCGAATAGGAAACTTCCATATCATAAGGGTAATCGTAGTAGGCGATCTGATCCATCCCCGTCCACAAAGTGACCGTACAGGTCAATGTAATCAGAAGCATCGTGGAAAAGATGCAGATATTGGACAGTCCCGCCGCATTCTTTTTCATGCGGTACAACATGCCCGAGATAGTCACCTGATTGGACGGTCTGTAGTATATATTTTTCCTTTTCTTCAAAAAATGCAGGAAAGCCACGCTTCCCGAGGTGAACAGAAAATAAGTGCCGAGCACCACCAGAAATACTGCCAGAAAAAAGTCTGTAAAAATCATTTCGTCCAGTTTGCTTGTGACGGAAATATAATAGCCGCAAACAAGCAAAACAGCACCAACCGCAGACCACAGCCAAATGCGCTTTACCTCCTTCTCCCCCTTCCTGCTCTCGGACAAAAGCTCTGTCGGCTTCATGCGGTAAAAGCTCCAAAGGCTTTTGACATAGACGCAGAGAAAGACAACCGCAAAATACCGGAGTGTCTCGATGACTGCATCCATGGAAAAGCGAAACGCCACATCCACAGGTAACCGCGACATGCGAAGCAGCAGGAGAAACATCAGCTTATTCAGCACAAAACCGAGTATGATCCCCGCCGAAACGCTGACCAAATACATTCCCAGATTTTCCCAGAAAAGCAAGATGCCGATGTGCTTGCGTTCCAGTCCCAGAAGACTGTAAAGTCCCAGTTCCCGCTTCCGCCGCTTCTGTAAAAAACTGCCCGCATAGAGCAGAAACAGCAGCAGAATGATGGAGAGCAGCCCCTTTCCCAGCGCGAGCATCAGCCACGCATACGCCGCCTTTGGCAGTCTCTCCATCAAGTCGTTGTGCAGAAGGGAAGAGAACAGATAATAGCTGAACACGGAAAAAAAGCACGCCATGAGATAAGGACGGTAAACCAGCTTATTCTGCTTCACTCCTCTGAAAGCCATGACCGGCAGTAATTTCATTTTATTCATAGTCACACTCACCTCCCAGTTCCCTCTATGCCTGCCCTTCAACGTCAACATCACCCACCGTATATTCCTGCCCGTCCTGCGTCTGCATCACCGTAAGCGCGTCCGATATCATACGATACATTTCGTCCCTGCTCCGTTCGCCCCGATAAATCTGGTGGAACACACAGCCATCCTTGATAAAAAGCACCCGTCCCGCATGCGCCGCCGCCTGTATGCTGTGGGTCACCATAAGAATCGTCTGCCCCTCCCCGTTGATTTCCCCGAAAAGTTTCAGAAGTTTCCCGGACGCTCTGGAATCCAGCGCCCCCGTCGGCTCGTCCGCCAACACCATATCCGGATTCGTAATCAAAGCGCGGCACACCGCCGCCCGCTGTTTCTGTCCGCCCGACACTTCATAGGGATATTTATCCAGAAGTTCCGCGATCGCCAGCTTGCGGGCAAGCGGCAAAAGACGCGCCTCCATCTCCCGGTAAGGCACCTCTGCCAGCACCAGCGGCAGGAAAATATTGTCCCTCAGGGACATGGTATCAAGCAGATTAAAATCCTGAAAGACAAAGCCGAGATGATCCCGCCTGAACGCGCACAGATCCTTCTGGCTGACCTTGGAGAGCTCCTGTCCGTTAAGCAGCACCTGTCCGCTGGTTGCCGTGTCCAGAGAAGCCAGAATGTTTAGAAGCGTGGTCTTTCCCGAGCCGGACTCTCCCATGATTGCCACATACTCCCCCTCTTCCACGGAAAAGTTCACGTCGTTTAGCGCCTGCACCTTGACCGAGCCGAAGCGGGTGGTGTATACTTTTTTCACATTTTTTACAGTTAACAGTGACATGTTTGCCCTCCTTTACTGCTTTTATTTCACCAAGCCTGACTTTCACTTTTTCTGTCAATCATCGACAGGCTCGCACAATCTGCCGGCTGCTTATCACTGGTATTATCATAAGCAAAAGGGAAATGCGCTGCCATGTATCCGGCTTACATTTCCCTCTCGTAACTTACATTTTTGTAAGGAATTTCGTGGTTATTCTTTTATTCTGTCAATGTCAGTAAGATTAATGCCCGAAGATGTGAGTATCACTTTCAAGGTATCATATCTTACTTTCATAGCCTCATATACTTTAGAATCTTTATCCGCTAAAAGCATATAACTTTGTAATTGTACAAATTCCTCAATATTCTTCTGCATCATTTCTTTTTCAGTCATATCAATCACCTCCATACCGTTACCGCCTTCTAACACCTATTACCTGCTACTATGATAATTATAACGATTTCATGGGAAAGTGTAAAGCCGATTCCCTTATTCCATACGAAGTTTAAATCCCAATTTATTTTATATGTCCTTTTCTCTCAAGACTGCCTCTCCTGCGCGATGCCGAGAAATACCTTTGTCCCCCTGCCCCACTTCGACTCCACGCGGATAGACAGCCCCAGCCTGTCCATGATCTGCCTGCACAGGTACAGACCGATTCCTGTGGACTTATTTTCTAGGCGACCGTTATACCCTGTAAATCCCCGCTCAAAAATGCGCGGCAGATCGCTCTCCTCGATGCCAATGCCTGTGTCCTCAATGACAAGACAGCCGCAGCCATCCGTGACACGCACGCCACTTTCATCCGTCCCGTATATGGAGATAACACCCTCTTTCGTGTACTTTAGCGCGTTGGAAAGCACCTGCTCTATCACAAAGGAAAACCACTTGCCGTCCGTAACCACATAGGTATGACACATCTCCAACTGCAGGTTGATCCCTGTCCCGCCAAACAGAAGCCAGAACTTTTTTAGCGCTTTCTTCACCAGCTCGTCCACGTCCAGCCTTGCAAAAGAAAGATCGGAGGAAATGCTCTCCATTCTGGCATAGTGGAGCGCCATATCCACATACTGTCCCGTCTTGAAAACTTCCTCCCGAAGCTGTTTTGCGATCTGCCTTTCCACATCACCGTCCGCCGTTTTGCTCTCATTTTGGCCTGCGGCTGCGCCAATGTTCTGTAAAAGCAGGTCCATAGCCGAGAGCGGCACCTTGATCTGGTGCGTCCACATGGTGTAATAGTCCGCCATGTTCTGCTGCTTCTCGTCAAGCTGTGTCACCAGCGCCTTTTTCTCCGCCTCCTGCGCCATAATAATCTGCTGATAAACCCGCTCCATGCCGAAGGAGTTCTGTGGCAGACTGTCACTTCTCTCCTCCGCCCACAGGATATTCGCCAAAGCCTTATACTTTTCCCGATATTTCATATAATCCCACACAAGAATACAGCCGCCGAAAAAAGCCGCAAGCCCCAGCGCATAGGTCATATTCGCAAGCACACCCTCATAGCCGTAGAGCGCGGCTACCATCAGAAAAAAACACGCTTCTATCACATAAAATAAAACCGGGGCAAGCCGCTCACGCAGATATGCCGCCGGTATATGGGTTTTCTTTTCCATTAATCCGTCTCCCCCAGCAGATACCCCACGCCCTTCTTCGTCTGAATCAGCTCTGACAGCCCGATTTCCCCAAGCCGCCTGCGCAGGCGGTTCATATTCACCGTCAGGGTATTGTCGTCCACAAAGCACTCGTCGTCCCAGAGCCGCTTCATCAGCAGATCCCTGCTGACCACGCCGCCCGACGCCTCGAAGAGTGTCTGTAAGAGGCGGAACTCGTTTTTCGTCAGTT
>ERZ808037.1127-NODE-1127-length-19192-cov-30.763380_pt1 | contig 19192 bp, 19 predicted proteins | sample MGYA00380190_ERZ808037 | MGnify/ENA primary metagenome ERZ808037 (study PRJEB31490, sample SAMN06133399) | mouse gut metagenome | isolation source: J9 | host: mice | place: China: Chengdu | collected 2015-05 ... | reverse complement strand
GCCTGTAAATTAACACAGTCATGGAGTAATATTCTGCGCTTTCATACAGAATATGAGGAGGACGCATTTGATTTATTTTATCAAGAACTGTACTTTTATTATCAAAATGGGATATTTATAGAATGTGAGGAAACGAATGTCACAGCAAAAGATTCGTCATGTTACCGCGAAGAAAATATACAGATTTATGGGCAGGATATTGCACAGATTACATTCAAAAATCCACAGTATCATCATGAGTTTTACCAGCAATTATGGAAAGTACTGACGATGATAAAGAATCGCCCATACTTGATGACAGGAGAGAAATCGTTGACACAGACGAATATTTTTCTGCGCGGCTATATCGATGCATACAATCGAAGCCATCAGGAAGAACCTGCACAGACATTTTTCCCGGGCTTTGAAAAGTGGGTCAATCAGAAAGAAAGATTCAAAGTATACCGCCCTTGGCATAAAATCTATCTGTTTATAACAGCAAACGAGGAGGACGCGTTTGATTTATTTTATGCAGATTTAGAGGAATACTTGGAAATAGATACTATCTGCTGATACTCATTGATGGAATTTATTGTTTCAGACACTGCAAAATCGGTTCAATATATTGTTTTCCCGCAATATCATAAGATGAAGAAATCATTTTGATCATGAGCTCGTCCTCCTGCGTTTTTACTTTTTTGGCTTTCAGCGATTTTACGAATAATTTCATCATTAGTTTAGACGGTGCCGCCATTTTGTCATAGTTCAGTCCTCCCGGACAATAAAAAAGTGCCGCTTTTTTCCGTTCCGACTCGTTGAAAATTTGGCTGAGTGCTATTTCGACTTCTGGGTTTTCGATTGGACTGGCGCCAACACAAAATACAATCAGCTTCTTGCCTGCCCATTTGTCGATATTGCCCTTAAACCAGCTAATTTTGCTGATGCTGCCGGCACAAGCCCAGCTTCCAAAAACAATTGCCTCATAGGCAGTCAAGTCTTTCTTCTTTGCGGCGGATAATTCAATGCAGTCTGCCTCCGCCGCTTCTGCAATCCACTCGGCGTAGCGCTTTGTAAATCCTGTTTGTGAATTATAAATTATGATTGTTTTCATCGTCCTAAATCCCCCAAGTTTTGTTCGTTATCCTATCATTATTATATATCCATTTTCCCCAAAATGAAAGGAATTTCTGATACTTTCTGTTCCTCAAAGCAGAGCATTATAATTCAGAGGGCGACAGCATTTAGTCTGTAGCCCTCTGATCAGTGAACAAGCACACGCCATAAATCTCCCGCCTATAATCCTAATCGTGCAAGCGAGAATAAAGCCGTAATAAATAGCACAGTAACGACTGCTGTTGACGCTATGATGGCAATTATACATATTGCTATTTTGTATTCACGGCTTAATTCCTTCTTTACTGGCACTGGCACTGGAACAGATTCTCTCTCTGTACCTAACAGAATATAGTCTGCACTTACATTATAAATTTCGGTTAGTTTCACGATGTTGTCAATTTCGGGCTTTCCTTGTCCACTTTCCCATTTTGAGACAGCCTGTCTTGAAATCTCCAACATCTCGGCAACTTGCTCCTGTGAATAGCCTGCTTGTTTTCTCAATTCATGAAGCCTTTCTGATATGCTCATGTTCATCACCTCCAATAAAAAAATACTACATCTTACTGGTTGCATACTACCAACAACCATTTATTTGATGGCAACTTTCCGTTGCGGCTTAGAAAATTTGAGTTGCATAACGATTTATGGAGCCAATGTCTTCTATTTTACCATACAATTGTAAACTTTTCTATCTTGTGCTCATAACGCCACAGAGTGAACGCAAGCTTTTTATATAGATATTAAATCATGCGTTTACCGTGGTCAGGAGCTATGATAAGGTTGAATACTGTCTGGATTGGTGATATACTAAAATAAGACAAATGGGCAAAGTGCACACATAATATAAAGGCGGGGAGATCGAAGATGGCTATTCCAAAATTTTTTGAATTTTTTGAGGTTTTTTTGCGTGCAATTGAAGACGGGGAATTGCATGCTGCAAAGGAAGTAAGACATATACTTGCTTCCGGTATGCAGCTTTCAGAAGAAGATCTTGTAGAAATGCTTCCGAGTGGGAAGCAGAGTAAATTTGATAATCGCGTTATGTGGGCAAGAACATATTTGAATAAGGCTGGGCTTATAGAAACTCCATCCAGAGGGAAATACCGTATCACTAATGAAGGCAAGAAAGCTTTAGCATCTGGAGAGGAAATAAATCTAAAATATTTGGAACGGTCACAGGAATTTAGAAAATTTCACAACACAATAACTCCTAATGTTTCCAGCTTAGTTTATGAAGAAAAAGATGAGTCTCCCATGGAAGTTTTGGAGGCTGCATTTCAACAAATAACGGATACATTAGCAAGTCAACTTATGGATGAAGTAATGAAATTATCATCAACAGAATTTGAAAAACTGGTAGTCAGTCTATTATTACATATGGGATATGGGAACGGAATTGCAGAAGCAGGGAGGGTTACACAGCCGTCTAATGATGGCGGAATAGATGGAACTATCAAAGAGGATCAGCTTGGGTTCAGTAGTATTTACATTCAGGCAAAGCAATGGGCGACAGATCAGACGGTCGGAAAACCAGAGATTCAAAAATTTGTAGGGGCACTTCAAGGACAGCAAGCACAAAAAGGATTATTTATCACAACTGCAAAGTTTTCCAGTGGAGCATCGCAATATGCGAAGAATTTACTTGGAACAAAGGTTGTTTTGGTTGATGGATCGACTTTAACAAGACTAATGATTAAGTACAATGTTGGTGTGTCTGTAGAGCATATTTACGAAGTAAAAAGAGTGGACAGTGATTTCTTTTCCGAAGAATTATGACATCTGTATATTACGGTTAAGGGGGATTTCATCTTTATGGTGGAATCCCCCTTGATAAATGTCTCTTGGTTGCTCATGGAGTTGGATTCGCTTAAATCTTACAATTTATGTCATAGAGTATTGTTTATACACAATGGTTATTTTTTCGTCTATATGGTATAATGTTTTCGTAAATCATATAGTACAGGAGAATTAAAAATGCGGAAAATTGTTTTATTTATCGCCATGAGCCTTGACGGATATATTGCAGATATAAACGGCAAGGTTGACTGGCTGGCTGGGCAGGACAGTGATGTTGAAAATGATGATAGTTATGCGGATTTTGTAAAAAATATTGATACGGTTATCATGGGCTGGACAACCTATCACCAGATTGTAACGGAATTGTCCCCCGGACAATGGGTATATGATAACCTGCAAAGCTATGTAATTACGCATAGGAATTGTACGTCTAAAAGTAATATAACCTTTGTTTCTGAAAATCCATGTAACTTAGTCAATGAATTAAAGCAAAAATGCGGCAAGGATATTTGGATATGCGGCGGAGCTCGCATTGTTCATCAGCTTATGCAAAACAACCTGATCGATAAGTATTATATTTCTATCATTCCAACGATTTTAGGGGATGGCATTCGTCTTTTTGATGTGACGGACAAAAAAATAGATTTACGTCTCATTTCATCAAAAAGCAGTAACGGCATAATAGAACTAGTGTATCAAAAACGATAAAACATTCTGCGGTCATGCTTCACGGCATGACCGATTTTCCATATCACGGCTTAGGCGGTAAAAGGCGTCCTGTTTCTTAAAATACCGGACAGCAGATTCGGAGATGATAAACTCGCTTTCGTGCTGCATACAAGGTTTTGGTATCTGGGGAAATGCTCTTTACAAAGCTCTATTGAATTGATCTTCCTAAATTGCAGGCTTCCTGTAATTCGGGTTTTCCGGCAATATCCCCCATAGCCATTACACCGCCGCAAAGCACTTTTCCAATGCTTTTCCACCCTAAATGTTTTTCAAGATGTTCATACCAATAAAGCGTTTCTTCAAAACCGTAGCCCTCGGCTGCCATAATGAGAACACTTTCCTTTTTAGGGTTTCGATAATCAGGGTCACATTCCGCAACAGCAAATAAGCGGTCAAAGGCAGTTTTTAACTGACCGCTGATCGTCCAATAGTAAAGCGGTGTTGCAAGAACAACGATGTCCGCTTCCTTGTAAACAGGGTAGATTTTATCCATATCGTCTTTTTGGACGCAAGGGCTGTCCGAGTTTTTACCACCACCAAAACAGCCTTTACAACCGTTTATGTTCATACCGTCAAGAAAAAACTCTGTCACGGTGTTTCCGGCTTCCTCTGCACCTTTCTTAAATTCTGCTGTTAATGCCGTTGTATTTCCGGCTTTTCTTGGACTTCCATTGAGAATAATAATTTTTTTGCTCATAATTACCTCCTAAATTGCATTGGCTAAATCAGCCGCTTTTTTGCAGCCCTCGGTTTTGTCTATATCGCCAAGATTTAATACGCCGGGAATTAAAACCTCGCCTGCCATTTTCCATTTATTAAATGCCGCCATACGCTCAATAGGAATACGGACGCCGTCCATGACGGACATATCATCTTCTTCACAACAGGTAATCAGTGCACATTCCTTTCCGGCAATATCCTTGCCGCCTACAACCATAGAAAAGATACGGTCAATGACACCTTTAATCTGCGCCGGGATAGAATACCAGTAGACAGGCATGGTAAATACGATAACGTCCGCTTCAAGAATTGCCGGTGCAATCGTGTTGAAATCATCATCAAAAGTACAGGCTTTTCCAGTGGAAAAACAGGTTTCACACGCCCGGCAGCCGTCTACTTTTTTTAATGCAGCGTCAAACCGTGTGATTGTGTGTCCCTTTGCTTCGGCTGCCTTGATGAAAGCGTCTGTCATAGCAAAGCTATTCCCGTTTTTCCGGGGGCTGCCCGTTATTACAACTATTTTTTTGCTCATAAAAATATGTCCTCCTTATTCTGCGAGATTGACTTTCTCTGCCTTTGATATTATAATCTTAGCAAGAATTAGAGTAAAATCAAGTACGCACATATAAGTGCGATACTTACAATTAAGTTATATACTTACCTAAAGGAGAGTGTAAAATGAGTGAACGCTGCATTGCAAATGAATGCCTTGAAACGACGGGTTTCAGCTATACATTATCATTAATCAATGGCAAATATAAAATGACTATTTTGTATACTTTAATGGAGTTCGGAGTTGTCCGTTTTAACGAAATGAAAAAATATATCAGTGAAATTTCGTATAAGACTTTAAGTACCACTTTAAAAGAATTAGAAGCAGACCAATTAGTACATAGAAAAGAATATCCACAAATCCCGCCAAAGGTAGAGTATAGCTTAACAGAGCGTGGAAAATCTTTAATTCCTATTTTAGACGGAATGTGTGAATGGGGTGATAAAAACAGGATATAAAATGGGGAATGAGAGGGATTCCATGTCCCAAGAGAGCGAGAGGGCGAATTCGAGCCAAAATTCATCCCCAAATACCAGAGGGATATCTCCGGCCTTGAAGAAAAAGCGATCTCCCTACATGCAAGAGGCATGATTACAAAGGGTATCCATGACCAGATACAACATCACGTAATGGAACTGTCCGCTAAAATGGTTAGTAAGATCACAACCACAACAGTGTGAAAGAATAAGAAGACCTTTTTAAGGGTCAGAGCTGAGTAGTACAAACGCCCCGCAGCAACGAGAGGGTAGCAATGTGGTTTGAACGGAGATGTGGGAAGGCTGCAAAAGGTAGACTTCCCATGGTCTTAAAGAGAAAGCCCGCGTCTTGAGACGCAGCCAAGTAGGGCGGACTTAGAGCCCGCGTCCCTAGCCACCCGTTTTACAGGTGGGGCGACTATATTTTTAATTGACGTTTGTAAATCTCCACTCTGCGAGTGCCTGCGGTAAAGGGATATCAGCATTGCTGATTAAAGCTCTGTCTGCAAACAGGAGAAATCATAGAGGATTATCCAGACGATTTTCCTTACCCCAGCTGCCTTGTTTTCGGACATACGAAAGAGATAGACATATTGCATATTGTTGTCGGTTCAGATAGCAATAATTTGTTTTTTATAACGGCTTATTTTCCAAGCACTGATAAATTTGAAAAGGATTTAAAAACTAGAAAGGGGCAGTAATTATGTGTATGTATTGTAAATGTAAGACGACAATTTCATCTTTGACAACTCATGTGGTCAATTATAAAAACTGTATTATCATCATCAAAAATGTGCCTTGTGAAGAGTGTGAGCAATGTGGCGGGAAATATTATTCGGATGAGGTTGCAGAGCAAGTGGAATCTCTTGTAAATACAGCAAAACAGCTTATGCAGGAAATTGCGATTATTGATTATTCAAAAGCGGCATAAAGCTGCACAAAAGTGTTGAATCCATTAACTTGGCATTTATTTCGATTTTAGAAAAATCCATGGAATTCTTCTAAAAATAATTGATCTGTTTTAAAAATTTATTCGGTAAGATTTCATTCGATATGATTTTTCATTTCGTAAAAACGATACAATTCCTCTTTATCATCGTTTAAATCTTTATACATTCTTTTTGTGTTCAGGAGATATCCGGCCTTTTCAATCACTTTCCAGGAGGGGATGTTTTCATTCCTCACAGTAGCGATGATTCTTTTTGCATGATAATGCTTTAGGAAATATTCTGTATATGCTTTAACCGCTTCAGCAGCATAACCATTGTTTCTATACTGCGCCCCGACAAAATAGACAATTCCTGTTTCACGGAGATCTTCATAATAGGAACAACCAACAGAACCAATGACCGCAGCCTCATCTTTTAAGGTTATAGAATAAGCCAGATAATCCATATTCGGATTATCTCTATGTGCAAAATCATTTGCCTCGGTTATCCATTTTGCGATCCAACTGCCGCAGTCTTTGTCAAAGCCACAGTCGTTTAAGGTTCCGTCTGCCGCCATTATGGCAAATAGTGTCGCATCATCTGTTTCTATATCACGGATCAACAATCTCTGTGTTTCAATCTGCATACAAGAACTCCTGCTTTTGCCGCCAATTCCTTTGCTTTATCTATCATAGGCTGCGATATATCAAAATGTGTAACTGCACTTCCTTTTTTATATGATTCTTTTGGATAATATCATCGATAAGGATTTCCTCTCGGCGGCTTTCCCATTCACCTTTATCCGGCATATTCCATAAATATTCCGGTATTTTTCTGCTATAATCCATAAATCTTTCGGTATAATCTCTTTTTGCGTTCTGGAAGGAAATAGTTCTCCCAGACTGCCATTTCCTTTATGGTATAGCGTAACATATTTTAATCAAGCTTTCCACCGTATGTTTTTTTATAAAAAAATATGAGCCGCCGCCGGGCAGCTGCAATATTTTTCCACAGAACATTATGAACCCTGATAAGGGCAAAAACAAAGGATAATTCAGGAAATTCATCTGCAAATTCCGATCTGATTTTATGCGGGTTAATTCCGGTAGATGTTTAACAGGGACGCTGTTAAATTCAACGTTTCTTTTTTTTTACATCTGATATATAATAGTATCAGAGTAATAATCGGAAAACGAAACAGAAATGAAGAGAAAAAACAGATAAAGGGAAACGAGTATGATGTTTCGTAAAAAGGCCGCAGTCAGGCCATATGATAAAGAAAACAGGAAGCCCGTCATTAAGTGCAGCATTTGTAACGGAGAGCAGGTAGCCGGTTTTAAGGATATTCATACCGGAAAGTTTGAAGAGATCATGCTGATCAAAAACGACAGGGACCTGGACGCATTTATGCAGTTATATGATGTGAAAGATATCAGTAAAGAATATTAGACTGGACTAAAGAGGGGACACGGCATGAAATTTTTGAAGAAAATCTTATATGCAATACTTATATTTTTTATGTTATGCTGCGGCATTATTTTCTTATGCGCTATGAATCCGGAGCTTTCGGAGAAGATTGCCGATACGCTGAAGCTGGAAGAGGACAGGGGCGTCAATGCCAGTCCGGCTGCCGGCAAGGGAAGCTCGCTTGGCAATGATAACAGTATTTACAGCGGGCAGGCACAAAGTACGGTAACGGAAGATATCGATAACGATACGGAACCGGCGCCGGAAGCCGTAGAGCAGCCTGAAACACAATCGCAGCCTACATATGCGACAGGTCCTGATATTATGACAGAGGCGGAAGGCCTGCAGGACATGGATACAAAAGAGCCGTCAGTTCCTTATGGAATTACGGCGCCGGCCGATGTGGCGGGTAAGAACGGATATCAGCCGATACAGGATGAAAATACACAGATCGATGATGAGGAAGCAGACCGGCTGATCGGTGAGATCGGGCCCGGTCAGACGGGAGATGGCCTTACATTCGATCCGCTTTTTTATCCCTATTATAGTATGCTCGATGCACGCGGACAGCATCTTTACAGGCAGATTTATGCGAACGCGAACGCTTTGACCGAACGTTTTTCTCCGATAGAGGATGTTTCGGTAGGTTCCTTGCGGAATGTGTTTGCGGCAGTTTATAACGATCATCCGGAACTTTTCTGGGTGGATACGGCATATTCCTGCAAATACAGAAAGAACGGGCAGTGTGCAGAGATCAATCTGCAGTTCAATTCTACTGCAGATAATCTGTCGCAGGAGAAAGCGGCGTTTGAAGAGAAGGCCAAAGCGATTATAGACGGGGCCGGGGATCTTGGCAGTTATTATGAAAAGGAAAAATATGTGCATGATACGCTGATTGCACAGGTAGACTATGCGGCTTCCGCCAAAATGAACCAGAGTGCATACAGCGCGCTTGTAAACGGAAGAACGGTCTGCGCCGGGTATGCCAGAGCTTATCAGTATATGCTGCAGCAGCTTGGAATTCCCTGCTATTATTGTACAGGGTATGCGGGAGAGAGCCATGCATGGAACATCGTCGGTTTAGAGGACGGTTATTACAATGTGGATACGACATGGGATGATACCGGTTCCGGTACATATGACTATTTCAATAAAACGGATTCCGATTATATGGGGACGCATTTAAGACAGGAATTATCGGTCAATCTACCGCCCTGTAACGGAACGGCCTATCGGAATCTGGAGAAAACATCTGATGACGATACGGAAGGAAGCGGGACATCATCCGATGGCAGAAGAAGTCTGTCGGAGCTTGGGATAGCGCCGGAAACGGCTTTATCTACGCTGGAAGATTATTATAACAACTGTTATCAAAATATTGTGCGGGCCGGAAGAGGACAATTCAACTTCTGGAACGTGGTAAAAGGAGATAACGTTTTCCTGGATGTATATGGGGCCTATCAGACGGAAGACTACAGACAGGGGTATATGGAAAGTGCGATGACGGAGGTAGATGGCTCGTTTTATCTGGTCAACTGGACGATCGAGTCATTGCAGGATGGTTATTATCTGATCACGCATGACGTAAATATACAGTAGGGTGTGCCGGTCTGCAGCAGGCGGATATGCGGCAGCCGGGCAGAAATAAAAGGTAAGAAGCAGCAGTACGCAGGAGGAAACTGGTAGTATGAAAGTATTAGTGATTAACGGAAGTCCGAAAGGAAAGGACAGCATTACATTTCAAACGGTGCGTTTTTTACAGAGAAAATTCCCGAAGGATGATTTTGAGATCATTCATGCCGGTGCGCAGATCGCGTTGTGGGAGAGGGATATGTCTTCTTTGAAAGAAGCCGTCGAATCGGCACGGATCATTCTTTTTGCCTATCCGGTCTATACTTTTATGGCGCCTTCACAGCTCCACCGTTTTATTACACGCATGAAGGAGCAGGACATAGATTTTTCCGGAAAATATGCATTGCAGATAACGACGTCCAAGCGTTTCTTTGACGTGACGGCACATCGTTATATTGAAGAGAATTGTAAAGATATGGGGATGCGGGTGCTTCGTGGGTTTTCCGCAGACATGAACGATCTTTTGACAAAAGGAGGGCAGCTTCAGGTCATCACATATTGGAATTATGTGAAACATATAATAGAGCAGGAGACTTCTCCGTTTGAAGAAGAAACGGACGATACGCCCTTTGATCAAAAAAACGGAAAGCACCGCATTATCATTGTGACGGACTGCTCAGAGAAGAATGAGAGGCTTCGGCGGATGATCATAGACTTTCGAAAGGCGTTTCCTTATGAGAGTCATGTTGTCAATCTGCGTAAATTTGCTTTTCGGGGCGGGTGTATGGGATGTTTTCATTGCGCGTCAGATGGCGAATGTGTTTACAAGGATGGTTTCGATGAGCTGCTGCGCGGTAAGATTCAACGTGCGGACAGTATTGTTTACGCTTTTTCCATAAAAGACCACTCGATGGGAACCGTGTTCAAGACTTATGACGACAGGCAGTTCTGCAACGGACACCGCACCGTGACTATGGGAAAACCGACGGCTTATTTGATCGATGGAGAGTTTTCACAGGAAAAAAATCTGCAGATGATACTGGAAGCGAGAAGTCAGGTGGGCGGAAACTTTCTGGCAGGTATTGCGACAAACGAAGGCGTGGGAGCCGATTCTACGAAAACCTGTGCAGATAAGCTGGCCTATGCGCTTACACATCGGATCCGCGTCAACAGAAATTTTTATGGTGTGGGCGGTATGAAGATATTTCGTGATTTAATTTTTGAAATGCAGGGGATGATGCGGGCTGATCATAAATTCTACAAAGCGCATCATTTATATGATTTCCCGCAGAAGAAGGCCGGTACGATCCTTTTTATGAAGCTGGTCGGATTGCTTCTTAGAATGCCGCAGAGCAGGGCACAAATGCAGGCAAAGATGACGGAAGGCATGCTGGCTCCGTATGAAAGAGTGATCAGAGGGAAACAGCTTGGCGACTGAACCTTCGGGGATAAATAGTTAAAAAGGAAAATAAGATAAATAATGAAATTATATCAGGATTATATTTTTGACCTATACGGAACTCTCGTGGATATTCGGACGGATGAAGAACAGCGGGTGTTATGGAATAAGATGTCACTCTTTTTCGGTTATTATGGAGCTGTTTATGCGCCGGAAGAATTGCGCAGGATGTACCGTAAACTTGTTACGGACAAAGAAAAAGCGCAAAAGGAAGAAAAAGAACGATGCATGCAGATCGTTCAAAAGGAGCAGATTCATTATGCGCATGAGGCATATCCGGAGATACCGATAGAAGAAGTTTTTGGGGAGTTGTATGAAAAGAAGGGAATTCGGGCCGGTAAAGAGCTTGTACTCCATACGGCACAGATGTTCCGGGTATTTTCAACGCATCATGTCCGCTTATATGCCGGGGCAAAGGAGCTGCTGTCCGAGATACGCAGGAATGGCAGAGGTGTTTACTTATTATCCAATGCACAGCGTGTTTTTACGGAATATGAACTGCGGTATCTGGGGATTTACGATAGCTTCGATGGCATATTGATCTCATCCGATTATGGTATCAGAAAACCCGATGTAGAATTTTTCCGATTGTTATTTGAGAAGTACCGGTTAGATCCGGAGAAATCTCTGATGATCGGGAATGATCTGGATAATGATATAGCCGGAGCCAAAAGAGCGGGAATGGATACTTTTTATATACATTCCGCTATTTCGCCCGCGCTGAAGCGTGAGGTGGATGCAGACTATACAATGATGCGTATGAATCTGAGCAGTCTGACAAAACAGTTGTTTTCATAACAGGAAAGAGAAAAGGAGGTATGAGATATGGATAAGAGTTTTGTTTCCAAAATAGGAGAAACGCTTTCCGTGAAAGGGAAGGAAGTAACGGATAAGGCCAGGAATCTGGCAGAGATCGCCAGTCTGAAGAGTCAGATCAATGCCTGTGAAGAGGTGGTAAAGAAAAATTACATGGAGATCGGAAGGCGTTACTATGAACTGCACGGCACAATGCCGGAAGATGAGTATGACGAACAGTGCAGGGCAATTACCAATGCACAGGGCGGGATCGCTGAACTGGAAGGTAAAATAAAAGAAATCAAGGGTATCTGATAGGAGATACCCTTGATTTTTTATATAGAGATTTGATTTTGGCTTTTTACGGTGTGGGCTGCTGTTCCGGTGGCTGCTGCTCCGGAGGCGGTGCCGGCGGCTGCTGTTCCTGCTGTGCTGCTGCCGCGGCGGCTTCTGCTGCAGCCTGTGCGTTTCTGGCATCGATTTCTGCGCGCTGCGCAGCAATGACCTGTTCATAATTCGGATCCATATAAAATTCCGCACTGTGCGGGCAGATATTGCCGGTTTGTTCCGTTGGTACCATGGATATGGAACCATCTTCATTGATCACTTCCGTCATGGCGTTGGGAGAACCGCTCTGCAAAGCGACGTTTTCGATCAGCGGTAATTCCAGAACACTGTCTATTTTGAACGGACAAAATTCCGTAGCAGGCTGATTCGTATATTCACAGATAGGACCGGAATAATGAATATCACATGTTTCTGTTGGAACAGTGCCTTCCGCAAAATATTCCGTTCGAAGCGTTCCGTTGCACAGGCCATCGATCGGCAGCTTGCCGGAACGGGTACATACCGTGGCCGTAACAATGCCGCTTGGTACGTTGAAGGACTGATTAGGCAGTTCTTCGTGGATCTTGGACATAACGGCGCGCCATAGCTTCTTGGCGAGATTTTTCTCATCTCCGCTCAGTTTAACGTTGTTGTCAAAGCCGGCCCAGGTCGTAGCAGTATAATAAGGCGTATATCCTGAGAACCAGACGTCGTTATAGTCGGAAGTCGTACCTGTTTTACCGGCGATCGCCATGCCTCCGAAGCGTACGGAACCGCCGGTACCGCTTACGACAACGTCCACCATGGCGTCCGTTAATAAGAAAGCGGTCGTTTCTTTTATGACCTGCTTGGACTGCGGCGCTGTGTTATCCAGGATGACATTGCCGTCGTGATCTAATACTTTGGTGTACAATTTCGGTTTGATATAGGCGCCGCCGTTTGCAATGCATGCATAGGCTGCATTCAGTTCTTCATTGGTAACGCCGTTCGTAATACCGCCGAGCGCTAATGACTGCTGGATATCGGAGAAGATTTCGCCGTTGATCTCTTTACGCTCTTCCAGGGTAGTAAAACCGAAATTGATCAGGTAATCAAAGCCGAGCTGAGGCGTGATCCAGGTAAGCGCCTTGACCGTTACGACGTTCATGGACTCTCTGATACCTTCCCGCAAAGAGGAAATACCACGGTATTGCTGACCGTACCAGTTGCCCACCGGACGTCCGTTGGCATAGTTAAACGGTGCGTCGTCTATTACGGTAGCAAGCGTTAATCCGGCACTGTCCAGAGCCGGTGCATAGGTCGATACGATTTTGAAGGTGGAACCGGGCTGCCTTTCCGTATCGGTAGCGCGGTTGAGCGTCCGGCTTCCGGATTTGGAACCGCGTCCGCCTTTCATGGCAACTACATAGCCTGTGTGCTGATCCTGCACGACGAGAGAAACCTGCGGCTGCGGTGTTAAGGAAATCGTTTCGCTGAATACTTCGTCGTTGGGGCCTAAGATCGCTTCTTTATAGAAGTCGATATCGATATAAGCTTCATCCTGTGAAGAATATATCAGATTATAGCCGGTTTTGGATTCCCGCCAGAAACTGCGGAACATCTCCGTACTGTAATTGACTCTGTCGCCGTTTTCTTTGATGACGGTCAGATCATAGTTGAGATACCACTTGGTATTGGCGGGGAAATTGCTTTCATCCGCAAAGGCTTCATCACAGATTGCCTGAATGGCGGGATCCTGCGTGGAATAGATTTTCAGCCCGCCGCTGTATAATAAGGTATAAGCCTGTGTTTCGTTATATCCTGCCGCGATCAGATCTTCCAGAATATCATCCGTAAGCGCATCTACGAAGTATGTAGTTACGGTAGATTCGCCTGTTTCGGAGTCAACGATCTGAATACGGGAGTAAACGTCGTCTGCCATGGCTTCTTCAAATTCTTCGTGAGAGATATAGCCCTGTTCTTCCATATTGGTCAGGACTTTTTCGCGGCGTTCCGCATTTTTATCCGGATGGGTGATCGGATTATATTTGGTGGGGTTCTGTGTGATGCTGGCGATCACGGCGCATTCCGAAAGCGTCAGATCGCTGACGTCTTTGTTGAAATAGCGTTGTGAGGCAGCCTGTACACCGAGCGTATTCTGACCGAGGTTGATCGTATTCATGTAATTGATCAGAATATCGTCTTTCTCCATGACTTTTTCCAGTTCCAGGGCAAGATACTGTTCCTGAATCTTACGCTGCACCTTTTCCGCAAAAGTATTTTCACTTGTCCAGTCCGTAAAAACGTTATTTTTCAAAAGCTGCTGCGTAATCGTGCTGGCGCCTTCCGAAAACTTAAATTTATTTTTGATGCCGACCACGGCTGCACGGATGATACCTTTGATGTCGATACCGTTATGATCATAGAAGCGCGCATCCTCAACCGCAACAAATGCGTGCGCCAGATCCTCGGGAACCATATCCATGCTGACCGGGATACGGTTGGAGTCCGTAGACACCAATTTGGCTGTCTCATGGCCTTCTATATCGTATACAAAGGTAGAAAAGCCGGACGGCGTAACGTCAATATTTCCGATATCGGGCGCCGTAGCAAGGATACCCTGAAAAACGCCGATTCCCGCGCAGGTTCCCAGTACTGCTGCGGACACAAAGAAAAGAAGAACAACCTGGATAAAAGTAAATCCCAGCTTCTTCCCCCACTTTACCGTTTTCGCATTAAGGGCCTTCTGTTTCTTCCTGACCCCTCTTTTACCGTAATTCATAATACTCCTCCTAAACCCCGTCTTCCATAACCGGGAGTCGTGAACCAAAAAGTTTCTCGGCCGGCGTTTTAAACCAATACCTAAGGTACTCCGTCATGGAAGAATTGCCGCCGGCAATTCTTCAGGGTGATATTCACCCTGTGAAACCTAGAATTTCTTGTGCGGCATCCTTATGATCACAACCTGAATACTCCGTCATGGAAGAATTGCCGCCGGCAATTCTTCAGGGTGAAACATAGAATTTCTTTGGCGGCGTCTTATGCCGCCTTAGAAATTCTTTTCACCCTATTATAGCAAAGATTAATACCCAAAGAAAGGATTTTTCTTCCTTTTTAATGATATATTAAGAATTGTTCACAATTTTATACACTTTTATTCCGGCATGTGGTAAGATTAAAAAATCGGAGTTACAGGACAGGAGACAGATAACAGAAGTTATGGAAAAAGAAAGCAGAAAAGAGCCTTATAAGATCATCATAGAAGGCGGAACGGGACAGATTGAGGAAAAGAAGTCTGTTTTTATCGCCAATACCACGCCGGTGCAGACGGAAGAAGAAGCTATCGCCTATATAGAGACGATGAAAAAGAAATATTGGGATGCAAGACACAACTGTTATGCCTATATTTTGGGTGATAAGGCGCAGGTGGTGCGTTTTTCGGATGATGGGGAACCTTCGGGGACTGCGGGGAAACCGATTCTGGAAGTTTTGCTCGGTATGGAAGTGCGCAATGTCATGATCGTCGTGACCAGATACTTCGGCGGGACACTGCTTGGGACAGGGGGCCTTGTGCGCGCTTATACGCAGGCGGCGAAAGCCGGGATGGAGAACAGCCGTATCGCCACAATGATATATGGCGTCTGTCTGCATATTACAACGGACTATAATGGGATCGGCAAGATTCAGTACATTTTGGGAATGAGAAATATTACGATAGAGGAGCCTTCCTATACGGATGTCGTTTCGCTCAAGGTTAAGGTTCCGTATGAAGCGCAGGAGAGTATCCGGAAGGAAATAACGGAAGCTACCGCAGGAAAAGCGCGGATCGAGCAGGCAGAAAGTCTTTACTTTATACAGGAATAGATACCGAAATCTGTATATAATAGCAGGTGTATTGTAAATGACCGGCAAGGAGGCGGAGGTATTGTTATGGAAGAAATCTTGGAGTTACTGAATGCTGGACAGTATGCAAAGCTGCGTCAACTCGTTACGGAGTATAACGTGGCGGATATCGCCGCCTATATGGAAGGAATGGAACAGGAAGATCTGCTCAAGCTGTTTCGTATCCTGCCCAAAACCATGGCAGCAGATGTATTTTCCTATCTGGAGATCGAAACGGAGCAGTATATCATTACTTCCCTGTCAGAGAAAGATGCCGCCAATATCATCGATAATCTGATGGCGGATGATGCGACGGATCTTCTGGAAGAAATGCCGGCAAACGTCGTCAAGAAGCTGCTTGCTCATGCCAGTCCGGAAACGAGAAGGGATATCAATCATCTGCTGCGTTATCCGGAAGATTCGGCCGGCAGTATCATGACGGTAGAATACGTGGATCTGAAAGAGACGCTGACGGTGGAAGAGGCGATTGCCAGGATCAGAAAAGTCGGCGTAGACAGTGAAACGATCAATATCTGCTATGTGCTTGACCAGAGAAGAACATTAGTTGGTACGGTAGCGCTCAGATATCTGCTTCTTAGTGAGCCGGATTCCATTATTGGTGATATTATGCACGAGAACATTATTTCTCTGCATACAATGATGGATCAGGAAGAGGTGGCAAGACAGTTTAAGAAATATGATTTTACATCGATGCCTGTCGTAGACAATGAAGATCGTTTAGTAGGTATCATCACGGTGGACGACGTTGTAGATATCCTCGAAGAGGAAACAACGGAAGACATTGAAAAGATGGCGGCAATCGTGCCGTCGGACAAACCTTATATGAAAACGGGTGTTATTGAATCGTGGAAAAAGCGCATCCCGTGGCTTTTGCTTCTGATGATATCGGCTACGTTTACCGGCAGCATTATTGCCTCTTTTGAATATGCGCTGAGCCGTTACGTCGTATTGACGGCCTTTATCCCGATGCTCATGGATACCGGGGGAAATGCGGGCGGTCAGGCCAGCGCCGTGATCATCCGCGGTCTGTCTCTGGACGAGATCCATTTTAAAGACTGGTTTACGGTAGTCTGGAAAGAGATTCGTACGGCAGTCCTGTGCGGTCTGACACTTGCCGGTTGCAATGTTGTGAAAATGCTGACAATCGATGGCGTAGGCATCCGGGTGGCGCTTGTGGTCAGCCTCACTTTATTCCTTGCCGTTATTGTTGCGAAGGTGGTAGGGTCCACACTGCCGATGATCGCCAAGAAAATAGGAATGGACCCGGCCGTTATGGCGAGTCCATTCATTACCACGATCGTTGATGCGATCTCTCTATTGATCTATTTCAGCATTGCAACGGCAGTGCTCGGGATATAACGGCAATGCCCTGTACCGCGGATCGTACCGCGCGATAGATAACGTATGTTGTCAATTAGATTTCGCTGCGGCCGAGATAGCGGCTCTTTTCCGAAGCGTCGGATCAAGGATCTTTTTCCTGATGCGGAGATTTTTCGGGGTTACCTCTAACAGCTCATCCGTATCGATAAATTCCAGGGCCTGCTCTAAACTTAAAACTCTGGGCGGCGTTAAGCGCAGCGCTTCGTCTGCGCTGGAAGAACGGGTATTGGTGAGCTGTTTTTTCTTGCAGACATTTAATTCAATGTCTTCGCCGCGGCCGTTTTGTCCGACGATCATGCCGGAATAAACTTTCGTACCGGGGCCGATGAACAGTGTACCGCGTTCCTGTGCGTTATAGAGTCCGTAGGTAATGGCTTCGCCGGCCTCAAAAGCGATCAGGGAACCTTGTTTTCTGTATTGGATGTCTCCTTTGTAGGGGCCGTATCCGTCGAAAATGCTGTTCATGATGCCATTGCCTTTTGTATCGGTCATAAATTCGCTGCGGTAGCCGATCAGTCCTCTGGAGGGAATCGAGAATTCCAGACGGGTATAGCCGCCGGAAGCCTGTCCCATATTTTTTAATTCGCCTTTGCGCTGACTGAGCTTCTCGATCACAGTGCCGGCAAACTCTTCGGGCACATCCACATATGTCAATTCCATTGGTTCGGTCTTTTTCCCGTTTTCGTCGGTCCTGTAGAGAACTTCCGCTTTGCTGACCGCAAATTCATAGCCTTCTCTGCGCATATTTTCAATCAAAACGGATAAATGCAGTTCACCGCGGCCGGATACTTTAAATGCTTCCGTCGTTTCAGTTTCTTCTACGCGCAGGGAGACATCCGTGTTGAGTTCGCGGAAGAGTCTGTCGCGAAGATGTCTGCTGGTAACATATTTTCCTTCCTGACCGGCAAGAGGAGAATCGTTTACGATGAAGTGCATGGCAATCGTCGGTTCCGAGATTTTCTGGAACGGAATCGGTTTCGGGTTTTCGGGAGAACAGAGCGTATCACCGATATGAATGTCGGAAATACCGGAAATCGCCACAATCGAGCCGACGCCGGACTCTTTCACCTCGATCTTGTTCAGGCCGTCATATTCGTAAAGCTTGCTGACCTTTACTTTTTTCAGTTTATCCGGTTCGTGGTGATTGACGATAACGACTTCCTGATTCACTTTGATGATTCCGTTGTCAACCTTGCCGACACCGATTCGACCGACATATTCGTTGTAGTCGATCGTACTGATCAGTACTTGTGTACCGGCTTCCGGGTCTCCGCATGGCGCAGGGATATGTTCCAGGATGGTATCAAATAAGGGCGTCATATTTTTGCCTTTTACGGTGATCTGCGTTGTAGCGGTGCCTGTTTTGGCGGATGCGTAGACAAAAGGACAGTCTAACTGTTTGTCGTTGGCCTCCAGATCCATAAGCAGCTCCAGCACTTCGTCAACGACCTGGATCGGTCTGGCTTCCGGCCGGTCGCATTTGTTAATGCATACGATAACGGACAGATCCAGTTCCAATGCCTTTTTTAACACGAATTTCGTTTGGGGCATAGGGCCTTCAAAGGCATCTACGACCAAAACGACGCCGTTTACCATTTTCAGGACACGCTCTACTTCGCCGCCGAAGTCTGCATGGCCGGGGGTGTCGATAATGTTGATTTTGACATCTTTATACATAACGGCTGTATTTTTTGACAGGATCGTAATGCCGCGTTCGCGTTCCAGGTCACCAGAATCCATGACACGTTCCGTTACCTCCTGATTTTCGCGGAATACGCCGCTTTGCTTTAGCAATTCGTCCACCAGAGTCGTCTTGCCGTGGTCTACGTGGGCGATGATCGCGATATTTCTTACATCTTCTCGTATTGTATTCATTCTGATAATATCCTTTCTTTTAAACTCGATCAGCAGACGATTGCGAAACGCCGGGACGTGCAGGCAGCAGCGGAAAAAGATTTCTGCTGAAGGGCCCTATAAAAACGCCGGTTCTTAGTGAGAGAGGCATTTTGGC
>ERZ808037.1126-NODE-1126-length-19207-cov-11.075065_pt1 | contig 19207 bp, 15 predicted proteins | sample MGYA00380190_ERZ808037 | MGnify/ENA primary metagenome ERZ808037 (study PRJEB31490, sample SAMN06133399) | mouse gut metagenome | isolation source: J9 | host: mice | place: China: Chengdu | collected 2015-05 ... | reverse complement strand
GCATATGTCAGCGCCGCATAGCCTGTGCCCACCAGCGATGCGAGATACAGCTTGCACTCTCCCCGAACGAGCAAATCTGGCAGCATACTCCTGCCCATAATAAAAATGACGGATAAAATATCGAGCACCAGACATGCTATACACATATATGCCGCACGCCGGAACAGCATCTCCGTGTACAGTCCGACTGTTTCCTGCCTTTTGTAAAAATAAAGTATCAGCAAAATAATAATCAATCCACAGACCTGCATTTGTATATTCATATGAACTTTTTCCCCTTTACCGCCGTAGTTTATGGCGTTGCAGTCCTGTGGACTGTCACGCTTTTTGCTATATCTTTTTTATAATATCTTTATTATAATATTTATTGTAACATTAATATAGCGTATTTTCAATTGCCACGCCCAAATGATTTCACAGATTTATCACAATTAGATAACAATTGAAACACAAATACCGATTATAGTATAACCATAGCAGCAATCAAAACAACTTCAATGAAATTTAATTCGAAAATAAAAAATCATAAGACCATTTGAAAGGAGATTTACACGATGTACGAAAACAATGAAAACTATCCACAGAATACAAACACTTTTGAAAACAATAACGGCTACCAAGAATATTATTATTCCGCCAGCCAGAACATCAATACCCCTCCGGTTCCACCCACCGGCAGCAATCAAAAGAAAAGCGGACGCGGTAAAAAAGCGCTCACAGTGGTCTGCCTCGGTCTGGTGTTTGGTGTGACGGCAGGTGCCGCCTTCAGTGTTCCAGTCACAATCGCAAACAAAGAGTTAAAGGCGACCAAACTCGAGATTCAGCAGATGCAGGAATCCTTAAATGCCGCCGGTTCGGGCAAAAAATCACTCTCGACAACGGCGGATTCCCTGAATGCCTCCAATGCCCTCTACAATAACAACAGCGCCGCAAATGTGACCGCCATCGCAAACAACTGCCTTCCCAGCGTCGTCTCCATCACCAACAGGGGCGTCACCGAAGTCCGCACGATGTTTGGCACATACCAGCAGGACGCAGAGAGCAGCGGCTCCGGCATCATTATCGGTGAGAATGAGACTGAGCTGCTCATCGTGACAAACTACCATGTTGTCTCAGGAAGCAGCGAGCTGAGCGTCGTGTTCAGCTATGACGAGGACAGCGATGACCCTTCACTGGTGAGCGCGCGCGTCAAAGGCTATGAGGCAGACAAAGACCTTGCCGTCATCGCCGTCTCCCTCGATGACATCACCGACGAGATGCGGTCCAAAATCAAAATTGCCACCATCGGCGACTCCTCCAATCTGGTGCTCGGTCAGGAGGTTGTGGCAATCGGCAACGCACTCGGTTACGGCCAGTCTGTGACGACAGGTATTATCAGCGCACTTGGCAGAAATGTGACTGTCTCTGACGACAACGGCGGCAGCATCACCAACAAGCTAATCCAGACAGACGCAGCCATCAATCCGGGCAACTCAGGCGGTGCCCTGCTGAACATGAACGGCGAGTTGATTGGCATCAACTCCGTAAAGGTTTCATCGAGCTCTGTGGAGGGCATGGGCTACGCCATTCCCATCTCAGATGTACAGTCAATTATTGAGGAACTTATGTTAAAAGAGACAAGAGATGTCGTGGCGGAGGAAAAGCAAGGATACCTTGGCATCAAACCCATCGACGTGACAAATGATATCTATGAGGCGTATGACATGCCCGTCGGCGTCTACATCTACAATATTTACGAAGGATCGCCAGCCGAAGCTGCCGGTCTTGTCAAGGGCAATATTATCACAAAATTTGACGGTCAGACCATCAAAAACAGAGAGGCGCTGATGTCACTGCTCACCTACTACCGCGCCGGTGAGACGGTTGAGGTCGTCGCCATGGTACAGAGCGCAGAAGGCTATGTCGAGAAAACCTTCCAAGTCACACTGGGCACCAAAGAAGTCTTTGGCGAAGATGCCGACGACTCACAGTCCAGACCAAAACGCCAAGAGTCCCAAGACAACAGTGACGATGGCTTCTTTAACCCGTTTGGCTCGTTCTGGTCAATCCCGTAATTTTTTAAATACTACCATGTAAAAAAGCCAGCAGATTCTCCCTTCCTGCTGGCTTTTTCATTGCCCTCGTAAATACCTGTAACTATCTTCGAAAAATTAGCTCTTATTAGAAACGTATAGTAAATTTTTATTTTTCTCTTACCATGACAATCGCCTGATAGGAATGCAAAGTTCCGTCATTTTCCCGCCTGTTATTTAAAAGAACTTTCCCGGCTTTTAGCTCATTCGGCAGCGAAATCATGTCTGTTCCAAAATTTATCATAATTATAATTTCATACCGTTCATCATACCGACTATAACAGATAAAATTATCCTCTTCTGTCACAATAGCTCTAAAATCTCCGTATGTTAGTGTTTCGGCATATTCCGATTTATTGCGCAGCCTGATCATTTCTTTGTAATAACCAAAGACACTTTTAGGTTCTGTAAGCTGCTGTGCGTTAATACTTACATAATCTGGGTTCACGTCAATCCATGGTATGACAGTGGAAAATCCTGCATACGAATCAGTATTCCACTGCATAGGTGTACGGGCGTTATCCCTTCCACGTACTCTAAGATAATCGAATACTTTCCGTGCATCCTCCCCACATTTTTCAGCTTGTTCATATCTGTCTACTGCAAATTGGTCTCTCATTTCTTCAATGCATTTAAATGGATAATTTTCCATACCAAGTTCCTGCCCCTGATAAATAAAGGGCGTTCCTCGCAGGAAAAAATACAGTGTCGCCAATGCAGTCTTACTTTCATATCCTAAATCTTTTTCAGGAATATATTTATTTACGGATCTTGGCTGGTCATGGTTTTCCAAATAAGGGCTTCCCCAACCACATCTTTGGATCATATTCTGGCTCTGAAAGATTTTTTCTTTTAATTCTTTTACTGTCCAATTCCGTTTCCATTCTTTGCCGCCGATTTTTTCAATATCCAAATCTGTATATGAAAAATCAAATACTGTAGAAAACAAACCATTTTCACCAATAAATTCCGAAATCTTATTCTCTGGTACATTGACCTCAGCAACAGTAAACATATCATATTTATCAAAAACCTCATCCCGAAGTTCTCTTAGATATTCCTCAATTCCCTCCTGCATTAAAATAAATGGCTCTGCCGATATCATGCCATCACTTCCATCCGGCTCAAATACCTTCCTCTCAAATGTTGCTTTTGATTTTTTCAGATTACCGATTGCATCAATTCTGAATCCGGCAATACCCTTTTTCTGCCAGAATTTCATCATATTTATGATTTCTTCCCTCAGGCTTTTATTCTCCCAGTTTAAATCCGGCTGCTCTTTTGCAAAAGCATGGAAATAAAAACGATTGCTGTCCCCAATACGTTCCCATGCACTTGTTCCATTGTAACTTCTTATATTATTCGGTTCATTTCCATCTGTTTCCTCAATAATAAAATATGATGCATATTTGCTGTCCGGTTCTTCCACGGCTTCCTGAAACCATTTGTGCTGGTCTGAGCAATGATTTACAACCAAATCCATAATGATCTTCATTCCATAAGTATTTGCACACCTGACCAGTTCCTCTAAATCTTCATTTGTACCGAAAGACGGATCAACTTGATAGTAGTCGGCTATATCATATCCGTTGTCTTTCATTGGCGAAACATTGATTGGGCATAACCAAATCATATTGACCCCAAGATTATTCAGATAATCCAGATGTCTGATAATACCCTGAATATCCCCAATCCCATCTCCATTTGTATCCTGAAAACTCTTGGGATATATTTGATATACAACTGACTTTTTCCACCATTTTTCTCTCATACTTCAATCCTCTCCTTACTTTATTGCCCCTGCGACCACGCCGTCAATAATCTGCTTCTGCAAAAGGGCATAGATTATGATGACTGGAAGAATTGACATAATCAATCCCGAACATACCAGAGAATAATCCACTGAATATTGCCCGAAAAATGAATAGGTCATAAGCGGTAATGTCTTTAATTTATTGCTTTGCAGTAAGATATACGGAAGCAGAAAATCATTCCAGATTGCAAGCGTATCCAAAACCACTACTGTAGATATAATCGGCTTCAATAAGGGAAAAATGATTTTAAACAATATCTGAAAATCATTACATCCGTCAATTGTAGCCGCTTCGTCCAATTCTGCCGGAATACCCTTAATAAATCCCTGAAACATAAACACTGCCATAGAGATATGTGCTCCGATATAAAAAACAACTACCATAAAGATATTGTCCACTGCGTTTATAGCCGAAAAGTTCCTTACAATTGGAATCATGATTGTCTGGAACGGAATGATCATAGAAGTCACCATTATCATAAACAGGATTTTATTGATCTTCCAGTTATTCCGGGCAAACAGATACGCACACATTACTGCAAACAAAATGATAAGAACTATACTTAAAAATGTAATAACCAGAGAGTTTGTAAAGGTCTGCACATAATTCATATTAGAGAATGCTTTCACATATCCTTCAAAATTGATTTTTTCAGGAAGAGCAAGAGGGTTTAATATAATTTCCTTATTTACCTTAAAACTGTTCAGAAATACAAGTAAAAAGGGAATCAAAAACAGAACAAGAAGCGCTGTATACAGAACATAAATGATTCCTTTGCCAATACTTATTTTTTTCATTATGCCTCTACCTCCTTACTCTTGGAAAATCCTACCTGTAATAACGTGATAATTGCAACTATCGCAAAAAGAATCAGTGCTTCTGCCTGCCCTACACCATACTGCTGAGAAGTGAATGCCCGTTCATATACCTGCATTGCAACGAGCTTGGTTGTTTCATAGGGACCACCGTTGGTCAAAGACATATTCACGTCATATGCCATAAAGGCATTTTTTATTGACATAAATCCGCAAATAGTTACAGACGGCATGATTAACGGTAATATAATATGGCGCAATTCCTTTATTCCCGTCGCTCCATCCAGTTTGGCTGCTTCTAATACATCTTTTGGAAGGCCAACAATACCTGCCATGTAAATCAGCATCAAATATCCTGCCAACTGCCAAACTGCGACAAGGATTAAAGAACCAAATGCACTTCCCGGCTGGCTTAAAAGATTATGCTCCAAAAAGTCAATATGTAAGTATTCTCCAATAGTAGGAAGCGCCGTAGAAAATACAAATTTCCAAATTAGACCAAGTACAACACCTCCAATCAGGTTAGGGGTAAAAAAACCTATACGATAAACACTTTGTGCTTTTATCCCTCTGGTAAGTCCATAAGCAATCAAAAATGCCACAATATTTGTAATTACGACCACAAATAATACATAGTTAAAGGTTTTCAGCAGAGAGGAAATAAATTCCGCATCTTTAACAGCCGCTATATAATTTTTAAATCCGACATAGATATAGCTGTCTGATAAACCATTCCAGTCTGTAAAACTCAACTGTGCGCCGCTAACGAATGCCGCACCAATAATGACAAAGAAGAAAAACAAAGCCGGACCTGCAAAGCAAATGAAATTTCTGATATCTCTTTTTTTCTTATTTTTCATGCCTACCCTCCCTAAACTTGTTATTCCTGCTTGCTCCAATATTCTTCAATTCCGGCTGCAAGTGCAGCACGGTCTATATTTCCGGCTAGATATTGCTGCATGAGATTACCCACTTTTACATAGTGGTCTGCCGGATACTTCGTATACATAGGGAATGTTTCTCCCGACGATGTATATTCATAAGCCGACTGTACCAGACTTTCCGTAATCTCTTTATCATTATTGGTATATGCCGGAATATTTCCATCATCAGCAACATATTGTTGACCCGCATCAGTCATTGTGGCAAAGTGAATAAATTCTTTCGCCGCTGACTGCTGCTCTTCTGTTGCACACGCAGCATCCACACAGAAATATCCGGGAACAAGGGAACATATCTTACCATAATTATTTTCGTTTTCGGACGCTAAAGGAACAGGAATAAATCCATATTCATTTTCATTGTCAAGCTGCCTGATCACGCTGGATTCCCAACTGCCCTGAAACCAGAATACCGCTTCTTCAGTATATAAAGTCTGTGATTGTTTTACTGCTTCATCTGCCACATCTTCCAAAGGATTCTCTTTATAATAATTGTACGCCTTCAAAACATCAAACGTATCCATATAACTGTTGAACACGTCATTGTTGATCAGATCTGCGTTTCCATTCTTTAACGCATCAATAAATGCAGTCGCATCATCCTGTCCGGAATATATCATATTAAAATAATGATTTCCCAAAGACCAGTCATATGGACTGATTACCGTTGCAGAAACACCATTTCCTTCCAAAGTCTTACATGCTGTCTCAAAATCTGCCAAAGACTTAATGCTTTTCACATCAAAATCTTCCCCAAGTAAATTTGCTAAAGCAGTCTTATTATAAATAATTCCGTAAGCCTGCTCTTTTACCGGAACACCTAAAACCTTTCCATCATAGGTTACATCATCCAGCGTTCCATCCGCTGCGTAGGAAATACATTCCATATCAGAAACATCAGCTAATTTTTCCTGAAGGTTTGCAATATCCCCTGCCTCTAAGAAAAATACATTAGGTGCGCTATTAGAATTGTACATGACGGTCAGCATCTGATACCCGCTCTGCCCATTCGTTAATGTAACAATCTCTGCTTCCACATCGGTACTCTGCGCATTGAATGCTTCTACTAAGCTGGTGTTTAAGTCTGCATTATCTCCACCAATATAAACGCGAATTTTTGTTTTCCCATCATTACCGCTATCTGCAACATTTTGCTGAGTATTCTCTACTTCGCCGATCCCTGCAACATCTGCCTGATCTCCTACAGATCCACAACCGGACAACAGGCTTCCCATCATTGCCACTGTTAAAACAATACTTAAAATTTTCCTTTTCATCGTTAGCCTCCTGATTAATATTAATGAAACATGTTTCATTAATATTAATTTAGCATATGAAACATGTTTCGTCAAGAAGAAAATATAAAAAGGGCTAAGAATTTATATTGTCAATCATTAGCCCTTTCCACTTTATTTTGTTGTATTTCCTTTTTCAAGAATAACCGGAAATATTACTTCTTTTTCAACATCTGTTCCATTTACTGTTTGTCCAATCAATGATATCAAAATTTCCACTGCTTTATATGCAATTTTTTCATAGGGCTGGCATATTGTCGTCATTTTTGTAGTGCATGTTTTGGTCACAAACGTTCCATCATACGCTACAATTACAAAATCCTCCGGAATCTTTTTTCCCAATGCTATTGCAGCTTTAAGAAATGCTGTTGCCGGTAGATCTGCCGCCATAAGTCCATCCAAATCCGGATATTCTTCCAAAATACACTTTGCCAATTCAAAATACCCGTCAAAATCAAAATCATTCCAGTGAATTGATACCCTCCTTGACCGAATGCCATGCTTATCAAGAATTTCATCTAACCTTAGATGACTTCCAAATGACATAATATTCTTATCCTGTTTTATGTTACATATGTGAATTACATACTGGCATTTACTGCGGATAAATTCCTCGGCTGCCAATTCTGCTCCCATAATGTGATCGGATACAACAATCGGATAATTTTCACCAACTTTATAATCCAGCATTACCATTGGTTTTCCTGCTTTGAGATAATCTTCTTCCTCACAGGCAGTAGTTCCACATATGATTCCATCCACAATATTAGATTTCAGTATTTGAAAGCACTCCTTTTCTTTTTGCGGATTATCAGATGTACTAAACAGCATCAGTTTGTATCCTCTTTTGTATAATACCTTTTCAATCTCTGACGCCAAAGAAGAAAACCACGGATGTTGTATATTGGGAACTAACATTGCTATTGTAAAAGACTTTCGCTTGAACATCCCTCTTGCCAGTTCATTTGGCACATAATCAAGCTTTCTCATCGCTTCTTCTATTTTTCGCTGAGTTTCCGGAGCTACATTCGCTGTTCCATTTAATACCCTCGAAACCGTACAGCTTGCAACTCCTGCCTCCTTTGCCACATCTCTTATACTCGCCATATCAATACTCCTTATGAAATCTGCTTCATACAAAGTATATCACAGCTTTTTTCGTATTTCTATACCTATCAATGCGTTATACGGGTAACTGTACTGCAATCCTTCATCTAAAATCCTTCACACAATCATGGTAAAGCTCTACTCCATGGAGTGTTTCTGAATCATAGCATCTTTAAATCTCATTTCCAATGACTTTTTCTCTTGCGAAGTCAGGGAAATGAAGCTGTCATCTAAAGATAACTACTGAAATGTATTTGTTTTAAAAGCCATGTAACACAACACTGTTCAGCATCATTCAATATATTTACAGCTCTACCTTGGCGCGCTCTGCGACTGCCGGCACGCACAACTGGGTATTGATGGTTTCCTCCACCTCCACCGCAATGCCCAACGCTGCCTGTCCCAGCTTCGCCATCTGCCGAATCCCCAAATGCTTCATATAGCCCAGTACCACGCCCGCCATAAAGGCGTCCTCCGCGCCGCTTAGACTGACCTGCTCCGTACCAATCCTGCTCTGCATAAACTGTTCATCATAGCAGGCACAGTACACGCCGCCCTTCTCCGCGAGGATAAAGACATTTTTAACGCCCTTTTCCATGATAATGTCCGCCGCACGCTCCAACGTATCCTTGTCGTGAATCCATATCCCGCTGAGTACCTCCGCCTCCGCCTTGTGGCACACAACAACACTAATCCTGTCAAGCACCTCCAAAAGACGCTCCGCGCTCTTGACTGACACAGGCATCGCAAAGACTGGCGCCCTGCACCTTGCGCACACCTGTGCGATTGTCTCCTCTGGAATGTTGGTGTCGAGAATCACCATGCGCGCTTTGTTCAAAAGTTCCATCTTGGCAGTCACAAAGTTTGCCGTGAGATTCTCATAGATTCTGGTATCTGATATCGCGAGCTTTCTGTTTCCCTGCTCATCTGCTATATACAGATACACAGAGGTATCCGCCTTCGCTGTTTTCAGAGAATCCGCCAGCTCGATGCCAGTCTCCTCGCAGCTTTCAATAATCCTGCGCGCATAGGTATCATTTCCGAGCGCGGTGATCAGCTTTGTCCCAATCCCGAGAAGTCTCAGATTGTGCGCGACATTTCTTCCCACGCCGCCGAGCGACCACACTGCCCTGCCTTCGCTGGTCCCGCCTTCCACTAAGGCATCATACGGCATTCCGCCAATATCAATCCCTGCACTGCCGATGACAACACAGTAGTCTGGACCGTTTGTCACATATCCTTTCCCCAAGATATACCCTTTTTTCATCAGATTTGAGATGTGTACTGCTGCCGAAGAACGGGCGATTCCTGCTTTTGCCGCAAGCTCCTCCTGTGAGATCATGGGATTTTCCATAATCCACTGAAATATTTGTGCCTCTCTGTTTGTCATATGTTCTCCCTTCTGTGAATTACCATCGTACCATTTCCATATCCTTCATTGGGCAGGCAAGCCGAGCTTCCTGCCCGTGCACTGGCTCCAACGGATACCCACGTGCACCAAAACATGACTTCTGTTTACAAAATTTTCCTATTTTTTATCATAACACCCAACAATAACACTGTCAATGTATTAGAAATATATAATATGTTGAAATATTTTAAATTTTTGTAAACGAATCTGCATTGATGAACTTTCAGTGTACAACCAACTGGCAATTTGATATACTGGTAAGGAATACAATCATGAATTTTACAAATCTTGATACAAAAAACGAGGAGGATTTTAATATGAGCAAGAAAAAAGTCGTTGTCGCGCTGGGGCATGATGCGCTGGGTTCGACGACACTGGCACAGCTTGACGCCGTCAAAAAAACTGCGAAGGCACTGGCGGACTTAGTGGAGGCTGATTACCAGCTAACCATCACACACAGCAATGGACATCAGGTGAGCATGATTCACAAAGCCATGACAGAGCTGCGCCGTATCTATATTGATTACACCCCCGCGCCGATGTGCGTGTGCTCTGCGATGAGTCAGGGCTATGTGGGTTATGATATTCAAAATTCGCTGAAAGCTGAGCTGCTAAGCCGCGGCATCTCCAAGCCCGTCAGCACGCTGCTGACCCAAGTGACCGTCGATCCCTACGACGATGCCTTCTATAATCCCAAAAAGGCGATCGGGCGCTATATGTCCAAGGAGGACGCTGACACCGAAGTCAACAAAGGAAATTATGTCATGGAAACCGAAAACGGCTACCGCAGAGTCGTCGCAGCGCCCCAGCCAATTGACATTGTGGAGATTGCAGCCATCAAAGCACTCTCCGATGCCGACCAAGTCGTGATCGCCTGCGGCGGCGGCGGTATCCCGGTGATTGAGCAGCAGCATATCCTCAAGGGCGCTTCCGCAGTCATTGAAAAAGACTGTATTGCGGGCAAGCTTGCGTCGGACTTAAAAGCCGACGAGCTATTGATACTGACCAGTGTAGATTACGTGTACCTAAACTTTGAAAAAGAAAATCAAGAGCCACTCAAAACGCTGACTGTAGCCGAGGCAAAGCGCTATATCGAAGAAGGGCAGTTCGGCGAGACAGACATGCTGCCCAAAATCGAAGCGGCGATTTCTTATCTTGAGGCAGTTCCTTCGGGAAGGGTTATCATCACTTCCCTAAACAAGACCGCCGATGCCATTGATGCCAAGGTGGGCACCGTCATCACCGCGTAATTTTCTGCCTAGCGGCTTATTTTCTTTAAACGGGCGTCGTCAGCTTCTGCTGACTTTCTCCAGAAGGACATACTCGCCGATACACGATTGACAACATGTTCCTATCAGCGATCTGACATAATGAAAAGCAGTGGAATGTTTTTAAATGTACTCCACTGCTTTTTTATCTGTTTTATGAAAGGCTCTCTTATTGTCTTTTCCTACGCACTTAAAAATGCCCTATATCCCCGCACGGCTTCGTACACATCCGCCTTGCTGACCACCTCATACGGCGCGTGCATATTCAGCACCGACACGCCGCTGTCAATTACGTTCATGCCATACTCTGCCATGAGGTGTGCGATCGTTCCGCCGCCGCCTGCATCCACTTTCCCAAGCTCTGAAAACTGATACATCACATCGGCGTCCTCCATAATCCTTCTGATCTGTGCAACAAACTCAGCAGTTGCCTCACTCGAGCCACGCTTTCCGCGGGAACCAGTATATTTGTTGAAGGCAAGTCCCTTCGCCAGAAATGCGGAATTTTTTTTCTCGTACACATCTGCATACAGCGGATCAAAGCCTGCACTGACATCCGAGGAGAGCATCTTCGAACTTGCCAGCGCACGGCGGACGAGAAGCTGTGAATCTCTCTCTGTCGCCGCGACAAGCTCAGCAATGGTATTCTCAAAAAATTGAGATGCCATGCCAGTCGCGCCTACATTGCCAATCTCCTCCTTGTCCACCAAGAGACAGCACAGTGTATGCTCTGTGATCTCGTCCGCCAAATCCAACATCGCAAAGACGGAGGTGAATGCACACACTCTGTCGTCATGGCCATACGCCAGTATCATACTCCTGTCGATGCCCAAATCCCGCGCTCTCCCTGCGGGAACAATCTCCAGATCTGCGGAGAGAAAATCCTCCTCCTCAATTCCATAGGTCTCTGAAAGAAGCCTGAGAATATTTGCCCGAACGGCTTCTTTTTCTTCTTTGTCAAGCTCTTCACTCTGCTGTAACGGGCGGTTTCCAATCAACAGATCGAGCTTCTCACCAGCAATGACCGCATCTGCCTTCTTCGCCATCTGCTCTCCTGCCAGATGAATCAGCAGGTCTGTGATGACAAATACCGGCTCATCGTCCTTTTCACCGATGCTGATTTTGACGACGGTGCCGTCCTTTTTGGCGACAACGCCATGAAGCGCAAGCGGAATCGTTGTCCATTGATATTTCTTGATGCCGCCGTAATAGTGCGTGTCCAGATATGCAAATCCCTCCGCTTCATATAAGGGCTTCTGCTTTATGTCTATTCGCGGGGAATCAATATGTGCTCCAAGAATATTCATGCCTTCAGACACCGGTTTTTTCCCCATCTGAAAAAGTACAATGCTCTTGTCCATCTGGACTGCATAGAGCTTATCGCCTGCCTTGGGCGTGCCACCCTCTTTGATCACGCTGTGCAGTTCACGGTAGCCCTTTTGCTGCGCCATCTCAATGACCTGCGCCACGCATTCGCGCTCTGTCTTGCCGTTATCGAGACATTGTTTATAGCGGTCGCAGACCTCTTGAACTTTTGTCACGTCCTCCTCGGTATATTTGAGCCAGAGATTATCTATTTTCATTCATTTTACTTCCTTCCTGATATCATTATTATAATATTAATATGTAAATTTATGCGCCTGCTCTGCCAGTTCTGCCGCCAATGCAGACAAGCTTTGTGTCATGCCCGCGATATTGGAAATAAACTGGTCTTGTGTCTCCACTGCGGCGAGCACCTCCTCGCTGCCTGCCGCATTCTCCTCAGATGCTGCGGATATTCCTTCTATCATCTCCACGATAATCTGCTTGCTGCCAGTCATATTGGTGCTGGACTCATAGAGCATCTTAACACTGGACTGTACACTCTCAAGACACTGCTCGATCTGTACAAAATTCTCTTTCGTCTCCCCGACACTGCCCTCCTGCTCTTGGAAAATCTGCTCCATGCTCTCCATATTTCTAGTTGCATCTGCGGTCTTTTCAAGCAGCTCTTGAATAATCGCGCCAATTTCGTTCGTCAGACTGTTCGTCTCCTCCGCAAGTCCCCGAATCTCCTCCGCCACGACCGCAAAGCCTTTTCCCGCATCGCCTGCCCGTGCCGCCTCAATCGCCGCATTCAGAGATAGCAGGTTGGTCTGGTCTGCAATATCATTAATCTTCTGGCTTGTCGATTCTATCTTTTGTGCCTGCTCGTTATTCTGCTGCATCGCCTCGCGCACGACAGCGATGCTCTCGCGGCTTTTGGCCGTCTTGTCCATCAAATCCCTGATGGCAGTAAGTCCATTGTTCTTCACACGGTCCATCTCGTCCGCATTGCTTCTTAAATTCTCTGTGTCTGTGATATTCTGCACGATCAATCCGTCCAGTTTTGCAACCTCATTTGCGCTGGTGGTCGCCTCCCCTGCCTGCGACATCGCTGCATTGCTGAGGTCATTCATCGTCGTGTTAATCTCATCTGACGAATGCTTGATCTGTGCAGTGTGGTCTGCCAGCGTCCCCGCATTTTCGGAAAGTGCACTGGCGGTCTGGTCAATCTGTTTCACAATATCGCGCAGATTATCATACATCAAAATAATATTTCTGCTGATACTGCCAATCTCATCTGTCCTTGTCCTCATCACGCGGATACCTGCCATGTCCCCCTCTGTCAAATCATAGCGCGCAATCCTGTGAATCTCCGCGACCGTTCTCTTGAGCGGTCTCACAAGTAAAAATTCCATGAATACCGCCAGTATCACCAAGGCGATAATCCCGACGGTCAGGCTCACTGCCGTCGCAACCTTGACGGTTCCCATGATCTGCGTCCTCGCCTCTGCCATGGTAATCCCGGAAACCTTTACGACTTCCTTTTCCATCATTTTGCATGCGATGACATTGTTGATGGAAAAAGCAATTGCAAGAACGATAAACATTAAAGCACTGATGGTAACAATAATGGAAACTTTCCTGTATTTTTTGTTTTCCATAAGTATGATTCCCCCTATTACAAATTAGTGTAATATAAGTATAGATTATTTTACCATCAATTTCAAGCTATTTTCTGCTCAGCGGGCATGCTCTGGAAGCTGCACCAGAATGATCGCAGCGAAGGCGAGCGCACAGCCCGCAAGCTCTCTTGCGGTGAGGACTTGATGCAGCAGCAGCCAGCCAGCCAGCACAGAAATGACGGACTCCAGACTTAGAATCAAGGAGGCCGCTGTGGGATTCATGCCCTTCTGGCCGATAATCTGAAACGTGTAGCCCACACCGCTCGAGAGCGCACCCGCATACAGAATTGGGAGCCATGCCGCAACAATCTCTGACAGGTGCGGCTTTTCATACAAAAGCATCATGACTGCCCCGAGCACCGCATTGGTAAGCGTCTGCACACAGGAGAGCTTCACGCCGTCCACCAGCGGCGAGAAGTGATCCACGACCAAGATATGCATGGCAAATACAGCGGCACAGCCCAGCATATAGAGATCACCTTTTTGCAGTTGAAAATCCCCTGTTGTGATGCACAGCAGGTAGAGTCCAAGCGACGCAAGCCCCACTGCTGCCCATACCTTTAGCCCGGTCTTTTTGTTCAGGAAGATCCCGAAAACCGGAACGAGCACAAGATACATCGCCGTGATAAAGCCCGCTTTCCCTACCGTCGTGTACTTCACGCCAAACTGTTGTAGCGTACTCGCGGCAAAAAGACATATGCCACAGCATATGCCGCCAATCACCAGCGCTTTTTTATTTTCCTTTTGACGCACTTGTTCCTGTACGCCCTTCTTTCTGCGGCTGCTGCCCATAATCGCTGCGCAGGGCACGAGAACTGCCAGCGCAACCACATTGCGCACTGCGACAAAGGTAAAAGGTCCCACATAGTCCATTCCCACGCTCTGCGCGACAAACGCCACGCCCCAGACCGCCGCAGCCATGAATAAGATCATGGACTGCCTAAATATAAATTTATTCATACTGTTTTATTTTTCTTTTTACACTGGAAACCATCATAACTTATCGTTTCTGACAGTGTTCACAGAAGTAAATTGTACCTCCCATATAATTTGTCTTGTGAAGCTCATAGCCGCATCGGGTGCATGGCTGGTTCAGGGAATTTTTGCTTAACTGTGTGATGTAACGCCCCTTTTGTCCGAACAAATCCCGCTCTGTGTCCCGTCCGCCCTGCTCTGCCATCGCTTTGATCACTTGATTTACTGCGTCATACAGAGAACGAAACGCCTCCTCTGGCGCATCTTGCATTGGATAGCGCGGATCAATGCCCGCCTCCCACAAAATATCCTGCAAAACGCCATTTCCAAGCCCCGGAATGCGCTGCTGCGTCGCAAGAAATGCCTTTGCGGACAATTTCTTCCCGCCCGCAGGATAAAGAGACATAAAATAATCAAATGTAAACCCGTCTGTGAGCGGATTCGGTTTTGTTCTCGAGGAAATATAATAGTCGTTTGTGCATTCTCCTTTTGGAAAAATGGTGATTCCCCCATACATCTGAATCGACACAAAAATCCCTGTCTCGTCATCAAAATAAATTGCAAACTGATGCTTTTTGGGAAATTTTGTCCTGTCCTCACAATAGCGCGGATATGCTCCGTCATAGAATACAATCATGCTGTCCTCAGTGTTGATCTCAACCATTCCGCCCCTAAAGACCGCCCCGGTAATGGACTGTCCTTCGAGCGCTTCCCCGTACCTGTCCGCCTCGTTGTTAAAAAAAGCAAATTTGTGCGGTGTCTGCAAGATTTTTATGTGACTGACTATTTTTCCTGACAAATGTTTTTGAATCTGATTTGCAATCGTGTAGCTTTCCGGTAATTCCAGCATGATTTTCCTCCCTGTAATCTAAATGCACAAATACTTTCATCGCGCCAGCTCTTCATGATAGTTGCCTGTAATTTCTATTGTATTGTCGTCAGGGTCCTTCAGACAAAAATAATAATAGGGATTCCCTGCGTTGACACAACGGATTTTTGTCATGTTCGAGCCAATCCTGAGGGACTTTAGCCGCTCATATTCCGCCTGCAAGTCGTCTGTATTCAGGTTGATGACCACTTTGCCGCCATTGGCAGCCTCCGCAATGGATACCAGATCATCGTAGAGTGCGCAGCGCGCTCCTTCCGTCGAGACTTCGTCGGGATATGCCGCATCAAACCTGCCGTTCATGATGGCAAGTGTCAGTCCATTGATGTCAAAGACTGCAAAACGGGTCTTGTTCTGCGCGTGCACCTCCTTCTGAAATAATGCTCTGTAAAATGAAATACTTTTCTCAAAATCCTTTGCGATCAGATAAATGCTGCCGTATGTAATCATGGTATTCTTTCCTTTCCTAATTCATACAGCAATCATACCACAATAAATATGACAACAGTCTGTCATATTTGAAAATAAAAATCTTCTTTACTTGATGAAACATTAATACCATTTCGCCATTTGCTGAACGCGCCGTTTCATCTCCTGCCTGACCGCCTCCGGGGCAAGCACCTCCGCTGACGGGCCAAAGCTCAAAAGTACGCCGTACCCCCAGTCATCCATGGTCAAATGAAAATGCACCATAAAGTTCCCGTCCGGCAGCACTTCGATTTCCTCCTCCTCAAACCGGTCGTACACCCTGTACGCTTCCCTTTTGTCAATCCTTACATCAACTACCGTCATATTCATATTAAGATCCGTTTGTATCTCATGCCCCTGCTGCGCATCTGACTGCAAGATGCACTCTGCTCTAGGCACAAAGGTTTCCTCTTGCACCAAGAGCCGTTTTATGCGGAAAAGCTTGAATAACCGCCAGTCCTTTCTCTCCCTGCAATATGCCTTAAGATACCACGTGTATTCCTTGAAAAGCAGCTTCACAGGCTCTACGGTGCGGCGGCGCATCTGCCCGTTCTTTCCATAATAGTCAAACTGCAACAGGCGCCGTGCCAAGATCGCATTTTTGATATTCTCATAGAGCTGTACCCTGCTCCCACTCCAGTCTGACAAGTCAATTGCGAGCCAGTCAACGGGATCTGTCCGAAAAAATTCTCCGAGCTTTTGCAAGATGTTTTCCCCAGCCTCCGCCTTGGTTTCCCGAAGCGACACCAGCCCAGATAAAATCTCCTGCTGCTCGTCCTTTGTGAGCAGCATTTTGTTCAGCACAAACTGTTCTGTCAGACAGATTCCGCCGTTTTTTCCCTTCTTGGCATAAACCGGTATGCCTGCGGCGCTGAGTGTGTCCATATCGCGGTAGATCGTGCGCACAGACACTTCGAAACGCTCAGCAAGCTCTGCGGCGGTCACTGTTCCCTGCCGCATCAAAATATATATCATTCCCAATAAACGATTGATCATAATTTGTTACTTCTTTGTCCACTTTTCGATGACGCAGCTATGCGGGTTCTCCGCACGGTGCTTGTCATAGTTAATCCCGACCAGTAAGAGCTCTCCTGTATAGTTTTCAAGCGCCTGTGTGTACACTCTGTCTTTGATCTGCTGTATCGCAGCATGAACAGTTTTGTCGTATTTGAGCTCTACCACAAGCGCCGGCTTTCCCGTATGGGGAAGCGGCAGAAACACAATGTCCGCAAAACCGCGCCCAGTGGGAAATTCCCTGACCATACGGTAATCTTTCCTTGCGCTGTAATACGCAAGCCCGATCGCACATGCAAGCGAATTTTCATCATTGTACGTCAAAACCGACGCAACTTCCATATGCGCCCTGTCCAGTGCTTCGGCAACACGCAAAGCGGCGCCGGACAGCGTGTCCTCAAGCAGTCTGTCCGATGCCATGAGCACGCGCATGACCTCCTCCCAGCCGCCTGTGCTCATAGCGTTCTCAAACTCTTCAATAATTTCTTTATTTGGAATAAATATCTCTTTTGTTTCCGAGTCATATCCAAGATATCCCAAATGAACCAGCAGCGTCAGCACATCATCCTTCACACTGAAATTGCGCATGTCATTTTGGAAACTCCGTGTATTCACTTTGACATGTCCACCGCCAAGCATCTCTACAATGTCCCTGCGCAGCCCATCAAAGTCCATATCTATATAGATTTTTAATGCTTCATAGGTTTCGGTAGAAGTCCAAAAATTTGAGAAATATTGACAGATCATCGCTTCCACAACAGACTTTGGATTGTATATATGCTTAAACTGCTTCAATCTGTATCCATCATACCAACTGCCCGCCTTCGCAAAATCCATGTCATACTGTGCACACAGAACCATTACCTCCTCTTTTGTAAACCCTGTGTACTCCTCAAAAACGTATTGATTTGTCATTGAATATTCCCAAAACATATTTAGTGCCGAGTGATAGCCGTATTTTTTTACAGGCAGAATCCCCGTCATATATGCAAGCGCGACACACGTCTGATCTTTCAGCAGATTTCTCAGAAAGTCGAGATACCGTTTTTGCAGTTCTTCCGACTGCTGCCGCTCGCGCATCACACAGTCCCACTCATCAATCAGGAAAATAAACTTTCTCTTGGTTTTGACATATATTTTTCGCAGTGCGGCGGCAAGACCAATCTCATGCCGTTTTAATAATTCACCGTATTCTTCCAGCAGCTCATCAAGCACCTCCTGCTCTAAATATTCTATTATTTCATGGTCTTTAGCCTCAATCAGAAACTGCTGCATATTCAAAAAAATAACATCATATTTGTTCAAATGCTCATTAAAATCTGTATCCTGCGCAATTTCTCGCCCTTCAAACAACGCTCTGGAATCACAGCCGCAACTGTAATATGCCGCCAGCATTTTCAGCGCCATTGATTTTCCAAACCGCCTTGGTCTGCTGACACAGATATATTTCTGCTGTGTGCTAAGCAGTGCATTTGTATTTGCAATCAGCCCCGTCTTATCCACATATATTTTCGAGTGAACCGCTTCCCGAAAGCCCTCATTATCTGGATTCAGATAGATCCCCATAGCGCATGTCTCCCTCCATGAAAAATGACATATGAAAATCATATCATAGATTCCAAAATAAAGCTATCACAAAAATATCCCGCACCAAAAGCTTGTCAAAGCGGTCTGCTGATTGAAAATTAGGAAAGACTGTGATACTATGATTATAGGAGATAAAAATATCCGCCTCCATGAGAAAAGCCTTATAAATCCAACAACAGAGAAAAATCAGGAAAAAACAGCTCTTATAAAAACTTACAAAAACAGGAGATCAACTGAATACATGGATACAAAGGATAAGGAAAATACACAGAAAGAAAGTACACAAAAAGAAAGTACACAAAAAGAAAGTATACAAAAAGAAAATATACCCCAAAAACAGACACCCAAAAACCAAACCGACAATCCACATGACAAAGGATACAAAAGGATATTTTCAATAAAAAAGCATTTTCTCCACTTCATTAAAAAGTACATTGCGCTTGACTGGATGATGGAGCTCGAAGAAAAGGATTTGGAACTGATTGACAAGGAATTTATTACAGACCAGTTTGATACCTATGAATCCGATTTAGTCTACAAGGTGTATACAAAGGAAGGCGTCATATA
>ERZ808037.1125-NODE-1125-length-19232-cov-5.536361_pt1 | contig 19232 bp, 19 predicted proteins | sample MGYA00380190_ERZ808037 | MGnify/ENA primary metagenome ERZ808037 (study PRJEB31490, sample SAMN06133399) | mouse gut metagenome | isolation source: J9 | host: mice | place: China: Chengdu | collected 2015-05 ... | reverse complement strand
GAACTGCAGTCAAAACAGCGCCGACTGGAGCTTCTGAAGATTTCCGATGAGACCTACACCGATGCAGGACACGCAATTGAATGGTGCATCAAGAACGCACATTGAAAAAGGGCAGAGCTCCTTCGGGGGCTTTTGCTCGTAGTGGCGGATTCTTCCAGTGTGGAAATACACATAAATCCGACAAAAAGAGGTGTGTATGATCGTGCAGCATAGCCGCTTGATAGTATCCGGCAGTGACGGTAATATACAGTCACCGAAAGGGGAAAACAACAAAAAAAGAAGCGTTTATTGCTCTTGTAAACGGGCTGGACTCCGCAAAAGATACTGCGCCAAAAGATGGAGATTATTTTATATCCCAGTTTCACAACGGAAATGATGAGAGTATAAATAATAATAGTTATCTCAGGCGCCCTTTTTCTGCAGTTTGGAATTATATAAAAGCCAAGGCGGATCCTATATTTGTAAAAAAAACAGGTGACGATATGACGGGCGATCTTTTTGTACACAACACATCGAAAAACAATGCAAAAGTAACCGTTCAAGGAGCCACAGATGCAAAGGTTTCTCTGATGATTGGTACAGGAGGCCATACGCATGGTATCTGGTCTGATACACTTAGAAAATGGATTGCTTATGCAACAGATGAAGATAACAGTGTACATTTATTGGGAAAAGCAGACTCCTCTGGCCGTGTTGTTAGCAGAGGAAACGTTATCGCAGAGACTGGAACTACAGATCCTGCCGTGAAAGGCATAAGTATGTCTCAAAGCTATAAGAATGGGTATGCTGAATCTTACGGGAACGTACTTACCTTAAGTGCTCTTGGTGATAGTCAGTTATACATGGGGTGGAATCCAGCGTCGTTATATTATCGCTCAAAAAGTGATACATCTGGTTCAGAATGGGTTGATTGGAAAAAAGTTGCGTTTACAGACAGCAACATTACCGGAAACGCTGCATCAGCAACCAAAGCAACGCAAGACTCTGATGGAAACGTAATCAACACAACATATGTTAAAAAAGATGATATTCCAATTGCGACAAATTCGAAGATTGGAGGAATAAAGCCAGACGGAACAACGATCACAGTTGATAAAAACGGTGTAGCAACTGCATCAGCAGGAAACATAACAGAAACGTTTCTTGCCGAAAATTATGTAAAAAAAAGTGGCGGATATATATCAAAGACAATGTCTGGCATTGTTTCGTCAAGTTCAAGAACACTGCCATCTGCCGGATCAACAATTGATGTAAATTTGGGGAGAATAAATAAATATCTTTCTGACTTAAGACCAGTTGCGTTTAATGAACATTTTTCTAATTTATCGGGTGTTCCAATAACATTTTTAACAGCAATTTATATAGATTCATGGGAATCTGCAAGCAATCAGGAATACAAACTTGTTAATTTTTTGAATAGTCATCTTATGTTAATATATCATTGTGGGGCAGCATCAACTTCAACCAATACAGGAGCGGATGACAGGGAAATTTTATGGGCGGTTTTTGGAGGATGGTTTTCCGGCACTAGCACATCTACCGCAAATCCTCATGTTAGAATTGTTGCTTTAGGAAGCAGGGGGTCGACTTCAAGAGGTACCATTACATCAATTAGTGATGACGCTCATTCAGGTTATAATATTAAAGTATCTGTTCCAAAAGGATCAGCTAGCTATTTTAGGTTTTTTGTAGTGGGTTCTGCTGTTGGTAATATATATCTGAGTAGGATGTAATAATATGAAAAAATATAATTATGTAAAATATAAAAACGGAAAAGTACAACATATAACAGGATATTCTATATCGAATGTTGTAATAACTCTATATCTTCATAAAGACTCTCTTCCTTTGGTTTCGAATGAAGGTTTTGAGCTATACAGCGGAGACGGCGCGCTTATTGCGGATGGATCAGACTTTATCTACCGTTATGATGTATTAAATGCGGAGAATCCAACACAGCCATATACCGTTTCTTACACAAACGATCCAGAATTGAAGCAGACTATCCCGTATATGACGCAGGAAGAAATGGATATTGATGCGGAATATATTCCCGTCGATCCTCTTTCAAATGAGGAGCTTACGGAAATGGTTGGTGGCCTTCTTTACGAAAACAGTTTATTGAAGATTGGATTATCTAATGCAGGGGAGGTGATTTAATTGCCATACAAAATTTTGAGAAATTTCATCCAAAATGAAACAAAGACAAAAGATCAGATAGCCGTTATGGCAGATGTCTATTATGCAGCAGGAAGAATAACCGCTGACGAGTATGCAGATGTGATTGAACGCGCTGATAAATCATTGCCAAAGTAAAAACAAAATTTAAAATATATTAATAATATTATGAGAAATTATATATAGTGTTATAATTTTCGTATGAAAGAAGGTGAAGCATTGGCAAAACCACAGATTATGAAAATTAATCCTTTCGATGCCACAAACGACTATAAAATCATTCTTTCATGGATGGGTAATCGTGCTCATGCAAATAGAATTTTAATATATGATTATGAAACAAATAATCTTGTGTTCGATGATACAGTTTCTTCCTTTTCATTAACACATATTATTCCAGCTAATACACTACAAAACAATAAAAAATATGTTATACAGGCCCAAACATATGACGTAGAAAATGTCTCATCCGCTTTATCAAACAAAGTTTTATTCTATACATTTGCAACACCTGATTTCTATTTTGAAGATTTATCAGATAATCCAATAATATCTAATGCTTCTTTCACAGCAACAATTCATTATTATTCCGATGATTGGGAAGATATAAGTAAATATACTTTCTATTTATATGATGCGACTAAGAAACAGCTACTTGCAAGTAATGAAATGACTGATAATTATGATATCAGCTACACCTATAAAGGGCTTGATAATGATACTGCTTATTATGTGAGATGTACAGGTGTCACAGTTAATGGTATGGAACTGGATACTGGATATGTTGAAATCACAGTAAAGTATGAAGATCCAAATGTATATGCAAGAATTTATGCCACTCCTATCCCATCGCGAGGATGTATTCAAGTTTCTTCTAATCTTATTATCATTCAGTATAATGGCACTGACACATTTGAATATATAGATGGAATGATAGACCTTCGTGATAAAACTTTATATTATGACGAAGGTTTTTTAATTGAAAAAGATTTTACTGTAATCATACGTGGTATTAATTTATGGCAAACCGCTGATATTTTTAAAATGAGTAATGGAAGTCTTGGCCTGACATTGAGTTCAAGAATATACCAGGAAGATAAGTTAAGATTTAGGCTAATGGTTCCAAATGGAGTATGTAATTATCTTTTATATTCTGAAGAATTAGTGTTTAGTAATTCAGATATGGTCACCATTATGTTGCGCAGAAAAAATAATGTATATCAACTAAAAGTGTTTTTAGAATTAGGGTTTAGCACAGAAAATGGTGATATGTGGTTTGGATCTACCCGCCCTGTGCAAAGTGAAACTAATAAATACGATAACTGGATCAATGTTGATGAAGCAATACATAAAGTTCTCAAAGATAACTATACAGAATACCTTGACGAAAATGAACCACTAGAACCAGAACTAGATGACCTATGGCTTGGAGGTGATTAATGGTACATGTTTATATGTGGATATAATTTTGTCGGTGGTGAGTTGGCATGTACCCTTACACCTACTGGAATAGAAAATATTAACTATGTTGAACTAAAAAATGGTATATACGATGATCTGTATATAACAAAGGATGTAGAATTTGAGCTATCTCCTGATTATGAAATGCGTTGGGATTTCAATACAATATTGTGGGCAAAATTCAACAATAATACACACGCTGGTAATGTAGATTGGAGCCTAGAAACAACATCCCATATTGTATTAAAAAGTAGAACAGAGGGAAATTTCAAATGGAAAACCTTACTCGTAAAGCCTGTACATGAGTTAGAAGATTTTAAAATAAACTATCCTGATTATTTTATAGCTTCTGGACAACCTGTTGAATATGCTATTGTTCCTGTATTCTATGGTTGCGAAGGTACATATTCTATAACTTCTGTAACGTCAAAATTCAGTAAAATGTTTATCATTGAAGACGAAATAGTTTGGGGTACAGAAATCACAGACGGGTATTGTGATACAACCCGTAATATACCATCATCAAATGTTGAATTATTAGACAGAAAATATCCGATTTTTATAAGGAACACAATAGCAAATTATGATACTGGTAATTGCAATGGTTCCTTTGTTCCACTAGATGAGGATTCTTGTGAATTTGGATATGACAGCGAACAAGATTATTGGCGTGTCAAATACCAAAGAGAATTTATGGATTTTATCTGTGACAGTATTCCCAAAATTCTCAAACTGCCAGACGGCCGATTATGGCTTATTCACGTTACTCCTAATCCTACTGATACGGCAAATCAACAATATAATGATCGTGAAATATCGTGGTCTTGGGTCGAGATTGGAGACGTAGACTCAGAAGAAGATTTGTATTATTTAGGATTTTCAAAAGTAGAACCTGAATGGTGGAATAACTAATGGCTGATTTAGTTACACAAGAAGATTTGATGATAGTTCTCCAACATTCATCAAATCCAATGTTAAAATTAAACATTGAAGTTTTAGATTCCAATCAAAAAATCATAGATACACTTAGTTGTGGTATTACAAGTGGCAGTATGTCTATCAATGGAGAATCAGATGTTAGACGTACTGCTAATTTTATTGTACAGCCCACTTTAAAGGAAAAGATTAAGCTCACTGAAAACAGTCTTCTTTGGTTAAACAAAGATATACGAATGTTTGTTGGTTTATATAATCCAAGGACAAGACAATATAAATATTATCCTCTTGGCTGTTATGTATATACCGATACCTCTGGTACTTATGATGCTACTACAGACAATCTTACAATTAACTGTGCCGATTTTATGAAGAAATTGGATGGTACAAAAAATGGTCAGTTAGGTTCGTTGATTATCAGCTTCCCAGCATATAAAGAAAATGAAGAAACTGGTGAGGTTATCGAGTATAACATAATTAGAAATGCTATTATTGAAATATTGGAAAAATTAGCCAGAATTACAAACCATAGAATAGACGATATTGGTGAATATAAAGCCCTTCCAGAGTATAATGAAGCATGGGAGGAATATAGAGAAAAGAATGAAACATGGAACACTATTCCTTATGATCAGGAATTTTCGGCAGGGTGTAGCGTTCTTTCTATTTTAACAACTTTTCGTGATTTATATCCAAATTATGAGATGTTTTTTTCTATGGAGGAAAACACATTTGTATGTCAGTTAAAACCAATGTGTTATGAGGACGATATCTTTATTGACAACAGCTTTTTAAAACGTGTATTGATATCTGAAAACACATCTGTAGATATGACTACAGTAAGAAATATCTGCGAAGTATGGGGACAGGTCATTGAGACAGACTTCTATAATGAAGAGTGTACATACGCAGACAACATCTACTCTTCTACCATAGAAGAATATGATGATGGCTATTACAATGGCGATACGATTGCTTTAAAGATCCCTTCTGTTAATCAGGAGGGGGCAAAATTAAGAATCAATAAATTTGAAGTAATTCCGATTCTAAATGAAGCAAATGAAGAACCAATTAAAGCCAATGAGTTAAAGCAAAATGAAGTTTATGCTTTTAAAATAAAGAAAAAGCATGTAAATGAACAAGATGAGATAAAGGCATATTTATTAGGACAATGGCAGGTTCATGCTATCAATGTATTAACAAATGGGAAAAAGAGTGGAAAATTTGTAACAAGTTCTGATGGTAAAGAATATGAATTATATTCAAAAAAATACTTTCAAAAATTCTATAACTGCGAACGTGTTGATTTGACTATAGTGCAGGATTCTCCATTCGTCGTAGAAAAACTTGGTGAAATACTTGATGTAAAAGTTAGTGGAGAATTTGATAATATTACTTCTAATGATCTTGCAGCAGATAGAGCAAAGTGGGAAAATTGGAAGAATTGTAGACTTACTGATAATATAACAATTACTACTGCTCTTCTGCCATTTCTTGATGTGAATAAAAAAGTATCTTATAAACGAAGTGATTCTAATGTAGAACATCAATATATCATTTCTTCTGTTTCTCACGATTTTTCTGGATTCACTACGACAATTACTATGTACAGATTTTATCCCCTTTATGAAAATATTCTTAAAGAAATTGGTACAAATAAAGTTTTGAAATCATTTAGTCATGGTGTCCTTAGTAAATATACACATGAAGAACTTGCTCGTGTTACCCATGGTCAAAAATTATAAATATAAGGGTTACATTCAGAAATTATGAGTGTAGCCTTTTATATCGGAAGGAGTCATAAATATGGCAAATTTTAGTCCTAATATAAATTTAGAATTGCCCCTAACGCCAGAACACTATGATATTGGCGTATTCAATAAAAATAACATGGTAATTGATTCTGAAATAAATAAATTGAATTTAAAAAACCAGAGTCAAGATGAGTCTCTTACCGCAGAAGTTACCAGAGCAACAGAAAGAGAAAACGATATACAACAAATTTTAAATAGTGAGATTTCTCGCGCAACCAATGCTGAAGAAGTATTGAATGATACATTAGAAAGTGTTTCTGAACATGTAAATAATATCCATATTCATAATAATAAATCTGTTTTGGATAAGATAGCAGAAGACGAAACAGGGAATTTATTGTTCAATGGGTCACAATTAAATACAGGAGAAAACATAACCCCAGAAACTATTGGTGCTGCAACAGAAAATCATACTCACGGAAATATGAAAACAATCACATATTCTACAACAGAACCAACTACCGTTGCCCAAGGAGAAATTGTTATGGTATATGAGGAGTAAGGGATTATGGCTATTTATATTGATAATCAAAAAAAAATAAAGGATATCTTTATTAATGTCAATGGGCAAAAGAAAAGAATAGAATCAGTATTTACTAATAAAGCCGGAGTGCCTGCAAAGGTATATCAAAAGAAGTCATCTAGTGATATAGAAGTTGATCCAGAAAAAATTGCTCCAATTAACGAGATAAATTATTGGGACTATACGTTAAATGATAATACTCGCACTGTTACATTAAATTATTATGCAGATAAATTATATGAATCAAATCGAATTATTACTGTATACAGCCATTATAACGTAAATGGAAAGATTTATAAAACACAACTAGCTAACTATGGTGAAAATGGGACTACAAAAAAATCTTACATGTTTTCGTATGTTAATGACCAAGATGATAGCACAATAATTTTTAAAGAGGGTATAGATACTAGTAATTTAACCTGTACAAGCTATATGTTTTATTATTATGGATATAGACGCACTGGGAAAATTGTTGGACTTGAAAATTTAGATACTAGTAATGTTACTGATATGAGTAATATGTTCTTATATATGTCCTGTCAGTCTCTTGATGTATCAGGATTAAATACATCTAATGTTACTGATATGGAAAATATGTTCATGGGCAACTACGCAACATCAATAATAGGATTGAATAATTTTGATGTAAGTAATGTAACTAATATGAGTGGTATGTTTTATTCTTGTGAATTTTTAACCACCTTAGATTTATCTGGCTGGCGTACATCGCTCAAGCTGTATATGATGGGCAACATGTTTAGTTATTGTAAAAAATTATCTTCCATTAAATTTAGCGGTTTCACAATGAATACTCGTTCTGTAGTAAATTTCTCCTATATGTTTATGCACTGTGATTCTCTTACTACGCTTGATCTGACAGGATGGATGACTAACAGTTGTGATAATAGCGATCCTGAAATAGGAGGAGAATATAATATGTTTGCATTTTCTCCAAACCTTACTACAATTTATGTTACTACTGGATACTGGACATTGCAAAATGAAACACATAGTATGTTTATCGGTTGTGGTACATCTAATGTTACATATCAATAACTAACAATAATAAGAAAAGGATAAATTGTAAATAATGGCACAATACGAAACAGAATTTTCTAATTTCCCACACAAACTAATAACACTTCACAATTTCAAAAATGTAGATGATAACGTAGCATCTATTATTGATCAAATAAATGAACTCAGATCAAATGGACTACATAATCAGGCTGCTCGTATTATTGAAAATAACAAGGATATTTTGCAACAATATATTATTGATGCTGTAACAATAAGAACACATGAAGAAGAAATTTATAACACGCAAAAATATGCAAAACAGCAACAGCAATCTGTGTTTTTTGAAGATGAAGAACCAGATTACTGCGAAGAGGAGGATATATGGCTAGGAGTGTGATTTAATGTTATGTAATACTACATCTTATTATCCTGATGGTATAGATAAAATGTTTTTCTTTCAAGACAATAATTTAGAAAAAATAGATACAATCAATCAATATAATAATCTGATTGCTCAAGGTAAATATTCTGAGGCGAATCAATATATAAGTCAGCAAGAAGGTATCTATGGATACTTTGCTGATTTTTTTAATGCACTTGAAAATCGAATTTATAATTTACAAAAATATCTTCTTCAAAAGCCTCCCAAAAAGAGATATTTCTTTTATTGGGATGAAAATGAACAAAATAATGCAGATCCTTTTACTCATGAATCGTTAGAAAAGTTCAGTCATGAGCAATTGTGTAAATATACATATGGGCAACTTTCAAATGAAAAATTAGAAGAACCAGATTTAGAAGAAGGTATGTTTTGGATATAAAAACTTAAGGAGGATGTATTTACATAAATGGCTATTAATGAAAAAATTGTAACCGGCCGTAAATTCAGACGGCTTATAGATAAAGAAGCAAAACTATGGCAACTTATATCATGGTGGGGGAAAGCTTCCGATGTAGAATTTGATGATGGTAAAACCGCAGAACAGAAAGTAGGTAATATTAATGGAATAACTTCTTCATTCCAGATTAACGACTCATCTGTTTGCGCAAGTTCTGTTTTGACAAACAGAATAAAAACTGACTTAAACGATGGTATTATAAATGATCATATTCAATTTGTTATTGATGAAGATGGAAATCTGGGTTGGAAAAAGGATGGTGCCGATACAGTAATAAATTTTAGCAGTATAAAAGGATTTCATGATAAGTTAAAAGCATTTTCAAGACTTAGCACTGCTGGTAATGATTGTATATATTATCTCGGGGGTAATTGTATTCCTGTTATTGTATTTGGTTCTGCACATAATGGCAACAACGGTGTCACCTTTTATTCAGAATGGAATGTTTTTAGATGTAATGCAAACGGGCCAAATATAAGGGTAGTTCCAATAGCATCTTACACAACTAAAACAAGTAATGATAAAATTGTAATTGATAAAATTGTAGAAGCACAATCTGGCGATACAATTGTTGGTTGGAAATTAATCGGTAAAAGTTTAAGTGATGATGCTCGTGGCGGTTTTAGTTGCTATTATATAGATGGACAAAGTAATGTAAAATATGATGATTTATATAATCATGCTCCTTCTATTGATCAAGATGGTAAACCATATCCATTAGTATAGAAAAAAGATTAAACAGGAACATAAAATGAAGTGAAATTTTATGTTCCTTATTTTTTACGATTTCCAATCTGCATATCAGGCTAAATAGAGAGATTTATACCATAATAGTAATTTATATCAAATATTTGAAATAAGACCAACTTTAAGCCTGCCAGATGTCTTCATTTATGTGATAAGAGTTGTGTACATCAAATTCTATTGTATCACCTTCTTGTAAATCCTCCGCGAACCACCTTCTTGCAATATCAATAATTGTGCCATTATCAAGCTGGCAGTTTACTATTCTGTTTTCGATGCGTAGGATTGTGAGTTTCATTTCGGACACCAAATATATTTGATTAGTTTATTTTTTGTGTAATATTATTATAGACATGTTCAAGAAAAAATTACCGTAGAAATTTAGCAATGAGATTCGAACTCATAGATAACACCGTCTGTTTACTAAAAGAAATCATACATGCAAGAAACTCTCCTTTCTTGCAATTTTGTAAAAATATTATAGTGTTCTCAACTGTTCTCAAACTTTTCAGAAAAAGAAATACTCAAAATTCCCTATTTTACTAGACTTCCGAGCTTTTCCAATACTGCTGGTGGTGGGACTTGAACCCACACGTGGTTGCCCACAACAGATTTTGAGTCTGCCTCGTCTGCCATTCCGACACACCAGCATTTCCAACAACCGACTTATATATTACCACAACAATGGGATATTGGCAAGATTTTTCAGCAAATTCTATGCCTCTATATCTATATCTCAAAAGTAACAGTTCAGCCATGCCATTCATAAGCCACCAGAATATACATTTTGGCTAAACATATTACTTATTGGCTGGTGATTTATTTCATGTCGGGCATCCGCCCTATAGAATCGACTGTGTAATTTTTCCTTAGTGAGCAAGCTCCCACGTACAAATTGCACAGTCAGTTCTGCATGGCTGAACTGTTACCCTCCAAATTATGACCCCAAAATTCATCTAAAATCCGGGCTAACATCTGCGGTTTCTCCTCGTTTACGACATGTCCCGCATTCTCAATGATCTCCTCTTTCGCACCCTTGATATGTTCTGCTAAATAGTGCGCGGAAAGGCCGCATATAAATTAGAATAAACTGCCTCCCTTTCATTCAAAACAGCCGATAGATCCGGGCAGCATATATCATCGCCGGTTCTCATATATTTGACTGTTTCATCCCAGCTTGCCGCTCCGCGTCCCGACCCGTGAACCAAAACCTTCTTCATGAAAAGCCCTCCGCTCTCTACGTTAACGACTGATACACTTCAAATACGTCCAGCGTAGCAAAATAATCCTTCGGGGTCTCCGCTCTCCGGATTAACTGTACGCTGCCGTCCTCTTTTAACAGAAGCTCCGCCGACTTTAATTTCCCGTTATAATTATATCCCATAGCATAGCCGTGCGCTCCGGTATCGTGGATCACCAGATAATCCCCTTTTTCAATTTCCGGAAGCATCCGGTCAATGGCAAACTTGTCATTGTTCTCGCACAGGGAACCGGTCACGTCATACTTGTGGTCACGGGGCGCATTCTCCTTCCCCAGCACCGTAATGTGGTGATACGCGCCGTACATGGCTGGCCGCATCAGATTTACCGCGCAGGCGTCCACACCGATATACTCCTTATGGGTGTGCTTCTCGTGAATCGCCTGTGTCACAAGCGCGCCGTAAGGACCTGTCATAAAGCGTCCCATCTCGGTATAAATCGCCGTCTCCCCCATACCCGCAGGCACAAGCACCTCGTCGTAAACTTTGTGTACACCCTCGCCGATGGCTCTGATGTCGTTGGCCTCCTGATCGGGCTGATAAGCGATTCCCACGCCGCCTGAAAGGTTGATGAAGGAAAGCTGTACGCCCACTTTCTCCCTGATCTGAACCGCCAGTTCAAAGAGCTGCTTCGCAAGCCGGGGATAATATTCGTTGGTCACCGTGTTGCTGGCAAGAAACGCATGAAGGCCGAAACGTTTCACACCCTTTTCCTTCAAAATGCGATAGCCCTCAAAAAGCTGCTCCGGCGTAAATCCGTACTTGGAGTCTCCCGGATTGTCCATAATGCCATTGCTTAACTGGAACACGCCGCCCGGATTGTAACGGCAGCTCATGGTCTCCGGCAGTTTCCCTAAAATGCCCTCCACAAAGTCAATATGCGTGATATCGTCCAGATTGATAATGCCGCCCACCTTCGCACAGTATTCGTACTCCTGCGCCGGGGTATCGTTGGAGGAAAACATGATATCCTCCCCATTGATTCCAAGCGCATTGCTCAACATCAGCTCTGTCATGGAGGAGCAGTCGCAGCCCGCGCCGTACTCATGCAGAATCTGCATCAGAAACGGATTCGGACACGCCTTCACGGCAAAATACTCCTTAAATCCCTTGTTCCATGAAAAAGCCTCCTGCACAGCTCTTGCGTTCTCCCTGATTCCCTTTTCGTCATAAATATGAAAGGGGGTAGGGTAATTCTTTACTATCTCCTCTATCTGCTCCTTTGTCACAAAAGGTAATTTACTCATGGCTGTTTTTCTCCTCCCGTAATGTTCTCAATCTGCCAGTCAATCGGCGCAACGCCGTTTTTCTCTAAAAAGTCATTGCACTGACTGAAATGCCTGCATCCGAAAAATCCCCGGTACGCCGACAGCGGGCTCGGATGCGGCGCCTTTAAAATCAAGTGCTTCGGATTGGTGAGCATCGGAATCTTGCTCTGCGCAGGCCGCCCCCAAAGCAGATACACAATCGGCCGGTCCTCTTCGTTCACCGCACGGATCACCGCGTCCGTGAACGCCTCCCAGCCTTTTCCCTGATGGGAATTTGCCTGATGCGCCCGCACAGTCAGCACCGTGTTCAAAAGAAGCACACCCTGATCGGCCCATTTCTGCAAATACCCGTTATCGGGTATATAACAGCCCAGATCATCCTGTAACTCCTTGTAAATATTCTGCAAAGACGGCGGGATCTCCTTCTGATCCGGCAGCACCGAAAAGCTCATGCCGTGCGCCTGATGCTCATTATGGTAAGGATCCTGCCCCAGAAGCAGCACCTTCACCTCATGTAACGGTGTAAAGTGAAAGGCGTTAAAGATATCGTCCGCGGGCGGATATACCACCCGTTTACTGTACTCTTCTTTCACAAACATGTAAAGGTTTTTGTAATAAGGTTTCCGAAATTCACTGTCCAGAGCCTGCGCCCAGTCATTTGCCAGCATCGCCATCGTACTTTCTTCCTTTCTCAAAAAAGGGCATGGAACCGCCTTTTTCCTGTTCCTATGCCCCCTTGCATACATTTCCGGATTTTCAGGTTTTCCGTCTGTCTGTCCCGAAAAATTCCGCCCGCTATAATCTTACCGATATCCCCTTATCTCTCAGATATTTCTTTAAATCCCGTATCTCCATTTCCTTGAAATGAAAGAGGGATGCCGCCAGCGCCGCCTCCGCCTTTCCCTGCGTGAAAGCCTCGTAAAAATGCGCCATCGTCCCCGCACCGCCGGAAGCAATCACCGGAATCGACACATTCTCCGCAATGGCCCTCGTCAGCTCCAGATCATATCCGGCCTTCGTGCCATCCCCGTCCATGCTCGTCAGAAGGATCTCTCCCGCGCCCAGCTTTTCTGCCTTCATGGCCCATTCCACGGCATCAATCCCCATATCCACGCGGCCGCCGTTCTTATAGATGGTAAACCCTGTCCCGTCGGTCCGCCTTTTCGCATCAATCGCCACCACCACACACTGGCTGCCGAATTTATCCGCGGCTTCACTGATGAGATTCGGATTCATAATCGCGGCTGAATTGACGGACACCTTATCCGCCCCTTCCCGCAGAATCGCCTTAAAATCTTCCACCGTGCGAATGCCGCCGCCCACCGTAAAAGGAATAAATACCTTCTCGGCCACCTTGCGCACCATCTCCACCGCAGTCTCCCGGGCGTCAGAGGAAGCCGTGATATCCAGAAAGACCAGCTCGTCCGCCCCGGATTTATCATAAGCCGCACCAACCTCAGCCGGATCGCCCGCATCCTTAAAGTTTATAAAATTGACTCCCTTGACAACTCTGCCGTTTTTAACGTCCAGACAGGGAATAATCCGCTTTGTGTGCATGTAAGCCGCTCCGTCCTAAACTTCCAAAAAGTTCTGTAATATTTTAAGTCCCGTCTCCGAGCTTTTCTCCGGATGAAACTGACACGCAAAAAGATTGTCCCGCTCCACCGAAGCGTGAATCAGCGTTCCGTACGCCGCAGCCGCCTTTACGATCTGCGGATCATCCGCTTGCAGATAATAGGAATGCACGAAATACACGTAAGCATTTTCCGCAATCCCCTGAAACAGTCTCCCCTGATTCGGAAAAGTCAGGGAGTTCCAGCCGATATGAGGTATTTTCAGCCCCTCTTTGTCGGGAATACGCAGGATTTTTCCGGGTAAAAGCCCCAGACCTTCCACCCCCGGCGCCTCCTCGCTGCTCTCAAACATAAGCTGCAGCCCAAGACAGATCCCTAAAAACGGAATTTTCTTTTGGACCACTTCCCCGATCACAGAGACCAGCCCATACCTGTGCAGCTTTTCCATGGCGTCGCCAAAGGCGCCGACGCCCGGCAAAATCACATGATCCGACGAGAGAATCTCATCCCGATCTCTCGTCAGCAAAAACTCATGCCCCAGCAAAGCGACCGCTTTCTCCACACTTTTGATATTGCCGGCATCATAATCGATAATCGCTACCATCACTCTGCCCCTTCGTCTGCATTCTCATCCGCCGGATTGCCTTCATCCGCATTTTCCTCTGCCGCCGTATCCTCTCCCGCATTCTCATCCGCCGGTTGGACCTCTCCCATCATTTCCTCCAGCAGCATATCCTCTTCCTGACCCATATTTTCCTGCATATCCGCCGGTTGCTCTTCCTCCGTCTCCAGCCCGTCGATTCTCTCGATAATTTCCTCTTCCTCCGGCAGCACATCCTGTCTGCCTGTGGGAACTTCCTCGCTGTAAACCGCACCGTTTATAATCGCCTCAAGCCTCTGCGAATATGTCACATCGTCTTCCACCGCAATGATCTCCAATGCATCCTGCTCGGATACACCGAAATCCGCTGACAGTCTCTCCAGAATCTGCGCATAAATATCACTGACCTCTCCTGCCACATTGTAGGTCTCCGCCTCAGGCAGAATCTCCTGATAGCGCGCAACACCGGTGATCAGCGCATTCAGTGACTCCAGACGCATATCAAGGTTCCCATAATTTTCATATGAGCTAAGTTTCCGGTTCATCTGCAAAATCAGGTTACTTCTCTGGAAAAGAATCTCGTCCTGTTCGTTCAGCTCCTTGCCATACAAAAGATCATACACCACAGCATAGTCCTGATGATCATACGCCATCTGCGCATCTCTCTTCTCCATGTAAACAGGCAGGAAGGAAGACAACAGTATAATGCAAGCCGCAATCGTACCGCAGAACATAAACACCGTTATCACTTTCTTCCTGGAAAGCTTCTTCTCCGGCGGTGCAAACAGATCTACTTCTTCCTCTTGCTTTTTCTTCTTCTCTTTCTTCTTTTTCTTCTTCGGCTTCTTGCTTTCTTCCTCTTCGCCCTCGGCAGCCTCTTCTCCTTCTTCGCCGCCTTTTCCTTTTTTACCCTTTTTCTTGTCTTTCTTTTTCTTCTTTTTGCCCTTCTTATCCTCTTCGTCCAGTTCATCCAGAAGCGCTTTATTCTCGTCGGTCATTGCTCCCAGCTCACCGTCGTTATCCGCCAGAACCTCCGATGCTACCGGATCTTCGTCATCCTCGTCGGCTTCTAAGAGGAAATTCATAAGCCTTGCAAAAACACCAGGCTTCTTTTCCGCCGCTCCTGCTTCCGGTTCCCCCTCCGATTCCGGCTCACCAAGCTCTCCCAAAAGCGCCCCCAGCTCATCTCCGGTCTCCTCAACCGTGCTTTCCTCATCAACGGTGCTTTCCTCATCGGCAGCTTTCTTCTTTTTTCCAAACAGCTTCTTACGCTTCTTTTTCTCTTTTTTTGGCTTCTCGCCGCCTTCTCTGGCTGCGATCTCCTCCGGCGTAAGCTCTCTGATGCTCTCCGCTTCTTTCGCCGCCTCATCGCTCTCAAAGAAATCAAAGCTGCTGTCCCCGCCGCCGTCTACACCCTCCAGCATCGCCAGCATATCATCGTCCGGTGAAACACCCTGATCAGACTCCTCCAGCAGATCGCTAATCTCTGACAAATCCTCGTCATGATCCATCCCTGCCAGAAGCGCGGAGAGATCCTCGTCGCTCTCCCCTGTCTCCTCCAGCGCAAAGTCATCTGTTCCGCCCTCACCAGATAAATCACCGCTCAAAAGACGGTCAATATCCTCCTCGGACATCATTCCGTCCATTTCGTCTTCCGATTCTTCCAATGCCAGACCATCCAGCGACAAATCATCCAATGATGCCTCGTCGCCTTCGCTCCCGCCAAGATCCAGATCGTCCAGCGACAGTCCGTCCAGTCCGTCCATCATACCTTCTCCGGCTTCCGTCTCCTCCAGTGCGAAGCCGCCAGGATTCATACTTTCTTCCATACCGGAATCATTAAGCGACAACTCATCCAGTGACGCATCACTCCCGCCAAGATCCAGATCGTCCAGTGACAGTCCATCCAGTCCGTCCATCATTCCCTCTCCGGCTTCCGTCTCCTCCAGTGCGAAACCGTCAGAATTCATACTTTCATTCATGCCGGAATCATTAAGCGACAGCTCATCCAGTGACGCATCGCTCCCGCCAAGATCCAGATCGTCAAACGACAGTCCGTCCAGTCCGTCCATCATTCCCTCTCCGGCTTCCGTCTCCTCCAGTGCAAAACCGCCAGGATCCATACTTTCATTCATGCCGGAATCATCCAATGACATCGGATCGTCTCCGAACTCCGCAGAAGAACCGGTATTATGCTCATTCATAAAAGCAAGCATAGCCTCCATATCCTCTGCCTCGGAACCGGCCAATTCCTGTCCCTCTTCCTCCGTGCCGCCAAGACTCCCCATCGACACGAGCATATCCTCTATTTCCTGAGTAGACATGGCTTTTCCGCCATCTGCCGCAGCCGTCTGACTATCTCCGGTTCCGTCTCCGTCCGGTTTTCCGCCTCCCAGTATGGAATCCAATAAACTGTCTAAATATTCTTCACTCGAGCTCATACTTTCTCCCCATTTGTAACTATTCCGTTTCCACATAGTTACACACATTCATTGATGTCACACTACATCACATTTTATCACATCTTACCCCATTTAACAAATCCCTTTTCCCAATGCGGCAAGAAAATCGACAGGATTTTCCGCAATCCCTCTGCCCCTGTCCGCGATTTCTTCCCCCAGTTGACAGAGTCTGGGATGTACACGGTATAAAAAGGCTTTTTGATTATAAAAGACCATTTTCTCAAAGGGAAAACGAATAATGCCGGGATAGCTCATTCCCACTCCCAGTTCCAGCACACACAGCTTTTTATTTACAGTGCCCTGCAGCCATCTTGTATAGACATTCCATTGTTCCAGATACCCTTCCTGCGCGTATTTCGCCACACCAAGCTGGTTAAACCGCAGCTTCCCGCCGCATTTTGCGCAAACCGGCTCTTCCAGAGCAGATAACGGCTGCTCACCTCTGTAATAACGTAAAACAGCCTCATATGTCTCCTTCGGTATCTCTGTCACTTCTCCTGCACAGTTCTGATCACACTGCATTTTGCGAAAACCGCCACAGGGCGCCACCAACCGTTTCTCATCCAGCCCTGCCCCATACAGGTAATCATCTATGCAGAGCGAAACCACAAAATAATTTTTATCCGCCACAAGCGCCTGCAACGCCTGATAGGCCCGATCCCATCTGGCCTCCCGCTCCCGATTCAGCACCATCTTCTGCAAAAAAGGCACGATCCAGACATAACGCTCCTCATTCCCTGTTTCCCGTTCAATTTCCTGATATCTCTCGTCCTGCAAAAGCGCGCCCCAGCCATACTGAAACCCTTCTCCGATTCCCACCAGAACAAGTTCCGCATCCTGTATCTTTTCTCTTATTTCCTGTAACTGCATATCCATCTTGTCATTTCCTCCTGCAAGTATAGGCAGACCCGAAATGCCTCTCCTTTCCTTCCCGCACGATCCACGATCCATCAAAGGCGCAAGAAGCATCCCATCATACAGACATCCTGTCCGCTTTGTAAACCTTACGATTCTGTTTATACGCGCAAACTAAGACAAGGCCGGGAGTTTCCCTGCCTTGTCTTTTTGATATGTCCTGTCTTCTTACTTATTTATCCAAGACCAGTTCATCAACCACACGCACCAAATTGCCGATTTCCGGCTTGGAAAGCTGCGCATTTGCTCCGAGCGCCTCTCCCTTTCTCTTCATGTCATCATTCACCAGAGAGGAGAAGATGACAATCGGAATATCCTTCGTCTCGTCGTCAGACTTCACCAGCTTCGTCAATCTGTGACCATCCATAAGAGGCATCTCGATATCCGTGATGATACACTGCACATGCTCCTTAAGTGTACCCTCTTTCTTACACTCCTGAATCACGTCGTAAGCCTGCTGGCCGTTCTCCGTGTGAATAAGATTCACATAGCCTGCCTTATGTAAGGAGTCTACAATCAACTTGTTCAATAACGGCGAATCCTCGGCAATCAGAATCGGCACATCAATTCTGTGTCTCTCGCCCAGCTCCTCAATGTCCGCCAGCTTAAGCCCCGTCTCCGGATTGATATCGGTCACGATCTTCTCGAAGTCCAGAATAATAATCAGTCTGTCATCAAACTTAATAATACCGGTTGAAACGCCGTCTTCCGATGTCGACACCGTAGAACCCGGTTTAATAATCTCTCTCCATGACACACGATGGATTCCCACTACAGAGTCCACATGGAACGCAATGTCCAGCTTATTAAAGTTTGTAACGATAAAGAGACCGCCGGGCTCAGAAACGCCTCTCTGTAAACAGTTCTTCAGGTCAATCGCCGTAATCATCGTATCACGCGGCATAAAAATACCCTCAATACTCGGATGCGCATTCGGTACCGGCGTCACTTCCTGATAATTAATGATTTCCTTGATCTTCGCCACATTGATACCGTAAGCATTTCCGTCCAGCTTAAATTCAAGTACCTCCAGCTCATTTGTTCCATTTTCAAGCAGAATCTTTGTATCCATGCAATCCACCTCACGTTATAGTTATATATTTAGAAAATACCCACTCATCTTTCAGATTGCACATTTATTTCCCTCAAATTTAAGCAAATGTAAACGCAATCTCAGATTTCTCTTATTATATCACAAATATTCTAAAAAAAAAACACTAATTACAATTTTTTGTAAATAGTGTTTATAAACTTAAAACATACCTTCAAAACCAAATACTGAATCTCCTTTTTCTTTCTATCCGTTTGTCTCTGCCTGCAGAGAACCGCCTGCGGTTCTCTTAAGCAAAGCTGTAGTTGTTCTCAGGCGGCGTCCTTTGACGCCTTAGAACTTCTCTTTGCTTTGGTTAAGCCCCAGACCTATTAGTACATGTCAGCTCCACACATTGCTGCGCTTCCACCTCATGCCTATCTACCTCTTACTCTTAAAGGGGTCTTCGGATTTCTCCTGGGATATCTCATCTTGAGGGGGGCTTCACGCTTAGATGCCTTCAGCGTTTATCCCTGCCGGACTCG
>ERZ808037.1122-NODE-1122-length-19269-cov-3.899385_pt1 | contig 19269 bp, 20 predicted proteins | sample MGYA00380190_ERZ808037 | MGnify/ENA primary metagenome ERZ808037 (study PRJEB31490, sample SAMN06133399) | mouse gut metagenome | isolation source: J9 | host: mice | place: China: Chengdu | collected 2015-05 ... | reverse complement strand
CCCCCCCCCCCCCCCGTCAGGAAACCGTCACCGTCGAACCAACGCACGTCGTTTTTCTGCATGGTCTCCCAATCCTCCCTCGTGACGAGTAGAAACCGTTTGACGCTCATCGCGCCGTCCTTGGCATTCGGTGGCGTGAACAGCCAGTTGACGCCCGGTTCCGCAATCGTGAACTCGCCCGTGTAGGCGTGTTCGCCGGCGGTCTCGGCGAACCGTATCACGCTGCCGTATGTCGTCGGCCCTGTTTTGATGAGCGCGATCGTCTCGCCCGCCTCATACGCGGACGACGCCATCACGAACCCGTACACCCACTCGCCGGCGGGCAGGTCGGGCAGCGCGTAATCGATGCCACGGCCTCCCCCACCACTGAGGTTGCGGCAGAATATGCCCGTACCGTCCGCCGTCACGCGCACCTCGACGTCACCGAAGCGTGCCCAGCCGCGCAGATCCGTGGGCTTCGGGTTCGCCAGCAGATTGTGTGCCTTGTAGCGTGCTGTCATGTCTCCTCCTTTGCCGGCTGATTGTGCGGGATGCGGATCGCGAGCACGCTGATGGAGTTGTTGGGGTCGCCTTCCCACCAGGTGAGCAGGTCGGGCGGCGGTGTGAAGATCTTTTTGCCGTCGATGAGGCCCTGCACCCATTGGTGTCCGGTGTAGGGGATGCCGATTTTGGTGCCGTCGTAGTAGCCGCCGGCGTCCGTGTCATCGGCCCAGACCGTGATGATGTCGGGATGCGCGGCCGAGTAGTCGTGGGCGGTCTGCTCGTCGGCAGCCCGGTGTACGCGCATGAGCTGTCCACTGCTTGGAGTGCTGCTCATCATGCTCCCTCCTGCTCGTAGAGGACGAGGGCGTCGGGATGCTCCTGCGAGTATGCGAAGGCATCATCCTCGGTGTCGGCCCAGTGGACGCGCATGAGCGGCCCGGTCGAGATGGCCGGCGGGATGAGCGTGTCCGGGTCCACGTCGAGCAGGTCCGTGTAGTCCATTGTGGCGGTCGTGTCGGGCACTTCCACGGTCCGCCCGAACGCCTCGCCGCGCGTGGGCAGGATCGTGACGGCCCACGCGAATTGTTCGCGCGTCGGCTCGAGCTCGCACACCGCCTCCCCTTGCTCGTCGAGCCTCACCTCGAACGGTGTGGGCAGCATGATCCGTTTGTCGTCTATGATCCGGCGGTCGGGTGCGCATCTGACCGTGCCATAGGCCGCTGCTGCCCCGTCGGGCAGGTACCGGCCGAGAGCAAATCTCACTCGTGTCATGGCAGTTCCTTATTCGTGTGGTTTGAATTGGCCGTAGTAGTGCCAGCCGTTGCTTTTCTTCATCGCGCCCCTGTATGCGTATGAGCCGCTCCAGATGCCGCCGCGTGGTTCGATGACCGTGCCCACGGCGAGGAGTTTGTCGGTCGCCGCGTCGGGCAGTTCGTTGGGCCATGCGCTCATCCACATGGTCCCGTTGTCGCCGACTACGCTCATGGTGTTGGCGTCGAGGATCATGTCCGCGCCGCGCCCGCCGGTCAGGTCGACCACGTCCAGGGATTGTGGCGCGTTGTAATGGTTGCGTGCGCACAGGATGTTGCAGCTGATCTCGCTGTTGGGTACGGCGTTCTGCAGGCCGAGCGCGTGCGCGAACCCCTCGAACCGGTTGTCTGTGATGAGGAATTCGCCCTTGTTCGCGTTGGTCTGCTGGTCATAGAGTTCCTTGTATTCTTTGCGGTACATGTACAGGTGGTAGACGGTCAGTGGGCAGCTGGCCGTGGACGGCGTGCGGGTGCGCACCACATTGTTGCGGAAACCGCCGATGCCACGGAACGGGTTCGAGACGTAGATTGCGCTGTCGCGCATCACCCCGTCCTGCAGACGCGCGTCGATGTCGTCCCATTCGAAATGGTTGCCCGACACGTCCCATTGGCCCGGCCACAATGATCCGTTCTGCTGTCCCAACCCCCACTCGCCCGTCAGCCAACGCGTGAACAGGTTCAGGCCGGTGTTGACGACGGTGTTATTGCGGAAATTGATGCGACCGGCGAACCCGCCCAGCTCCATGATCCCGCAGTTGACCTCGTTGTCGGCGCTGACCGCGCCCTCGTACACAATGCTGTTGCCCACGATGTCGAGCACGTTGGTGTCGCTGATGTCCGCTCGCGCGTAGCAACCCCAGCGGATGAACATGCGGAAGCGTTGGCGCGGACTCGGGTTGTCCTCGCTCGCCCTGCCGACCTCGCCGCTCTGCGTACAGATGTTGTTCGCGAACACCACATGGCGCAATGAGTTGGCGAACGAGACGAGCCCGTTGTTCGAGTCACTCAACCGGTTGCCCACGATGACCATGTTGGACGCGGCCTCGATGCTCAGACACACATCCGAGCAGTCGTCCATCACATTGTTTGCGATGACCATGTCCGCGCCATGCGACCCCCAGATCGGCGACCACTGCGTATGGCGGACGATATTGTTGGACACGACGCCGTGGTGGCACCACCGGCCGCCGGTGGCGGTGTAATCGTCCATGGATTGCGGGCCGCCCCACCACTGGATCCCGCACCCCGCATACGACGCGTTGAGGAATACGCAGGAGTCCACGACGAAATCATCCACGTTGTACAGTTCGACCACGGCCGTGGTGATGGGCTTGTCCGGCACAGGCAATTGTTTCCAGTTGTCCGCACGGCACGCGTGCACAATATACCTATGGTTGTGCACGTCACTGGGCTGCCCGTAGTCGCCGGCCCACAGGATGCAATGCGTGAACGCGTGCACGCTGTCGATGACGATGTCATGGCACAATGTGCCCTCGGTGCGCAGCAGGTAACGCAGGTGCCGCAGATCCTGATCGGAGCGGAACCCGATGTCACGGATCGTGACGTCACCACCGTCAGTGATCCACAAACACGCGGTGAACTGCGGGTCGTCCGTCGGATTGAACACAATCACGCTGTCGTCGCCGACCCCATGGATCGTGGTATGCTCCGGGACCGTGATCGTGGACGTGACCAGCCATGCGCCGGCCGGGAATATGATCGTGTTGCCCGCGTTCTGCTCGATGCACGCGCGGATCGCGGCCGTGTCGTCCGTCTCGCCGTCCCCGACCGCACCGTACGCGCGTACGTCCACGCGCACGCCCTGTTTCCAATGGAATTTTTTCAGTGCGGTGCTGGTGTGGCTGACTTTGCCGATCCAGTCGGCGACCGCCTCATCCGCCGGCAGCGCGCCCACGCCGGCCAGACCCTGCTCGCCACGCGGGCCCCGTGGCCCACGCTCACCGGGGAAAATCCCCTCGATCAAATCAACGATCTGCTCCATCACCAACTCCTTACTCCGATAACGTCCAATACCCCCACGCGAGGGTCTGCGTCTGCTCCCGACGGGACACGACGATCTTCCACCGGCCAGTATGCCGCAGACTCCACACGGCAGGTGTAAACGCCGCCGCCGGGATGTCGCACGCGACCAGACCGTCCGCCGTCATCACGCCACACGGCAGACTCAGCCACGTCTCCTGCCCATCCGGTGACTGGAGCAGCAGCCGCGCCATCCACCCCTGTGACACATCCACCTCACCGACCTGACCGGTCCGCATGTTGCGCTGACGCCACCGTACGCCCACTCGCTGGGAGTTGCCGCGCACGAGCCGGATGTCCAATCGTCCAACTTTTGTACCTGTCACACTCATGTCAGGTCAGCCTCCCCATGGTGAGAATGTCGTGTTGTTTTCGAGCCATGTCTCGATCTGCAGCACGCGCATGCGCAGATTGGAATTGACCGTGGTCTCGATGGTCTGGAGTTTGCTCGTGGTGGTTTGCAGGTCGGCCGTGACCTGCGAGAGCCGGTCGGACACCTGCTGCAGGCTGGCGACCTGATCGCCTTGGTCGCCCACGACCTTCTTGAGCTGCTCCTGCGCATCCTTGATCGCGTCTTGGGCGGTTTTGAGGCTTTTCTGTTGGGCCTCGAGCTCGTTTTGATGTTGGGTGAGCTGGTTCTGTTGGCTCTGCAGGCTTTTCTGCTGCGCCTCGAGCTCCTGCTGGTGCTCGTCGAGTTCGTCCTGCTGCTGTTCGAGCAGCACCTGCTGCACACCCTGCTGTTGGGTGAGCTCATCCAGCTTCTGCGTGACTCCGCCCAACTCAGTGCCAGTGGGACGGTTCGCCTCGCGTTTCTCGGCTTCACGCCGGCGGGTGGCTTCGACCTGCCTGCTCGCCCAGTCCGATAGGCCGCTCGAATAGTTGCGGGTCGGCGTGATGGGCGTGTCCACGGGTTCGGCGCGGTCATCCTCGATCGCTTCGACGATCGCTTCGGCGAGCGCCTCGTGTCCCACGTCGTTGGGCAGGATGCCGGATGATTGCATGGACGTGTCGGTGCCGAGAACGGTGCGTAGGTTGACGGCGAGCGCGCCCGCTTGCCGTGCTTGGCCGAGGATCGCGGAGACGATGGTCGTAGAATCTGCGAGTTGGGTGTCGTCCATGCCGGCGAGGCTGCCTGGGCCGGCAGCCCAGATGATGCGTGCGGACGGGAACGCTTTGCGGCATTCGTTGACGACGTCGCGCGCCTTGTAGATGACGGTCGGGAGTGCGCTGACCGGATCCTCAAGCCCACCGGCGAGCGCGACGTAGGCGACCTGGTTATGGTCGTAGGACTTGTCGTCACGTGCGGCATAGCAGCGGGTGACGAGCCCGTTGGAGACGGTAGCGGTCGACGCCGCATAGTTCTTTTCGGTGAGGCCGAGGTCGCGGCTGGCGATGCTGCTCATGCGGTTGGCCGGGGTGGATGCTCCGCCGCCGGCGGTGATGGGTCCGCCGATCCATACGATGATGGTGCCGGCGCGGGCTCCTGAGCGTAGGAGTGGCGCGGCGCTGGGCCCAGCGGTAGGCATCAGACGACCTCCTTGCATGTGACAGTGAGCAGATTCGATCCCGTGTCCCCACTGATGTCGGTGATTTTGAGCTCGAGCGTCTGATCGCCCAAATAGTCGTCGGAAACGCGTGTGATGGCGTGATCGCCCACATGCGGCGTCCATTCCTCCCCGACCTTGAGCGTGAAGGTCTCGTCGGGCCAACAGCCGGCTGCCAGACGTCCCATGGCGTGCTGTTGGAGTGTCGAGAGGCGTTCGACGGTCGTGTGGGATGTGTCGGCCGTCTGCATGAGCGGATACCCATCGAGTGTCTGGGCAGTGCGTCGGCACATGAGCGTGCGGTCGTCGTTTTTGCCGCCGGTGGCCCACACCTGCGTGGTGAGGTTGCTGCCGGATCCCGAGACCGATTCAACCTCTACGCGACTGTCTGGCAGTGTGGTATTCCACATGTGCGTCGCTGTGATGAGTTCGGGTGCGCCGGCGCGCATGCGGTACCGTAAATGGCCGTCGTCGGTCAAGTATGGGTCGAACGAGATCTCGTTGCCGCCTGACAGGTTCATGATGTCACAGATCCGATCCGCCACAGTGGCCAAATCCCAAGCGAAATATGCCCGCTGTTTGTCGCCCGGCTCCTGGATCGCCGGCAGGTCTATCGGCAGGTCTTCCCATTTCTTGGTCTCGATGATGAGGCGGCAGACGACCACCCACCACCAAGTACGTTTCCACGACAGCGTCATGTTCGCCGCCGGATGCTCTTCATCGACGAGCACCGTGCCGTCCCGCCACCCGTCCTTGAGCGCGCTGTTGAGCACCAATCGTTTGGTCAGCAGCGTCAGTCCCCCACCGCAGGTCAGACTCAGCGAGCGCGAGCCGGCGTCCCACTGCAGGTCGGTCAATGGGCCGGCGTGGATCACGGAGCGACCCCGTTGCAGGGCGATCATGCACTTCCACGGCCTGAGTGTCGACCATAAATCGAGTTGTTTGGCTTCGCGGCTGAGCGGCACCGTCACACTAAGGCTACCGGGTTGTTTGATGCTCTCTTGCCATTGGGCCGCCGAATACGGCAGCCGGTACAGATGCTCGCCCGTGGTGATCGCATAGGCGTGCACGGTGCATGGTTCGAGGTCGGGCAGGCTCATGGTTCACCTCCAGGCGGGTCGGATCCCGACGTCGAGCGTCGAACAGTCGGTCTGGATTGTGAGCTGTGTCTTACCGGGTTGGACGGGCAGCGCCCAGTCCGCGGTGACCTGCCCGGCGGACGGGATCATGTCACGCGTGTCCAACAGGAGGTCATTCGTGTCGCCCTCCCACTCGATCTCCGCGTCGCCCCACGTCGCATACAACGTCGTGATATGCGATGCGGCGCGGAATTGGAGCCATGTGGGCGCGGTGCCGAGGTTGGCGAGTTGGAGCCGGCCGGATTGCGGGGATTGCCACAGCCATTCGCCGTGCCAATATGGGTCCGGGCAACTCAGCACGAGTCCGAACTCGAATCCGTCCTTGTGCCGGCGCATGAGTGGTTCGGGGTCGGCGGTCAGCCAGCAGTCGATCTCACGTCGGCCGTTGACGTCTTCCACGCTGAGCGTGAGCGGCTGACATGTGAGCGCGTTGATGCGGTCACGCGCCAGGGCCGCGTCGAGGCTGGAGGCGCCTTTGATGACGCAGTCGAGGCTGATCGTACGCGACCCCTGCGTGAGGCGGCTCGGCCAGTAGGCGCCGTCCATCTGCGGCCTCTCGAGCGGGCTTTCGCGTGTGGACGGCGTACCGTACAGTCCCGATACACCGTCTTTCTTGATCGCCCAGACATGAATCGGGTCATCGTATTGGTCGGACAGTGCGATGACATCGTTCGGCGAGGTGATGGTGATGCGCATCAGAGGTCACCTCCCCATCCCGAGTTGGCGCGGCGCGCGTGCATGGCGATGACCGCGTAGGCTTCTTCCGCGTTGAGACCGGTCGCGTCCACGTTGATGGTCGTGTTCGACGACACGGTCGTCCCGGCTGCCGTAGCGCCGGCGACGGACATGCCGGAGCCGTTGACCACTCCCTCCATGCCGATGGTCGGTGTGATGGCTTTTGCCCGGTCGACGATGTGCCGTCCGATGCGGTCGATGCCCGCGTAGATGCCGTCGGCGCCGTCGTCGATACCGATGCCGAGGCCTTTGGCGAGCATTCTGCCGACCTGGTCGCGCATGACACGGCTGGGGCTGTGGATGCCGAAGAAGCCCTTGATGTTATCGAGGACCCCTCCGCAGAATCCGGCGATTTTGTCCTTGATCCAATTGCCCATGTTGCCGATGCCGTTCCACAGGCCTTCAATGAAGTTGCGGCCGATATCGACCGCGCCACTGAAGATGTTCTTGACGGCGTTGACGGCGTTCGACACCACACCCTTCAGCCCGTTCCAGACACGGTTCCAGTCACCGCTGAAAATACCGGCGATGACATCGACCACGCCCTTGATGATGCCGGCGATGGGCTGGACGACACTGACGATGGTGTTGATGACGCTTTGCACGACCGGCGCCATGGCCTGTACCGTCGGCATGACCACGTCGTTGATGTAGCTGCAGATCAGGTCGATAACCTGCTGCACCACCGGCATGAGCGTGTTCAACGCGTCACCGATCGCCGTGATGACGCCTTGCACGATGGGCGTGAGCTGTTCGATGAGTTGCACGATTATCGGCAGCAATGTGTCGATGAACGAGGTGATCGGCGGGATGAGCGCCGCGATGACCTGCTGGAGCATCGGCATGATCTGTTCGACGATCGGCAGCAACGTGGCCACAATCTGCTCGATGATCGGCACGAGCGTCGTGATGGCCTGCAGGATCGGTGTGATGATCGAGGGCAGCAACGGGACGAGCTGTTCGATCAGCGACGCGACGACCGGCATGATCGCCTGAAGCATGCCGGCCAACATGGGCAGGATGCCCGCCACCGCGTTCGCGATGACGGTGACGACCTGCTGGATGGCCGGCAGCATCTGACGGACCACGTTCATGATCGGCAGGAGGATCTGCGGGATCAACGGCGCCAACGTGCTCAGGATCTGGTTCATGGCCACGGCCACGGCCGTGCCGATCTCGGTCAGGCTCGGCATGATCGCCTGCATCATCGACCCGATTTCAGCACCGAGCGTGTGCAACGTGGGGCCCATGATGTTGAGCGCGTCCGAAAACGCGCCGGCCACGTTCTGCATGACGCTGCCGAACGTGGCCTGCAGTTCCGGGCTGGTGGCGATGAGCGCACCCAACGCGGCCACGACGAGCCCGATCGGGCTTTTGAGCGCGGTGAGCGGGCCCGCCAGTTTGGACAACAGGCCGCCGACGAGCGGGATCTTGCCCAGCAGCGGGGCGAGCCCCCCGGCCCCTAGGGCGGCGAACGCGCCCATCGCCGGAGCGAGCACGCCCTTGAACTTCGAGAACAGGCCGCCGATGGTGTCGAGCGCCGACTGGAACGGTGCGGGCAGCAGTGTTTTGAGCCCGTCGAACAAGCCTGGAATGGCCTTGACGATGCCCTGCACGATCTGCTTGACGCGCGGCAGCGCGTTCCTGGCGACGTCGCCGATGGCCGAGACGAGGTTCTGCGTCAACGCGCTCAGATCGGCGTTGCCGTCGCCGAGGCCGGTGAGCAGGTTCGTCCATGCGGCCTTCGCCATGCCGATGGATCCCTCAATCGTGGTCGCGGCTTCCTTCGCGGTGGTGCCGGTGATGTCCATTTCGGTCTGCACCGTATGGATCGCCGTGACGACGTCGCTGAACTTCTCGATGCTCAGGTCGGCCGTATCACCGTTCGCGGCGCGTAGTTTGTTGGCGTCGGCGATGAGCCGTTCCATCTCCGTCTTCGTGCCGCCATAGCCCAGCTTCAGGTTGTCGAGCATCGCGTAATTGCCGCGTGCGAGCGACTGGTAGGTCTGTTGGATCGATTCGATGCTCGTGCCCATCTTGTTCGCGTTGTCGCTCATGTCGATCATCGCGAGGTTGCCCAGTTCGGCGGCCTGGGCGGTGTCGCCGCCCAACGAGGAGATCAGGCTCGCCGAGAAACTGGTGATCTGCTGCATGTACGTGTTCGCGTCGACGCCCGCGGTGCGGTACGCTTCGGCGGCGTACTTCTGCACAGTCTTCGAATTGTTCTTGAAGAGGGTGTCGATGCCTCCGACCGCCTGCTCGTAGGTCGCGTAGAGGTTGAACGCCTCCTTGCCCACGCTCACGAGTTTGGCACCCACGGCGACGGCGCCGGCGGCGAGACCCGCCATGCTGACGCTTGCCATGTTCTCGAGCGCCGCCTTGGCACGGGCGGCGCCATCACGGATGTGCGAGCCGATCACGCTGGCGACGCTCTTCGCGGTGTTGCCGAGCGCTCCGAACGCGGACCGTGCGATGGAACCGATGTTCGAAAGCACATTACCCGCGGCTCCGCCGAGATTTCGCAGATATCCACCGGTGGCCGTGAGCGCGGACTGCATACCGGACGGCAGTTTGCCGAATGCCGCCGTGGCTTTTGCGCCGATACCGTTCAATGCTCCGCTGGCCTTCGCCCCAATCGCGGTGAACGCCTCTCCTGTCTTGGTCTTGAGCTCCCCGAATTTCGAGGTGATCGGACTGACCAGTTTTTTGGCCGCACCACCGATCTTTGCTCCTAGGTTGGAGGCGAGCGACGTGATTGGCGAGAGCGCGGTCTTGCCGAGGTTGGCGAGGCTGGACATGAGACTGCGCATGTTGCTTGCGACGCTGTTGCCGGTGGCGCCGCTGACTTGGGCGAGCGCGTTCTGGGCTGTGGTGAGTCGTTCGCTTGCCGCGGCCGCCTTGTCGGCGGCGTTTGATGCGGCCAGTTGGGCTTTTTCGAGTCGGATCTGGGCGGCTTCGGCGGCGGTGGTCGCTTTGGCTTCGTATTGTCTGGCCGCTTCAAGCGCCATGGTGGCGCTTTGTGCTTCCTGGCTGTTGGCACCGGATGTGGCGATCGCTTGGTTGAGGGTGTCTTGTGCGGAGGCGACTGCTTTGGTGGCAGCGTCTCGTTTGCCGATGGCGGCGTTGAGGTTGTTTTCGGCTACGGTGACTTGGTTGGCTGCGGACTTTTGGGCGAGCATGGCGGCGGTGTAGCCGCTTTTGGCTTTGGCGACATCCTGCTGGAATTTGCGCAGCGTGTCTTCGCCGATGCCCCTCGAGCTGTCGGAGAAGCCGTTTTTGAAGCGTTTGCCGGCTTCCTGTCCTGCTTTCGACCCGTTGAAGCTTTTGCTGAACGCGTTGCCGCCGTCGCGTCCGGCCGCGGAGACCTCTTTGGAGACTTTGCTGCGGAAGCCGGCCATAGTGGGGAAGATGGGGAGTGTGGCGGTGCCCACCTGTGTGCCGAATGCCATTGCTCCCCCTCCCCTGCGGTTATGTGAATAGGTGTTTGAACATCGGGTTCATGTGTTGTGCGACCTGTTTCGCTTCCCGTTGGCGTGCCTGTTGGCGTGTCTGCTCACTGGCGCGTTGCAGGTCCTGGCCGAGGTAGCTGGTCGGGTCGGCGGCCTTGCACAGGATGAATGCGTGCGCGTCCTCCCATGCGAGGCGTGTTCCCAGGTCGTGTTGCATGCTCCAGCCCGCCGCGGCGAGGTCGGCGCGGCAGGCTGTGGCATGGGTGTTGATGAATGCGGCGAGGCCGATTATTTTCCCAGATCGGCGCCTTGGGAGTCACGGATGACGGTGCCGTACTGGTTGAGGATGTTCATGACGACCTGCACCGGTTGCTCTTCAAGGCTTTCCGCCTGTTCGGGGCCGGCGAAGCTGCGGATGAGGTCCTTGACCGCGCTGATGGACTGCACATCGCTGTTGCCTTCGGCGCTGAGCGCCTCGAAGTCCTTGATAGACAGGCCCAGGGGCAGCTTGTAGACCTTCCCGTTTGGTGCGAGCGCCCAGAACGTGTCGCCTTTGATGATGTGGCGCACGTGGAAGGCTTCGCCGATGGCCGCGAGCGCGTCGTGTTCGGTTTCTGGGTTCCATGCGTCGAATTCGGCTTTGGTGGGTGTTTTGTCGCTCATGTGGGGCTCCTGTCTTATTCAGTGGGTGTGGTGGTTGGTGCCTTGTTTTCGGGGTCGTAGACGGATTCGAAGTATTTGGCGTTGTCGTACATGTCGTCTTCGATCCAGGTGAGGGTGAGCTGCTGGCCTTTGACTTCGCCTCGGGTGCTTTGGTTGGGTTCGTTGCCGGAGACCTGTACGACGCCGGCGCGGCGGCGTATGCGGCCGCCTTTGAGGAGTTCCTCGGCGTAGCAGCACCATTTTTCGGCCTGGATGATGTCGTTGACGGCGTAGACTCCGTATTCGTCGGGTTCTCCGAGGGTGATGCGGCGGATTTTGCGGTTGTTTTCGGCGACGGTGAAGGCGAGGGTGAGGCTGGCTTCGCCGGGCAGCTGGTAGCCGCCTTGGTAGAACTCGGTGACGTCGCCGCCGTCGCGCCCGTCCTGGGGGCCGCCATCACTGGAGATGAGGCCGACGTACGAGTCGGTGCCGTATGCTTCCGGTAGTTCGACGGTTTTAATCCATTCGGCCATGCTTTCGCGGGTGATCTTGTTTTTGGGATCGTATTCGACGAGTGCGATGGATCCGCCGAGGACGAGTTCGGCGTCGTCGATGTTGTTGCCGCGGTTGTCGCGTGCCATGGGTGTCTCCTTTGCTGGATGGGTTTAGTGGGTGCCGACGGTCGAGTATTCGACGGTCAGGTAGTAGCCGGCGCACGCCATGGACGTGGATACCGGGTAGGGGCCGTTGCAGCCGGATTGGGTGACGGCTGTGATGGGTGAACCGTCCATGTAGGCGAGTTCGTCGTCGGTGAGGAGGGCGTACAGGTCGGCGGCGAGGTCGCGTAATGGTTTGGGATTGGTTTCGTCCCAGCCGTAGACGGTGACGCCGAGGCTGCGGTCGAAGACGATCCAGTCGGATTGTGGTCCGCCGTCGTCGCGGATGACGACGAGTGGATGGTCTCCGGTGTACCCGTCGGGGATGCGGATGTCGCATTCGACGTGGGGGTGTTCGGCGCGGATCCGGTCGCATAGCCACAGGCTGATGTCTGGTGGTGTCACGCGGCTCATGCTCATGCCTTCGCTTTGCGTCGGGCGCGCGCGAGGTTGCCGGTCTGGGATTCGACGAGCATCGCGTTGTCGGAGTCGGCGACCACGAGCGCGGTCTGCCGGTGTTCGTGCATCACGTGTTCGATGTGCAGGCTGTCACGGTAGCGGCCGGAGTCGACCGGAGCCGTAGCGCGGGCTTCGGCGAGCATGCGGTTGGCGGCCAGGTCGACCTGGGCGCGCACATTGGGACTGTTGAGGACCTCGTCGAAGAAACCTTCGTCGAAGTCGATATGGATGCGGGCTCGGCTCATGTTCCTTTCACCTCCTCCAATTGGATCTCGAGCGTGGGCTGCCACCCGGTGAACGGGTTCAGGTCCCGCGCGGGCACGCCGGTGACCTGCCAGAGGGTGCCGTCGTCCGGCTCCGCGCGGATCCGGTCTCCCACCCGGATGTCCGTGGACGGGTCGAACACGGTGAGGACCGCACGCGTCGTCGTGGCGGTGTCGAGCCCGTCCGGTGTGCGCGTGCTGCTGGATGCGGCGAGCGCGCCGGAGAAGGCGAGCTCGTCTGGTTTCGTCCAATCGTTGGCGGTGGCCCGCGGATTGTACGGGTTCGCGGATTGTGCCGCGCGCAGACGGATGCATGGGGTCAGGTGCATGGCGTTGGTGGCGTCGAGGTCGTCGAGCAGGCTCATGTGGTCCTCCCGATGATCTTGTAGGGGCGCAGCCTTGCCTGTTCCTGTGCGAAGAGGGTGGCCGTGTTGTAGCTCACGCTGGACCCGTTGACGCTTTGCGACGTGATATAGCCGTTCTGTGCGGTTTGGGCGCGTTTGGCGATGTTGATCAGGACGCTGAGCACGTCGGGCGCATGGTCGTATCCGGCGGTGAGTTGGTATCGGATCGCGTTGATGCCCTGTGGCGGGGTCCCGGTGATCTCGAGCAGCCCTGATTCCGTGTCGAGGTTGTAGTCGAGCGGCCGGCCGTCACGGTCGGTGATGTGCTCGACGTGCGTGATGTGCATGCAGGGCAGTTGGATGATGCGCCCTCCCCTGCTGTTGACGGCTCCTTCGAGCTGTGCCGAGGGAGTGACGTGCCATCCGCATTCGCGGCGGATGGCCGCCTGGGCCGCTTCGAGCGCGAAGCGACCGTCGGCGGTGAACGTCTTGGGGTCGGCGATCATGTCCGGTATGGCCATGGCTTCACCTCCCTAGTGGGCTCTTGGTCCGGTCATTCGGTCTTACCGGCCGTCGGCTTGGCGCCGAGGGTGACCTTGACGAACGCCTTGGGGTATTTGACCTGCAGCGTGACGCGTTCCTTGACGCGGAATGCGATCTTGTCGTAGATGAAGTCGTCCTCGTTGCTGTTGGACGATTCGACGACGAGTCCGCCCTTGCGGAAGACCGTGCCGCCCTGTTTGAACGCGCCGACGACCACCGTGCCGGCAGCCACGGCCGGGGTGACGATGGTGTTGACGCCCCACAGTGGGACGGTGACCTCGCCGCCGTTGAAGGGGCCGCCGCCGTAGTACTGGCCGTTCGAGTCCTTGGACAGGCGGATGGCCTGGTAGTCCGTCGGGTTGATGACGATGGCGTCGACCGGGAATCCGGTGGCTTCGGACACCTTCGTGAACGCCTTGAAGATGCGGTCGGCGTCGGTGTCGTCGTCCTTGCCCATGGTCTGGATGCTGCGGTTGAGCAGGCCGGTGAGGTTCGTGTCAGCGCCATCGCCGGACAGCAGCTGGGTCTCCTCGACGAGCTGGAGATCGTAGGTGGCATGGCTGTTGATCTCGGAAACGACGTAGGGCACGTCATCGGCCATGTCGTCGCTGATCTTCCAGTAGGCGGCGATCTCGTGCAGCGTGTCGGTGACCCATTCGGGGGCGGGCAGATGCAACTGGGGTTTCTTCGCGCCCTGCTTGACGGTGCCGGCGCCTCCTTCGAGCGCACCGTAGACCGGGTATGTGATGGCGGAGCCGTTCATGGTGCCCTGGTCGAAGAGCGCGGCGATGGTCAGTGGACGCTGGTAGGCGAACACGCCCTGCTGGTCGACCTGCGTGGTCAACGGCGCGTATCCCTCACCGCCGCCGGTGGTCTCGTCGGTCTGGTGGGTGGTGTCGGCGGCCTTGAATTCCGCGGACCGGAAGCCGGTGTGCTTGGTGTCGAGCACGCTCATGCCCTTGCTTTCGAGTCCCTTGATGTACAGGTCGCCGAGCGATTTGGCTCGCATGGGCTGCTCCTTCCTAGTGTCCGTGGCGACCTTGTTGATGCTGTCGGCCGCCTGTTTGAAGGCTTCGAGGTTACCTTCGATCTCCTTGATGTCCTCATTGATCGCCTTGAGTTGGGCGTAGTCGGCGTCTGTGAGCCGGTCCGCGCCTTTGGCGACCAGTGTTGCCGCGGCCTGTTTCTTCGCCGCGAGCTGCGATGCCATGTCCATGGTGTCGCTGTCCTTTCCGTTTCGCAGCGACCCGGAGCCGCTGGTGTGTGTGGTTTCCTCGACCCGTGTGGCCGTTTTGGCGGCCGGGTGGGTCGGTCCGCCCGAACGGGCGGCGTCTGTGTTCGCGGATCGCACTTCGGTGATTTCCGCGCTCTGGTTGCCGGCAACCTGCACGAGGCTGATCTCGAAGAGTTTGACCTTGTGGATCTGCCTGTGGTCCCAGTCCCAATCGCCGCTGTCCTTGTCGGTGACGTAGGAGCATTCCTCGATGAGGAAGCCGATGCTCATCTGGTGGATGAGCCCACGCTGCAGCAGCTGGTAGGCGCGTGCGCCCTCATCGGTGTCGAGGTCGAGCCTTGCCTCGATGTACAGGCCCTTTTCGTCCTCGATTGCGCTGATAGTCTCGCCGATCACGTCGAAGGGCGAACCTTCCTTGTGCTGCCAATGGATCGGGATCCGAGCGCCTCCGTCGGGATATTGGGCGGCGAGGGTATCGGCGAACGCGCCGGGCATGATGACGTCGTCGTAGAGGTCGGGGTCCCATGTGCTCGCGTAGCCGGCGAAGATTCCGCTCCCCTTGTCCGACGCCTCCGGCGTTGGTTCCGGCTGGTCGGCCGGCGGGTCCACGTCCCCGTCCTCCGGCTCGGCTGGTTCGTCCGGTTCGGCGGGGTCGGCCTCCTTGAGGGTGAACGGGAAGCTGAGCGTTTTGAGCTTGTTTTTCATGGGGTCTCCTTAGGTGCCTTGCTGGGCGTTCTGGGTGCGGCCGCCGTCCTGTGGGCTGGGTTGGCCGCCGGCGAGCACGTTGAGTGGTGTGATGAGCTCGTCGCCGCCGTCGATGGCGGGCATGTCGAGGATGCGCCTCGCCTGGTTCGTGGTCATGAACGGCCTGCCGGTGGCGGTGCTCAACGCCTGGTACTGCTCGCTCATGGTGCCGCGCAGCTTGGCGTCGATGTTCGCCTTGATGTAGTGGTCGGGTTCGCCCACCGCGTCGGGCAGGGTGAGGTTGAGCGCCTCCTCGAGGGCGACGAGGTAGGGCATGAGCTCGACGTTCCACAGTTTTTCCTTGTAGGCCGCGATGTTCGAGTTTGTGCCTTCGCGCAACCCGAGGTTCTCGGGGCTGATCTGGAAGGCGTTGGCCACGGCGATGCTGATGCGGTCGCGTGCTTCGAGGTCGTTCATGTCGACGGGTTTGAACAGGTTGTCGAGTGTGCGGATCTCCATGCCGTCCTTGAGCGTGGGCCACATGCCCTCGCTGCCGCCGCCCTTGCTGTAGGCGCGCAGGCTCTGGGTGAACGCGTCGTAGTCCTCCTGCGTCTCCCATGGCATCTCCTTGGGCCGGTACACGTAGGCGGGTACTTGGGCTCCGTTGGACGCGAGCTTCTTGCGGTAGTCCTCCATGGCGCGCGCCTCGGCCAGCAATGGGCGCAGCACGTCCACGATCGGTGAGCATTGGCCGAGCTCGTCGAGGTATCCGACGTCCATGACCACGCTCGGGTCGGGCAGCCGCACGGTGACGCGCATGCCCGTTGTGTCGCCGATCCTGACGGAGACCGGTTCGCCCAGTCCGTTGACGTGCATGGCCCACTTGTCGGGCGGGATGCGACGCAGCTCGAACCGTCCCGATCGGTCTTCGTAGGTCAGGCGGCACAGCCACCGGTCGTCGATGAGCATGTCGCGCAGCAACGCGGCGATGAACCGGTAGCGGCTCATGCCGGCGACGCGGCTGGGGCGCGCCATGAGGTCGGCGAGCGCCCCGTCGTGCACTTCCCTGGGGTCGCCGGCGTCGTCTTTCTCATACACTTTGAACGGCAGGCTGGCGATGTTGCGGGTGATGAAGTCGACGACGATGCGCACGGCGTATTCGCGGCAGTAGGTGCCGTAGGCGTCTGCGGTCCAGTCGAGGCTTGTGGTGGTCCAGGTGATGGTGTCGTCCGGGATGCTGCTGGCTGGTGGTGGCATGGTCGGTGCCGGGTCGGGCTGTTGGGCGGTTTTGATGGCGAGCATGGCCGGGCTGCGGGTGAGCCAGTCGGTGAGCAGTCCCATGATGCTCCCTTCTCGTTAGGTGAATGTGCAGCGGATGCCGGTGGAGGGTTTGAGTTTGGGTTTGCCTTCGTCTCCGGTGGTGGTTTCGAGCGCGTAGAGCGCTTGTGCGCATGCGATGAGTGCACTGATGTGCATGGCGCTTTTGACGCGGTCGAACACTTCGAGTTCGCCGAGGCGTTTGGTCACGGCGATGTCGACCTGTTGGTCGAGGGCTGGTTGGTCGAGGTGGTGTAGGCGGCCGTCGCGGATGTGGTCGTTGAACCGTCCGGTGCAGGCTCCGAGTTTGAAGCCTTCGATGGGGTGGACGGTCCAGCCGGCTTCGGTGAGCGGGTCGACGTAGTCGACTGCGGCGCAGCCTTTGCTTTGGATGGCGATCTCGTGGATGTCGGGCCATGTGTCGTGGAGTCGTTCGAGGTATTTCAGGGCCCACATCATGCCGGTGCGGCGTGCGATGAGTTCGACGTGTGGCAGGCCGTCGTCGCGTAGGCCGGCGGCGGAGATGTAGGTCATCTGGCGGTCGGCGCTGGTGTCGATGGACAGGACGACGCGGTTGCCGTCCGGGATGGCGCTGTCGGGGTCGAGCAGGCGTTTCCATCGTTTGGGGTCGACGTATGGTTTGACGTCGGCGGTGACCCATTGGCACAATACTTCGGTCCGGTATGCGCTTTCGGTCATGCCGTCGATGTCGGAGGCGATGCCGGAGACGCTCATGGCGCCGTAGCCGACCGATGGGTTGGCTTGCCGGATCGCGTCGCGGTCGTCACATGCGCAGCCGTCGGGCGCGCTCCATTCGAAGTACCCGTAGGTCGTGTCATGCGTGGATGCGAAGCCGTCCATGTCGCCGTTGTGCGCGGCGGCCCATGTGTGCCAGTCGTCGATGAGGGCGCGGCCTTTGTCGACCTGGCGTTTGAGGACCTTGCTGCGGTGGTCGCCGGCGTTCGAGATGCCCCACAGTTGGCTGCTCCACACGGCTTTCGTGATCTGGCTGACGGCGTTCCACCCGTCGTCGTTGTGCTGTTCCCTCAGCTCGTCGAACACGGCGCGCGCCGCGCTTTTGGAGCGGATGTTGAGCGCTGCGCGCACGATGTAGCTCGCCTTGGAGTAGGTCTGGATGCCTTCCTCGCCGTTGGTGCGGTTGATGCGTTGCACCATCTTCTGCAGCATGGGCACCGCGAGCTCGATCTCCTGGTCGCTGGCCGGTTCCGGGTTGCACCACGCCTTGACGGTCTCATAGGGGCCTTTGGCGTTGTCGAGGGTCTGGGCGGCGCCGACGACGGCGAACTTGACGGGCGGCACACGGTCCGGGTGTGCTGCCGAGTCGATGAACAGCCACCATGCGATGAGCACGCCCATGACGGTGGTCTTGCCGTTCTGGCGGGCGACGAGCACGATGACACGGCGGAACCGGTAGGATCCGTCCTCGTTGAGTTCGAGCGCGTGGATCAGCAGCCAGCATTGCCAGGGAAACAACGTGACCTTGAGGATGACGGCGGCGAACGCGATGACGGCGAACCCGTTGCTCGTCTCCTTGGTGAGCGGCCGCAACGGCGGCGTGAACAGTCTGGGCCTGGTGATGCCGTGCTCGCCGTCCAGGACTTCGCCTTCGATGACCACGTCCTCCATGCGCCACCTCCCTAGCCGAATCGGCTCATGTATTTCTCCACCTCGTCCATGAGGTTGTCCTCGTGTTTGGCCTCCGCCGTCTGCGCGGATGCGGCCGGCAGTTTGGACGCGATGTCAGCGCGCGCCTTGGGTGTGGCGCCCAGGCTCGCGAGGATGTTCATCAGATAGGGCATCAGGTAGAGCGCCTTGGTGACCTCGATGCCGACGCAGTGGGCGATCGCGTAGTCCATCTGCGCGGCGATCGCACGGCCGGCGGCGATCGCCGCGGTGTCGCGAGCGTCGTTGTCGAGCGCGGCGACGGTCTCCTCGAACGCGGAGCCGAGCGTGGTCTCGTCGGCCGGGTCGGGTTGCGCCAGCAGGCGCATGCGTTGCTCGCCGATCCGCAGGCACAGTTGGATGCTGTTGGTGTCGCCCTCGGTTTTCGCCATCTGGTAGACGATTCTGTACAGGTCGGAGAGCCGTTCGAGTTCGAGTGCGCGTTCGGTCTCGATGGTTTTGCACCGTCGTGAGCGTGCGATGGCGCGTTTGACGCCCTTCATGCACGTTTCGGCCGTCCGGTAGCCCAATTGCGCGCGGATCTCCTCGATTGCGACGCCTTTTTTCATCAGTTCCAGGGCCTGCATGTCCTTGTCGCTGGCCATGATCCACCTCCATGGTGCGATAAATGCGTTTCCGCGCGATACCCGCCGGTTTTTCTCCACGGAGAGAGGAAGAGCGGCAGGCGGGAAAAATGCCGCATATGGCCTATTTGAGGATCAGACCGCCATACCCGGGCATTGCGCGCGCGGCTACACGGCCGATTCGTTGGCCCAGACGCGTGACAGGCGGCCGATGGGCTGGTATGGGTCCTTGTTGCCTCGTGCACGGTTGCAGTTCGTGTGACTCGGCCTGAAGCCGGCCGGGTCGAACTGCATGTCCGGGTGCGTGGATACCGGCAGGAAGTGGTCCATGCTGTAGGAGTCGTCCGTGGTGTTCTTCGGCACGGAGTAGTCGATGGGCTGCCCGCAGATCCAGCACGGCGCATGCTCGGCACGGCACTTGGCGAAGAATGCGGCCTTGTCCTTCTCGAACGCTCTGGTGGTCTTCCTGGCTCCCATGACACGCTCCTCTCCCACTGTGCGCCCGGCCGGCATGCAAAAGACCCGGCCATCGATGCCGATGCCCGGGTCAGTGAAGAATCTCATGCGCCGTGCGCTTACACGCGTAACGCAACTGTAGTAAGCATACCGTCCACAGCGCGCGGCGACAATTCGCGCCGTCAGCACCCAAGAGGGCGAGCAC
>ERZ808037.1121-NODE-1121-length-19281-cov-34.561966_pt1 | contig 19281 bp, 16 predicted proteins | sample MGYA00380190_ERZ808037 | MGnify/ENA primary metagenome ERZ808037 (study PRJEB31490, sample SAMN06133399) | mouse gut metagenome | isolation source: J9 | host: mice | place: China: Chengdu | collected 2015-05 ... | reverse complement strand
GGGGGCAAAGTTAACTCTTTCCCTTGAATCTACCATTTTTAGTCTCCAAAACGTTGCACTTCGTTTTGGAATCTACAGAAATTTTCTGTTTGTGACGAATGGAGTGATTTGTAGGGTATTGTTGGATGCATGTTTTACATCCTGATTATGCCTGAGGATGTGAGTATGCGGAATATCAGGTCTTTGAGGAGGTCGTATTCATTCTGGCGTGAGGTTATGCCTTTGCTACGGCAATCGCATTCGCGCAGAGCCGAAATGATTTCTATGGTCTGACGCACATTGTAGGCCCGTGCTGCTGACTCATAGCTGCGTAATGCCCATGGCGATTTAAGCCCCAGTGCGTCCATATAGCCGCTTTGTGACTTGTCACGAGTGTAGTGATATATCAGCAGATTGGAGAAGTGGTTGAACAGCGTGGATATGGTCATGACCGTGGGATTGTTCTTTGGGTTGTTGCGGAAGTATTCGACGATGGTCATGGCTTTTGCCGCGTTGCGCGAGTTTATGGCATCGACAAGCTCGAAGTTGTTGTAGTCCTTGGATATTCCTATGTTGCGCTCGATTGCTTCCGGTGTGATCATGGCCCCTGTCCCGAGTATGAATGAGAGTTTGTCGATCTCGTTGTATAGCCGTGACAGGTCTGTGCCGATGTAGTCGCGCAGCATGGAGAGTGCCTTGGCATCGACTGTCAGCCCTTTCTCTTTTATAAGATCGGATATTGCGGGTAGCAGGTTGCGCTCGCTTATCTTTTTTGACTCGAATATCACTCCGTTCTTCTTCACGGCTGCAAGCAGCTCTTTCCCTTTGGCTTTTTCGCCTCGGCATGCTATGACAAGTATGGTGGACGGGGTGGGGTGCTCGGCATAGTGGTGCAGCTTGTTGAGCGAGTCGGCACGTACCGACTGCGCTTCCTTTACTATCACCACCTGATGCTCTGCCATCATGGGCAATCTCCGGCATATGTCCATGACCGTCTCCATGCCGGTTTCGGGTCCGTAGAGGGTGTACATGTTGAAGTCGCGGTCCTCTTCAGGAAGCAATCCCTCGAAAGCCTTAACAAGCTCGTCGATATAGTATCCCTCTTCTCCGTGGAGCAGATATATGGGTGCGAGCTGCCGGTTGGCTATCTGACGCATGAGCTGCGGGAATGTAATGTCGGCTGCTGTAGTGGATGAGGTCTTGGAGGATGGAGCCATGATGTCGGTAGGAAGATATGTAATATGAGCGTAAATTTAGCAATAAATAACCGCATGTGCAAAAGTTTTTGGCCGCCATGTGCTGTCATATCCGCTCTTATTAGTTAATTTTGCGTGTGATAACCATTATGTCTGACTCATGCCTTCATCCACACAGAATCTGCCTTCACAGTTGAATCTTCCGGCCGCCGATCTCTCGTTGCGCAGCGGAGCGAATGGCGTGGAGGTGTATGACGTTTTGAGACAGAAATGGCTCCTTGTGACTCCTGAAGAGTGGGTGCGCCAGCATTTTGTGCATTTCCTTATGTCACATATGGGTGTGCCGCGCGGCATGATCGCAAATGAGATGGGCATACGGCTCAATGATATGTCGAGAAGGTGTGACACGGTGGTGTTTGACCGCTCGCTCAAGCCATTTATGATAATAGAGTACAAGGCCCCGGGAGTAAGGATAGACCGTAAGGTGATAGACCAGATAATGCGTTACAACATAGTGCTGAAGGTCCCTTACCTTGTGGTGAGCAACGGCCTTCATCATTATTGCATAAAGGTGGATGCTGAGGAGGGCAAATGCGAGCTCCTCACACGCTTGCCGCGATATGAGGAGCTCGTTTTGTAAAGGCTATGTTCAGGTAAAAGATTGTTTATTCTGTTATTGTTCTGCCATAAGTTCCCTTTCTATCTGCGAGAGATCCTCCTGAAGTTTCTTCTCCAGAGGTAGACGTTCGTCGATAAGCTTGCATGCATAAAGCACTGTCGCATGTGAGCGTTGCAGGCGTGCTCCGATGGTCTTGAACGGCATCTTTGTGTGCTTTTTGGCAAGATACATCACCATTTGGCGCGCATCGGACACTTCGCGTTTGCGCGACTTGTCAAATATCTGGGCGGGATCTATGTTGTAATAGTCGCTGACAACCTTGGTTATCGACTCAAAGTTGGTCTTGCGCTGGTTGAGCTTCACAGAGTTGGCTATCACGCGGCGCGCGAGATTTATGTCTATCTCGCAGTTGAGTCCTGTTGCATAAGCCAGAAGCGACACCATGACACCCTCTATCTCTCGGATGCTCTGTGTGACATTGGTCACAATGAATTCCACCACATCTTCGGGAAGCTCTATGCCGTCGCGTCGCGATTTCTGCAGGAGCACTTCACGGCGCAGGGCGTAGTCGGGCTTGTCGAGGCGTGCGGTCATGCCGCTCTTGAATCTCGACAGCAGACGCTCCTCCATCCCTTCCATGTCGGCAGGGGCGCAGTCGCTCGACATTATGAGCTGCTTATTGTTTTGCTTCAGGTGGTTGAATATGTGGAAGAATGTGCGCTGTGTCTTTTCTTTGCCAATGAGCTCCTGTATGTCATCGATTATGAGTGTGTCGATGCTTTGGTAGAACTTTATGAATTCATTGATCTTGCCTCGGAGTGTGGCTGAAGAGAACTGGTCCTGAAACAGGCGTGCTGTGATGTAGAGTACGCGTGTGCGAGGGTCTCTTTCCTTGATGCGTATGCCTATGGCCTGTATGAGGTGTGTCTTGCCGACACCGCACGGACCGAAGATGAAGAGGGGGTTGAACGTCTTAAGTTTCGGATCGTTGGCTATGGCCTCGCCTATGGATTGGGCCACTTTATTGCTTTCGCTGATGCAGTAATTCTCAAATGTGTACTCAGGATTGAGCTGAGAGTTTATCTCTTCTACATATTTGTCCTGAAAGGGATTGGCCGACGCTCCCGGTCCGGGTTTCACAGCTGCACTGGGCTGTGCGCTGTCCATGCTTACTTTCGAGGCCGGATCGTTGGCGACAATCGGAAATGTGTAGATAAGACGGATCCCCTTGCCGAACACTCTGTCGAGTGCGCTTTTGAGCACTCTCGCATAGCGGTCTTCAAGCTGCTCCACGAAAAACTCTGAGGGGCACGAAATGGTGAGCACGTTGTCGGTCAAACTTTCAAACGACAGCGGGCTAAACCAGTAATGATAGTGTTCCTCGGGAATAGTATCGCGGATTATCTCCAGACACTTGTCCCATAATGGCGAGTTTTGGTGTTGCATGGGTTAATGGATGTTCTGTGAAGAGAGATCAGGTCTGAGTAGAATTGCGGAGCCATTCAATTGGACTTGCCGCATTTCTTGTGCAAATTTCTCAAAAAAAATTTTTAAAATCAAATCGCTTTTTTCTTGTTTTTTTGATGCCGTTTGCAGTGTGTTGAATTTCAAGATATTATAAAATATTGATCTCTCGTTTAAGTATTGCTTACGATTTATTATTGCAATATTTTGTGTTTCAGGATAATGCGTGTGTTATTTCGCGGTTTTACAATGGTGTTTCAATCAGGTTACAATGCCGCAAATGCTTGTTGGGGTGTTGTTTCGCTTTGAAAACATACATGCGATATGTTAAATGTGTTATTTAGAACGAATATAAATAATGCGCGTATGATTGCAAATCGGAACTTATTGCATGATAATGAAAGTAAACACTCTCCCTGATCCGATCCCGAGGGTTCTTGCCGAGAAGAATCTGTCGGTGTGGCAGTGTGTGCATAGGCTATTGTCGAATTTCTGTATGTTGGATTCCGGAACTCCTTGTGAGATAATGGCTTTGGCTATGTGCCCGTGGAGTGAGACATGTGGCTTTTCCCATGTGATACGGTCCACGCAGCCGTCATCAAACATCTCTGCGACCTCCGTCCCCACTTCAAAACAAGCCTGACAGATGGAGGGCCCCATAGCCGTCTTTATGTTTTCAGGTCTGGCACCTTGACGGATCATGGCATGTAGTGTGTTTTCAATTATTCCGTTCAATGCTCCTCTCCATCCGGCGTGGGCTATCCCGATGATCCCGGCCTGTGAGTCGGAAAATATTGCCGGCACACAGTCAGCCGTGTTCACGCCTATGATCAATCCTCTGATATCGGTCACTATGGCGTCTGTATGCTCAAGGGATACTTCATGCAGATTTTTGGCCGTGATGGATGCGACATTTATGGAATGTGTCTGACGTGGCATGATTATTCTTTCCGGTCTGATCCCAGTGAAGGCCGAAAGCGCGGCCCTGCATTTAGTTATGTGCACGGAACTGTCGCCTGTGTAGCCGCACACGTTGAATCCATCGTATGGGGACTGAGGTGATGATATTTTGCCTCTTGTTGTGTAGAAGGCTGTTGCCGTATTGTCGCGCATCAGTTCATATATAGGTGCATCGATTGTTGGGTGCATGGGTATATTTGAAATATATTTTGTAATTTTGCGGCGTTTTTTAGAAAAACGACATGAAGGTTTTTAATCTCAAGGGGCATGCGGCGATGCTGGGTGCCAATACGATGTGGGGGCTTATGGCTCCTGTGGCTAAGATGGTGATGGCGGCAGGAATAGTGTCGCCGCTTCTCATGACCAGTTTCCGCATACTTGGAGCGGCCCTGCTGTTCTGGACAGCCTCGCTTTTTGTGCCTGACGAAAAAGTGCCTCCACGCGATCTGTTGCTTATGGCAGGAGCTGCTATGCTCGGTATCCTTTTCAATCAGGGCTGCTATGTGTTCGGTGTCGGGTTCACATCGCCCGGAGAAGCTTCCATCATCACTACGACCATGCCGCTTTGGGTGATGGTCTTTGCTGCGTTCATACTTGGCGAGCCGATCACGCTTAAAAAGATCGGAGGCATCGTGCTTGGTGCCACAGGCGCGCTGATATTGGTGCTCGGCGCGTCAAAGACCGGTGCGCGCGGTGACAACCCGACTCTTGGCGACATACTGGTGCTCACCGCCCAGATCAGTTATGCGCTTTATCTGACTTTTTACAGGAATTTCATAAAGAAATACTCTGTTGTCACGCTCATGAAATGGATGTTCACATTCGCATCGGTTGCCATCCTTCCGGTGTCGATCGGGACTATGGCTTCTACCTCGTGGGGGGCTTTCACCCTTCGCGAGATACTTGGCGTGGGATATGTGGTTTTCTTTGCGACATTCCTTTCTTATATATGTGTCATGGTCGGGCAGAAGAATCTGCGCCCTACGCTTGTTGGCATGTATAATTATGTGCAGCCTATTGTGGCTTCTTGTGTGGGTATATGGCTCGGGCTTGATGTGGTGACATTCCCCAAGGTCGTGGCTGTGGCACTTATATTTACCGGAGTGTTCCTTGTCACTATAAGCAAGGCTGCGCCTCAGGATGAGCCGGCTCATTCGGGCAGACCCGGCTGACGCACTTTGACACTGTCGGCGTCCATGCGCTCGTAGTAGCTTTGCATAAGTCCTTTAAGCTTCTTCTGCATTTCGGATACTTTTCCGGGCATGGTGTCCTTCAGGTCGGTGGTCATCATTATGTCGTTGACGTAGTCATATAATCCGTTTACATTGCATTCGGCATCGGTCTGCAGGAAGTAGTCTCCCATGTACATCTGTGGAACAAGATTGTAATTGAATGACCATCGCTCTTCCGGCGGGACTCTGAGCACGTCGTTGCCGAACGCTATGTAGTCACGGTCGTATCCGAGCCATCCGAGCACGGTGGGGAGTATGTCGAGTTGCTGCATCATCCCTTTCTGCATGCCGCGTGGCATTTCGCCGGAGGGATCGAATATGACTATGGGTACGTGATTGTCTCCTGCGTCGGTTTTGTACTCTTGGTGAGTGGTCTTGCTGCTTGAATGATCGGCGGTGAGGACAAATATCGTGTTGGCGTACCATGGCTGACGGCTGGCGGTGTCAAAGAACCTGCCGAGCGAGTAGTCAGTGTATCTTATGCATTTGTGCAGCTGGTGTATGCCTTCGTCAAGGAACCGGTCCTTGTATTTTTCAGGTATGGCGAACGGGTGGTGGGATGACGCGGTGAAGACTCCTGTTACGAACGGCTGGGGCATTTCGCTCATCTTAAGGGCATAGTACTGCAAAAACTCTTCATCCCATATGGCCCATGTGCCGTCAAAGTCGTCCTTGCCGTTGAAACGGCTGTCCTTGCAGTATTCGTCCATGCCGAAGTATTCTTCGAAGCCGGCCCCGCGAGCGAATGCCTGGAATCCCATTGAATCGTTGGTGCCGCCGTGGAAGAACGCACTGTGGTAGCCCCAGTTGGAGAGTTCTGTGGCGAAGCTTGTGATGTGGTTGAGAGAGTAGGGGGAGAGGAAGAATCCGTGTCCCATTTTTGGTATCGAAGATAGTATCGCGGGCATGGCGTCGATGGATACGCCGGTGTTGGCGAATGTGTGCTCGAATGTGAGTGTTTCTGGTATAAACGAGTCCATCCATGGAGTGTAGCCGTGATATGTGCTGTCGTCGAGTGCGCGGTTGTTGTTTAGCGACCCTATGAATTCAGTGGCGAAGCTTTCCACAATGAGTATCACCACATTCTTTTTCTTGGGGATTATGCTGTCAGGTGCCGCATGGTGTAGCGGCGTATATACGGCATCGAGTTCTTGAGAGGTGGCGAAATATTCAGGTACTATAGGCGGACGTTTTCCGATGGTCCTGATAAGGGAGAACGGGGTGTTGAGCACTATGTTGGCTTCTGACGGACGTTTCGCGAACTGATGAGCGTTGCTCACTGCTATAGGGCGGGTGGAGGTGAAGAATGTCGCGCCACGCATGCCCCAGATGGCTACTACGGTCACTGCGCCTATGGCTACTATGTCGGCTGCCCATTTTTTCCAGTCGGGTCTGGCGAAATGCAGTGTCGACGGCCGGTACAGTCTGTACATGCCCCATATCATCACTATTGCGAGCAGTACTAGGTACCAGTGGTTGATGGCTTCTATTCCGAAGATTCTGCCAAGGTTGTCTTCGTTGCCGAATTCGTTGAATGTCCGTGTGGTGATCCTGTGGTGCCCGAAGGGGTAATACACGCTGTCGCCAAGGTTAAGCAGTATGCACACTGCATTTGGGATTATGTACAGCATTTTTGTCAGTGTCCTGTACCAGTTCCTGCCAGGAGATGAGAACGGGAGCATTGCAAGCACGACATACAGTATGTTGGTGTAACATATTGCCGAGGTGTCAAACCATATGCCGCCCTTGAATATCTTGATTGCGGATTCGGCTGTCATGGATATGGAGTAAAGATCCCAGTTCTCAAGCAGGAACGCAAGGCGGCACACGCTGTAGGCTACGTATGCCATCAGGATATTTATTGCGATGCTTAAGGCTGTGTGCATCGGATTATTCATGCCTCTTTGTGTAATGTGTGGTTTCATGTGTGCAAAATTACTAATTTGGAGCTGTAAGCTGAAATATAGTGATGAAAAAAAGTGGCCCCGTCTGAAAGGGACCACTCAAAACTCTCTCGATCTTAGTGTTGTCTGAAAAATGTATTCTGTTGTCTCTTATATTGTGTGTTCTGTTATATGTGTGTCCTGTGTTGTATATCGCGCGTGATGTGCGAGGTCCATCAGATGGATGTGCCTATGATCCTCTTTGCACCAATGAAGTGGCGGGAGTAATATCCGTTGTCGGGGAAATTCTGGTAAACGACTCCGCGTTTTGATGAGGATGCGTGTATGAAGCGGCACGATCCGTCGTCATTGACATCAACCACCATGGCTACATGCCCCACGCGCCCTTTGCCGCATGATCGGCTTGAAAAGAACAGAAGGTCGCCTGGCTTTATGTCGCTCTTGTCAACATGTTCGCCCTGTAGATACTGGCTTCTGGAGTCGCGGCTGAGGTTGAAACCGAAGTTGCGGAACACATATCCTACGAATCCCGAGCAGTCAAACTGTGTGGGGCCTGTGGCTCCGAGACGGTAGCGGGTGCCGAGAAACTTGGCGGCGAAGTCCTTCATCTGTCCGGCGAGCTCACCATACTGGTCATCGTTGGCCGCACCGGTCTCTTCCATCGCAGCAAAAGGTGAGTTTTCGCGTGCGTTTTTGAACGCACTTTTCACGAGCTCCTCAGAAGTGTCGACCACACTTCTGAAATGCTTTGCGGGAACGGGATAATTGCTGACAGTCGGAGCCGCATCGGATGATACCGCGCTTGAGAGTGCCAGTATAAGTGTGAATATATTTATGATGTATCTGTTCATCTGTATTTCGGTATTGTCAGTGATTGGCTGTGTTGACAATTATTAAATTGTAGCTGTGTCTTTTGCAGATGCCTTTGATCGGTCTGCTGTGCAAAGTTAAGGATAATTCTGTTATCTGGCAAACTGCAAAGTATTGACAGTCCTGTTATTGCATATTTAAAAGCAATCTTTGCGCTTGATAACTCCTTTTAGCACTTAATGTGCAATTTGTTAATTTTAAGGCTGTTTTTAAGGGTTATAATTACAATATTTTACATTATTTTGCATTTGGTGTTTTGGATTGCATATGATTTCATTCCGGATTTGTAGATGCAAACGGAATTCTGCCGGATCGAATGTTAAATTGAATTTGGCCTATCGTTGGATAAATTATGGAATATCAAATCGTTGACCCGTATGCATCGTTTATTGACTTTTACAATATTTGTCATATTTTAACTAAATGAGACCGTGTATTTTCTTTGAACGCATAATTGATATGATTCAGCCGATAATAAAGGCGATCATGTCATTGGTGTAGCTGTAATAGACATTGAAAGGGTCGTTTATAAATATTAGCGGTATATTTTTGAATAATTGATTTATTTTAGTTACTTTTGCAATCATATTTCCATAAAACAACATCAATCTCTAAGATAATGAAAAAAAGTGCGTTGCAGATTGCCCGCGCGGCTTATCATCCTCAGCTCCCGATTGTTCTCACCGGTGGTGTGAAAATGAAGGAGGGTGAGCCAACTCAGTCAGCCGGTGATCAGGAAGAAATCAAAAAGCTGTTCCCTAACACCTACGGCCTGCCCGAAATCATTTTTGAAAAGACTTCGGCATCCGCTTCATTCAAGCCGATAAATGTGGGTGTGATACTTTCTGGCGGTCAGGCTCCCGGCGGTCACAACGTAATCAGCGGTCTTTTTGACGGTATCAAGCACCTGAATAAGGACAGCCGTCTGTATGGCTTCCTCATGGGACCCGGCGGTCTTGTGGATCACAAGTATAAAGAGCTTACATCCGATATAATTGACGAATACCGCAATACAGGCGGATTTGATATCATAGGCTCTGGCCGCACAAAGCTTGAGACAAAGGAGCAGTTCGACAAAGGTCTTGAGATCCTCCGCAAGCTTGACATCTCCGCTCTTGTCATAATAGGTGGAGATGATTCCAATACAAATGCCGCTATCCTTGCAGAGTACTACAAGGCTATCGGAGCCGGAGTGCAGGTGATCGGTGTGCCCAAGACTATTGACGGTGACCTTAAGAATAATGTTATAGAGACATCATTCGGTTTCGATACCGCTACCAAAGTGTATTCCGAGGTTGTCGGCAATATACAGCGTGACTGCAATTCTTCCAAGAAATACTGGCACTTCATAAAACTCATGGGCCGTTCGGCTTCACATATAGCACTTGAGTGCGCCCTGCAGTGCCAGCCTAACGTCTGCATCATCTCAGAAGAGGTCGAGGCTAAGAACATGACCCTTGATGAGGTGGTCAACTATATCGCCGATGCAGTGGTGGCACGTTCCAAGGAAGGTCTCAACTATGGAGTCGTGCTCATACCGGAAGGTCTCATCGAATTCATACCGGCAGTGAAAAAACTTATAGCTGAGCTTAATGACCTGCTTGCCGCCAAGGCTTCCGAATTTGCCGAAGTCCCGGCTGCATCACAGCGTGACTGGGTCATAAGCAATCTCTCACCGGCTTGTGCTGCCACTTACCAGTCGCTCCCTTCAAGGGTGGCACGTCAGCTTACCCTCGACCGTGACCCGCACGGCAATGTACAGGTGTCGCTGATCGAGACCGAGAAACTTCTCTCGGAGATGGTGGGCAAACGTCTTGAGGCACTTGCCGCCGACGGCAAATATGATGGTAAATACTCGACAATGCATCATTTCTTCGGTTATGAAGGGCGTTGTGCCGATCCGTCCAACTTTGATGCCAACTACTGCTACGGGCTCGGATATACAGCCGCATGCCTCATAGCATCGGGCGTTACCGGTTACATGTCGAGCCTCCGCAACCTTACTTTCGCTCCTGTCAACTGGGTGGCCGGCGGTATACCCATCACTATGATGATGAATATGGAACGTCGCAACGGGCATCTCAAGCCTGTGATCCGCAAAGCCCTCGTTGAGCTTGACGGCGCGCCATTCCTCAAGTTTGCAAAGCAGCGTGATGACTGGAAGGTAGGCACATGCTACACATATCCCGGTCCTATCCAGTACTTTGGTCCGGCTGAGGTGTGTGACCAGCCTTCGCTGACACTCATTTACGAGCAGAAACGTCGTAAATATTAATTCCCTAACTCCAGCTTGCAAGCGTCCCAATGTCCGGCATCTGAACCCGACATTGGGACGCTTTATTTTTCCCTTCGATTGTAGTGTGATAAGGAGTGCTCCGGATGTAAGTTATCTGTTGCGGAGCGTGATTTCTTTGATTATGCCGTGGCGGAATGCGTAGAGAAGTTCTGTCAGCTCGTCGATCTGGCTTTTCAGCACTTTGCCTTTGTCGGTGTCGCGCACGCACTTGCGTCTGGCGGTCTGCTCGATCATCTTTTTTGAACGCACGATGTCGGTTCCGTTGCTTACGGCCTCCTCCACCGAGCTGAACGGCTCGTGTTCCACAAGTTCAAAGTTGCTGCTGTGGTATATGAGCGTGTAGCCGGCTATTCCGGTTGTCTTGTGGTAGGCTTTGGCGAATCCGCCGTCTATGACCATCAGTTTGCCTCCGGCGCGTATGGGACTTTCACCACTGCCGGTCCTGACAGGAACATGTCCGTTGATTATATGTCTGTCGGTCCCTTCAACCCCGAATTCGTCAAGGATCATATCGCATATCTCGGGTTTGGACCTTAGTTTGTAATACCATCCTTTCTCCTCCTTGTGGGCTGCCGGATCCTTGATGAAATATCGTTCGAAGGTGGTCATCTTGTCCTTGTCGTAGAGTGGGGAGTCAGGTCCGCACCATAGGTACCAGTAATAGTCGCGTGCGTAATTCCGGTCGGCCTCTGACGTGTCGTCGTTGAAGGCCGAGCGCAGCATCAGTCCTATTTCGGTCATGAGTCCTCTGCCTTTGCATTTCTTCCCTTTCACATCGACCTCTTTTAGCGAGCCGTCCTTGTTGAGCGGCATTGAGGCGTGATATAGCAGGTTGCTGTTGTATATGCCATACATGCATCCGTGGGAGAGTATGGAGTCTATGTGGCGTTTGAGCGTGGTGCTGACTGTGAAGGAGTGGTGCAGCTTGTGCACAAGGTGCAGCTCTTCGGGTGTGAGTCTGTAGGGGTTTGCCGGATCAATGGTGGGGAAGAGTCTGTCGTTCATTTCATATGTGGTGCCGTCGATCTCTACGGTGCCCTTATCGTAGTCTATTTTGTGCAGCAGCCTTCGGTTGCTTATCCTCCATTCCGGATGCCGTTCTATCATCTCCCCTTCCAGCTTGAACTGTATCACGGCTATGGCTTTATGCATTTTGGCCATGATCTTCAGTGTCTTTATGGTATGGGTGTTCCCTTCTTCGGCTGATTTGGTCTCGAAGGCCTTGCACGGGTCGTCGGCATAGGTCTCCATTGCGAATGTGGCGAGCGGCATAAGGTTTATGCCATATCCGTCTTCAAGGGTGGCGAGGTTGCCGTATCTCAGTGACACCCTCAGGACATTGGCTATGCATGCGTCATTTCCGGCCGCGGCTCCCATCCACACAATGTCGTGGTTGCCCCACTGTATGTCCCAGTTGCCGTAGTCGCACAGGGTGTCCATGATGATGTGTGCGCCGGGGCCGCGGTCATATATGTCGCCGAGTATGTGCAGCTGGTCGATGCTCAGCTTCTGTATCACATTGCATATCGATATGATGAACGGTTCGGCCTGTCCTGTGGATATTATGGTCTCGATGATGCGGTTGAAGTAGGCTTGCTTGTCGTAGTCGCCTCCTGATTCGTGGAGCAGCTCCTCGATTATGTATGAATATTCTTTCGGGAGAGCTTTCCTCACCTTGGATCGGGTGTATTTCGATGATACGCTGCGGCATACGGTCACAAGTTTGTGGAGTGTTATCGTGTAGAAGTCTTCGAGGTCGTCTTGGGCGGCCTTTATGGCCTGAAGCTTTTCCTCCGGATAATAGATGAGCGCGCATAGCTGGCGTATCTCGCTGTCGAGCATTGTGGTGCCGTAGAGATCGGTTACCTTGCGCTTTATGTTGCCAGATGCGTTTTTGAGTATGTGCAGGAATGCTTCGTGCTCTCCATGTAGATCGGCCACAAAGTGCTCGGTGCCTTTTGGCAGATTGAGTATCGCTTCCAGATTTATAATCTCTGTGCTTGCTGCGCTTATGTTTGGGAATGTATGTGACAGCAGCTCAAGGATACGTCGGTCGCTCTCAACTTTCTGGGGTGTTACATTCTGTGTGTGCAGTGTCATGGCTATTCTGCTTAAAGTGTTTTCGGTTCGCAAATGTACAAAGAAAACTCGTTCCCGTTTAACTTTTAAGAAAAAATGTTTAAAATTGTTCGTGCGATGATGATATTTAGCCCGAAATTGAGTAACTTTGTCTCCAGTTACCTGTCTACCTTATAAAATACTTAAAAAACTATACTCAAAATGGTAAATTTCTCACTTGAGGGCAAAGTCGCTCTCGTGACAGGCGCAGCCTATGGCATAGGCCTTGCTATCGCCCAGGCATTTGCAGAAGCAGGTGCAAAAATCGTGTTCAACTGTTCTCGTCAGGAGACTGTCGACCGCGGCATGAAGGCTTATAAGGAACTCGGCATTGACGCCAAAGGGTATCTCTGCGATGTTACTGACGAGGAAGCTGTAAAGGCGATGGTAGCGGATATCGAAGCTACGGTAGGTACTATCGACATTCTTGTCAATAACGCAGGCATAATAAAGCGCATCCCTATGACTGAAATGAATGTCGAGGATTTCCGTCGTGTTGTCGATGTCGATCTCGTGGCTCCTTACATATGTGCCAAGGCTGTTATCCCCGGTATGATAAAGAAAGGTCATGGCAAGATCATCAACATATGCTCGATGATGAGTGAGCTCGGACGTGAGACAGTCAGCGCATATGCTGCCGCCAAGGGTGGACTGAAGATGCTTACGCGCAATATATGCTCTGAGTTCGGAGAATATAACATACAGTGCAACGGCATAGGCCCGGGCTATATTGCCACCGAACAGACTGCTCCTCTGCGCGAGATCCAGCCTGACGGAAGCCGTCATCCGTTTGACCAGTTCATCATATCCAAGACTCCGGCTGCCCGTTGGGGCACTCCCGAGGATCTTATGGGCCCCGCTGTATTCCTTGCATCCGATGCGTCCGACTTTGTGAACGGGCATGTCCTCTATGTAGATGGCGGTATCCTCGCCTATATCGGAAAACAGCCTAAGTAATGGAACAGGTATTCGGTTATATCATCGGTCTGGGCGCGGCTGTGATGATGCCTATCATCTTTACCGTGCTCGGAGTGTGCATAGGCATCAAGTTTGGCGATGCCTTCAGATCAGGACTTAAGGTCGGTGTCGGTTTCATAGGGCTTTCCATTGTCACTGCACTCCTCACGTCGGCTCTCGGTCCGGCACTTGATACTGTGGTCAATATATTCGGCCTTCAGCTCAAGGTGTTTGACATGGGTTGGCCTGCAGCCGCTTCGGTGGCTTACAACACAGCTGTCGGTGCGTTTATCATCCCCGTGTGTCTCGGAGTGAACATACTCATGCTTGTGACCAAGACAACACGCACCGTCAACATTGACCTTTGGAACTACTGGCACTTCGCTTTCATAGGCGCGGTGATATACTTCGCGAGCGAATCTCTTGCCTGGGGTTTCTTCGGAGCGATTGTATGCTACATACTCACGCTGATAATCGCTGACATGACTGCCAAGAAATTTCAGGGATTCTATAAGGATATGGACGGAATATCCATTCCTCAGCCTTTCTGTGCCGGATTTGTGCCGTTCGCATGGGCCATCAACAAGGGGCTTGACGCGATCCCCGGAATGGATAAGGTGGAGATCGATGCCGAAGGACTGAAGAAAAAGTTCGGTCTGCTTGGAGAACCGCTTTTCCTCGGTGTGGTTGTAGGAATTGTCATAGGTTGCCTCACCTGCGAGACATGGGATGAGATAGTGGAGAAAATTCCTTATATACTCGGTCTCGGCATAAAGATGGGCGCGGTCATGGAGCTTATACCGCGCGTGACAGTCCTCTTCATAGAGGGTCTGCGTCCTATCAGCGAGGCTACACGCAATCTCATAGCCCGCAAGTTCAAGGGTGCAGACGGCCTTAACATCGGTATGACCCCTGCGCTTGTCATCGGCCATCCCACCACTCTTGTGGTGTCCATTCTCCTTATTCCTGTGACCCTTGTGCTCGCCGTCGCTCTTCCGGGCAACCAGTTCCTGCCGCTTGCATCGCTTGCAGGTATGTTCTATGTGTTCCCGCTCGTACTCCCGTTCACCAAGGGGAGCGTGGTCAAGACATTCATCGTGGGTCTGGTTGTAATAACCATAGGCCTTTATATGGTCACCAATCTTGCTCCGGCCTTCACGCTTGCAGCCAAGGATGTGTTTGCAGCTACAGGTGATGCCGCTGTCGCCATCCCCGCTAATTTTGACGGCGGAAGCCTCGACTTCGCGTCAAGCCCGCTTGCATGGGTGATATATCAGTGTTCAATAAATCTCAAATGGATCGGAGCCGGGGTGCTCGTGCTGCTCACTTGCGCGCTTATGGTGTGGAACCGCATACTCATAATCCGCAACCAGAACAACATGATTGCCAATAATTCCGATAAAATCGAAACAACAGAATAAACTAATCATGAAGAAGCTATTTCTTACATTTTCACTTGCATTTGCCTCTATAGCAGCTATGGCTCAGACCGATTATACCATACTCCGTGCCTGTCATCCCGATGATGTCAAGCACTATGACACCAATCAGTTGCGCTCTCACTTCATGATGCCCAAAGTGATGGAGCAGGACAAGATCAATCTTACCTATACTCTGTATGACCGTCTTGTTTACGGAGGTGTTGTCCCCGTGACAAAGGTGGTCGAACTTGAGACCATCGATCCTCTGAAGGCTGATTACTTCCTGGAGCGTCGCGAGCTTGGCGTTATTAACATAGGTGGCGACGGCATAGTCAATGTTGACGGAAAGGACTATGAACTGCACTTCAAGGATGCTCTTTATGTGGGACGTGGCAACAAGAAGGTGACTTTCCGCAGCAAGGATGCTGCAAATCCTGCCAAATTCTATCTGAATTCCACACCTGCACATAAGGCTTACAAGACACAGCTTATCACTATTGACGGGCGCAAGGGCTCTCTCAAGGCCAACAGTTTCGCTGCCGGCAAGATGGAGGAGAGCAACGACCGTGTCATAAACCAGCTTATCGTAAACAATGTGCTTGAGGAGGGTCCCTGTCAGCTTCAGATGGGTCTTACAGAGCTTAAGCCCGGAAGCGTGTGGAACACCATGCCGGCTCATACTCATGATCGTCGTGTGGAGGCATACTTCTATTTCAATGTTCCAAAAGGGAATGCCGTGTGCCATTTCATGGGCGAGCCTCAGGAGAACCGCATAGTGTGGCTTCACAATGAGCAGGCCATAATATCACCAGAGTGGTCTATACACGCTGCCGCAGGTACATCCAATTACATGTTCATCTGGGGTATGGGCGGCGAGAACCTCGACTATGGCGACATGGACAAGGTGACTTACCTTGATATGAAGTAAGAATAGGGGCATCCATGAATGATTTTAAGGAAGTATCCGAAAATTACACTCTCCCCGAGGCCGTTCGAGAGGCTCAGAGGTGTCTGCACTGCAAGGTGCCTTCATGTAAGAAGGGGTGCCCGATAAGCAACGACATACCTGAATGGATCGCCGAGCTTGCGAAAGGCAATTTCGGAAACGCGATGTCCATAATCAATGCCCGAAGCAATCTCCCTGCCGTTTGTGGTCGTGTGTGCGGCCATGAACGCCAGTGTGAGGGCAGCTGTGTGCTCAACAAGACCGGCAAACACATCAATATCGGCAAACTCGAACGTTTTGTCGCTGATTTTGACAGCGAAGCTGACCTGACACATGAGGCTATCCCTGAAAAGAAGCGTGGTTCGGTGGCTGTGATAGGATCCGGTCCTGCCGGACTTACTATAGCCGGAGATCTTGCCCGCAAGGGCTTCAAGGTTGAGATTTTCGAGATGGAGTCAGAGCCTGGAGGTGTACTGATGTTCGGTATCCCCGAATACCGTCTGCCCAAAGAGGTGGTGAGGCGAGAGATCAAGAAAATCGAGAATCTTGGAGTTACATTCCATCTGCTTACAACAATAGGACGCGACTTTACGATAGATGATCTGTTTGCCAGAGGGTTCGATGCCATATTCATGGGCACGGGCACAGGCAAGCCTAAGAAGCTGTCCATTGAGGGCATAGGTCATCCGGGAGTGCGGCAGGCCATATGGTTCCTGCGACGTGTCAGCCTGTATCAGTCCGGATTCATTGACCGTAAGGAGGTCATAGTGGGCAATGGTGACAGGGTAGCTGTGATAGGATGCGGCAATACCGCAATCGACGCTGCGAGAACGGCTCTCCGTATGGGCTCAAGCGAGGTCACAGTCATATATCACCGTACCATAAATGATATGAGCGCGCTGCGTGCCGAGTATGATGATGCTGTGGCTGAAGGTGTCCGCTTCATGTGGAAATCCTCGGTTGTGGAGATCGAAGGCGGTGAGGGTGACAGGCTTCGCGGCATAACCGTCGATACCGAAGGCGAACGTTCGCGCATGGAGGTGGATCGTGTGATAATGGCGGTGGGGAGTGCCCCGGCGTCACGCATAGTCTCCACTACCGAGGGCATAGATGTTGACTCTAAAGGCTATGTCCTTACACGTGAGGACCCTTACGGAATGACCACGCGCCGTGGCGTATTTGCCGGCGGTGATGTGACCAACCGTCCCGCCACTGTAGTCCATGCCATGCAGGATGCTAAGAAAGTGGCTGACGCCATCGTGCGCTATGTCGATGCCAAACGCCTCATGGAGAGCCTTGATGCCGACGATGCGGCGCGGGCCGACGGACCGCAGGGCTGATGTTTGTCAAATGTTTCAATTATCAATTCATAACCTATATATTTTAGATTTAAAACCATGAGTAAAGTTGTTACTTTAGGCGAGATCATGCTTCGCCTTTCCCCCAGAGGAAACTATCGCTTTGTCCAGGTAGATAACTTCGATGTTATCTGGGGCGGCGGTGAGGCCAATGTGGCCGTTAGCTGCGCTAACTACGGACATGATGCATATTTTGTGTCAAAACTTCCCAAGCATGAGATCGGTCAGGCCGCTCTTAACGCACTCCGTCGTTACGGCGTGCACACTGACTTCATCGCCCGTGGCGGTGACCGTGTAGGTATCTACTACTGCGAGACTGGCGCGTCAATGCGTCCCTCGAAGGTTATATATGACCGTGCACATTCAGCTATTTCGGAGGCTGATCCCGAGGACTTTGATTTCGATGCTATCATGGAAGGTGCTGATTGGTTCCACTGGAGCGGCATCACTCCTGCAATATCCGACAAGGCTGCCGAGATCACACGTCTGGCATGCGAGGCTGCAAAGCGTCACGGTGTCACTGTTTCTGTCGATCTCAATTTCCGCAAGAAACTTTGGACCAAGGAGAAGGCTCAGTCAATCATGCGTCCGCTCATGAAGTATGTCGACGTGTGCATAGGCAACGAAGAGGATGCAGAACTCTGTCTCGGATTCAAGCCCGATGCCGATGTTGAGGGTGGCGAGACAAATGCTGAAGGCTACAAGGGCATATTCAAGGCCATGGCCAAGGAGTTCGGGTTCAAGTATGTGATCTCTACTCTGCGTGAGTCATTCTCAGCAACTCACAATGGATGGAAAGCCATGATCTACAATGGCGAGGAATTCTATGAGTCAAAGCGTTATGACATCAACCCCATCATTGACCGTGTGGGTGGAGGCGACTCTTTCTCTGGCGGTGTGATCCACGGTCTGCTCACCATGCCTACTCAGGGTGAGGCTCTCGAATTTGCCGTTGCAGCATCAGCTCTTAAGCACACCATTCCCGGTGACTTCAATCTCGTGTCGACCGATGAGGTGAATTCGCTTGCCGGCGGCAATGCCAATGGCCGTGTGCAGCGTTAATTAATGTCCGCCAAGGATAACTGAATAAGCAAGCCGTTTATTTCACGTCACATATGAAATAAACGGCTTGCTTATTTATCAACAACAGTAAAATTTTGTCGCCGGTCCTTTATAATGGACTTGTAGGGGTGTATTAATTGGCCTGAATAGATACTGCGGGACGCTGCCTGTCAGGGCGATTGCCGCGCATGCCTTTCTTTCTGTCCATCTTCTTTCCGCCACGCATGTCCTTGCGATCCTTCGGGCCTGGTGCACCGGCACGGCTGTTCAGGAAAGAGTTTTCAAGGAATTGCACATACTGCTCCGGCGTAAGTATTCCTTTGATCTTAGCGAGATACTCTTTGCGGTTGTTCTGAGCCTGCTCGCGCATGGCCTGACGGTCAGCCTTCTTTTCAGCCTTCTTCTTGCTCATCTCCTTCTTGAGGTCGGCCTTACGGCTTTCGCGCAGAGCCTTGAGCTCGTTCTGCTGTTTTTCGGTGAGGTTGAGTCCTTCAAACGGATTATACTGCTTGATGCCTGCAGGGCAAGCCGGGCATTTCTGCTCTTTTGCAGCGGGTGTGGTTTCGGTCGAAGGGGTCTGTGCTATGGCTGTTGAACCGATCATGCCTGCAAGAACCAATGCGATGCTGAAGATTTTCTTTTTCATGTTTCGTTTTTTTGTTTGTTCAATCATGGGATCCGTCGCCAGCTCCCGTTTCAATAGTGTTCGTTTGTTTTATCATTTTGCCGTTAGGCGGTCAGTTATTATAAAGACGTTGCCAAAATTGAATAGTTTAAACGCATATTCATTGATTTAACATTCTTTATATATTGCGCGGTCTATTGTAACTACTCAGGTATCTAAATGTGCCCAAATGCTTGATTATCAACAGTAGCAAACTTGTTGATTTACTATATTT
>ERZ808037.1120-NODE-1120-length-19287-cov-4.082145_pt1 | contig 19287 bp, 14 predicted proteins | sample MGYA00380190_ERZ808037 | MGnify/ENA primary metagenome ERZ808037 (study PRJEB31490, sample SAMN06133399) | mouse gut metagenome | isolation source: J9 | host: mice | place: China: Chengdu | collected 2015-05 ... | reverse complement strand
GTATGCACATGAATGATTACAGCAAAATCACAGCCCTTTACTCCCGCTTATCCGTGGGTGACGAGGACAGGGACGGCGGCGAAAGCAACTCCATACAGAACCAAGACGGAATTTGTCAAGGGGTCTTTCTGCAAAAGTTACAGATTGTTCAATAATTATGTATTTTCACATCAAATTTTTCTCAGCGAACTGTTGAATCACAAGTTGTATCGTATCTTCTACAAAATTTGCGTATTCGTCCTTCGACATAGTAATAAACTTATTTATTGATTTTTCGGGTTCGGGCAAATATCCCATTACACCGATCTTGCGAACGATACACCCTTGTGGGAGGTAATCAATATAATCGGGGAAAGATTTCAAAGGAAGAATTTCTGTGAGATACCCAGAGTTCGGATGTTCGCTCAAATACTCGGCTTCCATTGCGTAGATCTCACGCATCCGATCTTTCTTCGGAATGAGCCTTTTTACTGAATCTCACGTTTCATCCATACCGGCAACACTCAATTCTTCGTTTGCTTTAATACGCATCCATGTTGCTTTAACCCGATCATCGTCACGGATCATAGATTGAAACGCTGCATCAGTAATCAAATGACAGTAGTAACCGAGCAGAAATGCATATTCTTCTGCAGATTTAATTTTGCCTTTACGCTTCAAGATGTACTCGTCGCAGAAAGCATCACAATCTGATGCTTTCTTTCGCTCACTATGCATCCAATGCGTTACTTCTCTGGATGGCGTAAAGGCTGTCCAATCTTCATTTTCTACGTTGCAATCCGGTGCGATATTACCAACGCAAAACCCATGTCTATCTATGTTCGGAATGCGTTCAAGCACGCCATCCGCAATCATTAAATGTGTAATCCATGTAGCCATCTATTTATACCTTTTTATACTTTTCTTAAAATGTGCCAAACATCAGAACCGGAAAATCCACATTTGCGATACAATACCTCTGGATTTGTTGGATTATTACATTGACCGGATACAGTAGCAAACTTGGCATTTTCTTTTATTCTCCATAGCAGCTCTAAAACAACATATTTCCCCAATCCACATCCACGATGTTGTTCCGATACTTGAATCCACTCTAAAACGCCCTCACCAATCTCTTTGTCAAGTTCAGCAATTCCTGTGGCAACTACTTTATCGGTTTGGTTATCTTTTATTGCCAACCATAAAGCGGAATCATATACTGGGCGAGTTGTGTAGTCTCGTAGGTCGGCTTCTGTTACACCGATCTTACTATAGCAGCTATTGAGGTGCTCTGCAAAGTCCTTCAAAGTGGCTTTGCAAAGCGAATATCCCTACGGAAGCACTTGAACAGACAAGTCTTGCAGACCATGTATTAAGCGAAAATAAGGCTCGTCAATGTAATGCTGATATTCCAGTTTATTGAATTTGTTTTGGTGTACAATGCTCATACCATCTGGTACGGTTATAGATTTTGCTTTTCAGTATGGTATAGATGAAACTTTACAAGGACAAATTAAGTATTCGTTTTTGCTAATCGTCATTTTGCTTTATTCTCCAGTTGATTGCTCCTATTTACATACTTTTCTTGATAGTCCGAAATCTCTTTGCATGGGTATTCCGAGCATTGACCACAAGCATCTATACCTCGTTCAATGCAACACTTTTTGAAGGGACATTCCATACAAAGTTCAAACACGTTCTTCGATCTACCGCCGTCGCAATAGAATTTTTCAAGAGGAATATCAAATCCAAATGTCTCTTTATAAAAACTTTGAGCCTGTCTGCGCAGGTCATCATTATTGGTTTGCGTTGCAATATAAGTAACACACTTTGAACAATCATGACCACAGTAACACGGCAGACCGAAAAGCTTGCTTATCCGATATGTACTGTCTGCGATTCTTGTTGTCTTATCCCAACGGTCTGACAACGGAAAATATACTCCGTCTTTTGCCTTTTCCCCAAAGTCCCATTGTCCATTTTCGTTGCGGTTGGCATTGAGCCAATCCATAACGAAAGTCAGTTTTTCTTTTGCCAGATCGTAACGAGACAATACTTCTATGGCAGCGATATAACAACTTGACTTTCGTGAGGCAAATGTTTCTGGAAGTTGATTTAGCGGCTTGTCATAAATGTAGTACATCCCATCCGGTTTCGATAAGTAATAATCCAAAAACAAATCTTCTGTTTTGTGTGATAATACCCCCGGAAGCAACGCAGCATGATAGAACATACCAAACCCGGTTTCAAATCCACTCTTGGGTTTTCGTCCTTTCCACTCTGTAAACGCCGCAATATCATCAGCTACGCTGTAACTACCACCGGCAAACGCTTTTTCAACGATTTGTGCCCATTGGTATGCCACTTCAAGGGCTATTTCATTTTGCGGCTCAAAGATTCGCAGCCAAGCTGCCAACATGAGCTTTTCAAAGAAAACCCAATCGTGTTTCTTTTCCGAGTAACTATCAATATCAAGCTCACCCTTGATACATTGTTCCATGCGTTTAAGGACAGGCTGAATAACTTCATCTTCGGCTGTATATCCAAGATAATAGAGCCTTCGTATTGCCTGCTCTGTTGTATAATTTCTACCCGGAACAGGGCAACTAAGAGTGTGAAAATTACCCCATAGACCATCTTCTTGCCTCTGTGAAAGAATTTGATCTACCCATTTACCATTTCTATAGTCCATTGTTTTACCCATCTTTTCGTGCAACAAATATCGTTGCAAACTCTGTGTCAAATTGCTTCAAAAGTGAGAGACCTGCATTTTCGATGCATTCGGTTATTATTTCTGCGGTATCGGGATAGATTTTTACTTTTCGGATACCTGTATCAATAAACTCACTTGGATTCTTATCAATCGAAAGAACGAATCTACCTGCGGCATTCAGCAGCTCGGCAATTCTATTCACAGCTCTCTGCTTATCCTCAATATGCATAAAAGTCAGAGAGGAATAGATCACATCAAAAGTACGGTCGAAACCGCAAGTTAAGAAATCTGCGCAAGTCAAGCTGACATTCTCAAAATCAGCAAGGTTTTCTGCGGCACGTTCAATGGTTTTAGAGGAAATATCCACGCCGTGAAATGTTCTGCACAAAGGAGCTACACGAACAGCCAATCTACCAGTGCCCACACCGATTTCGAGGACAGATTTATTATTGTCAAGCTGCATCTGCTCAATAAAAGCAGGACTATCCCATTTATTTATGTACTCTTCGGTTCCGGATCGTGGACGGGATCATTGTCCTCATCAATGAGAAGATCGTAGTGATAAACCACACGGAAACGATCATCGGCACTTTCGGCAAAAATCTTCGGTGTTGATAAAGGACTTTTTAGCCCCAATTTATCCCAAGTTGCAACCCACATCAAATACGGTTCAAGCGGAAGTGAGCCTTTAACTTTGACGTGTGCTCCATCACGAACCAACATTCCATCCTCAGCCATTTTCCTGGCATCAAAATACAATCTTGCGCCAGTATGATATTCGGCGTTTACATCCATGTTGATAAAGCCGGAAAGTTTAGAACTAACAACGATTTCGCCGCTTACACCTCCACCAAACATGATATAGTCGCTGAACTCTGCCAGATCACCAAGCTGTGCTCCAATCGGCTTGCTTTCCCATTCTGCCAAATCACGTTTTAGTTGATTCCAACTCTTTAACGCTCCGTCATGTTGGATACTTTTCCAACAATCAGCAGTTGTGCTGTGAATGAGTACCGGAGCTTCGTCTTTGCGAAGTACAGACTCATTATATGAATGACCATCGTACTTTCTAAGTGCATCATTGTAATCCGATTCAGACATTACAAGTATGCCATTGAGTGCGTTTGCCTCACAATACCCGATGAAATCACCAACAGATAGTTGCCAATCATCGTTCAGAAATCTGCTCACCCGGATAAAATAAACTCCTTCTTTACCCATTCCGGTAATTGCTCGGTTATCAACACTACAGGTGAGCGTAAAGACAATCCACGAGCTGTCGTATTCCTGCCCGGTAATTGGGTTTATTTTGTTTTCTGGAAGATAATCAACTCTGTAGATCATTTTCACTTCTCCATTCTTGTTTATAGTTTGGTCAAAACACCACCGTTGAATCCGTATATGTTTTCCTTTTTGAATCCGTATAAAGCCCCAGGCAAGCTGATATGCGGTTCAAAAGTGAACGCTTCGACAGCGGACAGTTTTTCCGTGTTTCCTTTTTCGATGTAGATACGGTGTCTTTTATCCTTAACTATGGAATGACCCAAGTTTCCAAGAAAATCAAGGTTGACGTACCCACGAGCTTTGATCTGATTGTTTATGTAGTAGAACAGCTCCTCAAAAGTAGTGTTCTCATTCACGAAACAAAGCATAGCTTCGTGCAGATATGCCTCCATTTTAAGACCGTCTCGCCATTCGTTATTTTGAATTTGTTCCATATCCTTGACGACCTTACCGTTTTCTACAATCAGCGTTCTGGCATAGTCGCCCCAAATGCAGTTGCTTTGCGGGCTTAAATCTATTGTGATAATATCGTTTGGCTCAATTATGTGGTCATCTGTTTTATACTCACGACCGGATACAGATACAGATACAGCGGTCTTATCACCAGCGAAAACAAAAGCACCCACATCCCAATACCAAAAGGAATCCGCACCATGGGAGAGCATATATTCCTCACACAGTTTGCGAAGCTCAATAAGATACATACCAGGCTTAACAACTGTTGTGGCATACTCAATGGTGTTTCGATTCAAATTTTGCATTTCGTGAATAGTCATATTTCCTCCAAAAATCCAATGTCTATTTGTTTGCAATGATCTTAATTATGACCATTCCCATCAATAACTACATCATTATTATTTATAATACTGTCAATATCGTCCCATGGTGCAGGCTCAGCTATATTAAGTGGTGGTATTTGCTCGTAAGAAAGAATTCTTACTCTGCCGTGCAGCCCTTCATCAAAATTCAAACTATTCTCTTTAAGAGCTTTAGCAAAGCCAGAGAGCACATAGTCAACACCGCCATGTTCCTTTTCGGCTTGATCGAATAACCCATATTGATACAGAGAGGAAATAACAGCATTTATTTCGGATTTTTTATCGTAATCAAATGACTTTATGTACTCTAATTCTTCGGGAGTACATATATTGATAAATCGTGCCAGTTTATAATACAAAGCATCTTCCATGTCTGTGAGGAGAAAACAACGTGTCAGCATTGCAAAATAGTCAATCTTTCGATCATCATTCATTTCATTGATGAGATGTATCTGTTTTTTTACAAAGGCTTCATATTCCGAATTATCTTCAGTAAATTTTGCTGACATTTTAACTTGATCGCTATAGTCTCGAAACGTGCCAAATAAGTATCTTTGCATTTTGTCCCAAAATAAAACCGTTGGAGTATGGAACAGAATGTTCTTCATATCATTTGTTACATCCAAAAGTGCACCAACATCTCCCAATACAACCGCTTTAATTATATTCCAAAATGCGTCCCCGGATTATTCTCTAATATCTTTGTCTTTTAGAATGGCAGTCAATGCCGCAACTTGTTTGTCAAACATAATTGTCCTCCGTTATTGCATACATCATCGAAAAATCTTGACATCACCGAGCAGTTTTAGATTCCCATTATCCACGAGAATTGCGCCAGATCGCACAACGGTTCCCTCGTTTTATATCTTCCCACAGGGCATTACGAACCCTGATAAGGGAAAAAATAAGGGAAACAAAATCACAAAAAACATTATAACACAAAACATACGGGAATTGTGAACTGATTGAAATAAACCAGGATATTAATTTTAACAAAGAAATATTTGTCAAATTAATGTAAAGCACATAGAGTATAATAATACCTTTAGTCAAACGATAAACATATTTCTTTTGAATGCTCTTCTGATATCTGCTATCCATAAATTGAAACATTATTGAAGTAACCGAAAAACAAGAAAGAAAGCTGCACATTAATAATAAAATCACTTCCTTGATTTGACTATGCATCTTATGGCTGTCTAAAGGTTTGCATAAAAATGAATATGCATGTGCATCGTTAATTGCCTGCATACAATATTCCTCATAATTAGTTATATATATTAGTTTTACATTCGGGAATTTTTCTTTTAATTCCCTTCCCGCCTTAATGCCGTTTAACTCTGCCATTGCAATGTCTAAAACTCCAATATCAATCTTTTTATTGATGTCAAGCATCTTATTTACAGATAAAAAAGTCTCTATATTATATCTGATATTTTGAATTGAAAATATTTCATGCAATATGCTGACTACATGATTAAGATCATCAACATCATCATCGCAAACGGCAATTTCTATCATATCATTCCACCTCCACGTCCGACAATTTATATATATTATCATTATATTATATCATATTTCGCCTCTATTCCACTAAACTTTAAAATAAATTATGGCACATAACTTCTCTTTTTCAATTAACTCCTCCGATAATATAAAAGCTTTACCATAATCATTAATCGTACAAGAGTTAACAGTTTCACATCAAAAAATGCCAGATACCTTGACTCAATCTCTATTGCAAAAGCCATCGAGATTGCAGCCAAACTATTTACTGCATAAATGTAAACAGCGTTAACGCCTTCTTACAAAGGGACAGCTGTCACTGACAACCTGCATAATGCTTTTGGTTTACATGTAAAAACAGCCACAATGCACCTAATTACGCAGTTTGTGGCTGTTTTACTGATTATCAACTTATAAAGACGGAGTTATAACAATCCCCAAAGTATAAGGCCTTTCTTCAATCTGCATTGTCACTGCGGCGGGGCGTTACCTTTATCAGCACTGCCCGTCCCTCATAGGCCGCACCTCCCACAATCTGGCGCAGCTGTAAATCCTCGTCTATGATACCGTCGTCATAAAGGTGCACATGGCCTGCAAGAACCAGTTTTACCGGGCTCTCCTCCGCCGTGGTCAGTTCTATAAAGGACAGGGTAGTGTCATTGGGCCAGACCGCTCTGTCGTCTCCGCTGCCCAGCACCGTAGGACTACCCCACGCCTCCCAAGCCTTGGGCAGCAATGTCTCCGCGACATAGGGTACGTGGTTTACCAGAATAACAGGCTTCCCCAATGCCAACAGCTCCTCATACCGGGAAAGGGCCTCCGGAAGCACCTGACTTCTACTGTTATCCACGCCCACCAAAAGCAACTCACCGATCTCCATAGATTGTATTGCCGTGTTCCCTTGCATCATTGGCGCCAGCTTGGGCAAATAATTTTCTATTCCGTAATCCGTCATATATTCCCACGGATAAGTCCAGTCATGATTTCCGGGCACATACAAATAGGGCATTTTCAGCTGCGACAGCTGTCCCTGAAGCCACTCTACATTTGCGTCGGAGGGCGAATCTATGATATCCCCGCTCAGCAATACTGCATCCACCTTCATTTCATTGGCATATTGAATCCACTCCGGAAACTGTTCCGCAGAAAAGACTCCTTCCTTGTTTTGGAACATTACCTGCCTCTCCTGAGCATACTGCTGTTCCTGCTGTGACGCCCCGTCGTCCGGAATCACCGCATGGCTGTCTGTCAGGAATAAAAAGGTATATTCCTTCTCCAACCCTTCCACATACACTGTCTCTTCCGTAATCTGCTTCTCCCAAGAAGCTTCCTTATGGCCGCAGCCGCCCAAGCATAACGCTGAGGCGGCCGCACACACAAGGAATCCTGCACGTTTTACTATCCGATTCATGCATTTCCCTTCATTCTTCTGTTTTTATTTATAATTCCACCTTATCCAGATGCCAGATCTCGTCCACGTACTGCTGGATGGTTCTGTCGGAAGTGAACTTACCGGAGCATGCCACATTCAAAATGGCGCTCTTTGCCCACCCTTCCGTATTTCTGTAAGCTGCCTCCACCTTTTTCTGGGCTTCCGCATAAGATCTGAAATCCTTCAAAATAAAGTAAGTATCTTTATTTAACAAAGTATCATACAAGGGCTTAAACAATTCCTTATTCTCGGAATATGTCCCGTCGATAAGCTGCGTCAGCACCTTCTTGATATCCGCGTCATTGTTAAAAATCTCAATAGGGTAATAGCCGCCGTTATTCTCGTAGTTGATCACCTCATCGGAAGACATGCCGAAAATAAATGCATGCTCTTGGCCCACTTCCTCCACGATCTCCACGTTTGCACCGTCCATTGTCCCCAGAGTCAGCGCGCCGTTCAGCATAAACTTCATGTTGCCGGTGCCGGAAGCCTCCTTGCTTGCGGTGGAAATCTGCTCGGAAACATCCGCCGCCGCAAAGATAATCTCCGCGTTGGAAACATTGTAGTTTTCGATAAACACAACCTTCAGCTTACCCTCTATGGACTTGTCATTGTTGACCACATCCGCCACAGCGTTGATCAGCTTAATGGTGAGCTTTGCGGTCTTGTAGCCTGCCGCCGCCTTGGCGCCGAAGATGAAGGTTCTGGGATAGAACTTCATGGAAGGGTCGGCTTTTAACTGGTTGTACAGATACATCACATGCAATATATTCAGAAGCTGCCTCTTATACTCATGGAGACGCTTCACCTGAACGTCAAAGATAGAGTTGGGATCCACCTCAATCCCGTTATGTTCCTTGATGTATTGTGCCAGACGCAGCTTGTTCTGATGCTTGATCTCCATAAATTCCTTCTGGGCCTTCTTATCCTCTGCCAGAGGCTTAATCTTACCAATCTGGGGCAGGTCGGTGATCCATCCGTCCCCGGCCTTGGAAGTAACCCAGTCGGCCAGCAGAGGATTGCCGTGAAGCAGGAAACGCCTCTGAGTGATGCCGTTGGTCTTATTATTGAAACGCTCAGGGAATAACTCGTAGAAATCTTTCAGTTCTTCCTTCTTCAAGATTTCCGTGTGGAGCTGTGCCACACCGTTTACGGAATAACCGGCAGCGATAGCCATATGGGCCATCTTAACCTGTCCGTCATACAGGATAGCCATCTTGCGGACCTTCTCCTGTATATCCACCCCGTAGACATTGTTGTATTTCTCCTCAATCTGGCGTACAAACCTGCGGTTGATTTCCTCCACGATCTGGTAAATTCTGGGAAGCAGTCTGGAGAATAAGTCGATGGGCCACTTTTCCAATGCCTCGGCCATAATGGTATGGTTCGTGTATGCGCAAGTCTTGGTGGTAATCTCCCACGCCTCATCCCATGTCAGATAATACTCGTCCAGCAGGATTCTCATTAATTCGGGCACTGCCACGGTAGGATGGGTATCGTTTAACTGGAAGGTTACCTTCTCATGGAACTTATGGATATCGTCATGTTTTCTCATATACTTCTGAACCGCCTCCTGAACGGATGCGGAAATAAAGAAGTACTGCTGCTTCAGGCGAAGCTCCTTACCTGCATAATGGTTGTCGTTGGGATAGAGAACCTCCACAATATTTCTGGCCAGATTCTCCTGCTCTACTGCCTTCCGGTAGTCTCCCTGATCAAAAGAGTCCAGACGGAAGCCGTCCATGGGCTCCGCGTCCCAGATGCGCAAAGTATTTACAATGCCGTTCCCATAGCCCACAATGGGAAGGTCGAAAGGAATGGCTCTCACTGCCTGATAATTCTCCTGAACGAAATTCACCCTTCCGTTCTCGTCATTCTGCATGGTTACATAGCCGCCGAACTTTACAACCTTCGCATATTCGGGGCGGCGCAGTTCAAAAGGATTCCCGTCCGCAAGCCAATTATCCGGCACTTCTACCTGATAGCCGTCCCGGATTTCCTGCTTAAACATACCGTAACGGTAGCGGATACCACAGCCGTATGCGGGATACCCCAGAGTTGCCAGCGAATCCATGAAGCAGGCAGCCAGACGTCCCAAGCCTCCGTTGCCCAGCGCTGCGTCAGGCTCCTGATCCTCCACCAGATTCAGGTCGAACCCAAGCTCATCCAATGCCTCCTTCACCGGCTTGGAAGCCTGAAGGTTAATAATATTGTTACCCAAAGCACGACCCATCAAAAATTCCATGGACATATAATACACCATCTTGGGATCTTCCTTGTCATATGCCTTCTGGGTCTTAATCCAATTCTCTATAATCTGATCCTTGATTGCCAGAGAAGCCGCCTGAAATACCTGCTGGGGCGTAGCCTCGGACATATCCTTGCGGTAAAGCGTCCTGACATTATACTCCACGCTTCTCTTAAACAAATCCTTGTTGAATTTTAATTTGCCTTCTTTATTCTCTTTGCTTTCCGAGATCTCGCCGGCTTGTTTGATTTCTTTGCTTTCTCCGGCGGAAACCGCAGAATTCTTTTTTACAAATGTATTCTTCATTTTGTCTCCCTTATCTCCTTTTCCCCGTCTCGGGCTTCTGCCCGAAGGCTGAAAATGTGACCTTCGGACACAGCCTTAATACAGCTTCATTTTTTTATTATAACAGAAAATGGAAGTTTTTCAAACCTTTTCTATAGCAATGGTAACGGTTTCACCGTTCACATTCCATTCTTTTGAGACGGAGTACGCCGCTCCGCAGGTCAATTCCTCGGCCAGAACCTTGCCCGAGATCACCGGACCGTTCTTCTGTGCCAGCGCCCAGAGCATTTCGTTTCCGTTGAAGGACACCCGGATATGATCCATTACTTCAAAGCCGGCATCCTTACGCATAGTCTGGATCTTGCTGATAAGCTCGTAGACGAACCCTTCCTCAATCAGCTCTTGGGTGAGATTGGTATCCAGAACTACGGTCAGCTTGTTATCCTCCTGAGACACATAGCCTTCCTTCTGTGCCATATCGATAAGCAGATCCTCCTTGCCCAGCTCTACCGTCACACCGTCCGCTTCGAAAACCAGCTTCTCATTTGCATTCAGTTCGTCCATAGCCGCATTTCCGTCCAAATCCGCCAGCGCCTTCCGGATGCCGCCCAGCTGCTTCCCGTACTTAGGCCCCACCGTGCGGAGCTGAGGCTTAAAGGTATAAGTGGTAAAGTCTCTCACGTCCTCCGCAAATACCACTTCCCTGACATTCAGCTCTTCCTTGATAATATCCGTATAGAACTCTTCCAGCGTAAAGTCGGCCTTGATATACATGCGGCTTAAAGGCTGACGGTTCTTGATGACGGCATCGTTGCGGCAGGCACGTCCCATGGCAACCGCATCCAGCACATCCCCCATGGCATCTTCCAATTTCCGGTCGATATACTTCTCTTCCGCCGTGGGGAAATCGCACAGATGAATGCTCTCCGGCGCGGATGCATCCACGCTGCGCACCATGTTCTGGTAAATCTCTTCCGTCAGAAAGGGCACCATGGGCGCCGCCGCCTTGCAGATCGTCACCAGAGCAGTGTATAGTGTCATATATGCATTAATTTTATCCTGTTCCATTCCCTTTGCCCAGAAACGCTCACGGCTGCGGCGGACATACCAGTTGCTCATCTCATCGACAAAGTCCTGAAGCGCTTTCCCCGCTTCGGGAATGCGGTAGTTGTCAAGGTTATTGTCCACCTCCCCGACCACGGTGTTCAGACGGGACAGCAGCCATTTGTCCATAACGGGCAGTTTATCGTACTCCAGTTCATATTTCGTGGGGTCAAATCCGTCAATGTTGGCATACAGGATGAAGAAAGCATAGGTATTCCAAAGGGTTCCCATAAACTTTCTCTGTCCTTCCATAACCGCCTTGCCGGAAAACCGCTTAGGCAGCCAGGGAGCCGCGCTGGTGTAAAAATACCATCGGATGGCATCCGCTCCGTAGGTCTTTAGAGCCTCAAAAGGATCGATTGCATTCCCCTTGGATTTGCTCATCTTCTGACCGTCCTCGTCCAGAACCAGCCCCATGACAATAACATTTTCATAGGGTGCTTTGTTAAACAGCAGCGTAGATTCCGCAAGCAGGGAATAGAACCATCCTCTGGTCTGATCCACCGCCTCCGAGATAAACTGCGCCGGGAACTGCTGCTCGAACAGTTCTTTATTTTCAAAGGGATAATGGTGCTGTGCAAAAGGCATGGCGCCGGAGTCAAACCAGCAGTCGATTACTTCGGGCACACGCTTCATTGTCTTGCCGCACTCGGGGCAGGGGATTGTGATGGCGTCAATATAAGGTCTGTGCAGCTCCACCGTCTTGGCTTCCTCATTGCCGCTGAGCCGGTACAGCTCCTCACGGCTCCCCACGGAATGCAAATGGCCGCACTCACACTCCCAGATGTTTAACGGAGTCCCCCAGTAACGGTTACGGGAAACCGCCCAGTCCTGAATATTTTCCAGCCAGTTGCCAAAACGCCCTTCCCCGATGGACTGCGGAATCCAGTTGATGGTATTGTTGTTCCGCACCAGATCATCCTTCACCGCGGTCATCTTAATGAACCAGGACTCTCTCGCATAATACAGTAAAGGCGTAGCACATCTCCAGCAGAAGGGATAGTCATGCTCGAACTTGGGCGCATCAAATAATTTCCCTGACGCCTCCAAATCTTTCAGGATCTGGGGATCCGCATCCTTCACAAACCTACCCCCGTAAGGTGTCTCTTCCGTCATATTACCCTTGCCGTCCACAAACTGGACAAAGGGAAGCTCGTATTTCCTGCCCACACTGGCGTCATCCTCACCGAAGGCAGGTGCAATGTGTACGATACCCGTACCGTCGGACATTGTTACATAAGTGTCACAGGTTACGTAATGGGCTTTCTTTTTCTGCTTTTTCGCCGCTTCTCCCGCACAGGTAAACAGGGGCTCGTATTCCTTATATTCCAGCTGGGAGCCTTTGTAAGTCTCCAATACCTCGTAGGCCGCCTTTCCCTCTTCCGCCAGCCCGCCTAAAACGGTATCCAAAAGCGCCTGAGCCATATAATAAGTCTTTCCGTCGGCAGCTTTCACTTTGCAATAGATTTCTTCGGGGTTCACGCAGAGTGCCACATTAGACGGCAGCGTCCAAGGGGTGGTCGTCCATGCCAGAAAATAAGCGTCCTCTCCCACACACCGGAAGCGAACAATGGCAGAGCGCTCCTTCACCGCCTTATACCCCTGTGCCACCTCGTGGCTGGACAGAGGAGTTCCGCAGCGGGGACAGTAGGGAACAATCTTAAATCCCTTATAAAGCAGCTTTTTGTCCCAAATGGTCTTAAGCGCCCACCACTCGGACTCGATAAAATTATCGTCATAGGTAACATAAGGATCGTCCATGTCTGCCCAGAAGCCTACAATGTCGGAAAAATCTTCCCACATTCCCTTATATTTCCAGACGCTTTCCTTACATTTATCAATAAAAGGAGCAAGGCCATACTCTTCCACCTGTTCTTTTCCGTCCAGCCCCAACAGTTTCTCCACTTCCAGCTCCACGGGCAGACCGTGGGTATCCCATCCGGCCTTTCTGGGAACCATGCAGCCTTTCATGGTGCGGTATCTGGGAATCATATCCTTAAAAGCGCGGGTTTCCACATGACCGATATGGGGCATTCCGTTTGCGGTAGGCGGTCCGTCGTAAAAGGTATACGTCGGCCCGTCCTTGCGGCTGTCGATACTCTTTTGAAAAATCCCATTATCCGCCCAGAATTTTTCAATCCCTTTCTCCCTCTCCACAAAATTCAAATTACTGTCAACCTGTTTGTACATTTTCTCCCTTCCTTCCTTTCTTTCTTTTCCGTTTGTTGTACTGTCTTCACCGGATTCAAAAAACCCCCGCCCTTGTAAAAGGGCGAGGGTTATCACATCGCTGCCACCTGTTACATCATACGCTTCCGCCCGATATCCGCCGCAGGAACACTCATGCCGGAAGTTATATGGTATCCCTTAACGCGGGAACTTCGTCCAGAACTACCGGTACTTAGCCAAGCCGTTCCTTTTGTCCTGACTGCTCGGAAGTGATCTTCATAATATCCCTACTCGCACCGGTCTCACACCGCCACCGGTTCGCTTTGTCTTTCCGGATAAAACTACTCTCTTCGTCTTCGCATTTCCTGATTTTTATATTTATATAAATTGTATTATAGTCTCTAAAATTTTCACTTGTCAAGAGCTAATTCCCGAATCAAAACGGCATTTACGATCCGGCACATATTTCCGAACAGCTGCACAGCCAGCTTAGGGAAAGAATTCCGATTCTTACATGCCTCCAGAGACACCATGCCGCATAGATTCCCCTCCCCGTCCCGGAGCAGAAACTGCATATAGCTCAGCACCTTCCGTTTCTGTAATATGCTGTAAACACGGCTCTGGGAATATTCCATATAATTGGTGTTGGTGCAGATCATCAGATCGTCTTTGAAGAGGCTGAGATAATTTTCGTCCTCAAAAACCTGCCGTTCATCCGCGTCCCACACATCCTCCGCCGGATAATGGGCAGCTGCTTTCCGGTCTTTTCCCCAGAAAATAAGGATTCTGTCAATCATCATTGTATGCGCCAGCTGTTCCAAAATCTCCGGAAGGCACCCGCTCCCCTTTAAGACCATTTCCGCCAGAAGCTTATTCAATTCGCCTAAATCCTTTTCGGAATAAAAGCTGTCGCGGATCTCGGTCATATCGGTGGATTCGTCGGTCATGTGGAACTGCCCGTGCTTGCGCACATCATAGAGGACAAAGCGGTTTCTGCCCTTTTGCTTGGCTATATACAGCGCCTTATCCGCTATGCGGAACAGTTCGTTATAATCATTGGAATCCACGCCGCACTGGGAAGCGCCGATGGAACAGGAGAGCCTGTTTTCTCCCACCCGCTCCGGAAACAGCATATTAATATTGGCTTTGATACTCCTCAAATAGCTTCTCAAACCGGGCTCATCCCCATAATCCTTCAGAATAATCAGGAACTCGTCCCCGCCGATGCGCCCTACCATGCCGCTGCTTCCCACCACGCTTTTCATCACGTCCGAGGATGCCTTGATGACCTGATCACCGAACAGATGTCCGTATGTATCATTGACATTTTTAAAATAGTCAAGATCCACAATAATAACCGCCGTCTGATTCCCGGGTTTTACATTTTTAAAGGCGTATTCCGTGATGGCCTTTTTGTTTAATGTCTTCGTCAGTGAGTCTACAAAAGTTCCTTCCAGATAGTCGCCGGCTTCTTCGTTGGTTCTGACATTGACCACCGCCCAGACTCCCAGCACCAGCTTCTTGTCCTGATATATTCTGGGAATCATCTGCACCTTATATCCGTCCATATTATCGCCGTATGAAAGAATCTTACCGGAAAAGACGAAGGACTGTTCGCTGTTTGCCTTGGTTAAAGCGTCGCAGAAGCTCTCAAAAACCGCTATATCCTTGTCCGCCACATATTCCTTCTCCTTCACCCGGCGGCGCCACTCCGAAAGGGGCTGGTTACAGATATCCACCATCTGGCTGTAGTCCATCCAGAACAAGTGAAATCTGTCCTCCTCGGGAAAATAGATAAAATATGCCTTCCCGTTGAGAGTCAGATAGTCCTCGAAAATCGTCAGCCTTCTTTTGAGTTCCTTGATTTCCCTCTCATCGCTGCTGACATTGCGAAGCTCCAGATATACATAATCTATGTCTTGGTATTTCTGCAGAATCACAATATACTTTTCGTACTCTCCCTGTTGATTCTGCATTTGTATGCATTCGTTAATTTCTTCTCCGGAAGACAGATTTTTGCATTTCTCCACGGCGTTCTGCAGACGCTCCAAATCCTCTTCCCTGACAATCTTGTATAGGGAGGAATACTGACGCTCACCTAAAAAGCGAAACATTGCACTGTTGGCCTCTTGTAAGGTCAGGGTCAACGAAAATGTAAATTTTGCTGCCGGATATATCGATGTATAAACATTCAATTCACTCACGTACCACTCTGCCTCCACCCTTTTTACTATTTCATATACAGACAGCTTATCAAATTATGTCAAAAAAGTAAAGGACAGTTGATTGATTTTCGGCAACAGTTGTTACTGTTTAGTAACACATGCACAGAAACCGCAAAACAGCGGTTTCGCGCATGTCTGCCTGAGGCCGGTCATTGCATAAAGCCCGTTTCGAAAGCCTGCCTCCGGCAGCGGAGTAAACGGCAGCGGCATTATTGCTCCATCTGTCTCCCCAGAAAACCGGCCGCGGAAAGCAGAAGCTTCTGTTCCACCTCACCCATGCGGCTCTTATTATCATTCTGCAAAAGCACCACGCTTCCGATCACATCTCCTTCACACAGAATGGGCGTAATAGCCTCATGCTGGTAATCATTGGCAGCATCTTCACAGATAGTGATAAAATTTCTGTCTCCCTTGGTAGCCATAAGCGTCTCTCTGTTATGCACCTTTTCATCCATCTGCTTACTCACGGACTTGTTTACCATCTGCTTATAGCCGCCCGCCGCCGCAATGAACTGATCCCTGTCCGCAATCAGTGCGGCATGTCCGGACACCTGCGCGAGACTTTCCGCATACTGTTTTGCAAAAGTGGTCATCTCACCGATGGGAGAATACTTTTTCAGTATGACCTGTCCTTCCTTATCCGTATATATTTCCAAAGGATCCGATTCCCTGATGTGCAGTGTTCTGCGGATTTCCTTCGGAATCACGATTCTTCCCAGATCATCTATTCTTCTTACGATTCCTGTCGCTTTCATATAGAAAAACCCTCCATTCACAACATACTGTTACATATCAAAACGCGTTTCTAGTATTTGTAAACAAAGGGTTATTATACATTTTTATGAAATTTGAAGCAAGAAATTAATCAACGCTCTCAGAAACGTTATGAACCTCCTCATAAAACGCACCGCTGTAAGGATCCAATCTATAAATGCTCTCCCCGCTGCTCAGCCGAGGCACTTCCACTGCCTGTAAAAAAGTTCCGTCACTTTTGTAAAGCTCCAGTGTCTCTCCGGCTTTTAAATTAAAATTGATTCCCGGTTTTCCGAGAGCATCTATGCGGGTATAATTACTACAATAAACGGTCACGCTTTCTCCCGGCGCAAGCCTCATGGAGGGCAGTGATGAAGCTCTGCCTTCCTCCGCCTTATCCGTCAAAAAATAATATTTTAAATTGAGTTCTCCGGTTCCGAAATTTTCCAACACGATATAATCCCCTAATCCCCTGCTCTTTATGGCAGTGATTACCAAGCCCGCCTCCGGATCCGGGGAAGTAACGCACTCGATTCCCACGAAGCCGTCTTCTATCATCTCCGGTCCAATCTCCAGCGCCTCCGTGTCCACTCTGTTTCCGTTCACCAGCCAATAGTCAAACCGATAACCGCATTGGGGCGATGCCGATAACCTCACCGGAACTTCCTGAAAATAGACCCCTTCATACTCCGCATCGTGAAACACAGCATTGTCCAAGGTTATATTGGCTTGATTCTCATTGGCCAATAGAAGTTTATAAGCCTGCTGCAAACCAAAAGACACCGATAGATCCTCAAGCGCAAACGCCGGCCTCTCCTCCAAAAAGCTTGCGATTTTATCAAGTTCATTCAGTACATGTCCGTAATCCGTATTTTCCGGCGTGTCCGCATTTCCGGCCAGAAGATCCGTCTCGTTATATAAATATTTTAACTCGCTTCCGTGGCTTTCATGCATCTGCGCCATAACGGCCAGAGACTGTCCGGGCGCAAAATAGTAATTGGCAAGGGACAGGTAATAGCGTATATAGATTTCCCTTCCCTCGGGTCTGGTCATAATATTATTGAACAGCTTACTGAATATGCTGATATCTCCCAGACAGCTTGCTGTCCGCAAAGCCTCCGGCCCTGTCCCCTCGCTGCCATGGACGGCAAATCCGAAGGACTCGTCCAGATCAAACAGCAGATACCGGTATCTGCCGTCAAATACCGTCCCCTCCTCATACTCACCTTCGGGAGAATAATACCGGTAAGCCCGGAAATTATTTACCATATAATCCTTATTACACACATAATTTTCAAGGGCCATATATTGTAAAAAGTTTTCCACGTCTACGGTTTTGTTTAACCGCTCCCAATTCTCGTCCACATTTAAGTCCAGCGCGGAGGCCTCCGCATAAAAGGCATTGTACTCCTCCCGGATCAGCTTTTCCGTTTCGTCTTCTTCCTCCTGCTCGTACAGACCCGATGTCTGTCCCTCCAGAACCACCATCCGACCGTCATATTCGCCGTATTTTTCCTCGAAATATCGGTCATCATAATTGTTGATAAACCAGTATACCCCGAAATATTCTCCGTTGATATAGACGCACACAGGGGACGCGTGCTGTACGTCGGGAAAACCGGCCTCCCCGCTGAGCCGGTTGCCCAGCTCGTTCCGGAGGTATGCATAGCCGTTGTCATCCCCGCTGTTCCGCAGGATAATGCGCTTGTAATCGGATATCCGCACATTATCCGCCCCGTAATCGTCCTCAAAGAAATAATAATGGAAAGTCTTGTTCTCGTCATATTCGGAACGGGCATACAGCCGTAAAGAGGGCTGGTTTTTCCCCCGGGAAGAGGAACCGTATACGCGCAGACCGCAATTTTGGGCAAAGGCCTCTTCTCCCTGCAGGTCAAAGAGCGTGACCCGAACCTCTTTTTCGTACTCCCGGCCTCTGAAATAGCGGTTCTCAACCGGCAAAATTCCCTCTTCCCCGAACAGATCGGCCGGATCCCCCGAAATGGACAGAACAGGGATATCATACCTTTCCCGTACTCCCGAGCCTACGATATAGGTCCCTGTACAGACCCTGACAGAGTCCTCCCCGCTGCCGGAGCTTGTATCCTGCTCCGTATTTGTGCCGTCTCCGGAACCGCTCTGCTCCGTGCCGTCCCCGGAGCCCGCTCCCTGTTCCGTGCCGTCTCCGGAGTCCGCTCCCTGTTCCGCACCGTCTCCGGAGCCCGCTCCTTGTTCCGCACCGTCTCCGAAAACGGCGGCTTTCACCGTATAGACTTGTTCTGTCTCCGAACATTCCAGCACAATGCCCTGCCGGTGGTCGTAGACAAACGCATTTCCGTTCTCTCCGGAAGGGTTGGAGCCGTCCAAAGTGTACAGAATGTCCCCCTTCTCCCCCGTCTTCAGCTCCAAGAAAATCGTCTCGGCATAGAATCCGCTTTCGTGGGAGAACTCCACCTGTTCCTTGGGGATTTTCGAATCCGTTTTCCGTATTGCGCCGTCTATCAGGAAACCGGCCAAAGACAACAGCACAAATGCAGCCGCCAAAAAGGCAAATATTTGTTTTTGTTTTCTGTTCAATTGCATCCCAATTCCTTCACCACATTTTTAACCGGACAAATCAAAAAGAATGTGTTTGATAATTCATTCCTTTATAACTGTAACAGTTCAGACAGGGCACTGAACCGTTACGAGAATGCACACAAAACGCGGAAAGAATGCGGTTTGGCGCCCGCATGTCTCGCAAAATCGCATAGGGACGCGATTTTGACTTCGCG
>ERZ808037.1119-NODE-1119-length-19295-cov-3.937663_pt1 | contig 19295 bp, 19 predicted proteins | sample MGYA00380190_ERZ808037 | MGnify/ENA primary metagenome ERZ808037 (study PRJEB31490, sample SAMN06133399) | mouse gut metagenome | isolation source: J9 | host: mice | place: China: Chengdu | collected 2015-05 ... | reverse complement strand
ACAATGAATTTTGCGGGGAGTGGAATTACACTATTTATCCTCGCTATTAATGCACAACTTATTTATCAACAGTTCCTAAGACAGCGTCTGCTCCGTACGGCACCCCCGGAGGATTTGCGGACGCATCAGGAACTGTCGGAGAATAACTGCCGCGATTTGTTCAGGCGAAATTACAGACGCCAGGCTTAATAAGGAGAGATACGAATGCTTGAAGAGCAAAGGAAACTAGTGAGGATCATAGCGGAGCTGACCATGTATTTTCTGGGGATCGGGGCCGACCATATCAGCTCCAGCGTGGAGAAGGTGGGGAAGAAGGGCAAAATCATCTTTCACGCCAATTATGCGCCGGAATGCGAGGAAAAGCTGAAAGAGCTGGATAAGCTGAGGGAGCAGCGAAACGACGGCATCGAGGACATCTACTGGGAGCTGGCCGGCGCCGGGAACCATGGACGGACCAGCCAGCTGATGCTGGTAGGCATGATGGTGGACAAGGCGGAGGTGACCGTGGCAGACGGGGCCGTGGATCTGGCTTTATATAAGGAATTGCGGGAGTAAGGTTCCCAAAGCCGGCTCTTATCGCAAAAAGCGCCCTGCGGCAGAGACGGGGAGGCTACCACATCCGTCTGTACTCTCCCGGGGTGACGCCCTCCACCTTCTTGAAGACCCGGCTGAAATAACCGGGCTCCGGGATGCCCACCTCCCGGCCGATCGTCTCCGCGGTCAGGTCGGAGAAGCGCAGCAGCTGCTTGGCGTGGGTGATGCGGATTTGGTTCAGATAGCCCAGCACGGTGGTGCCGAACTGCTCCCTGAAGCTGCGGGCCAGGTAGAATTTGTTCAGGTAGAACCGTCCCGCCACCAGATCCAGGGTGATCTGCTCCCGATAGTGCTCCTCCAGGTAGGCCTTCACCTGCTGGAGGGACTGCTTTTTCGACCGGGCGGGGGAGGTCTTTTCCGGATGCCAGCTCTTTTCCATGACGGCGGTGAGGAGACAGGTGATCTTCTCGTTGATCCGCATGTCCCGGATATAGTCCTCGGAACCGGCGATGGCCAGCAGTTCCGTGAGCAGCCCCCGGAAAGGGTCGCCGCTTTCCGACCTGATGACAGGCCGCCCGCCCCGCTCCACATATTTTTCATAGATCCCATTCATGCTGGAACCATAGAAATGAATCCATTTCAAAGACCACAGATTGTCTTCTGAAGAACTCTGGGCGTAGGCTTTCCGGCAGTCGATGAAAACGCAGTCCCCGGCGCAGAGGCCATAGCGCTGGCCCTCATATTCCAGGGTCCCGCAGCCGGCGGTGACCAGGAAGAAGAGGAAGGAGCGCAGACCAAAGCGGCGGCTGGTATGAGGCTGCAGGGCGCTGAGCTCCCCCACCTCCTGGAGATGCAGCAGATTGGCCTTGGCGAAGGCGGAGGGGGTGTATATGATTCGGTTGGACTGTACTGAAGTGCCTTGAAAAAGGGATTCCATGGGGGGTCTCCTTTGGGTTTCAGGGATTGCATATTGGCCTGATGTTCCGCACAGGGACAGTATAACACGGAAGTCAAGATTGTACAAGATTGCCGCAATATCCTGAATTGTAAAAAGCTGCCGGATTCCATAAAATACCTTATAAGAAGACGCAACGGTTCGAAATAAGGACAGGACGGTTGCCGCAAACAGGAAAAAGGAGCAGAAAACAATGAACAAAGTAGCGCTGATCACCGGAATCACAGGACAGGATGGTTCCTATCTGGCGGAATTCCTCCTGGAGAAGGGCTATGCGGTGCATGGCATCATCCGCCGGGCTTCCCTGCCCAATACGGCACGTATCGAACATCTGATCGGAGCGGAGAACCTGACGCTGCACGAGGGCGACCTGTCGGATTCCTCCTCCCTGATCCGCATCATCAATATTGTCCGACCGGACGAAATCTACAACCTGGCGGCCCAGAGCCATGTGCAGGTGTCCTTCGACGTGCCGGAGTACTCCGGGGACGTGGACGCCATCGGCGTGCTGCGCATCCTGGAGGCCGTGCGCATTTTGGGGCTGATAGACAAGACCAGAATCTACCAGGCATCCACCTCGGAGCTTTACGGCAAGGTGGAGGAGGTGCCCCAGAGCGAGACCACTCCCTTCCATCCCTACAGCCCCTACGCTGTGGCCAAGCAGTACGGCTTCTGGATTGTCAGGGAGTACCGGGAGGCCTACGGCATGTTCGCAGCCAACGGCATCCTGTTCAACCATGAGTCCGAGCGCCGGGGAGAGAATTTCGTCACCCGCAAGATCACCCGGGCGGCGGGCCGCATCGCCGAGGGGATACAGGACCATCTGGAGCTGGGCAACCTGGACTCCAGGCGGGACTGGGGCTATGCCAGGGACTATGTGGAGTGCATGTGGCTGATGATGCAGCAGGAGAAGCCGGAAGACTTCGTCATCGCCACCGGCGTACAGCACACAGTGCGGGATTTCACGGAGAAGGCTTTTGCCGCCAACGGGATTGCCATCCGCTGGGAGGGCAGCGGCCTGGAGGAAAAGGGCTACGACACTGTCACGGGCAGGCTGTTGGTCTGCGTGAACCCCCAGTGGTTTAGGCCCACCGATGTGGACAACCTGTTGGGCGACCCCACCAAGGCGAAGACCGTCCTGGGATGGAATCCCCAGAGCACCAGCTATGAGCAGCTGATTGAGATTATGGCAAAGCATGACCGGGCTCTGGCCAGACATGAGCGGGCCGTGCTGGAAGCCACAAAGAACATGGAAGAAAAAGGCTGATGCACAATAGGCATGAAAAAGGAAATAAAGCATGAAATAGAACTGAAATCGAGGGATATATAAAAATGATGGAAAAAAACGCGAAAATATATGTGGCGGGGCATCGGGGGATGGTGGGCTCCGCCATTCTTCGGGAGCTGCGGCGCCAGGGCTATGAAAATATCATCACCCGCACCCATAAGGAGCTTGACCTGTGCCGCCAGCAGCAGGTGGAGGACTTCTTCGCCGAGGAGAAGCCGGAGTATGTGTTCCTGGCGGCGGCCAAGGTGGGGGGCATCGTGGCCAATCAGGAGGCATTGGCAGACTTCATGTGGTTCAACATGACCCTGGAGATGAACGTCATCCACAGCGCCTGGAAGAATGGCTGCAGGAAACTGGAATTTCTGGGCTCCTCCTGCATCTATCCCCGGATGGCTCCCCAGCCCATGCCGGAGAGCTGCCTGTTGACAAGCGAGCTTGAGAAGACCAATGAAGCCTATGCCCTGGCCAAGATTTCCGGGCTGAAATACTGCGAGTATCTGAACCGTCAGTACGGCACCGATTATATCTCTGTCATGCCCACCAATCTCTACGGGCCCAATGACAATTATCACCCCACCCACAGCCATGTGGTTCCGGCGCTGATAAGGCGGTTCCATGAAGCCAAGGAGCAGAATCTGCCCTACGTCACCTGCTGGGGAGACGGTTCGCCCCTGCGGGAATTCCTGTACGTGGACGACCTGGCCAATCTGTGCGTCTTCCTGATGAACCATTACAGCGGCAACGAGACCGTGAACGCGGGCACCGGCAAGGAACTGACCGTCCGGGAGCTGACGGAGCTGGTGGCCAAGGTCATCGGCTACACCGGAGAGATCCGCTGGGATTCCACCAAGCCCAACGGCACCCCCAGAAAGCTCCTGGACGTGTCCAAGGCCACAAAGTTAGGCTGGACTTACAGGACGGAGCTGGAGGAGGGCATCCGGCTGTCCTATGAGGACTTCCTGAACAACCCTGTGCGGGCGGAGCGGTGAGGGGCTTTCGTATATCAAAATGGAAAACCGGAGCATCTGAAGACATCATCAGAACTCCGGTTTTTTACATAAGCCCGGAGTCGGGAGACTGGGCGGAAAAGCTTGCAAATACGGGGGAGCTCTGCTACAATAACTAAATGGACGAAGAGCGAATGGAAAGAAGCCTGGGAATCCGGGGAAAGCGCAATGCTTTTCCGTACAGGGCGGAACGGAAATTACGAGGAGGATAAAAAGATGAGATTATTGATTATAAGGCACGGGGATCCTGACTACGCGAAGGACTCCCTGACGGAAAAAGGCTGGCGGGAGGCTGCCCTGCTGGCGGAGCGGATTTCGAAGCTGGATGTGGCCCAGTTCTATGTGTCCATATTAGGCCGGGCTAAGGACACGGCGTCCCTGACCCTGCAGAAAATGGGCAGGACGGCCATAGAATGCGACTGGCTGCGGGAATTCTGGCCCGGAATCCGGCGGCCCGATGTGCCAGAGGGAAAGTACAGCATTGTCTGGGACTGGCTTCCGGAGGACTGGACTGCCGAAGAGGCTTATTTTTCCAGGGACAGATGGATGGAGACGGAAGTGATGCGCCAGGGCAAGGTGAGAGAGGCCTACGACCAGGTCATCGAAAACTTTGATGCCCTTCTGGCGAAGCACGGCTATGTCCGGGAAGGGGAGATGTACAGAGCGGAGCGTCCCAACAGGGACACGCTGGTGTTCTTCTGTCATTTCGGCCTGGAGTGCGTGCTGCTGAGCCATCTGATAAGCATTTCCCCCATGATTCTCTGGCATAATCTCTGTGCCGCGCCCAGCTCTGTGACTACGTTGTACACGGAGGAGCGCAGGCAGGGGAAAGCGGTTTTCCGCGCCAGCGCCATAGGGGACATTTCCCACCTGTATGCGGGCGGCGAGGAGCCTTCTTTCGCGGCCAGGTTCTGCGAGACCTACGACAGCGAAGAGGAAAGGCGCGATTAAGCCATCCCAAGATAGCAGGGAGCTGCGTTGTTTTCCGGTAGCTCATAAAAAGATAAAAACTTTTGACACAGGCAGCTGCCGGTATGGCCAGCTGCCTGTCTGAATTTTCTATTGACATCAAGTCCGCAATATGCTATATTATATTTGCACTCGACATGTCGATACACGACATATCAATGAATGACATGTGGGCAAGGGAAGTAAGTCTGGCTAGGAAACACGGACGCATTCCCTTTGCGACCGGAAATTTTCTGCTACTGCCTGGGTACTGGGGAGCAGATGCGGAACTTTAATAAGGGGGAAAATAATTGGATGAAACATTGCGAAAAAAATACATTCCCATGACAGAGACCACCTATTATACTCTTCTGGCCGTCACGGCCCCCCGGCACGGCTACGCCATCATGCAGTATGTCAGCGCCCTGACGGAAAGGCGCATCGTGCTGGGCACCGGCACCCTCTACACCATGGTGGGCAGGCTGGCGGCGGACGGCGTCATCGAGACAGTCCCCGGGAGCGAGAAGAAAACCTACTCCATCACTCCCACAGGCATGGAGCTGCTGAAGGAGGAGACGAAGCGCCTGGGCGCCCAGTTGGCGGACGGCGTAAATGTGCTGTCAGGGGGGGCATGAATGGCGCCTTATATGGAGAACCTGTGGAGTATGGGGGAAACGGGCCCGGCATCCGGAGCGTTTTCATCCCGGCATCTGGCGAGGGAAGACATATGAAGGCATCTTTTGGATAGAAGCGGCATAAGAACCGGACGGTTCCTTATGGCCGCCAGCACAAACTGGAGGATTAGAAATGAAACTGGAAGTAAAGAACATACACAAAAGCTTTGGAGACAAGGAAGTGCTCCACGGCGTCGATTTTCAGGTGGAGAGCGGCAAGGCCCTGGGGCTGCTGGGCAGGAACGGCGCCGGCAAGACCACCACGATTCGCATCCTTATGGACGTGTTCCATGCGAACAGTGGAGAGATCCTGCTGGACGGCAGAAAGTTCGTGCCCGGAAAGCACAGCATAGGCTATCTGCCAGAGGAGCGGGGCCTGTACCCCAAGCGGACTGTCATCGACCAGATGGTCTACCTGGCCTGCCTGCGGGGCATGAACCCCAAAGAGGCCAAAGAGAGCGCCAGGAAATGGCTTGCGCGCCTGGAGGTGGCCGAATATGAGACCAGGAAGCTGGAGACCCTCTCCAAGGGCAACCAGCAGAAAGTGCAGCTGGCAGCCACACTGGTGAACAACCCGGAGATCGTGATCCTGGACGAGCCCTTCAGCGGCCTGGATCCGGTGAACTCCCAGATTTTGAAGGACGTGGTGAACGAGCTGATAGGGGAAGACAAGATAGTCATCTTCTCCAGCCACCAGATGAGCTACGTGGAGGAATTCTGCGATGAGATCGCCATCATCAACCAGGGAGAGGTGGTGCTGGCGGGAAGGCTCAAGGACATCAAGAAGGAGTACGGAAGGAACCGCCTGATGCTGGCGGCGGAGAATTATTCCCTGGAGGAGCTGGCCCGCAGAGTGGAGCGGGAGTGGGCAGATTTGGTGAAGGTGTCCGACAGGAAGAGGGAATTCCTGATCCTGGAACTGAGAGAGGGCGCTGACCGCCGCAAAGTGCTGGCAAAGCTGGCCCAATCGGATGTGGAAGTGGAGGCTTTCGGCGGCTATGAGCCGTCCCTGAACGATATATTTGTGGAGAAAGTGGGTGAGGAAGAATGAAGAGATTTTTGATTGTATTGAAATATGAGCTGAAAGAATATTTTTCCAGCAAAGTGTTCATGGGGCTGACGGTGGCCCTGGCCCTTCTGGGAGCCGCGGCGCTGTTCCTGCCGCGTTTCGTGGATCTGTCGGGCTTTACCGGCGTGAATATAGTGGGCGGCGGAGACAGCGAACAGGAAGAGCAGGCTCAGGGAGAGCGGGTCACCATGCTGTATGTGGACGAAACGGGCATCGTGCAGCCGGAAGTCCTGCAGCAGATGTTCCCCCAGACGGACTGGAAGGAGGCCGCGGACGCCCAGGCTTTGCGGGCCAGCATGGAAGCCCAGGAGGCGGAGGCCGGGTTCGTGGTGACGTCAGAGACATCCTACGAGTATTATGTCTATAACAAGTCCATGATGGACAGGAACTCCGCGGTCTTCGAGCAGGCCATGAAGCTGTTCTACCGCATGGACTATTGTCAGAAGCAGGGCTGGAATCTGGAAGAGATCACATCCATGTATGACGTGCCTGTGACGGTCACGGAGGAAATCCTGAACAAGGACTCCGGAAGCAACTACTGGTACTGCTATGTGCTGGTCATCGTGGTGTTCATGCTGATCGTGTACTACGGCCAGATGATAGCCGTCTCCGTCACCAACGAGAAGAGCAACCGGGCCATCGAAGTCCTGGTCACCAGCACTTCCACCAACAGCCTGCTGTTCGGCAAGGTGATCGCCGGGGCCATCGGCGGCGTGTTCCAGATGGGGGTGATCCTGGGGGGCATCCTGATCTCCTATCAGGTGAACCGGGAGCAGTGGGGCGGCATGCTGGACATGTTCCTGCATGTGCCCGGGGATGTGCTGCTGGCCTTCGCGTTCTTCGGGCTGGGAGGATATCTGTTCTATGCCTTCCTCTACGGGGCCATGGGAGCGCTGGTGAGCAAGACCGAGGATGTGAGCAAGAGCGTCTCCGGCCTGATGGTGGTGATCATGATTGTCTACTTCTTCTCGTTGGTGCAGCTGACCAATGTGGACGGGACGGTGATCAAAGTGCTTTCCTTTCTGCCCATCAGCTCCTACAGCACCATGTTCGCCAGAGTGGCCATGGGCAGCGTAGGCCTGTGGGAGATAGTCCTGTCCTTCCTTATACTGGCCGCTTCCACTATAGGGACGGGGTTCCTGGGGGCGAAGCTGTACCGCATGGGGACGCTGCGCTACGGCAATCCCATCAAAATCGGCACAGCATTAAAAGATATTCGCAAAAGTGAATGAAGCCTTTGCGATGAGATAGAAAGAAAGGGGCTGTCAGGAAGGATGGCATGTGTGTGAATGCCATTTACCGACAGCCCCTTGTGTTTCAGGCGCGTGTATCCATGGAAAAACGGTCAACAGGGCGGAAAGGCGAAGCCGGGGAGGAACTGGAAGAACTTCTCTATCAGCTCCGGGTCGTAGACTTTGCCGCTCTGCTCTTTCATCTTCCGGATGACAGTGTCCCTGGGGTAGTTGCCGCCGCTGATGGTGGGCAGCGTCCAGTAGGTGTAATCTCCGGTGATGTGGAGGATGCGGGACTCGATGGGAATCTGTGTCCCGGCCAGATTATTGGGGTAGCCGCTGCCGTCCCAGTTCTCATGGGAGTGGAGGATGATGTCGGCTACCTTGTAGAGCTCTTCAAACTGCCTGGCCATGGTATAGCCGTGGGTCACATGGGCCCTCATCTGCAAGGTCTCCTCCGGCGTCCGGGACTGGCCACGTATGGAGAAGGACTCCGGCAGCTTGGCCATGCCCATATCCTGGAAATGGGAGGCGAGACTGGTCGCGGCGGCATTTTCCTCAGTAAAGCCCAGGTACAGCGCGAATTCCAGCGTCATCCTGGCGGCATGCTCCACCACGGTCCTGCTCAGGATCTGCCTGTCGTAGAGCCGCTCCATGATGTAGTCGGGGACGTGCAGCTCGTGCTTCAATGCCGCCTTGTTCTGGTACATCTTGGCGTCCGCCCTGGAGAAGCAGTCCTGCAGAGTCTCGTTGGCGCTGTTCCAGTCGGCGGCGCCCAGGGCCACGGACAGAGGCAGGGAGAGCGTCTTGTCCTTGCTGCAGTTGCGGGCTACGCGGCGGCAGTAGTCCAGGGCGGTCTCCAGAGTGGTGTCGGGCATGATGACGCGGAATTCGTCGCCGCCGCACCGGGCCACCAGCCATTCGTCCTTAGCCAGGGTCTGCATGATTTTCGCTATATTGCCTAAGAGCTGATCGCCGGCTTCATGGCCGAAGATGTCGTTGGTCAGCTTCAGGAAATTGGCGTCCGCGGACACCAGACAGATTGGCCGTCCTTTCTGACCGGCGTAGCTCTCGGCCACTTCTTCGTATTTCCGGCGGTTGTAGAGCCCGGTCATGGAGTCCCTCTCCGCCATGGTCTCCAGGGCGTCCTTTTCCTGCTGGTGCTGAAGTCTCTGGCTCTCCAGGGAGTGAATCAGGTTCTTGAGCTGCAGATTGCTGTAGGCCATCCGGGAGAGCTGGTTCGCCAGCAGAGACAGGGTGTCCAGAATGCGCTGGAACTGGGTACTGGTGATGACCGGAACGGCATGGACCTGATCCAGGAACATGCTCTCCTCCAGCTGCAGCGCATGGGCATTGGTACGGTATTCCTCATCGTCCGGAACATCCTCCGCCAGGCGCACCTGTCCCACCAGCATGCTGGCCAGGTGCATGCCGTCCACCATGATGCTGATGCTTGCGTCCGTCAGCCCGGCGGACTGACAGTGGCAGATATAAGGTGCATCTCCCTTATAGGCGCTTAAAGCCCGGTCGGAAAGATCGCAGCGTGCTTTCCCTATGGGGGATTTCTTCACGATGTCCCGGCAGAAGCGGCAGTAATCGCTGTCCCTGGTGAAGCGCTCACCCTGAGGGCCGCGGATGCTGATGCCCACTTGCAGCGTAGCGGACAGAGAGTCCACCAGCTTCTGAAGAAAATCAATATCAAATAAGTCCTGAAAGGTATATGTATCCATAAGCATTCACCTCTTTACTATTTATAATTTACCACAGCTGTGAGGTATTGTCCATAGAAGTTTTCAGCGTGTTAATATCTGGGAATGAATTGACATTTATTTTGGAAAGTGGTATCATGATTGCGTAGCAAATACATAGAGAATAATGGTGGAAAAATGGAAAAGCAGCGGATACTGGTCGTTGATGACGAAGAAATAAACCGTGAGATATTGATGGAGATGTTCCATGACAATCTGGACGAGTATGAACTGTTGGAGGCCTGCAATGGCCAGGAGGCGGTAAGGCAGATTGAGGACAACCATAATATCGTATTGATTTTGCTGGATGTGGTAATGCCCATCATGGATGGGTTCAAGGTGTTGGAATACATGCAGAAGTGCGACCTGCTGAATGTGATTCCCGTGATACTCATTACCGGGGAGACGATTCAGGACAGCGAGGGCAGAGCCTATGCCTTCGGGGTGGCGGATGTGATACATAAGCCCTTCTATCCTTATATCGTGAAGAGAAGGAGCAAGAATATCATCGAGCTGTACCAGAACAAGCGCAATATGGAGGCCCGCCTGAAGGAGCAGGAGAAGGAAATCCGGGCTCAGGAGAAAGAAATCCGGGAGACCAACGAGTTCATAATCGATGCCCTCAGCTCAGTGGTGGAATCCAGGAGCGCGGAGACCGGAGACCATACCAAGCGGATTAAGTATTATACGAGGATCATGGCGGGACATCTGATGGAGCATTTTCCCCAGTACGGCCTGACACCGGCCACGGTGGATGCCATATCCAGGGCTTCGGTGCTGCATGATATAGGCAAGATAGGCATTTCGGATACGATCCTTCTCAAACCGGGGCGGCTGACGTCGGAAGAATTTGAAATCATGAAGACACATACCACCATCGGATGTGACATACTGGAGAAGCTCTACAAGAACCGGACCAGTGAATTCTACCGTTTTTGCTATGAAATCTGCCGCCATCACCATGAGCGATGGGACGGCAGAGGATATCCCGACCATTTGGCGGGGGATGACATCCCGATCAGTGCACAGATTGTTGCCGTGGCAGACGTTTATGACGCATTGGTGAGCCCCAGAGTATATAAGAGTTCCTTTACGAATGTCAAGGCATATGAGATGATCATGAACGGTGAATGTGGTCAGTTTTCGCCGGATATATTGGAATGCTTCAGGCTTGCCAGGGAAGATTTCTTTAATATTATGGAAATGATTGGCATGGCTGAATTTTCGTGATATAATCGGCAGCAAAGTGGGAATCGCGCTTCTGCTGCCGTTTTGCATGAGAGAGGGCAGCGCGGCTATGGAGGGTGACATGGGGGAGGAAGGACTGGGTACGTTTCCGGCGGAGGACGCGCTGGAGATGGTTCTTATGTATGACAGGACAGGGACGATTTTGTATGCCAACGACGCCGCGCGCAGAAAGCTGGGATATGCCCGGGAGGACGATTCGGAGGACAGCCTGAAAGGCAGACCCATAGGCGATGTCCTGCCCGGTTTCTCTTTCCCCGAAGACAGCGACAGCGGAGATTGCCGCAGCACCGGCGGAGACGGCCCCGGCACCAATGGGGATTGCGACAGCGCCGGTGGAGACTGTCACAGCATCGGCGGAGACGGCCAGGCCGGGAAGGGGACGCTCCATCGGGTGATGTACCGCAGGAACCGCACCTGCTTTCCCGTGGAGACGAAGATCGTCCCCAGCCGCAACCGTCCCGGCACCTACATCTGCATGGCCAACGATGTCCTGGAAAAGGAGCATCTGGCCCGTGAAATCAGCCAGGTGCGGGAGGAAGCCAGGCAGGCGGCAAAGGTGAAGTCCGAATTTGTGGCCAATGTCACCCACGAACTGCGGACCCCTGTGAACGGCATCCTGGGCAATGTGCGGGAGCTTTTGGGCCGGGTGGAGGACGGGGAGACCGCAAAAGCCCTGCAGCTGATAGAGCGGTGCTGTGGGGACATGAACAAAATCATCGACAACATCCTGGATTTTTCCAAACTGGAGGCCGGGAAGTTCGTTATAGAGTCCCGCAGATTCCATTTCAGGAACATGCTGGACTATGTGAAGGCCCAGCATATCAGCAAGATTACTGAAAAGGGGCTGGACTTCTTTCTCACGGTGTCGCCCCAGGTGCCGGAGTATGTGGTGGGAGATGAGCTGCGCATCGTGCAGATTCTGAACAATCTTCTGTCCAATGCCCTGAAGTTCACTGCGGTGGGCCGGATTGCCGTCCAGGTGCTCCTGACCGCCAGAGTGGACGACAAAGCGGAGCTCTTCTTCATCGTGTCGGATACCGGGATTGGCATCGGGGAAGAGGACAGGGACAAATTGTTCCAGAGCTTTTCACAGGTGGATGCCTCCATCTCCAGAAAGTACGGGGGCACAGGCTTAGGCCTGAACATCAGCAGGCAGCTGGCAGAGCTGATGGGCGGCGGCATAGAGGTGGAAAGCGAGAAGGGAAGGGGAAGCAATTTCTCCTTTTCCGTGTGGGTGGGAGTCGACGGGGAGGAAGCGCAGGCGCGGGAATCCACGGATGACATAGATGCCGTATTCAAGAATCTGGCCCATGCGGGCGCCCGGGAAGAGAAGCCCGAAGCCGTGAAGAACTACGGCTCACCGGAGAACCGGGAGGCGCTCAGGAAGAATCTCTCGAAACTGATTCTCTGTGTGGAGATGGGGAACTGGGAGAAGGCGGAGATGTTTATGGAGACGGTCAGGCAGCTGACGGAGGAGGCTCCGCCCGATGTGAAGCGCAGGGCGCTGAAGCTGAAGATGGCGATTCAGAAAGGGGACTACGAAAAGACAGTCGCCGAATATGACAGATTGAACCAATGCAGTTTGGAGAGTGGCTGAATGGCGCATGGCCTGGGAGGTGCACGGATGGGGCAGGGTGACAGGGAATCGGCGAAGATTCTCGTGGTGGATGATTTGGAGACCAACAGATGTATCCTGGAAGAAATCATCCGGGACATGGGTGCCTGTCCCGTGTCGGCATGCAGCGGTGAAGAGGCGCTGCTGTCGATCAGGCAGGAACGTCCGCAATTGATATTGTCGGACATCTCCATGCCCGGAATGGACGGTTATGAGTTGTGCAAAATCTTAAAAACCGATAAAAGCACGAAAAATATTCCGATCATCTTTATTTCCGCGTATGATAATCCGAAAGATATCGTGGAGGGACTGACCCTTGGTGGGGCGGATTATATTACGAAGCCTTTCATTCCGGAGGTAGTACAGGCCCGGGTGGGAGTACACCTGAACCTGTATGAGACGGGCAGGCAGCTGGAGGAGATGAACCGCAGGCTCCAGATATCCGTGAGCGAGCAGCTCCGTCAGCTGGAACAGGAGAAGAAGGACGTGCTGTATGCCCTGGCTGGAATCGCGGCCAGGAATTCCTGTTATCAGAAGGAGCACATCGAGCGCCTGAACAGGAACTGCGGGATGCTGGCCCAGGCCATGCAGCTCTCGCCCCAGTTCGGTGATAAGATTTCGGATGCCTACATCGATGCCATTGAGCTGGCGGCTCCTCTGTGCGACATAGGGAATATCGGCATCCCCCTGGAGCTTCTGCGAAAGAAGGACGCGCTGACCGGGGAAGAGATGGCAATGGTGCAGACCCATACCACTATAGGGGCAAAGCTCCTAAGCGACCTGCATGTGGGAAATGATTACAATGATTTCATCCGGATTGCCATAGACATCGCCCATTACCATCATGAGAACTGGGACGGCAGCGGTTATCCGGAAGGGCTTAAGGGGGATGAGATACCTCTTGCGGCCCAGATCGTGTCCATTATCGAGGTATACTGTGCCCTGACGGACAAGAAAGGCTATAGCAGGGAGGAGGCTTTCGGCATCATGGAGCAGGAGGCGGGGGTCAAGTTCAATCCCGATATTTTCAAGATATGCCGTAAGATATCGCGGCAGCTGACCTGACCCGGGGGCGGCGGTCATCTATGCTCACGGGCAATAAAATTTACCGCAGTGTCCCTGGAACCTGTGAAAAAGACCATAACTGTGAAAAAGGGCATTCATCTGTAAATTCAGGAAGTCCTGAACATACATAAGGAAAGACGGATTCGGATGGATTTCGCCGTCTGACGGAGGAGGTATGATGAGTTGTGATTAAGGACGAGGAATTCATAAGGATTGCCTCTCATATGAAGCAGCGCTACGGCATCGACCTGTACCAGAAAAAGGTCATCGTGAACGGGCGCCTGGAGAATTATATCAAGAGAGGCGGATGGAAGACTTTTGACGAATTCATGAACGCGGTGGAGAACGACAAGTCAGGGAACCAGGAGAAGATGCTGGTGAATTTCCTGACTACCAACCACACATATTTCATGCGGGAGTTCGAGCATTTCGACTTTTTCAAGCATGAGGTGCTTCCATGGCTGAAGCAGAAGGAGGCGGCCAGGAAGGATCTGCGTATCTGGTGTGGAGCGGCTTCTTCCGGTGAGGAGCCTTATATGATAGCGATGGTGCTGGCGGATTTCTTCGGGATGGAGAAGAGCCAGTGGGATACGAAAGTGCTTGCCACGGATATTTCCACGAAGGTGCTGCAGAAAGCCATGGCGGGGATCTATTCCGCCGATCAGCTGAAAAACATTCCGGAACATTGGAAAAAGCACTTCTTCCACCCGTTTGCGGGGGGGACGCAGTTTCAGGTCAGGCAGGAGCTGAAGGACGAAGTGATATTCCGCCAGTTCAATCTGATGGATCCTTTCCCGTTCCGGCGAAAAATGCATACTATATTTTTGCGCAATGTTATGATATATTTTGATGATAAGACGAAGCGGGAGCTGGTCCAGAAGGTGTACGATACCCTGGAGCCAGGGGGATATCTGTTCATCGGGACCACGGAGACGCTGGATAGAAGCAGTACGCCGTTTCGGATTATCCAGCCATCCATATTCAGAAAATGACAGCTGTCAGGAGAGAGGGGACGGATCGATATATGCTGCCAATCAAGGTTTTAGTCGTAGATGATTCTATTGTATTCAGAGAACTGCTGGTCCAGAATCTGGGGAGGGATCCGGCCATAAGAGTGGTGGGGACGGCCAAGGATCCTTTTGAGGCCAGAGATGCCATCCTGGCGCTGAAGCCGGATGTGATGACCCTGGACATAGAGCTGCCCAGGATGAACGGGATTGAGTTCCTGCGCAAGCTGATGCCTCAATATCCCCTTCCGGTGGTGGTCATCAGTTCCTTAAGCGACAAGGTGTTCGATGCCATGAACGCCGGCGCGGTGGACTTCGTGGCGAAGCCTGCGGTGTCCAGCAGACAACAGCTGGAGGATTTCGTGCGCAACGAGCTGTTGGTGAAGATCAAGATAGCCGCCGGCGCCAAGATCGGCAATATCAAAAAGGCGGTCATGAACCAGGCCCATGCAGAGCACATGGCCGTGAAGAGGGCCAATCTGATTGTGGCAATCGGAGCGTCCACGGGAGGCACGGAGGCCACATCCGCCGTGGTGAGGGAGTACGGCACGGACATTCCGGGGATTGTCTGCGTGCAGCACATGCCGCCCGGTTTTACCCAGATGTACGCCAAGAGGCTCAACGATGAGTGCCAGATTCATGTGAAGGAGGCGGAGAACGGGGACAGGGTGCTGCCCGGCCATATGCTGATAGCCCCCGGGGGAGACCGGCACATGCGGCTGGTGAAAGTAGGGACCAGCTAGCAGGTGGAGATCAAGCCCGGCCCCAGTGTCAACGGCCACTGCCCTTCCGTGGACGTGCTGTTCGATTCCGTGGCGAAAGCCGCCGGAGCCGACGCATTGGGCATCATCCTGACGGGAATGGGTGGGGACGGAGCCAAGGGGCTGCTGGCCATGCGCAGGGCCGGAGCCAGGACCATAGGACAGGATGAGTCCACCTGCGTGGTCTATGGAATGCCTAAAGTCGCTTATGACCTTGGGGCGGTAGAATATCAGGAAAAGCTGACGGATATCGCCGGAAGGACATATGCGGTATTAAATAAAATGTAAAGGAGAAAAAGCATGAAGATTCTATTGGCGGAGGACGATTTCGCGACAAGGAAGTTTATGGCGGGTTTTCTCTCCAAGTACGGCGAATGCGATATCACTGTGGACGGTATGGAGGCAGTGGACGCTTTTATGATGGCTTTGGAGGACAATGAACCGTATGACTTGGTCTGTCTTGATATTATGATGCCGGTCATGGACGGATACCAGGCCCTGATGGGTATCCGCAATCTGGAGAAGGAAAGGAACATTCCGGAGGACAAAGCGGTGAAAGTCATCATGACCACCGCCCTGAACGAGGAGAAGAATGTCAAGATGGCTTTTGAACTGGGGTGCACCATATACTCCGGGAAGCCCATCGATCAGGAGAGGTTCGAGCAGGCTATGAAGAAGCTGAACCTGATCTGAGCGGGAAAGATGGTAAGGAATTGTCTCCGACAGTTCCTAAGATATCAAAGCATGGCGTCAGCCGTGCTCGCGAAAGGAGATAGATATGGCGGGAGATTTTAACACAGATAGCATGCTGGATATGTATCTGTTCGAGAACGGCCAGCTGCTGGAACAGCTTCAGGAGACAGTCCTGGAGCAGAAAGATGCCGACTGCTTTGACGAGGACAGCATCAACGAGATATTCCGGACCATGCACACCATCAAAGGGTCTTCGGGCATCATGATGTTCGATGATATCACAGCTGTTTCACATAAGCTGGAGGATGTCTTTTTCTACCTGAGGGAATCCCACCCCGACAATGTTCCCCATGTGGAACTGGTGGAGCATGTGCTGGAAGTGGCGGATTTCATCACCAATGAAATGGAGAAAATCAAGAACGGCGACCCTGTGGACGGCGATGCCAGCAACATCATCGCGGATCTGGATCAGTTCCTGAACAAGATCAAGGGCGGCGGGCAGGCCCAGGGGGAGGAGGCACCCCAGAACGTGCACGAGGAGCCAAAGCATTTCTACATCGCTCCGGTGGCTACCAGCGCCAGCCGTTTTTACAAGATTTTCATCCACTTTTTCCCGGAGACGGAGATGGCCAATGTACACGCGTACAAGACTATCTACGCATTGAAGGAGATCGCGGAGGACATCCTGTATTCGCCGGAAGAGCTTCTGACGGATGAGAAGTGTTCGGAGACTATTCTCAAGGAGGGATTCCGTATCCTGCTGCAGGCTCAATGCTCGGAAGAGGAAGTGCGTGAGCTGATAGGCGTGGGATATGACATTGAGAAAGTGGATGTCTTCGAGTGCGACGCCAACCAGTTCCTGCTGGGCTTCGATTTCGGCGACAATGACCAGCCGGCGCCCCAGATCAATCTGGAGTCCAGCGTGGAGGAGATTGAAGCGAAGCAGGAACCGACGAAGGAAAGCGAGCAGGAACCCAAGGCCAAGAAACCGGAAGAGCCGAAGATCGCGCCGGGTGATTTCGTCATCCAGTCCAAGGAGCCCGGCAAGCAGAAGAAACTGGCCAAGGATAAGCCGAAGGGGGAGAAGGCCGCTTTCATCAGCGTCAATGTCAGCAAGATGGATCAGCTGATGGATCTGATCGGAGAGCTTGTCATCTCCGAGTCCGTGGTGCTGCAGAGCTCTGACCTGAAGGTGCCCGGCCTGAACCTGGACAACTTTAACAAGGCAGCCGCCCAGCTGGCTTCCATTTCCACCGATCTGCAGAACGTGATCATGTCCATGCGGATGGTGCCTTTGACGAACACTTTCCAGAAGATGAACCGTATCGTCTTCGATGTATCCAGGAAGCTGGGCAAGGACATCGAGTTCGTGATGATAGGGGATACCACCGAGGTGGACAAGAACATCATCGAGCATATCTCCGATCCTCTGATGCACTTGGTGAGGAATGCCGTGGACCACGGTATCGAGACCAACGAGGAGCGCCAGGCCAGCGGCAAGATGGAGAAGGGCAAGGTCACCCTTTCCGCCAAGACCGAGGCCGGCAAGGTGTGGATCAGCGTGGAGGACAACGGCACGGGCCTGAACCGGGAGAAAATCCTCTCCAAGGCCAGAAAACAGGGAATCCTGGACGACAACAAGCCGGATGCCGCTTACACGGACAAGGAAGTATACCAGTTCATCACGCTTCCCGGATTCTCTACCAACGAGACGGTGACGGAGTATTCCGGGCGCGGCGTGGGTATGGACGTGGTGGTACAGAACATCCAGGCAATCGGCGGCGCGCTGGAAATCGAGAGCACGCCCGGCTACGGCAGCACCATGAGCCTGAAGATTCCGCTGACGCTGGCCATCATCGACGGCATCGTCATGGAAGTGGGCACTTCCTCTTTCGTCATGGAGACAGGCGTAATCAAACAGTTCATCCGCGTGAAGGAGGACATGATGATCCATGAGCCCAACGGAGATGAATTCGTCATGATCCGCGGCGACTGCTTCCCGGTGATTCGTCTGGGCAGATGGTACGGCCTGGAGGACTATCAGGAGTCCGTGGAGGACGGTGTCATGCTGATTCTGGAGGTGGAAGACAAGAAGGTCTGCCTTCTGGTGGATAAGCTGGTGGGAGAGCAGGAAATTGTGGTAAAACCGATTCCTTCGTATATCAAGAAGGTCAAGGGCCTGTCGGGCTGTACACAGCTTGGCGACGGCAGCATCGCTTTGATATTGGACGCTCCTGGGTTAGTTGAATAAAATCGTAGAAAGGAACGGTATATGTCTATGGAGGAAACGAAAAAAGCGCTGGGACAGCAGGAAGACGAAGACAGCGGCGGCATTGACACCCAGAAGGGCAAGTACATGACTTTCAAGTCGGGGCCTGAATATTATGGGCTGGGGATTCAGTATGTACAGCAGATCATCAAGTCTCAGGTGATTACGAAGATTCCCGAGACAGAGGATTATATCAAAGGGCTGATTAACCTGAGAGGGCGGATCATCCCGGTGGTGGATGTGCGGGTGCGGTTCCGCCAGGGAGAGTCCGAGTATAATGATAAGACCTGCTTCCTGGTCATCACCGTAAAGGATACCACCGTTGCCCTGATTGTGGAGCAGATTGCGGAGGTGGTGGAGATCAAGGAAGAGAACATCCTGCCGCCGCCTAAGATTGGCAAAGGAGACAGGGAACATAACAAGTATGTCTATGGAATCGGAAAAGTAGGAAACTCTGTGAAGCTTTTGCTGGATCCGGAGAAACTGTTGTATGATGAGGATTCGATGGATATAGAGCAAATAAAAAGAATGGATGAAGAGTGAGAGGAGTGAGTGAAATGAAAAACATGAAGATGAAGACAAAAATGATTATAGGGTTTATGGTTCCTATAGCGCTTACTTTGCTGAACATCCTGATCGGGGATATGTCTACAAGGGCAGCGGTGAAGATTACGGATCCTGCCGCCCAGGAGAAGTATGTGATGAATGCCGCAATCTTTACAGCGTTCATCGCGGTAGCGTCCGTAGCGATCACAGTGTTCGTGGCGATGGCTTTGATCAAAGCCATCGAGAAGTCTGTGGTCCAGCTGTCTGATGCGGCGAAGGAAATCGCCAAAGGCCGTGTGGACATCAAGATGGTCAAGTACAATAACGATGAGTTCGGCGAGCTGGTAGACGAGTACACCAAGGTGATTGAAAACATCAAGTATCAGGCCCGTGTGGCTGAGGAAGTGGCCGGCGGAAATCTGACCATCACGGTCAATCCCAGTTCCGCAGATGACGTACTGGGCCATTCCCTGAAGAAACTGGTGGAGGACAACCACAATGCTTTGACCAACATCAGCGATGCGGGATCCCAGGTCACCATCAGCTCCTCCCAGGTGGCCAGCGCCAGCCAGGCATTGGCCCAGGGCTCTACGGAGCAGGCCAGCGCCATCCAGCAGATTACCGCTTCCATCGATG
>ERZ808037.1118-NODE-1118-length-19295-cov-13.516859_pt1 | contig 19295 bp, 14 predicted proteins | sample MGYA00380190_ERZ808037 | MGnify/ENA primary metagenome ERZ808037 (study PRJEB31490, sample SAMN06133399) | mouse gut metagenome | isolation source: J9 | host: mice | place: China: Chengdu | collected 2015-05 ... | reverse complement strand
GGATCAGCTCCCGTATGTCGATGATGCCCTGGGGATCCAGGCCGTTCACCGGCTCGTCCAGCACCAGGAAGTCCGGATCCCCCGCCAGCGCCACGGCGATGCCCAGCCGCTGCTTCATGCCCAGGGAGAAGTTGCGGGCCTTTTTCTTCCCGGTGTCCTCCAGCCCCACCAGCTTCAAAAGCTCCGGGATGCCGTCGTCCGACGGCACGCCCAGCACCCGGAACTGCTCCTTCAGGTTGTCCTCCGCGGTGAGGTCCAGGTAGATGGACGGGGTCTCCACCACCGCACCCATGCGGCGGCGGATTTGGGCGATCCCCTTTCGGGTGAAGTCGGTGCCGTAGAGGGAATAGCTGCCCAATGTGGGGGCCTGCAGGCCGCAGATCAGCCGGATCAGGGTGGTTTTGCCCGCCCCGTTGCGGCCCACGAAGCCGTAGATGCTGCCCTTGGGCACGTGCATGGTGAGGTTGTCCAGGGCTTTGAACTGCCCATAGTGCTTGGACAGGCCCTGGGTGGCCAGTACGTATTCCATAAGATTGCCTCCGTTTCCTTGATGCCCTCTTGGGATGTTCCCATGGTAGCAGGAACCTGTCAAGAAAGCGGTCAAGGAAATGGTTAAGAAATGGTTGAGATTTTCCCGCCTGTGGCCCATGTAGGGGAGGGCCTTGGCCCTCCCGCGTTCCGGAAAGCGCCTCCGTTATCCCGCGGGAGGGGCAAGCCCCTCCCCTACGTTTGACACATCTTGAACCCGATGCCCCATACCGATTCGATGCAGTCCCCGGCCCCCGCCTCCCGCAGCTTGCGGCGCAGGTTGCTGACGTGGGTTTTCAGGGAGCTCTCGGTGCAGTCCGGGGTGTCCAGCGCGATGCGATCCAGCAGGGCGGACTTGGTGACCACCTGGGCGGGGTTCGCCATCAGCAGCTTCAAAATGGCGTACTCCGTCCGGGTGAGCCGCACCTCCTTGCCATCCACCTGCACCGAGCGGGCCTCCGGCTCCAGCCGCAGGGTCTGGAAGGTGAGGGCGGCGCCCTCTCGGGCCGGGGCCTCCCGCAGCCGCACCGCCACCCGGGCCAGCAGTTCCCGCAGGACAAAGGGCTTGGTGACGTAGTCCGCCGCGCCGCCCAGCAGCAGGGCGGTCTTGCTGTCGATGTCGGCCTTGGCGCTGACCACGATGACGGGGACGCCGGCCAGCCTGGGCAGCACCTCCTCCCCGGACAGGCCGGGGAGCATGAGATCCAGCAAAGCCAGATCGGGCCTGCCCCGCTCCAGAGCCAGCACCGCCTCGGTGCCGGAGTAGGCCCGGGTCACCCGGTAGCCCTCCCCCTCCAGCGCCTCCTGGAGCAGATTTCCGATGTGGATGTCGTCGTCGATGACCAGAATATGTTTCATTCTATGCGCCCCGTTTCCCGATACACTGGCCCAATTATACGAAACGCGCAGGGAAAACACAAGGAGAAGATTCGCTATTTAGAGGTCAACCCCAAAAATGAAGGATGGTGGGAAAAGTTAGACGGTTCAAAAAGGGCATAGCAAAGCAGATGAACGGCCCTTCCTGATCTGAACAAATTGTTGTCAGCTGTTCGGATTGGGCAGGGTCGTTCTTTGCCTGTACCCATTGAAACACAAGGGGAACAGCATAAATAAGCCCCCGCTGATAAAGGTCAGATCGGAGAAACTTGACCCTTATCAGCGGGGGCTGCGGCTTAACTTAAGGACATTGGACAGCAGACGCATCCCGCCGGCCGCGGCAGCTGACGGCATAGAGGGCCGTGCAGACCACGGCGGCCACGATACCCACAGGGTAGGCGACAGCGGTGGGCAGGCGCAGGCACTCAGGCGCCTGAATGAAATAGGTCACGGAGACGGCGGTCATGAAGGCGGCGGGCAGAGCCGCCATCCAGCCGCAAATGGGCGGATAGCCGTATTTGTGTAAAAACACCGCCCCTGTCCACAGCACGATCATGGCCAAGGTCTGGTTGGACCAGGAGAAATAGCGCCACAGGTACGTCCAGGGCAGGAGCTTGACGATGACAAAGCCCACCGCCAGCAGAGGGACGGCCAGCAAAGCCCGTTTCTTGGCGTTGGCCTGATCCAGCTTGAACCAGTCGGCGATGGTGAGCCGGGCGGAGCGGAAGGCGGTGTCCCCGGAGGTGATGGGGCAGGCGATGACGCCTACCATGGCCAGCACGCCGCCCACAGGGCCCAGAAGCCCGGTGCACACGTCAAAGACCACGCCGCCCTGTCCCTGGGCGTTGATGGCGGCCTGAAGCCCCGCCATGCCGGCGGCCAGGGAGCCGTGCTCGGTGTAAAAGGTCACCCCGGCGGCGGCCCAGACCAGGGCGATGATCCCCTCGGCCACCATGGCGCCGTAGAACACCTTGCGGCCCTCCCGCTCGGAGGTGACGCACCGGGCCATCATGGGGGACTGGGTAGCGTGGAAGCCGGACACCGCCCCGCAGGCCACGGTGACGAACATCATGGCCCACTTGGGCGTCCCCGCCGGGTGGGCGGCGGTCAGGGTGGACAGGGTCAGCTCGGGCATATCCGAGGCGTGGAACAGAAGGGTGGCCCCACCCACCCCCAGGGCCATGACGATGAGGCACAGGCCGAAGACAGGATAGAGCTTGCCCACGATCTTGTCGATGGGCAGGAAGGTGGCGGCCAGATAGTAGAGCATGATGACCACCAGCCAGAGGTTCTGGCTGAGCCATTCCGGGGTCAGGCGGGCCAGCAGCCCGGCGGGCCCGGCGGCGAAATTTACCCCCACCATCACCAGCAGAACCACCGAGAACACCCGCATCAGCAGCGTGATGGCGCGGCCCATGTACCGCCCCACCACCTCGGAGATGGACGCGCCGTCGTTCCGCACGGACATCATGCCGGAGAGGAAGTCGTGGACGCCGCCGCCCAGAATGGTGCCGAACACGATCCAGAGATACACCGCCGGCCCCCAGCAGGCCCCGGCGATGGCCCCGTAGATGGGGCCGAGCCCGGCGATGTTCAGCAGCTGGATCAGGAACACCCGCCAGGTCTTCATGGGGATGAAGTCCACCCCGTCGGGATGGGCCACGGCGGGTGTGGGCCGATCGTCCACCCGGAAGACCCGCTCGATCAGCGTTCCATAGGTAAAATAGCCCGCCACAAGCAGGGCCAAGGCAAGCAAAAACGTGATCATGTCGTCCTCCTTACAGCTCTAACCGGATCCGGTTCTCCCCGGCCTCCCAGGTCTGGGTGTGACCTTGGAGCAGCTTATGCAGCAGCAGCAGGGAGATGTCCTCCTCCCAGTCCTGGCCGAACAGCTCCGGGAAGGGCTCCTCAGAGGGCCAGACAGCGGTGAGCTCCACCGCCCCGGTCTCCTCGGAGCAGCCCGCCGTCAGTGTCAGGGCGACCTCGCCCTCCATGCGGGGGAGCAGCTGGTTGACCGCCAGCTCTTCCGCCGCCAGCTGCAATTTGTGGGACTGCTTGGCGGAGAGGGCGTACCGCTGGGCAAAGTGCTCCAGCCCGGCCATGAGGGCGTAGAAGTCAAAGCTCCGGCTCTTGATGTCGAAGGAGTAGGTGCGAACCTTCTGGATAAAGGCCCGGGTGCGCTCCCGCCGGGGCGCGTCGAAGATCTGCTCCGGGGGGCCGTCCTCATAGATCTCCCCCTGATCCATATAGAAGATCCGGGTGGATACGTCCCGGGCGAACTTCATCTCGTGGGTGACGATCATCATCGTCATCCCCTCCTGGGCCAGGCGGCGGATGACCCCCAGCACCTCGGAGACCATGGTGGGATCCAGGGCGGAGGTGGGCTCGTCAAACAGCACGATCTCCGGATCCATGGCCAGCGTCCGGGCGATGGCCACCCGCTGCTTCTGCCCACCGGACAGCTCGTCGGGATAATTCAGGGCCTTGTCCCGCAGGCCCACCAGCTCCAGCAGCTCCAGACCCCGGTCATAGGCGGCCTGGCGATCCCGGCCCAGCAGCTCCACCGGCCCCAGCATGATGTTCTCAATGACCATCAGGTGGGAAAAGAGGTTGAAGGACTGGAATACCATGCCCATCTTTTTCCGCAGCTCCTGGATGGGTGCGCCCTTCTCCAGGGTATGGATCCCATCGATGACGATCTCCCCGGAGGTGGGCGTCTCCAGCAGGTTCAGGCAGCGCAGGAAGGTGCTCTTTCCCGTGCCGGAGGGGCCGATGATGGAGATGACCTCTCCTTTTTCAATGGTGCAGTTTACGTCTTTTAAAGGCGTTGCGTTGGCAAACTCCTTGCGAAGATGCTTGACGGTGATCATGCCATCACCACCCCCTTTACAATCCGCTTGCGCCGCTTGGGATCCAGCCGTTTTTCCAGCGCGGACAAGCTCATAGCCATCAGGTTGGCCAGGGCAAAGTAGATGATCGCGGTGGAGATGAGGGAGAAGAAGGCGTCATAGGTCAGCCCCCGGACAATATCGCTCATGCGGGTCAGATCCTGTATGGTGATGTAGCCCACCACCGAGGTCATCTTCACCATGGAGATAAACTCCCCCCGGTAGACCGGCAGGATGGTGCGGATGGCCTGGGGCGCGGTGACCTTCCAAAAGGCGCGGGTTCTGCTGAAGCCCAGGGCCTGGGCCGCCTCCAGCTGTCCGGCGTCCACCGTCTCAATGCCGGTACGCATCATCTCGGACACATAGGCGGCGAAGTTGATGGAGAAGCCCGCCACCGCCACCGCCACGCCGCTTTTCAGGTTTTTCAGCACCAGGAAATAGAGGATCATCAGCAGCACCAGCACCGGGACGCCCTGCACAATCCGCACCAGGAGCCGGACGGGGGCGCTGAGCCATTTGTGCCGGGAGCGGCGGGCCATGCACAGGCCAAAGCCCAGCAGTGTCCCCAGCACCGCCGAGATCACCGAGATCAGCAGGGTGACCCCCAGCCCCCGGACAAAAAGCTTCCAGCGGTTCTCCAGGAGGAAGGTTTTGTAAAACCCGTCCTTCAGATAGCTCCAAAGCCCCCCGCTGCCCGCCGCCTCGCGGTCGCGGACAATGGCCACGATGCCGCCGGTGTAGTCGGCCTCGGAAAAGAGCACCGACTGCTTGCGCTCCTCGGTGACGGTGAGGCAGGCGCCTCCCATGTCAAATTTGCCGGCCTGGATGCCGGGCACCATCGCCCCGGTGTCCATGTCGGTGATCTCCAGGGAATAGCCCAGCTCGTGGCAGATGCGGACGGCGGCCTCGATGTCATAGCCCACGATCTGCCCGTCCTTGACGTAGGCAAAGGGCGCGCAGGAGGTGGACGTGGCGAAGCGGATGACGCCCTTTTCCCCCGTCAGGGCCAGGTCGGGCAGAACCTTGGCGGCGTTGTCCTCCCCGAACCAGCGCGCGTCCATCTCCTTCATGATCCCGTCGCTTTTCAACTGGGCCAGCACGGTGTTGACCTCGTCCCGCAGGGCGGTGTGGTCCAGGGGGAAGGCGAAGGCGTAGGAGTCGGCCCGGAACAGCTCCGGGATGAGCCGCAGGCCGGGAGTCTGGTTCACAATGTCCCGGGCCATGGGCTCATCGGTGATCATGGCGTCCACCTTTCCCGCCAGCAGGGCCGTGACAATGTCGGGCTGGGCGTTGAAGTAGGATATTTGGGCGTCGGGCAGGCGCTCCAGCGCCACCCGGTCAAAAACCGACCCGGTGGCCACTCCCAGCCGCTTCCCGTTCAGCCCGTCCAGCTCGCCCTCTTCGGCGGCCTGGCTGGATGCCGTCTCAAGGGCGTCCAGATAGGCCCGGGTGGTAACGGTGCGCTCCACCGTGGCCTTGGCCCCGGTGGGCAGGATGAACTCGGTCAGGCCGTATTCCGTGCCGTTGTCCGCCCAGTCGTAGGTATAGCCCAGCCGGGTCCAGGGGTAGCCGTCCTCGCCGTAGGACGCGGCGGCGTTGTCCTCAAACCAGGCCTGATACCAGTCCTCCCCGGTCAGCTCGTCCGTCATGGTGCTGGCGGTCACGTCCGGGTTGAAGGCGGGGCGCAGCAGCTCCTCCGGGTCGGCCCACAGGGTGGTGAAGTGGGTATATCCCGCGTCGGGGGGCAGGCCCAGCAGCTGGCACAGCCGCAGCTCCCAGTCCTCCACGCCGCCGGCGTTGGCGGCGTACCACGCCTCAAGCTCCGGCCCGGAGAAGACCCACACCGCCTCCTCGCCCACGGTGACGTCGGCCCCGTCCGGATAGTTCTCCGGGGTGTCGTTCCAGGTGCACACCAGCACCCGGTCGCCCCGCTCGTCCCACTGGGCATAGGGGTCGTCCCGGGTCAGGGTGGTCTTGAGGGGCAGCAGCTCCTCCGGCTCTATGGTTTTGGAGTCCTCCACCGCCCGGGCATAGAGCTCCTCCGCCGGCCCCGCCGCCTGGACGGGGACGCACAGAAGGGCCAGCGCCAGGGCGAGGCACAGCCATCCGCGATGTTTCATGGGCACAGTCTCCCTTCTCAACGATTTTTCCAAAGGGTCAGAATATTTTGACCGTTCTCATAGGCGTACTCCACGCCGTCCATGGACTTCTTCACCATGAGGATGCCAAGCCCCCCGATGCCCCGCTCCTCGGCGGACAGGGTGACGTCCGGTTCGGCCTGCTGGGTGGGGTCGTAGGGCTTGCCGTTGTCCACAAACCGCACCGTCACCCGATCCGGGGTTACGGCGCATTCCAGCCGCGCCCTGTCCGCCCCGCTGTACCGGGCGATGTTGGAGAAGATCTCGTCCACGGCGATGTTCATCTTCACCACCGTTTTCCCGTCCACCCCGTCTCCGCGCAGGGTGTCCTCCACAAAGGCGGTGGCCCGCTCCAGCTCGTCAAGCTCCGGGCGCAGCTCCAGCATGGTCTGGGGCAGTAAGCGCAGGCTCAGCATGGTGATGTCGTCAAACTGGTCGGCGTCCCCCACAAAGGCGTCCACGTCCGCCTTGACCCGGCGGCAGACGGTCTGGGCGTCCGCGTCCTCCAGGGCGTTCAGCGCCGCCAGCAGCCGATCCTCGCCATAGAGGGCGTTTTCTCTGTCGTTGGCCTCGGTGACCCCGTCGGTATAGAGGAAGATCTCGTCCCCCGGCTTCAGGGTCAGCTCCCCGGAGCGGTAGCGGATCCCCTCCATGCCTCCCAGGACAAAGCCGGGCCTGGACTTGAAGTATTCAAACTGCCCGCCCCGGCGGCGGATCAGGGGCGGATTGTGTCCGGCGTTGGCAAAGGAGACGGTGTGGGTGGAAAAGCGCAGGATGCCCATCCAGCAGGTGACAAACATCTCCGCGTCGTTCCCCTCGCACAGCGCCTGGTTGGCGTGGGTGAGGATGGCGGCCACATCGCTCTCCTTCTCCGCGTAGCTCTTGATGAGGGTTTTGGCCTTCATCATGAACATGGCCGCGGTGATGCCCTTGCCCGACACGTCGGCGATCAGGAAGGCCAGCCGGTCGTCGTCCAGCAGGTAGAAGTCGTAAAAGTCGCCCCCCACCTCCCGGGCGGTGTCCATCTGGGCGAATATGTCAAAGTCCGTCCGCTGGGGATAGGGCGGGAAGACGCTGGGCAGGGTGGAGGACTGGATGACCTTGGCCACCTCCAGCTCCTTGTCCAGCCGGGCCGCCGCCTGGGCGATGTAGCCCTTCAGGGTGAGGACGGTGGAGTTGATGTCGTCGGACAGGGAGACGAATTCCTCGTTGGTGCGAACGTTCACCGACACGTTCAGGTTGCCCCCGGTGATCTCCCGCAGGCTGTGGTTGATCTCGTGGATGTTTTCCACCACCAGCTTCTTGATGAGGAGATACACCAGCACGAACAGCGCGGCAAAAACCAGAATCTCCATGAAAATGGTGAGGAACACGGACAGATCCCGGGAGAACACCACGTCCCGGGCCGGGGTGACGGCCACGATGTAATAGCCCTCGGTGACGGTGTACATCCCATAGCACCGCTCCCCGTAGGCCGTGCAGTCAAACCGGGCGTATTCCGGCGTGGCTCCGGTATCCAGCCAGATGCCGGCGGCGGACAGGTTCTCCCCCTCGTCCCCCCGGGGGCCGCTGACGATGGTCCAGTCCTCGGCGGCGATGATGAGGTAGCCGTTCTCCCCCACATGGCGGTTTTTGGTGGCGCCCACCACCCGCTGGTCGATGTCCCGGCGGAAGCGGGCGGCGTTGTAGCCCACCTGGACAAAGCCGCCCCGCTCCAGTGCCACGGCGGCGTATTTCATATAGGTTTCGCCGTCCTTGGACACGGGCTGATAGCTCTGCACATACTCCTGGACGCCGTCCAGAAGGGCCAGGAATTCGCTGGACTGCTCCCCGGAGGCCATATCGAAGCCGCGGTAGGACAGGGTGGTGGAGCTCATGATGATCCCGTTTTCGTCCACCACATTGATCTCGGAAAAGTCGTTGCCCGGCTTGCGGCAGATGGCGGCCAGCGTGCCGCCGTTGACCGTTTTGGCGGCGTCCAAATCGGCGGCCACGCCCCGGGTCAGCTCCAGCAGGTTGGCGTCCGAGGCGTCCAGGATGTCCTGCTTGACGTCGTCCAGATTGAGTGTGAGGAGCTGGCGGTTGCTGTCCTCCGCCCAGCTGGTCTGCAAAAACCAGGTGAACACGCTGGTGGCGCAAAAGGCCACCAGCACCACCGCCGACAGCCATTTGGAGAAGGTCTGGGTCAGCTGGCGGTGCTCTCGATCCAGGCTTTTGCGCTCCCGCCGGCTCAGCAGGGTCACCAGGGCCACCGCGCACATCACCGCGCAGCCGTTGGCCAGGATCATGGGCCCCGCGCAAAGGCGCACAAAGCCAAAGGCCACCCGCACGTCGGCCATGTTGGTGAAGAACACCATCAGCATATGGAACACTTCCGTGATCACGCCGATGGCGAAGCCGTATTGCCAGGAGGGCGTCTTGTTGTCAAACATCCACTTACGCAGCACGGCGGCGAAGCAACCCGCCAGGGCGGTGGACACACTGCAGGCCAGCCTTGTGTAGCTCCCCGCCCCCCAAAGCACGGCAAACCACCGCTCCAGGCCGCCGATCACCCCGGCGATGATCCCCGCCGGGGGGCCGAAGATCAGCCCCGCGCACAGCGGCGCCGCGTCCCGGACGTTGATGATGGCGCCGTCGATGGGCACGCCGAACTCGGAGCCGATCACCGACATCGCGCCGAAGATCAGCCCGAACAGAACCTGCCGCCCCCAGCTCTTTCGGGCAGCCGGGGCGGTTTTACCGTTCCAGAGATATAAAACCGCCGTGACAACCGCCGGGCAGGCGGCCGCCAGGGCCAAGCGCAGATAGGCCATGGCTTACTCGATGGTCAGGATGTCGGCAAAGCCGGTGACCTCCAGAACCTCCATCACGTACTCGTTGACGCCCCGAACCACCATGCGCCCCTGCTTGTTCATGGCCTTTTGCGCGGAGAGCACCACCCGCAGCCCGGCGGAGGAGATATACTCCAGGGCGGTGAAGTCCAGAATCAGATCCGTGACGCCAGCCAGGGAGGCTTTCACCTCCGTCTCCAGCTGGGGGGCGGTGGTGGTGTCCAGCCGGCCCTCCAGGGCCAGGGTCAGGGTGGCGCCGTCCAGAGTTTTGGTAATGGTCATGATCATGATCTCCTTTCAAATCAAGCGCTTATTTGCGCTGCCTTAATGCGTCCACGTCCAGCATATCCAGGCTGCCCGCCAGCTCCACCAGCTCGGTCTGGAGGCACAGGACGTTTACCGCCGTGGCCACAAAGTCCATGATGATATTCAGGGTGATGGCGATGGTGATGGCCTCAGTGGGGACATTGAGCTGGGTAAAGAGCATGGTGTAGCACGTCAGCGCCCCTCCGGGCACCGGCGGGGCCGCCACCGCCAGCACCACCGCGATGAGCAGCGCCGACGCCAGCCAGCCGGGGGACATCTCCACCTGGTAGAGCTCGCCCATGCACAGCCCCGCCGCCAGAAACAGCGCGATGGCGCCGGGCATAAACACCACCTGGCCCAGGGGGATGCCGAAGTTGACGATCCGCCTGTCGATGCCCAGGCCCTGCTCGCAGGTCTCCACATTGGTGGAAAACGCGGCGGCGGAGGAGGCGGTGGACAGGCAGATCAGGAAGGTGGGAAACAGCTTTTTCGCCAGCGTCCCTACCCCCACCTTTTTGCGGATGGAGACGGCCAGCAGATAGATCGCCACCAGCACCACCTCCCCCAGCAGCACCAGCAGAGGCCACTTGTAGGCCCCCGCCAGAGCGGCGAAGTTCTTGTTGAGGATCATGGTGAAGATGCTGCCGAAGACGAACAGGGGAACCAGGGCGCTGATCCCCTCCATAATCAGCTGGACGATGTAGTTGCTCTGCTCAATGAAGGACGCGGCCACGGTGGTCTTGCTCCCCAGCACCAGGAGGGCCAGCCCGATGAGCACCGCCACAAAGATGATCTGCAGGGGATTGCCCTCGGTAAAGGGGGTGAAGAAATTGCCGGGGACGATATCCAGCACCATCTCCAGCAGCTCCCGGAAGTTAAAGGAGGCGCTTCCCGAGCCGGACAGGGAGAAAAAGGGCAGAAACAGCCCCAGCATTCCCACCCCCACCAGCAGGGAGATCACCAGAAACCGCCCGATCATCTTGCTGCCGATGCGGCCCAGGGTGGCGGTATCGCCGATGCTGTAGATCCCCCAGGTCACCGACAGGAAGATCATGGGGCCGGCCACGGCGGTGAGCAGCCCCATAAAGGTGTTGAACAGCGGGGACACCAGATCCTGGGACAGGAAGATCCGGGCCCCCTCGGGCAGCAGCAGGCCCAGCAGCCCGCATACCACCGCCAGAAGGATGGACGCCAGCAGCGTCAGAACCTGGGAGGGCTTTTTCCTCGGCGGGGTAAAGCTCACCAGATTGACCCCGTTTTTGTACTGCCAGCTGGGCGCCGCGCCCATACCCGCCAGCAGGCCCCGCAAAACCTCGCTGTCCGTCTCCTCCTGGGAGAGGGCGGGGTCGATCCGCTCGCCGGGGAAGGCCAGCTCAACGCGGCTGCGGCCCAGCCGCTTGACGCAGCGGATGGAAAAGGCTCCGTCCGGCCCCAGGGCCTCCTGGTATTTCAGCAGGGTCTCCTCAATGGTCAGGCGCAGACGCAGGCGATCCTTTCCGCTCAAGCCGCATTCGCTCAGGAATTCCTCCGTTCGCGCCGCCGCCAGATCAATGTTTTCGTTGGTAAGGCCGATCATCGACATTTAGGTTGTCCTCCGTTAGCTGATACGATATCACGGACATTTTATCACAAAAAAATCCGTTTGGAAAGTGGGATGTCCGCAATTTTACCGCAAACAGAGCGGAGGCAACGCCTCCGCTCTGTCATCACGGGATGCTGCGTTTGCCCGGTCACTCTGCCCGCTTCAGAACCGCCACCAGGCGATCCATCTCGGCGTGGGTGAGGATGCCCTTGGGATCTACCGGCCAGGCCCGGGAGGCGCGGAGCATTGCGTCCCGGGCCCAGGGGCTGACGCTGCCGGGATAGGGGTAGTCGGCGGGGAAGTTGCCCTCCACGGCGGGGCTGCCGATGAGACGGTAGAACAGGACGGCGAACTGCTCGTTGGTGATGTTGTCCATCTCGCCAAACCGGCCGTCGCCGTAGCCCTTGGCCAGGCCGGTGGAACCGGCCCAGTGGATGGCGTCCCGGAGGAAGCCGTTCATCGGCTCATCGGTGAAGGGGTACTCCCCCTCGGGCGCGGGAGAGCCCTTCATCAGCCACAGATTGAACACCGCCACGCCCCGGGTGACAGGGGTGGAGGGGGTGGCCACCACCATCATATCGGCGGCCTCCTCTCCGTCCATCAGGGTGCGGCTGCCCACGCCCGACTGGACGTCCTTCAGATCAGAAAGGGCCAGCTGCGTGGGCCAGCGCAGGGTGGCGCCGTCGGTGAGGGACAGCTCGCCGCTCAGGGCGAGGGCCGTGCCGTTTACCGTCATGCAGTTCAGGAGCGCGCCCACCTGAAGACCGCCGATCACGTTGATCCCGAAGCAGGCGGTCTCGGCACCCTCGGCGGGGGCGGCCACCAGGAACAGGGAGCCGTCGCCGGAGATGGAGGTGTGGCAGCTGCTCACCAGGGCGGTGGAGACGGCCTCGTCAGCCTGTCCCTGGACGACAATAAAACTGTCGCCCTTCAGGGTGATGGACAGGGTGTCCTTCGTGTTCATGGACATGGCCTCGCCGCTGCCGGTAAAGTTGACGAAGTGAAGGCCGGCGGCGTAGATCTGATCGCCCATGCGCTCCCGCACAGATTTGGTGGTTCGGACGTTCTCCAGGGTCAGGGCGAAGTCTGTGCCCCCGGCCTCGTTTTTGCCCACGGTGGTCAGGGTGGCCACGCCGCCGTTTTCAAAGGTGTGGGTGGTTCCCTCGGCGGTGGGAACCAGCGCCTCGCCGTCCAGATGTAGGGTGGGCTCCTTGGGCAGGATGGGCGTGACGTCGCTCCCGGCGGCCAGGGCGGTGACGCTCAGGGTGGACGCCAGCAGACTCGCGCACAGCAGCAGGGACAGAATACGCTTTTTCATACAATAACCTCCTGACATTTATCTGCCCGCCCGGTGGGCGGAAGGGCGCGGCGCCAGCACCGGAGAGACCTTCGACGATGGATTCGACGGATCGGGGCATATCGTCAAAAACCTCTCTGTTATGATACCACGGCCCCACCCCAAGAAAGAAGCAATTCACGCAAAAAAAGCCCATTTCACGCAAGAGGCTGCCCGCCGGGCGGACTTTTGTTGACGGGCCTATTATACAAAAGGGGCGTCCCGGAGAAAAGCCGCTTCGACTAAATGGGCAAAAAATCGCCCTGATTGGAAATCCCACGTTAAACAGAGCGGAGGCAGGGCCTCCGCTCTGTCATCACGGGATGCCGCGTTTGCCCAGTCAGTTTGTCCGGCTCAGAACCGCCACCAGGCGATCCATCTCGGCGTGGGTGAGGATGCCCTTGGGATCCACCTTCCAGCTCTGGGACACGGCGCGGAGCATCGCGTCCCGCGCCCAGGAGCTGACGCTGCCGGCATAGGGGTAGTCGGCGGGGAAGTCGCCCTCCACGGCGGGGCTGCCGATGAGACGGTAGAACAGGACGGCGAACTGCTCGTTGGTGATGTTGTCGTTGCAGCCAAATGTGCCGTCGCCGTAGCCCTTGGCCAGACCGGTGGAACCGGCCCAGTGGATGGCGTCCCGCATGAAGCCGCCCACGGGCTCATCGGTGAAGGGATACGCCCCCTCGGGCTTGGGAGAGCCCTTGGCCTTCCACAGATTGAACACCGCCACGCTGCGGTTGACGGAGTCGGTGGGGGCGGCCACCACAATCATATCGGCGGAGGCCTCGCCGTTCATCAGCACCTTCATGCCCGACTCGGTCAGGGTCAGCTCAGTGGGCCAGCGGAGGGTGGCGCCGTCGGTGAGGGAGACCTGGCCGCTCAGGAGGAGGGCCCTGCCGGTTCGTGCAGAGCAGTGTACTGAGGAACCAACGCTCACATCGCCGATGACAAACATACCGCTGCAGGAGGTCTCGGCCCCCTGGCTGGACATTGCCATCAGGTTCAGGGAGCCCTCCCCGGAGATGGAGACAGAGCCGACGCTGACCAGGGCGGTGACGGAGGCATCGTCAGCCTCCCCCTGGGCGAGGATGAAGTTTGTACCCTTCAAGGCGATGGACAGGGTGTCCCGCTTCTGGGTACCCGAGGTCTGGCCGCTGCCCAGGAAGTAGAGCCCGGCGGCCCGGAGCTCGCCGCCGATGTCCTGATGCACGGACTTGGTGGCTCGGACGTTTTCCAGGGTCAGGGCATAGTCCGTGCCCCCGGTTTCGTTCTCACCCGCGGTGGACAAGGTGGCCGTGCCGCCGTTTTCAAAGGTGAGGGTGCTCCCCTCCTCGTCGGCCGTCATCTTCTCGCCGTTGAGATAGAGGATGGGCTCCCCCTTGGGGCCGGACGGAGCGGCGCTGTCGGCGGCCAGAGCGGTGACGCTCAGGGCGGATGCCAGCAGACTCGCGCACAGCAGCAGGGACAAGATACGCTTTTTCATACAATAACCTCCTGACATTTTATGCGGTGGATCTGCCCGCCCGGTGGGCGAAAGGGCGCGGCGTCAGCACCGGACAGACCTTTGCCGATGGATTCGATGGATCGGGGCATATCGTCAAAAGTCTCTCTCTATATATGTTACCACGCCCCAAACCGAAGAAAGAAGCCATTCACGCAAAAAAAGGCCCATTTCACGCAAGAGGCTGGCCACCGGGCGGGCAGCATCGCCGGTCTGGGGCGGCGGCAATGGAGGGAAGCCCAATCCCCCACCCGTCCTGCCGGCAATTGGCACGGAAAAACTCCGCGGGATTTGTGCGCCGCCCTCCCCAAATCGCATATACTGGGGTAAAGGGGGTGATCCGTCATGCCGTGCCGGAATTCCGGCGTGCCCCAGGGCCAGGGGGCCAATCTGGTGGCCGTGGCCGCGGCCCTGTCCGTGTGGATCGGACAGGGCAAGACGGCGGACGAGCTGGCCATTCTGGCCGCTCTGTTCGACCTGATGCGGAGCAACCTGGCGCTGATGGCGCTGAACGCGGTGAGCGACGAGCGGCCCCAGGGCTCCGGGGGACAGGCGCAGAACGCCGGCGACGAGACCAGGCGGATCCTTTTGGACGCCGGGGCGGCTGGAACCCCTTGACAAAAGGCCGCAAAGTATCTATAATTCCATAGAAACACCGTGCCGCTTCCGCCGGAAGGGGGATCCGGGCCGGGAAAACGGGCGGAAGAAAGGATGGAACCGAGATGGCCAAAGAGTACAAACTGAGCGCGGAGCGCCTGGAGGAACTGAAAAGCGAGCTGACCTACCTGAAAACCGTCCGGGAGAAAGAGGTGGCCGATCAGATCAAGGAGGCCCGCTCCTTTGGCGATCTGTCGGAGAACAGCGAGTACGACGAGGCAAAAAACGAGCAGGGCAAGCTCTACTCCCGCATCGCCGAGCTGGAGAACATCCTGGCCAACTGCGTGGTGATCGAGGAGCACGCCACCGACCCCAACACCGTGCGGATGGGCAGCCGGATCACCGTGAAGGACATCGTCACCGGCGAGGAGGAGACCTATCAGGTGGTGGGCTCCCAGGAGGCGGATCCCATGAACGGGCGGATCTCCGAGGAGTCCCCCTTCGGCAGGGCCCTGCTGGGCAAGGCTATCGGCGAGGTGGCGGTGGTGGAGGCCCCCGCGGGCAATATCGAATACGAGGTCGTCGCCATCCAGCGATGAGGGCGGCGCGCAGATAAAAGGAGAGAATACCAATGGCCGATCAGACCAACAACCAGCCCGAGCGGGAGGAGCCCTCCCTGTCCGAGCTGCTTCGCATACGCCGGGATAAGCTGGCGGAGCTCCAGAGCCGGGGGCAGGATCCCTTCCAGATCACCCGGTTCGATGTGACCCACCACAGCGATGAGGTGAAGGATCAGTTTGACGCCATGGAGGGCCAGACCGTCCGGCTGGCGGGCCGCCTGATGAGCAAGCGGGGCATGGGCAAGGCCGTGTTCTCCGACCTCCAGGACGGCGCCGGCCGGATCCAGCTCTACGTCCGCATTGACGACGTGGGGGAGGAGGCCCTGGCCGCCTTCAAGAAGTACGACATCGGCGACATCGTGGGCGTAGAGGGGGAGGTGTTCCGCACCAAGCGGGGGGAGATCTCCATCAAGGCCAAGACCATCACCCTGCTGTCCAAGTCCCTGCTGCCCCTGCCGGAGAAGTTCCACGGCCTCACCGACGTGGAGACCCGCTGCCGCCAGCGGTATGTGGATCTGATTATGAACCCGGATGTGAAGCGGAATTTCGTCATCCGCTCCCAGTTCATCAAGTACGTCCGGGACTTCATGGACGCACGGGGGTATATGGAGGTGGAGACGCCGGTGCTGAACACCATCTCCGGCGGCGCCACCGCCCGGCCCTTCATCACCCACCACAACACGCTGGACATCGATATGTATATGCGAATCGCCACCGAGCTGCCGCTGAAGCGGCTCATCGTGGGCGGTCTGGAGCGGGTGTACGAGATGGGCCGCATCTTCCGCAACGAGGGCATGGACAACCGGCACAACCCGGAGTTCACCACCATCGAGCTGTATCAGGCCTACGCCGACTTCAACGACATGATGGATCTGTTTGAGGATCTGCTGTCCTCCGCCGCCCAGAAGATTCTGGGCACCTATCAGGTGGAGTGGCAGGGAGAGCAGCTGGATCTGACCCCGGGCTGGCCCCGCCTGCCCATGTACGAGGCGGTCAAGCAGTACACCGGCCTGGACTTCATGGCCATCGGCTCGGACGAGGAGGCGGTGGCGGCGGCCAAATCCATCGGCGTGGAGCTGCCGGAGACGGCGGACAAGACCTGGGGCAACGCCCTGTACGAGGTGTTCGACCAGCGGGTGGAGGGCAAGCTGATCCAGCCCACCTTTATCACCATGCACCCGGTGGACGTGTCCCCGCTGGCCAAGCGGTCGCCGGCGGATCCCCGGCTCACCGAGCGGTTCGAGCTGTTCATCTGCCGCAGCGAGATGGGCAACGCCTTCTCCGAGCTCAACGACCCCATCGACCAGCGCCAGCGGTTCCAGAAGCAGGTGGAGATGCGCGCCCGCGGGGACGACGAGGCGGGCATGATGGACGAGGACTATATCACCGCCCTGGAATACGGCCTGCCCCCCACGGGCGGCATGGGCATCGGCATCGACCGCTGCGTGATGATGCTGACCAACAACGACTCCATCCGGGAAGTGCTGCTGTTCCCCACCATGAAGCCGTTAGATTGAGAACCTGTCCCAAAAGCATACCGGCAATCCGTGCCGGTATGCTTTTGCACATTGAGCTGAAAGGGGGCCGCCGGCCTTGGAGCGGGACGTGATCACCAGCCGGGCCAACCCCCTGCTGGCCCGGGTGCGGAAGCTGAACAGCCGCCGCTCCTTCCGCCGGGAGGCGGGGGCCTTCGCCGCCGAGGGCCCCAAGCTGCTGGGAGAGGCACTGAGCTGGGGGGCGCGGCTGGAGACGGTGATCGCCGCCTCCGGGGTACCCCTGCCGGAGCTGCCCCCCGGGGTGCGGGTGGTGGAGGTGGCGGACAGCCTGCTGGCCTCCGTCGCCGACACCGAGAGCCCCCAGGGGATCGTGTTCGTGTGCCGGGGGCGGCCCCTGGCCCTGCCGGAGAAGCTGGAGGGGCGGCGGTGGCTGGTGCTGGACGGGGTGCAGGATCCCGGCAACGTGGGCACGATCTGGCGCACCGCCGACGCCTTTGGGGCGGACGGGCTGATCCTGTGCAACGGCTGCGCCGACCCCTGGAACCCCAAGACGGTGCGGGCCACCATGGGGGCGGTGTTCCGCCTGCCGGTGTACGAGTGCCCGCTGGACGAGGCGGCGGAAAAGCTGGCCGAGGCATCCATCCCGCTGTACGCCGCCGCCCTGCGGGAGGACACGGAGGACGTGCGCCGGGTGCCCCTGGGACGGGCGGCGGTGATCATCGGCAGCGAGGGCCGGGGGGTGTCGGACGCCGCCCTGGCACTGTGCGAAAAGACCGTCAAAATTCCCATGTCCCCCAGGTGCGAGTCGCTGAACGCCGCTGTGGCGGCGTCGGTGGTGCTGTGGGAGATGGCCCGGGACGATTGACAAAACAACAGAGAGGATGGGCGCCATGTCAAACCTGAAGCATTGGATCTGGCTCACCCAGCGCCGGGGGATCCGGGGGCAGGCCACCGTGCGGCTGCTGGAGCGGTTCGGCAGTCCGGAGCAGATACACGCCGCCGACCGGGAGGCCTTTGACACCCTGGGCGGGCTGAGCGGGGAGGCTGTCCGATCCCTGATGAACAAGTCGCTGGACGGGGCGGATCGGATTTTGGGGGACTGTGACCGGCTGGGCATCCGCCTGCTCACCCTCCAGGACGCCACCTACCCGGAGCGGCTGAAGGCCATCGCCCAGCCGCCCCTGGTGCTGTACTGGAAGGGGAAGCAGTTCGCCTTTGACGAGGAGGTGGCCATCGCCATGGTGGGCAGCCGGAAGGCCACTCCCTACGGCATCGACGTGGCCTCCCGGCTGTCCGGGGAGCTGAGCCGCCGGGGTGCGCTCATCGTGTCCGGCATGGCGGAGGGCATCGACGCCACCGCGGTGCGGGGCGCGCTGAAGGCGGGCGGGCCGGTGGTGTCCGTCATCGCCGGCGGGCTGGATCGGATCTACCCTTGGTTCCACCGGGAGTTGTATGAGGACGTGGCGGCGGTGGGGGCGCTGTTCTCCGAGTACCCGCCGGGGACGGAGCACAGGGGGAGCCATTTCCCCGTCCGCAACCGGATCCTCAGCGGCCTGTCGGTGGGCGTCATCGCCGTGGAGAGCGCCCGGGCCGGCGGCACCCTGCTGACGGTGGGCCACGCCCTGGATCAGAACCGGGAGGTATTCGCCGTCCCCGGCCCCATCGACGCGCCCATGAGCGAGGGCACCAACCGGCTGATCCAGCTGAACTGCGCCAAGCTGATCCTCAGCGCGGACGACGTTCTGTGTGAATTTGAACAGCGGTTCCCGGGCAAGATCCTGCGGACGGATCCCCTGAGCCGATACGCGGCGGAGCAGCGCCTGCCCGGGCCGGAGGAGCCCCCGGCGGTGCCGGTCTCCAAGACTCCAGCCGAGGGCAAAAAAGAGGCCCCCGCCGGAGAAAAGGTGGAATATCTCCGGTGGGCGGACTGTAAGGATAGGCTGACCGACGATCAGCGGGAGGTGCTGCTGGCCCTGGAGGACGGCCCCCTGGGGACGGACGACCTGGTGGAGCGGACCCAGATCCCCGTCCGGCGGGTGCTGTCCGCCCTGACGCTGCTGGAAGTGGATCAGATGGTGATCGGCGCGGGCGGCAAGCGGTTCCGGGCCGCCGTGAAACTGAAAATGGAGTAAGGTTTGAATATGGCAAAGACGAATTTGGTGATTGTGGAGTCGCCTGCCAAGGCGAAAACCATCGGGAAATACCTGGGCCCCGGTTTTGAGGTCAAGGCCTCCATGGGGCACATACGGGATCTGCCCAAGAGCACCCTGGGGGTGGACGTGGCCACCTTTGAGCCGGAGTACCAGAACATCAAGGACAAGGCGGACGTAATCCGGGATCTGCGGAAGGCCGCCAAGGCCAGCGACAAGGTCTACCTGGCCACCGACCCTGACCGGGAGGGGGAGGCCATCTCCTGGCACCTGCAAACCGTGCTGGAGGTGCCCAGGGAGAAGACCTGCCGGGTGACCTTCAACGAGATCACCCAGAAGGTGGTGCGGGAGTCCATCGCCAACCCCCGGGACATCGATCAGGATCTGGTGGATGCCCAGCAGGCCCGGCGGGTGCTGGATCGGATCGTGGGCTATGAGCTGTCCCC
>ERZ808037.1115-NODE-1115-length-19380-cov-12.557271_pt1 | contig 19380 bp, 16 predicted proteins | sample MGYA00380190_ERZ808037 | MGnify/ENA primary metagenome ERZ808037 (study PRJEB31490, sample SAMN06133399) | mouse gut metagenome | isolation source: J9 | host: mice | place: China: Chengdu | collected 2015-05 ... | reverse complement strand
GGGGGGCGGTACGATTTGACTTGCGCCCATCAAAACGGGCCTCTAAAGGCGTACAGGTGGACGCAAAGAAGCCAGGGTGGGAGGCCGACACCCCGGCGCCCCTGTCCTGGCTTCTGCTGGACTGTGAAACTGTGCTGCCACACAAGAGGGCCACAGCCCTCTTGTGATACCCGCAGAAACAGTACACCCGCTTTGCGTCTGTACTGTTTCTGCGGGTCAGATAACAGACATGATAACCCCTGCTGCTATTTGATCTCTCTGCTTTTCGCTTCCGTTCCATTCCTTTCCGGCGGCTCTGCAGCTTGTCCTCTAAGGGAAGGGGAAAGGATAGGAAAGGAATGGGTAATTGATAAGTCTTTACTTGATTTTTCTTTATTTACTTATATTTTTATTTTATTGTGTCGGATTTACCTACATAGGATTTTCCAACATCGGTTTTCCCGACGCAGGTTATTCCAACGTCGGTAAAGCTGACGGCGCTTGCGGCTGTTCATAGATGGTGTACTCCGCTCCCCACAGCCGTCCCCGGTTGTCCCGTTCCCTCACCCGCACGATATACCCGGCCCGCTCCAGCTCATGGACGGCCTGACGGATGGCGTCGATCTGCTCCCGATTGATATAGGCCAGACCTTGCAGGGTGTAGTCCCTCTTTTCTGGGAGACTGAGCATCTGCGATAGTAGGCCCTTGGCCTTTAGGGACAGTTCCCGGTTCCGCAGATGATGATTAGACATGGCTGTGTAATTTGTGTTCTTCGCAACATGAAATACTGTCATTTCTGCTCCTTTCAGTGCATAAAGCGGTGTTCCCAGCCAGAGTGAGGCGGAGAACACCGCTTTTTTGTTTCGTACATACCATACTTACCTGTCGCCTATGCCCATTGATTTTCTTGTGTTTTGAGAAGTATCGTTATCTAACGTCGTCTTTTGAGAGGCCCGCAGTTCAGCGGCTGCTTGACCTGGTACAAAGGGGAGCTGTCAACTGTATTCTTGTCAAGGATTTTAGCCGATTTGGAAGAAATTCTATTGAGGTAGAATATTACCTTGAACGTGTATTTCCATTGTACAATATCCGCTTTATATCTTTAAATGACGGCTATGACAGTGCTCAGCTCAGGGGCGATACTGGCGGAATCAATGTGGCTTTTCGGTATTTGATTAGCGAATTATATAGCAAAGACTTGTCTGTCAAGTACAAGAGTGCGAAGTATACAAAGTTCAAACGCGGCGAATACCAAAGTCGGATTTGCCCTTATGATTATCGAAAGGGTGATAATAGTAGAATGGAGCCAGATGAGGAAGCCGCCGAAACTGTACAGCTTATTTTCACGCTGGCTCAACAGGGGCTGGGAGCAAAGCAGATCGTCAAAGCCTTATACGAACGAAACATCCCGACACCTGCGAAGTACAAAGCGGCTCATGGGTTTTCCGGCCACGATATTTCCCGAAGCAATGGCATCTGGTCTGAGAGTACCATGGCCCGCATCCTGGAGGATGAACGCTATACCGGTATGTATATTATTGGCAAGCGAGAAGTAACAGAAGTCGGTGGACATCGTGTCAGGCTAAAAGCTGAGAGCGAATGGATTAAGATACCCGACCATCATCCGGCAATTATCAGCAAGGAGTTATATGACCAAGTGCAGGCTCTGCGGCCTCATACCAAATGTACGAAGAAAAACATCAATACATACCCGTTGCGGGGCAAGGTGTTCTGCGGCAGTTGCGGTCACGCCATGGCTCGAACCTCCAGCAAAAATCACGCTTATATTTGTCGGCACAGTCAAGTGGACGATGCGGCTCCGTGCCACGGGCTGCGTATTTCCGAGGCGGAGCTGGAACGCATCCTTTATGATATGCTTTTGGTACGACTTCAAACCTTAGCCGCCTCGGAAAACTATGCTTCGACATCTGCTTCAGAAGACGTGAATCAAAAAATTGAGACTTGTAAGGAAGAAAAACGAGAACTGTATGAACAATTCGTAATGCAGAAAATCAACCTGGAGAACTACAAGATTCAACAAGCCAAGTTAGATAGTGAGTTGGAGCAGTTCAAACAAGCCCTAGCTATTGTCAATACTCAAGTGGCTGGACAGAGGGATGCCGCAGATTGGGCCAGTCTGTTGCAGCGACTTCAGACCGAGAACCATTTGACAGTTGAACTGGTGGATGTGTTGGTTGGCCGAGTGGACATTTATCCTGGTCGAGTGGAACCCATCTGGAGATAGCGTAAGCCCCCTGATACAGATAATTTTCTGTGTCAGGGGGCATTTTTTATTGCCGTTGTTAGTTAGAAGTTCCATTCTATTGTTTCCAAATGGACAACAGCGTTTTGGGGCCTGAGGATGATTTTTTCAATACATCCCCTACTCTCATCTGTTTTGGCCACTGCCCACGGATAGAAATAGTGGTACAAGTTGCTTAAACGAGCCACCAACGTATTATCCTCGTACACACTCAAGATATCCTCCGCACATTCGAGTAATTGACCAAGTTATGAGATTTGCCTGTTATCGTATCCCGCTTTCATGGCGTATTCGCGAAACTGCTCATTGCTGTCGTACCATTGCTGCACAGTTTTGAAAGCAGCACGTTCCAGATGGAGTCTAAAATCTGAGGCCAGAATACCGCCCTTACTTGTATGGTTTAAAACAATGTTCAGCTGAATTTTTATATGGACTATCAGCGGGGCGATATAATACCATCGCCCGTCAGAGTCATACAGATAAATGTGATCGACAAATGCAATTTTTTTGTAAACATCCAACTCCTTGGTGCTGACCCAGTGAGGTCTGTCTGTTGGAATTGTGCGAAAGATATTATTGGAATTTTCACTATCAGGTTCGCATAACTGTTGGAGCTGTCCCAAGCTAAACAAATATTCCACCATTTCGGGCGTATTGTAATAATTCCAAAGACGGACCCCGACTGTTCCAGGGTAGCCGCCATTGCCCGCCCAGCCATATTGTATATGTTGAGCCGAAAGTCGTCTGGCAATAATACTGATGTCACCCATATAATTTCCTCCTTGCTGTTTATTATCAAAGAGTATATAAAACAGGATATGAAATGTCCAGTAACCGAGTGGCACAAACTAGCCTGTGAGACTACTCTAAAAATTTTTATTATAATTATAAAAGGTCTTGACGATCCCAAAATCTTAAGATAAAATTATATTGTAAACGTTACTAATCACTGCTGAAAGCAGTTCGTGTTTATTATCGCTGTGAGGTGATCGTGTTTTATTTTATATTTAGTCAAAAAGAGAATAATTGTTTTTTACTAGGTCAGTTTCCGTAAACTGACTTATTTTAAACAATTCAAGTCCCGAAAGATTTTAGTCTTTCGGGACTTTTCATATAGATGAACGAGCAACTAGTCTCATAAAGAGGCCCGCAGTAGCCCTCGGACAATGGCTACCAGACTTGGCGATGGTCTGATGTTTGCAAAAATCGCCGTGATTGCCACTTGTGGCCCGTTTCGCCGCTGTCAAGAATATCAACGGTGGATGTGTGCTTGGCGCAACACACATCGCCCCCGGAAGCGCCACCCCTGCACCTAGTCTTGTAGCGAGACCCGCCTGCGATCCTCGGAGATTGGTCGCCTCCAATATGACACCAGTAGGCATATTGGTGATTCTTGCAACACTACCGGAGATGTTCCACATATGGGCTTCGTGTGGTGACGGTTCTTTTTGTAGAAGCCCGTCTCGTGTGAGGCCTTAATGGTTATTTGCCATCGCCAGATGGAAAATAACCAGTTAAGGCCGCAGAAAAGTATTATATGCCTGGCAAGCTGTAATATTGGGTTAATACGTTCCCGTGATAAAAACGTGTGCCGCATTTAACATGGCTGTGCCAGGGGTGCCCGGATACCTAAGTTCCGGAGAAGATTTACATATTGAGGTGTTCACTGATGGGAAGTCTGAAATATGAAATCAGCCAGCACTGCAAGGAACTGATGCAGACTGGGGTGCCCCCAAGAGGTAAACATACCTCTGATAAAAGCTGGCGGGCTTATATGGATTCTGCTATACATTTTGGGCAATGGTGCAAGAAACAATATCATTGTCGCCATTTCTCGGACTGTCGGGAACATATTCAGGATTATGCTGACTGGCTCAGCAAACAGGGCAAAAGTGCCAGTACTATCCATACATACTTGGCTGGTATCTGTAGAATTTATGAAATACCTTTAGACAAAATTCAAAAACCCAAGAGGATTGTTTCTGAGAATATCCGCAGTAGAGGTGTAAAGAATGTTGATAATAGGAAAGATACGGCCAGAGAGGTATCTCCACGGTTATATGACTTTGCCAGCGCTGTGGGTATCCGACGGACTGAGTATGTTCGGCTTAGAGGCGACGACCTTGTGTACGACGAGTCTGGATACCTCTGCGTCAGAGTCAGGAGAGGGAAGGGCGGAAAATTTCAACTACAACGTATTCTGCCCGGCGATGAGATGTTTGTTAAGTCATATTTCGACGGTTTGGAGGGACCGGTGTTCACCAAAGCCGAGTTAATCAACAAGATTGACCTCCACCATCTGCGAGCGGTTCAAGCACAAAGGGCTTATAGGTACTACTCTGAACTCCTTCGACGCAATCCTGAATATCGAGCGCAGTTGGAAGCAGAAATCAAGGCTCGCTGGCAATTGTATAATAAGCGGCGCTGGAAACAGCATGAGTTTGAGGGGACATATAAATTGCGTGGAGCAAACCGACAGCTGGCTCAGCGTCTAGGAAAACCTACAGAGTATGACCGGCTGGCTATAATAGCCGTAAGTGTGTTCCATCTTAGTCACTGGAGGTGTGATGTTACAGTCAGCAATTATTTATTGGCATATTGATAGTGCCTTGAATGTAGTTTGTTGGGTATTTGCCACGGCCAAAACGTGAACAGCTCTACAGTTCTGCCACTCGCAGGTCCATAGAGCTGTTATTCGTCTGGAACGTATTCCACCACAGAGCCATTGCTTGCCATTACTATCGCCATTTGCCCCATATTATCAACTATTTCGTTCTATTTCAGCCTCAATTTGGGCAACGAGAGCGCTGGGACGCATACCCAGCGCATTAGCGATTTTCCAAAGAGTTTCAAAATTTGCCTGTTTATCTCCGTTTTCTATCATCGTCAGATGTGTGCGGGCAATTCCTGCAAAACCGCTCAGAACATCTTGGGATACACCTTTTTTATTGCGAAGATTGCGTATCGTTCTCCCAACCGCACTATTGTCGAATTGCACCGCCTCACCCCGCTTCCTCAACAAATAGTGTATGAGAAAACGTAAAAATAATAGTCTACGATAATAGACGAACGCGAGATTTTTTGATATAATGCGGAGCATCTATAATTGTATGGGAGGATTGCTTCGATGATAAAAACAACCTGCGCATTTACTGGTCACCGGCCAAAAAGTTTTCCCTGGAAGTACAATGAAGCTGCGCCAGACTGCGTCCTGCTAAAGGCAGTTCTTGCAAAACAGATTAAGACACTGGCAGAAGGAGGCGTGACGGACTTCCTATCGGGTATGGCCTTGGGGGTAGACCTCTGGTGTTCTCAGATTGTCCTCGGTCTGAGAAAGGAAAATCCTGCACTACGGCTCCATTGTATCCTCCCCTGTGAAGGGCAAGAGAGTAAATGGACAGCTTCAGCGCAGGAACACTATCGCTCAATTTTGGTGCAGGCCAATGAGGTCATCTATGTGGAGCAGGAGTACAGCCGGGGCTGTATGCTGAAACGCAACCTCTACATGGTGGATCACTCATCGGTCTTGCTGGCGGTCTATAACGGTAAGTGGCGCAGCGGGACGGCAGCGACTATGCGCTACGCACAGAAGATGGGCCGGGAGATCATCGTGATTGACCCGCTCACCCGATTCGTGGTTCATGGAGGCGGTAGTGTATGAAAAATTTCGAAAATAATCCTTGAGAAAACTGATAGATTATTCCTTGAAATATTTGAACTATAATGAAACTTCCCTCAAAAGTACTCTAATCGTGCTTTTGAGGGAAGCTTTTATCATTTATTTAAAATCGCCGACCAAGGTGTTTTGCTGGCATCAAATGTTTTATAATTTTTATCCAAAATTTCACTGAGGTACTGTACTTTTGCTTTCAAGCCGGGATCAGAGCAGCCAGACACAACATTGTTGGTACGGTGCCACAGGTAGGCCCAAGTATCGGCCCAGTCCTCCGGGCGGCTTGTCATAGCGTAGTCAGAAACGTAGCTATATGGGCTTGTACTAAGACTTTCCCAGGTGGAACAGGTCTTGTCCCAGCCATTTAGGACGGCGGCGGAGCTTGTGACCATATGGCCCATCTCGTGGCTGTAGTACTGACTGTTGCCCATGCCGGTATAGTAGAGCTGGTCTACCTTTTTTGCGTCGTTGGAGTAATCATATACATGAAGCCCATAGCTCTGTACTCCTTCAAATGTGTAGGGGCACAGGATAATCTCTACCGAACGGCTGCCCTTCTTCTGCACCATTTCTTTCAGGAAGCCCTCGGGATAGAGGCTGTAAGCCGCCTTCATTGAGCGCAGCTCCGCTAAAACATTGTTAAAATATTCTCCGTCAAAATTGAACTGCTCAATGTCGCTGTATTGAAGCAGGCCGTCTTTTTGGGGCGTCCATTCGGGAAGATAGAAAATTTGAATGCCAATTTCCTCCTCCAGGGCCCGGCAGAACTCATAGGCCACGTCATTGGTATAATGTATTCTATTTTTGCCCTTGAAGTCCACGCCGTCGGGAAGGCGGGTGCCAGTGTTGCCCATGTTTGCAAGAACCATATCCCAGTCAATCTGTTTCCAGTTTTCCGGGTGAAGCAGGCTGACAGTCATGGTACAGCATTCAGCCCGGGTAGTATTGGCTTTCGGGTTATAGTCACCGTTGGCATTCACACCGCTGACGATGCCATTGCTGTAAAGCCAAAGGATTTGATTTTCATACCTGCTGCCGGCTACAGCGGTTCCGTAATCCCCAACCAGCGCAACCGCCTCATTATTAAAGGACAGGGGCTGGTTATTGCCCTGGGCCTTCTGCGCATAGGAGTAGACGCGGTGTATCATGTAGGCAATTTCTTCCCGGGTGGCCAGCTTGTTCCACTCCGTTTTACTGTAGCCGAAGTCTTGGATACCGCACAGATTGGCCCGGCCGATATTACTGTTTGCCCAGAAAGTTCCGTTGGCCTGGGTGGCCCGGGCCTCCGCCTGAGCAATCTGAGAGGACTCAAAAGCCTTGTCCACAGGGAAGGCACCCAACAGGATGGTACATACCTCCACCCGAGTAATGGTATTGTTGGGGCGGAAGGTTCCATCCTCATAGCCCTTGACGCTTCCCAGCCGGGCCAGCTCGGTGACATAAGGGGAGAACCACTTGTCCACGGGAACGTCGGTAAAACTGGAAGTTCCCGCAGGCTGGACAGGAGTCTCTGGCTGAGTTTCGGGCTGGGTGGCCTGGAGACCGATGAGGGGTGCGGTAGCCCCGCCGTCCATGATCTTGTTATAGATTCCCTGAACCCAGTCCCGCTCCAACACGCTGCCATCCTGGCTGACATATAAACTGCAGGAAGAAAATGCCGCTACGTGGTCTGCAAACTTTTCCGGCTTGCTTCCCAGGTGCCACAGTGTACCATCCGCTGTCAGGACTGCGAGCCCATGCACCTCCCGGACATTTGTCATGACCTGCTTGGGTATCGTCTGTAGGTACCGGATCATTTGGTATCCATTGGGCGTTGTGCCCAAGTCCACGGACACATTTCCGTCCGGATAGCCCAGATCAAAACTCGGCTGGCGCGCATCCTTCTGCCCGTTAAAGCCAAAACTCCACAGGGTATAGTCGTTCTTGACCACAAGTGTTGAGATACTGGCGCACTCTACCGCTGCCACTCCGTCCATAATCTTTATAAACGTGTTGGAACCCGCGTCCTCGCCATATGTTCCATTTCCAAATTGGCCGTTTGTGTTGTCACCGCATATCCACAGGGAGCCGTCCGTCTTAACGATTGCGGTGTAATCGCTGCCGCAGCTGACCTGGGCAACATCGGCGGCCACCCTTGCAGGTATAGTCTGGGCGGGGGAGTTTTCGTCCATAAACGGTATGCTATGGGTATAGTTCCCGCCGGAGAGATTCAGCTGGCCCGATTCATTGCTCCCCCACATATATAGGGAACCATCCTTTTTCACCGCACCCACATGCTCGTCGCCAATGCTGAACTGAACCACATCGTCCAGGACTTTTTGGGGTGTCCACTGGATGTGCTGGCTGCCGTTGCCGTCGCCCAGTTCCCCGTACAGGCCGCCGCCCCACATCCATAGTGTTCCGTCGGTTTTCAGTGCCCCGGCACAGTTGCTGCCCACGGCCACTGCGGCCACATTATCCATGATTTTCACAGGCGTGGTCTGTGTAGTGGTAGGAAAAGCAGTATTTGGGTCGGTTCCGTGTATATCTCCCTGGCCGTCGTTTCCTACTTGGCCCCGGTCATTTTCACCCCACATCCACAGGGAGCCGTCCGCTTTGATTGCGCCGGTGACACGGCCTTCAGCCAGGGTAGTTGCACCGCCAGGCCGGATTTGTGCTGCTGCGGCTGACGTTGGCACTGTAAACAGTGCCAGTATCAGGGCAAAAACGCATAACATTGACAACGGTTTCCTTTTCATCTTCAACAACTCCTTTTATATTCCCACGCCCGAAATATTCGAGGCTATTGGGCCTATTTACTTCAACTCTTATATGATAGATAACTGTCCCATTCAATTATCGTATCTTTAAAATTTAAAGCATGTTTCTTTGATATGAGGTTTTGTACTTCGCTTTTATTATACGACAAAAATTATTAAAATGAAACGACTTATAAAAGTATAATAAACGAAAAACGAAAGTACGGAGGGGGCGAGCAGACTGAAAGATATTCTCAAAGTTATTGCAGAACACAGAGTAGCTAGAGGATGGACCGAATATCAGCTTGCAGAACATGCGGGTCTGCCGCAATCGACAATATCTTCCTGGTATCGAAAAAAGATGATTCCTACGGTTCCCTCCCTTGAGAAAATCTGCGCAGCCTTTGGAATAACCCTTTCACAGCTTTTTGCGGAGGAAGGGATGCCTGTGTATTTGACAAAGTCGCAGTCTGCCTTATTGGACCGTTGGTCCCACTTGACAGAGGAACAGCAGAATATAATATTTAAGTTGATTGACATCCTGTAAACTTCGTTCCAAAATATGCACAATAGGTGGTGTTAGAGGGTTCCCCTCTGTGATTTTCAATGTGTTTTTTTGTCGCAAAGGAGAATTACCTTTGCGATTTCTTTTTCTGATAAAAATTGAGGTTTTGATTTACAACCAAACAGGTGGGGAGTCAAAAAGACACCCCACCTGTCATTAAGCGTGATTTATCTTAAATGCTTTCCAATCCAAAACTGGGCCGTACAACTCTGCACCTGTGTTCAGTGTTCTGAAGTGTACTTTCCCACAACGGATTTTCCAATCCTCTCTCTGCCGAAGGTTAAGCTGGTCGCCGCTGCCTTTCGTTTCAATAACGAAGTATAATTTTTTCAAGCCATCTGTTTCCACATAGACGGCCCAGTCTGGATTATAGCTGCCAATCGGAGTGTCAATCTTAAAACGGCTAGGCAGCTTGAAAAACATTTTTACGTCTGGGTCGCCATCCAGTGCCAACGCAAACTGCCGCTCCACCGTACTGTCGTAAACAATATGCTTCACCGGCGCGGCGTTGCGTTCAAGATTTGCAATCAACTCCGCGCTGTCAAAAATCTCCTGCACATAGTACTCCTCGCCATAGAGTTTTCGGTAGCTGATTCCATCAACCGCCAAAGAACGGCGCACGTTTAGAATAACATTCGCCGTCTGTTCAATGAACATCTGAGGGTTATTCAAAAAATCCTGCGCCCGTCCACTCTGTTTCAAAATCTCGTATACAGTGGAGCGTTTAACAAGGGCCTGTTCTCCAATCATCGCCAGCACATTGGGTAGGGAGGAGTAGCTGTCTTGAATGTCTGCCGCCCAAACACCCCGTTCTACATAGGTTACACCGGGATTGTCGATATGGATGCTGGCCGTCTGTGTGATGATCCGCGCCTTGGGGATCGGCTCCATACCCTCCAGCATTTCCACACTGCGGCGCACAAGTTCTCTTTCATCAATCTGTACTCGATAGACAGTCTTTTGCTTGATTTTATCCCATAGTGCCAGAAATTCCGGCGAAACAGTTACTTCTTTTTTCAGCGCCACGGGCACATTACGGGAACCATCCCAGACGGGCGACTTTGTGTTGGCGCGGCGGATTGCCTGCTCCAGCTGCGGACGGGCGCTCTCAAACTCTTGGGGTAATTCCAGTGTTCCGGCCTGAAGCGCCGCTTTCATGCTGTCCTTGATTTTGCCAGCCTTTGTGATATAGCCCTTCTGCTCAAAATGGGTCATAAGTGCCTGCGCGCCATCATAGGTGACGGACCTTTCACGCTGTACCTCTGCGGTATAGGTGAGGGAAGTCAATGTGGCGGGGGTAACCTCGCCATGTACTTTCACGATAGCTGCGGCCTGTTCCCTGACCATCTCCAATTCCTGGGGCAAAGAAGCATCTTCCGGCAGGGCGGTCTGGTCCGAAACCACGCTGGCTAATACCAGTTTGGCCTGCTCCTCGCTCAGCGGCTTTTCCACCATTTCCGTTTCCGTATAGGTTAACCCACTGAACAAATCAAACTGCAAAATGCCAAATTTGATACTTGTCTCAGCCTCAATTTCTTTCTGGAGCGTGTCAGCAAACTCTGCAAAACTCTCATTTGCCATCACATGGAGCAGATTGATATTGCGGTCCTCAATACGTTCTCCGTTCTGATCGACACATAAGCGCAGCCCCCGCCCGATTTTTTGCCGGGCGGTCAGGGTGCTTTTCTGGTCGATCAGCGTGCAGACCTGGAATACATTCGGATTGTCCCAGCCCTCTTTCAGTGCGGAGTGAGAAAAGATAAACCGCAGGGGGCAGGCAAAAGACAGCAGCCACTCCTTATCCCGCATGATGGTGTTATAGGTGCTGGTGTCGTCCTGAGTGTCGCCTCTTGTGTTCTTATAGTTGCCCTTTTTGTCTTGGGAGAAATAGCCGTCGTGAACTGCAGCGGCGTCCGCCGGAAAGCGGCTTCTCAGGGGTTCATACTTGGGCAAGGCCAGCAGTTCAGCGTACAATTCCTCGAACATCCGGGCATAAATCCCCTTGTCGCCATCCTCAGTGCGGTATTTCTTTACCTCGTCGATAAAGAATAGGGACAGCACCTTGATCCCCTTTTCCGTATAGCGCAATTCTTTGTCCAAGTGGGCCTCAATCGTCCGGCGAATCTGCGCCCGTTTGACTACATTCTCATCCACATCTCCGATAGCCTTGCCCAGTGGCAAAACTTCTGTGTTGGAAAATTCAATCTGTTCCATACCTGGGGTGCAGTCAATTCCTGACAAAACGTAGCCTTCATACAGTTCCCGCTCGCTAGACAGCTTGAACAGGTCCGAACTTTGTCGGACATTCACCGCTTTACGGGAGACGTGGCCATCCTTGTCCTTTACATCCAACTCCACCCGCGCCCGGAATCCGTTCTCATGGGAAACGGACAACAACCGGATATAAGGCCGGTTAAAGCCACCTGCTACTTGGTTGGACGACACGCAGATTTGCTTAACAAGCCCCATCTGATAGGCATCCACAGGGGTCAGTCGGTAAAGCAGATTGACCTTTTCCCGGTGTGTGGCGGAGTACCGGAACACGCACAGCGGGTTAAGAGAGGCGATAGCGTCCTTGGCCTTCTGCGTACTGTCCACACTCTGGGGCTCGTCAATGATAACAATGGGGTTGGTGTCCTGAATGAAATGAATCGCTGCCTCGCCGTTGAGCCGGTCCTGCTGCTGATTGATGACATTCTCCGCCTTGCGGAAAGCGTCAATATTGATAATCATGATCTCAATATTGCTGCTGGTAGCAAAGGAACGCACATCGAACAGCTTTGCGGAATTGTAGATAAAATATCGGCAGGGTGTGTTATCATAGAGGGAAGCGAAATGCTCCTGCGTGATTTGCAGGGACTTATACACACCTTCCCTGATGGCGATGGATGGGACCACAATGATAAACTTGGTAAAGCCGTACTGCTTATGCAGTTCAAAAATCGTTTTGCTGTAGACGTAGGTCTTGCCCGTTCCTGTCTCCATCTCGATGGAAAACTGATTTCCCGCCAGATCGTCCGTCTGGGGCAGGTTGTTCCGTTTCTGAACCGCCTGCATATTGGCCAGCAGCGCCTCTCCGCTGATACGCAAGGCGTTTCCAACACCGTATTCCGTTTGCAGGACCGTTTGATTTCCGTTCTGCTCCATGCCAAAGGTGGCGGTGGTTCTCCGCTGTCCCTCAAAGAGAGAGCAGACAGCATTCACAGCGGCGGTCTGAAAATCCTGTTGTTTGAATTTGAGTTTCATAGTTTTTTCACTGTCGTTACGTTCAAATTACGGCATGGTCCAATAAATTTATCTCCATGCTTCATGTTCCGATTGTATGTTGTGCTTTTTTCCACCACGTTCAATGCCGTTTTCGTCACAGAGATATTGCTTTGTTGCAACCTGCCATTCTCCATCAGAGCCTCGATACACTTCCAATTCGTTATTCTCTAATGCTGTATAAGCTCGTTCTTTAGACCAAAGCCATTGACGCTTAGGCATAATTGTGGTACCATCGGGAGCCGGAATTGGATATACTAAATTTTCTCTGCTGTCCATGGATTTCGTCGCTTCCAGTGGGTGCGTTCGATACCCGCCTCTAGTAGCAAAGTGTTCGTCTTTCTTCATGATAGTAGCGGTTTTTGTTTTCCTTTGTCAAAGGGATAAACAGCTCACCTAGGGATTCCAAACTTTTACAGTACATCAAAGCGTATTCATGCAAGGAAACCAGAAATTTTTCTTTTGCTCCTCCCCCATACCGTTTCTTCCAAATTATTGTATCAACAAAATTTTCTTCACCGAACACTTCATCACATAACCGTCGGAGATTTGAAATTTCACAGTCATCAATCGAAATAAAAATCACCCCATCATCCCGCAGAAGGTTTGCCGCCAGCCGCAGCCGGGGATACATCATGTTCAGCCAGTTGGTGTGATAGCGGCCCATGGTTTCCGGGTTGCTTTTGGTGGTCTGAGCGGTCACTTCCTTGTACCGCGCCAGGGGGTCGGCAAAGTCGTCCTCATACACAAAATCGTTACCCGTGTTGTAGGGCGGGTCTATGTAAATCATCTTCACCTTGCGGAAGTAGGACTTTTGCAGGAGCTTCAAGACCTCCAGGTTGTCGCCCTCAATATAGAGGTTCTGGGTTGTGTCCCAGCTTACGCTGTCCCCCGGCACAGGCCGGAGGGTGGCGGTACTGCGCTTCTGCGCCAGCCGCAGGCAGTCACTTTTGCCCTTCCACTTGAACTCGTATTTCTCAAAGTCGTCCGTGATGTATTCGCCGCAAAGAGAAAGCAGCTTGTCAATGTCCAGCCGCCCCTCGGTGAAACACTCCGGGAACACGGCACGGAGCTTGTCCCTATTGACGGATTCCAGGTTCATGGTGAGGCCGTCGATTTTTTCTGTCATTGCTGCTAGTCCTCCTCAAACGTACGATACATGATTTTCTCTTTCATCCCATCTGCCTTCTTTATGTAAATCTTTTCCATGCAACCAATATCAGTGATGCTCGTGTTTCTTAAGTACAGACATAAATCAAATTGTCCAATGTCTTTGCTATCTGTATATTCCCAAAAGTGCATATACCGCAGATCAGAATAATAAATGCAGACTTGTATTTCAATCGGCTCATGTGGTAACAGCAAATCGCTTATGTATTTATATTGCTCATCTCCATAGCAGGAAATGGGCGGAAAACAGCATTCGTATAATTTAAAACCAGAAAATTCTACACGTTCAACTGCAATCTGGCGAATAGCTCCCTCGGAAATATTTTCTAACGACAAGTTGACGGTTTTAACATGTAGATCCTCTGATTTGGCGTTCGGGAGGAATATATTTAGTGTAATTTCTCTTTTTTTCGCAGTTACACTTTCTGTAACTGTCACACGGCCATTTAGGTCATTGATAGGATAAGATGCTGGCACAGAATTATTAACATTGATAGATACAATCTTTATAAGCGGCATCAATTTTTGAGCTGAAACCTTCTGAAAATAGTTGTTCTCTTTGGACAGACGCTCATTGATCTCTAGTGCTTGTTTGCTTTGGTCTACAGTTACGGCACCCAAAAGAATTGTACCAATGAAGGTATAAAACCCAGCAATATATCCAAGGAAATCCCCTGCTGACCATTCAGCAGCAAAAAAATTTCTTTCCAAGTTTATCTTGAAAAGGATATGTGTAATCAGCAACGGTCCGATAAGGGAGATTATAATTGTTAAAAGCCAGTGTTTCCGTATCCATGCTAAAAACTTTTCAATATTCATCTTGTACCGCCTTTAGAGCAATATAAAAGTATTATACTCCTATTTTGACATAATATCAATCTGAAAAAGAAAAAAGAGAGCGTCTGCGAAATGCTCCCCTTCCAAGCCTACTGCAAGATATTCTCAATAGAAATGATAAATCCGAACCCATCCCCCACTTGGAGGACAGCGTTCGGATTATCATGAGATAGTCCGAGTGTCGGGATTTAAATTTATAGTACAGAGCGCTCAGACTCTTGTCTCAGGGGAAAGGGCCATCCTCCGAAGCAGTACAACGATGAAATGGAGGCGCATATTTATGAATAAACTGCACAACTAAGAAAATACCCCCCGCTTCTCTTCAGAAGGGGGAGGCATATGTTTTGAACTCACATTCTATTTTATTTCAAATGCCGGTGAATCCATTCCAGCAAGCCCGCTTCATCAGCTATATTATCGGCAATGGAAATGAACATATCCGCTAATTCGCCCGCTTCCAGCTCTAACCGATATCCATTCCACTTCAGCAGAAGTTGAGTCATGAGTGCGCCAATACGTTTATTTCCATCAACAAAGGCATGGTTGCTGGCAAGTCCATAGCCAAGTCTTGCAATCTTTTCAATTTCACTAGGAAAAAGTTCTTGGTCTCCAAAGGTTTGTAGCGGAGCACAAAGCGCGGGCTCTAATACGCTGCGGTCACGTATTCCGTCCAAGCCTCCAGTAGTTTGAATCACTTGACTGTGAAGTCTGATAACATCTTCGGCGCTAATCCAAATCATTCCGCCATCCTCGCATAGTCCACAGAGAACTCTTTTAAAATCTCTCCGGCATCAACAGCCATCTTTTCAGGAGAAATTGAACGCTCTGCAAGGTTGGTTTGGATTGTTACAGGAAACGGCATCCCCTTTGCGCGAACAAAGGCATTGGCGAACAGGTTGAATGCTGTAGATGTGGTCATACCAAGTTCTTTACAAATCGCAGACATCTGATGCTTAATGCCGGCATCCATTCGGAATGTCATATTACTATCCATAGCGGCACCTCCTTGCACTGCGATTATATCACATTTTATGTGCATCCGTCAATGAAGGTTCTGTTTTATTGTCACATCGGTAGTATGTGGAGAACAAAGTAAATCAGAAGAAAGAAATAAAAATTTTTTGTCCTGTACTTGACATAAGGGTGACGCAAGTCGTGGAAGCGAATGTTCGGAAGGCCGGCCTGCTTCAGCAGAACTTTCAACTGGCGGTATGCGGAGCCAGGATTGGTAGGCTGCTCCGGATTTAGCGGGTTGGGAAATATCCACTCAGTCAGAGCTAATGCTTTCCTCTTGCTGAGCAGAGCCGCTGTACTGGAGGGTAGCACGATCTTCCGAGTGCCGGCGTTGGTCTTGGTATCCCCGACAGTCAGCCTGCCACCAGTTTCCCGGTAGACGATGCGGCAGACATTCAGTGTACCATTGACCTCATCGAAGTTCTCCCACTTGAATCCACAAATCTCACCCCGGCGCAGACCTGTGGTCAGCTCGGTGTAGAAGAAGTCACACCAAATTTCATCCTCCTCAATAACCTTCATGAACACATCCAGCTGCTCGTCCGTCAGTATCTGCTTTGCTCCATAGCTGAATCTGGGAGCGACGATCTGTTCAGTCGGGTTGCTGGCAATCAGGTGAGCCTGCTGCGCCGCCTTCAGCGCACCGCGGAGCGTGGTGTGGATGCGGCATACTGTGCCGCCGGCCAGACAATCACTCAGTTTCTCATAGAACCGCTGCACATCCTTCGGTGTGATCCGGGCCAGCTGCTTATCGCCCAGGCCGGGCCTGATGTGGTTCTCGATGTAACTGCAGTAGTTTCTCAGCGTGTTGGGCCGCAGAGTATCCGCCATGTTCTCCAGCCACTTGTTGAGCCACTCGCTCAAGGTCATCCGGCTCTGCTCTGTCAGGTCGGCGCCCTGGTAACTATCGATGTGCTGGCGGAGCTTTGCGGACAGTTCCTTCTGCGTGGGAGCGTAGACGTAGCGGAAGATGGAGTCGCCGTTTTTCTTGTGGCCCACCACGATACGGCCCTCCCAGCGTCCGTCGTCACGCTTGCGTACCATGCCGTCACCAGATGGATGAGTTGTCACCTCCTTGTAGCCACACACCATACCACACCTTTGCGTGAATAGCTACTGATTTTTTCGAGGACTTTTATTCTTTGTTTTGCGACGCAAAATCTGCGTATACCCCCGCCTGGACCCACCAACATTGTGGCGGCTGTAAGGACAGAGGAAAAACTGACCCCCGACTTGACTCCAGGGAGTGAAAAATGACCCCCGCACTGATCCCTGCACAACCTCTGAAAACCACCTGTGACAGCCACCTTACGGAATGGCGAAACACTGAGGTTTTCTCTCTGGATTTGCTGATACCGACCACCTGCCACAGCAAAAAGTGAAAATTCCGACCACCTATGGAAAAGCCCCGACCTGCTCTGCCAATGTCATTAAATTAAGGATTTCCCACACTTGAAAAAAGCGCCCACCACCTTTTACATTTTCAAAAGGTGGTGGGCGCTTTTTCATGGCCCTTAAGTTGTTAAAACATCGGAAGCTACTCGGATTTATTTCCCCATAGCCCGATGCAGGAAGGTGACAATCTGCCCGCGGGTACAAGTAGCGGCGGGAGAGAAGTTATCGCCGCCTGTTCCGCTGGTGATTTTGTTTTCTACCGCCCACGCCACAGCTTGCGCATAGTCCGCGCTGGCTGGAACATCGGCAAAATCAGCCTTACCAGCGGGCGTGGGGCTTCCAGCCGCTTTCCACATATATTCCATCGTCATGGCGCGGGTGCAGTCTGTATTTGCTCCAAAGGTTGAGCCGGACACCAAACCCTTTTCAGCGGTCCACAGAGCCGCTTTATAAAAATAATCGCTAGTCTTAACATCGGTGATCGGCTCCGGGGAGCCGTTAGCGCGCCACAGGAAGGTCAAAATCTCTGCATTACTGCAAGTATTGTTGGGCGAAAAGGTAGTCTTGCTGGTGCCGCTGGTGATGTTCTTCTCCACCGCCCACAGAACCGCATCTGCATAGTAGTCATTGGGCTTCACATCGGTGAAGCCGCCCACAGTAGAAACAGACGGAGTAGGCGGAATAGAGGTAAGCGATAGAATCCCAAGTCGTCCACCCTTTTTAACCAAAGCTATGCCATCGGAAAAATTATAGGCATTGTCATATTCGAATGGAATGATAATTTCTCCAGCCGTATTGATATAACCAGCCTTTCCACCCTTTTTTACTGCGGCCAATCCATTAATGAATTGACCGGCCTGTGAATACTCTAACGGAATTACTACCTTGCCCTTTTCGTCAATATAACCCCATTTCCCGTTTTTTTCTACTGGCGCATAACCTTCTCTAAAAACCTCGGCATTATCATAAATGGGAGGGATGGAAATCATACCGAGTTTATCGACATAACCGTTCTTAAATACTCCGTTGTTGCCCTTTCGTATGAGAGCTAAATTTGCATCGTAGAAAAAGGAGAAGGCATCTGTGCAGAGCAAGTGTGGTGTGATGGCAAATTCATTGTTCCGATCAATATAAGCCCATATAAAATCAGGCTTCATGACAAACATCACAGGGGCTATACCGTCTTGAAAATTTTTGGCATCGTAGTATGTTGCCGGAATCACTTCTTTGCTGCTCTTATCAATATATCCCCATCTTCCGTCCTTTTGGACTGCCGCTAATCCTTCAGAAAATCCTTTTGTATTCTGATATTGTAGAGGAATTACTTCCCTGCCGCTCTTGTCGATATATCCCCATTTCAAACCATATAGGCCATCTGGTTCAATTTCAACATTTTTCGCGACAGGAGCTAAACCATCGGAAAAATCTCCTGCAAAAACATACTGATATGGAATGACTACTTTCCCTGTTTTGTCGGCATACCCCCATAGAAAGTCATCGCTACGATCCTGAACCCTTACCAAACCTTCAGAAAAGTCCCCGACATCATCAAACTGTGGTGAAATTACCACTTTCCCGGTCGTATCAATGAAACCACATTTCCAATATGTATTATCAAGGCCAGTACAGACAGGCAACAATCCCTCGCTAAATGTATAGCCACTGATGACATCAAGCCCTTCATCAATCCAGACAACAGATGGAGTTTGTGCCGCAAAAGCGGGAGGGGATTGATTAACGAAAATAACGAGTTTGTCATTCCGCCGGAATTAGATTATTCTGATATATTATACTGTCCAGAATGGGATATGCTGCAAGTACGAATGGGACAGTATGGAAATTATAGATACGGTTTTATTGATAGAGAGGGTAAGACTAAAATTTTGCTGGTATATAATCAGTGCTATGGTGTTTCCGAGGGCCTTTCGGCAGCCAGATTTGGCCCCATTTGTGGATTCCTTGATAAAGATGGTGAATGGGCGATTCCCTTTCTCTATTCGGAAGTCTCCCCATTTTTTGAAGGTTTGGCTGCGGTGAAACAAGACGGCAAGGCTGGCTACATCAACAAAGCCGGAGAAGTCGTGATTCCTTTTGAATATGATGAAGCCTATAGTTTCTCCGATGGCGTAGCTCTGGTCGAAAAGGACGGACGCTTTGGGATTCTATCGCGCGTCTCTGTTCCGTCTACTCCGCCTGTTTCTACTGTGGGCGGATTCTCCGATGTGAAAGAAACTGACTACTTCGCGGACGCGGTTCTGTGGGCCGTGGAGAAGAACATCACCAGCGGCACCAGCAAGACCACCTTCTCGCCCAACAATACTTGCAGCAATGCAGAGATTTTGACCTTCCTGTGGCGCGCTAACGGCTCCCCAGAGCCGACAGCGGCGAATCCCTTCACCGACATTAAGGTCAGTACGCATAAAGGACAAGCCAAAAAACAACATATAATAAGGCAGTTACCGAAAAAGCAAACCTTTGTGA
>ERZ808037.1114-NODE-1114-length-19387-cov-4.354790_pt1 | contig 19387 bp, 21 predicted proteins | sample MGYA00380190_ERZ808037 | MGnify/ENA primary metagenome ERZ808037 (study PRJEB31490, sample SAMN06133399) | mouse gut metagenome | isolation source: J9 | host: mice | place: China: Chengdu | collected 2015-05 ... | reverse complement strand
CAGCAGCACCGCCGCCACCGCCACCGACAAGATGATGAAAGTGCTGGAAGCCGAAAGCGCAGCCGGACACAAGCCGCCTTTTACCGCATAAACCGGGCGCCAGAGCCACCACTTCATAGTCCGGAACGAACCTTGTGAGAAAGGTAGAAACAAGCATGAATGAAGTTTTTGAAACATTGTCAGATGTCTTTGAAGATCTGCGAAGCGAATCAGAGGATAGGGAGTATTCCGCCCGGACGGAGGAAAATATTAGGATTGACAAATAAGATTGATTTCGCTATATTATAAATGAATTTACAGTAAAATCGTTTATAGTAAAAGGAGGGAATATAGTGCCAAGTAATCCTAAAATTCCAAAAGATATGATATTAAAAGCTGCTTTAGAATTGTTGATTGAAAGTGGTTATGGCAATGTAACAATAAAAGCGGTTGCGAAAAGATTGAATAGCTCCACACAGCCTATTTCTTGGCATTTTGGTAACATGGAGGGTTTTCGCAAAGCTCTTGCCGAATATGCTATATCTTACGCAAATAAAAAACTGAAACCATCATCTGAAAATGCTGTTAGCGCGTTTTCGGAAATAGGCAATGCTTATGTTGATATTGCTTTTGATATGCCTAATTTATTCAAATATCTTTATCTAAATGGAGGAAGTGATTATTGCGCTGGTACGTTTGAAATGATTCTTTCTGCAATAAATAATCAGGATTTAGTCACTGAGGTAGCAGACTTTTTTTGTATATCTGATGATCAAGCATTGGATTATCTTACAAATACTATAGTATATTCACATGGACTTCTCGTAGCAATAGTTTCGGGTACTATAAAAGCGGATAGGCAAACTGCAAAAGAAAAAGTTCATAATGCGTGTTGTGCTTTTTTATTACAAGTGGGTGGAGATATAAAGAAAGCCCAAAAAGAGGAAAATTTTTTGGAAAGAGCAAATTAAGACTTTTGCGTAAAAGTAAAGGATTTTTATGATGAAAACCAAATGGATACTTTGTCCGGTATGTGGGAATAAAACAAGATTACGAATACGGGCAGACATACAACTGAAAAACTTTTCTCTTTACTGCCCCAAAGGCAAGCAAAAAAGTTTAATCAATGCAAAGAATTTACAGGTGCTTGTCATTAAAGAATATGAAACAAACGCCTAAAATAGTGGAGAAAATTTATAGGGAGAAATGGAGATATGATGACAAGGTTTAAAGGATTGAGGAAATTCATGTTGCCTGCTATGATGTGGTTGATTTTTGAAATTATAGCCATTACACTTTGGCTTACAATGCAGAATATATTTTATCTATTTAATTTTAGCTATATTGGAACATCAATAGCCATAGGATTTTTGCTGTTTCAGCTTCAATATAAGTATGCACGCAGAATAGCGCAATTTTTGGTTGGAGCTTATATGCTTGTTTATCTTGGATTGATGTGTAATGAAAATATGCAGATTGAAGGGTTTTGGTACTATTTGTTTACTGGTGTTTTTGAGGCAGCAACTATTCATTATGCAGTTGCAAAGATATTTGGTCCTTTAATTTTCGGACGTGGGTGGTGCGGGTTTGCCTGTTGGACAGCAATGATTCTTGATTTGCTCCCATATAAGATACCGCAGCAGCCACGGAAAAAATGGGGGTGGATAAGGTATATTACTTTTGTACTATCTTTTGTTTTTGTTAGTGGGTTATTCCTTGCACAAGTAAAGAATATGGAACAAATTATGTTCTGGTTGTTTTTGATTGGCAACATTTTATATTACATAGTTGGAATTTATTTAGCTTTTGCGTTAAAGGATAATCGTGCTTTCTGTAAATATATATGTCCAATTACAGTATTTTTGAAACCTGCATCCTATTTTTCATTGCTGCGTATTAAATGTGACAAAAGCAAATGTGTTTCTTGTGGAAAATGTAAAAAGGTTTGTCCTATGAATGTTGATGTAACTGATAACTCAAGAAAACGCAAAAACGGGACAGAATGTATTTTATGTTTTGAATGTGAAAAAGTTTGCCCTAAAAACGCGCTATAATTTACTATATAACGAATAAAACAACATATTGTTAAAGAGCTGGACACATAGACGCAGAGCCGACAAATTGGTGGAATTTCACAATTTGTTGGCTCTTTTGAATCAAAAAGCGGATAATCAAGGGGCGACAGTCTAAAACGACGCCCCTTTAAATTATAAATGCAACCATAAACCAAGCACCGCCCCATGTGGGAGAAAGGGGGAATTTTCTATGGCTTGCACGCAAAGCTACAGGGAACACATCATGTATTCTTTCAACGGTTTCCGCAAATTACGCACAGCAGGAAATCGCGGATTTATAGATTTGTTGCAAAATAGATAAATACAGAGTTACGGAAGGTGTTGCCTAAATTGTTTTTGTATTGTGGGTATATGCAACAGCATTTTATATTTAAATATTGAAATTTTTTAAGAATAAGATTTTATGCACTTTTATGTTCAGTTCAATCCATCAGATAACTTATTTATTGGGTGGATTGCCGCTTGAAAAAATCCACCCACGAAAGGAGGTTCACAGCCATGAAGTCTTTTCTGCTCCTCGGTCAGCGGGCTCCATCTGGAAAATAGGATGCGTTGTTCTTCCGTCAATTTCCTAATACGTTTCTGCGCATCCATTTCTATCACCTGCCAATCTGTAACTATTACAATTCTCAAAAGGGTGCTATAATAGTCACGATTGGTAAATAGGAGACTTCCCAAAAGGAACATATAGGATGGTTTGCTGCAATGGCATACAGAACTGTAATTTTCAGCGGTTAGCCATAGATTGTTAAAAAATGTGAAATGAATCCCCTTGTATTGACTTTTGGTGAACAGAGGTGTATAATGCCTTTTGTTACATAGAATTCTAATTATATTGAGGTGTGGTTATGGATGAAAAGAGACTGATGGAACAGTATGATAAAATGAACCGGAAAATGCAGCGGCATTTCGCAAGCTATTTTTCTGATTCCCAATTAACCTGCATCCAGGGGATAGTCCTTCATTACATTATTGTAGAAAATGACCGAAGGGATATTTTTCCGAAAGATTTGGAAGATTTTTTGGGGATTAAAGGGTCATCTGTCACCAGTCTGATTAATAATCTGGAGCAGGGGGGATATCTGCGCCGGGAGAGTCTGGAATCAGATGGCCGATATAAAAAGCTGGTGCTGACAGAAAAGACCAGAGAGATGCAGGAGGATATTTTGAGGCGGGTTTATGATTACATACACAGTATGTTTGCAGGAATACCAGAAGAAAACTTGAAAATTTTTGAGTCTGTGATCCTGCAGATGGCAAAAAATGCCGACAAATAGAAGGCACTATTCTTTTTTATCCTTATACTTAGAATTCTATTTAATTTATTAGGAGGAATGGAGATGATAAATTTTGTTTATCAGATGAAAAAGGGATTGCGGCCGGCACGTTCTGTTCCGCTTGCAAGAGGATATTTTTTTGCTTAATTAGTTAGAAGTCTAATTAAAATGACGCTTGCTAATTTACTGAAAATTATTTTAATTTAGGAGGATGAAGTATTATGAATAAAGCAGCAACTGTGGAAAATCCGCTCGGGATTGAACGGGTGGGGAGGCTACTGGCAAGGTATGCCATCCCAAGCATCATAGCTCTGATCATCAACTCACTTTATAACATGGTAGACCAGATTTTTATCGGCCAGGGCGTAGGTTTTTTGGGAAACGGGGCAACGAACATTATCGCCCCGATTGCAACGATCACGATTGCGATTGCAACGCTTTTCGGTGACGGACTTGCAGCTTTTTTTAGTCTCAGCCTTGGAAAGGGCGAGGGTGAGAAAGCAGCAAAAGGGTTGGGGACATCAATAATTTATGGAAGTATTTTCGGCATTATCTGGACGGTTATTGCTTTTGCTTTCTTAAGGCCGTTATGCCTGATATTCGGAGCTACGGAAAATATCCTTCCCTATGCTCTCGACTATGGGCGTATCATCGTGATTGGATTTGCTTTTCAGATTGTTGGGAACGCAATCAACAACGCAATCCGGACAGACGGCAGCCCGCGTTATGCCATGCTCGCAATGATGATTGGGGCGGTACTCAACATTATTCTTGACCCGATTTTCATATTCGTATTCCATTGGGGTGTTAAGGGTGCTGCGATTGCCACGGTTGGGAGCCAGTTATTTGGGCTTTTATTTAATATTGCTTATCTATTTCGGTTGAAAACAATCAAACTGTCCAGACAGTCTTTTTCTTTTGATATCCAAACAGCCGGAAGAATTGCAAGCCTTGGATTTGCAAGCGGAGCCAATAATCTTACATCGACAGTAGTGGCATTCGTCTCAAATAACCTGATGACAAAGTACGGCGCACTCTCTGCTTATGGTGCGGATATTCCCCTTACTACCTTTGGGTTATGCATGAAAGTGAGTATGCTTGCATTTTCTGTTGGCATTGGCGTTGCAAGCGGCGGCCAGCCAATTATCGGGTTTAATAAAAAAAAAAAAAAATATGACCGTGTAAAAAAGACATTTTTGCTGAGTGCCGGGGTTGCCACACTTATCACCTTTGTCTCATGGATTATTTTCCAGTGTTTCCCGCTGCAGCTTATCAGGATATTCGGAACGGAGTCTGCTCTGTATGAGGAATTTGCCGTTAAATGTTTCCATATTTATCTGCTACTTACATTTTTGAATGGCTTGCAGATGTGTGCCAGCGTGTTGTTCCAGGCTATCGGCCAGCCTATGAAAGCGGCGATTACTTCCTTGTCGAAGCAGGTAATCTTTTACATTCCAGCTATGCTTATTTTGTCACATTTCTTTGGGCTGACAGGTATTCTGATGGCGGGGCCTGTTGCAGACGCTTTGGCTTTTATCCTTTCGGGAGCGTTTTGTTATAAAGAAATTAAGAAAATGGAGCAGATAAGCGAAAATGCGATCTAAATGGTTTATACGATTGAGAAAAAATTTTTTCTATTATGGCATGACAGTTATCGTATGTATGTCCCTGCTCATTTCATGCCTGCGGATGAATACAGAGCATATTTTTCTATGTGTACTTACGCTGATCTTATTCATGCTGCCCCATGTTTTGAACAGATGGCTAAAGCTGTATATACCGCCGGTTATGGAGAGTGTCATAGTGGCTTTCATTGGTTGTACTGCTCAACAAGCAGGATAAAATGCTTTTCCGTCTGTTCCCGGTATTTCTTATGGTTGTGGCAGTTTCCTTTTTTATGCACACGGGCGTCCAAATGAAATGTGTCAGCAAGCTGACGGACGCCCGGCGCACGAGTAGGGGAAGATGGCTCTTCCCTACTCGATTGTGGGATTTTATAAGAGAGAGAAAAAAATATCATGTTTCGCTTGTCAGAATCTGGCTTTCTAATTGTTGGAGGAAAGCACTGGAGGCTCTCGAAAGAACCTGATATTTTTTCCAAACAATACAAAGTTCTGCTTCTAATGTAGGGGAAAGCGGTTTAAAACATAAATTACTATCCCCTGTTGTGTTAATCAGCCTATCCAATGCAATTACATATCCAAAGCCTTTTTTGACAAATTGGGCGGCGTTATAAATCAAGTCATAGGTTGCCACGATGTTGAGCCTGGAAATATCGGCCCTTAACCAGCGGAACATTTCTGTATTGATTGAGGTTTGATGGGATACAATAAGGGGCTTATCCCACAAATCTTCTGCGTAGATTGTTTCCTTTTCTGCTAAGGGGCTGTCCTTTCGCATCAACACGCCCCATAAATCTTTTTGAGGAAGTTTGAGGTAATCATATTTGCTGATGTCTGCTTCTCCAACCAGCAATCCGAAGTCGATTAAGCCCTTATCCAGTTTTTCCATAACACGCTCCGCATCACCGCTGTAAATGTGGTAATGAATGAGAGGGTGCTTGATCTGCAAATCCTGTGCTGCCTGTGCCAAAAAGGAAATACTTTCGGTTTCTCCGCAGCCAATATAAATATCACCGCCTATGTTCTCGTTGGAAGATGTCAATTCTGCCTTTGTCTTTTCCATTAAATCAACTAACTCCTCCGCACGTTTACGCAACAGCATTCCGTCCTCTGTCAGCGTAACTTTTTTACTTCCACGAATAAGCAGCTGTTTGCCTAATTCTTCTTCCAAATCTTTTAATTGTCTGGAAAGCGGCGGCTGTGTCATGCGTAGGGCTTCCGCCGCCTTTGTTATGCTTTCTTCTCTTGCAACCGCAAGGAAATACTGTAATACCCGAATGTCCAAGCGTAAAACCTCCCTGATAATATCGTTGTCACAAGAATAACAGAAAAACAGATACCTTTCAAGTATGGAATACCATTCTATATATGTATTTGATATTAAAGATAAAAACACTTATGATAATAACCGGAGGTGGATTGGAATGTCTGAAATGAAAAATAAGGTAAATCTAAGTGCATATAAAAAGGAAATGAAGGACGTATTGGAAAGGCTTGTGAAAACAATGCCTGCATATAAGGAACTGCGGTTTTTTATGAAATGCGTTATCAATCACTATCTGACAGGCTTTGAAAAAAATAATTCCAATATTGTTGTGATTGGTTCCAATATTCCAGAGGAATTAGTCCTTGTATCGGGTAAGATGCCCTACTGGATTTTGGGCGGAAGCAGGGTAAGTTCCATGTGGGCGGATGACATTGTGCCGAGGGATACTGATCCGGTCAGCAGGTCAGGGCTAGGATCGATTGTTTCCGGCTTTGCGGAGAATGCTTTGATTTTGATACCTTTAGTGAATGACAGCACAAGAAAACTGGCTTATATCCTGAAATCAAAGGGATTAAAGGTACATACTTTTCATTTTCCGCCAGTGAAAGACGCTCAGACAGTTTTGGAATGGAGGCGGCAATATGAAGCGTGTAGGGAAGCGGTAGCTCTGCATCTGAAAAGACCATTGACAAGACGAGTCCTGCAAAAATCACAGGAACAGATTTCTACGGCAAAAAAGCAGATTCAGGATTTTATGGAAGTATCAAAGGATACACTGAACGGAACAAGCAGAATGTTTATTTTAGGCAGCTATTATTGTGCGGATAATCTTTTGGAATGGAACTTTCAGTTAGAATGTCTGACGGCAAGGCTGCGAAAGGAGCATAAATGCCGGAATACGGAAAAGAGTAAAGTCCTGTTGCTTGGCTCTCCAATATATTTTCCTAACTACAAGGTTCCGTTTTTGATTGAGGAAGTGGGGCTTGAGCTGCTCCTGCAGGCGGATTATACGACGCTTTCCATGCAGGATTGTAGGATGGAATGGATGCAGAAAGAGCGCATGGCAGACATTTTTTATCGGAATGATGCCTCTCCAGCTTATGTAAAAAATAGTTCTCTGTATGAGCGCATTGAAAAGCTGCTTACCCAAAAAGAGATAGACGGAGTTGTTTATCATGTCCTGAAAGGGCAGATCGAGTATGACTTTGAATTAGAGCGTTTTGAGGAATTATTTGAAAAGATGAATATTCCGGTGTTCCGGTTGGAAACGGATTACAACTATCAGGATATAGAACAGCTTCGTATCCGGTTGGAGGCATTTTCAGAGATTTTGAACCAGCGCAGATACAGAAGATTTGGAAAGGAAACGGTGGCGGTATGAAAAAAACATTAAGAAACACTAAGGCTGCAAATCGAATAAATTCGATTAAGACGCAGCCTAAGAGTTACTAAATGTTTTGGGATAGGAGTGATGGTATGTATAAAAGAAAAGTAGGAACAGCGATTGTGTGTGCTGTCTGTGTGTTCCTGATTGTGTCGGCTTTTTTTGCAAAGGATTTTGTCTTGTATGATTATCATATGAATGTTTCGGACTACCATTATGCAAAAACAGAAGAAGAAAAACCATTGTCAGCAGACACTTCAGTATGGTTTTCCTATGGAGATGCAGGAAAAGTAGTTTATTACGGGGTAAGTGATGAAATACGGGAAGAAAACATGACAGTCTATGCACTGATGCAGACTGGAGAAATGTCGGTAACGAATGGAAATGAAAACCCAATCAGGCAGGATTCATTAGGACATTTTATTGCGGCGCTCCCCATGACAGAGGTTGACATCGACGGGGATGGGGAGGCAGAGAAAGTCTATGATTATGCACGGGCAGATTTGGGATTGAACGCCTTTAATCCCGCACCACAGAGATTTCTCGCAGAGGAAATTCCCTTTGAGCTGGTGTTTGCAGAACGTAAGTATATCATGGTTTATTACGGAAATGAGATTTTGAAGGATGCGGAGATTTTTGTAACCTCTTATAACGGGGAACGAAAAAAGTACCAGACAGATGAACACGGGTGGATTCAGGGACTTCCAAACAGGGATATACGGGAAGGCTTTACTGCCGTCTATTCTCCTGATGGAGAAGTTGTGTACCGTATGCACTATGCGCTGGAGGATTATCCGTATTTCTCTGTACATTTTTGGAAAGCGCATTTGCCGTTAGTGGTAATTTTTGCTTTGGCAGGTATTGGTATTGCAGCCGTTTATCTGATACGGAACCGCATGGAAAAACATAATCCGGCTTACAAGGTTTATTCCAGAGAGCGTGTAGGGATATATCCAGGTACATTACATCAGAAAACAACTTCCAAATTTTTATTTGTCCGGTGGCTGTGCCTGTTTGCAGGTATGTTTTTGTGGACATATGCCGGAAAGCTGATTCATCAGGGGCAGGCGCTGAATGAGATTTCCATACCTGTATTTAGTTGTCCGTTTAACTTGGATCAGGTGGCGGAAGTACCATGTTATTATTTATCGCATCTGCCAGCGTTGTTTGGAAGATTTGGCGCAGACTTTCCTGAGCGCAACATAGCATATGGAGTCTTGTTTATTGTGACAACACTTTTCTGTTTTATCTTTCTTGGGCGTATCCTTTGCGGATTCCTCTGTCCGGCTGGTCTTTTGCAGGACTTAATGGATAAACTGCGTCAGGCGCTGCATATCCGTCCGATTGTTGTTACGGATCGGCTCAACCGCTTTTTACAGCCGATTAAATGGGTGTGGATATTGCTGTTTTTGGGGTTTGCCTTTGCGGGAGGGGATTTTTGTGACATCTGCCCGCTGAAAGGATTTACAACCGCACAGGGCGGCTATTGGACAAATTTATATCTTGGCGGATTTTTTGCAGTGGTGATTTTGGTAGGCAGCTTTTTCATCAAACGCTTTTGGTGCATTATTTGTCCGATGGGGTATCTGATGGGGCTGTTTAAAAGATTTAATTTGTTCAAGCTGAGGAAAGACTGCACTTCCTGCACGGAATGCGGAGCCTGCTATCATGCCTGCCCGATGCGGATTAAAAGCATTTATACGGAAAGGGATAAGGAAAATGTGCAGACAGTTGACTGTATGATGTGCGGAGAGTGTATCCATAAATGCCCGGAGGACAATGCGTTATCCATGACATTTTGCGGAAAGACAATTTACAAATCTTCCCGGAAAACTTTTATGTCAAAATTTTCTGAAAAAAAGGAGGGGTAAGTTATGGCAGATCAGAATGGGATAAACGAACGGCAGCGGGAATTATTTATAAGAAAATCCACAAGGGTAGCGGCATCTTACCTGAAACGTGCGAAGGAACTGTCTGAATTGCCGGATGCCGCAAAGCCTTTCTTTGATGTATTGGAAAATACATACGTTAAATTAGCAGACATACAAAAAACGGAAGATAGGAAAAGCATTGGAACTTTATGTGTCATGGTTCCGGCAGAGCTTGTTTATGCGGCAGGAGCTATGCCTGTACGCCTGTGTTCCGGCAGTTATACGGCGTATTCTATCGGGGATGATTATATTCCCCGTGATGCCTGCCCTTTGGTAAAGGCGGTTATGGGATTCGGTAAGATAAAAGCGCTGCCTGCATTTGATAACTGTTCCCTGCTGGTTGCGCCTGTGACCTGTGACTGTAAAAAGAAACTTGCCGGAACGATTGACTCCGTGAAAGATACCATACCGCTTCATATTCCACCGCTGAAAAAGGACGATGCCGACACAGAGATTTTTCTGAAAGAGTTGTACCGCCTGATACCGCTGCTGGAAAATGTAACAGGGAAACAGGTCACGGCAAAGTCTTTGGCAGAAGGGATTAACATGGTTGGAAACGCACAGTATGAGATGTCGGAGTTTCTGAAATACCGCAGACATGACCTGTCGCTGATGAGTGGAACACAGGTAATGGCAGTGATGAATGCCTATTCTTATATGCCAGTCAATCTATGGGCGGAACAGATGCACAGGCTGAATGAAGAAATGAAGCTGCGGCTTTCACAGGGGCGTTTTGTAAGCAGGAAAAACCAGCCCCGTATTCTCGTGACGGGTTCGCCTATTGCTTTTCCCAATATTAAGGTTCCGCTTTTGATTGAGGAAATGGGAGGGGTTCTTGCGGCAGATGAAACCTGCATGGGGGAGCGTGGATTGTATGATCCGGTATCGGTCATTGATGCCAGTTTTGACGGGATGATGCGTTCTCTTGCCTCAAGATATACAAAGCCCTGTACCTGTCCGGTGTTTGTGGATAACAGCCAGCGTATTTACCGGATTAAGCAGATGATAAAAGAACATAAAATTCAGGGAGTCATTTACCATGTGCTGCGTGGCTGCCTGGTGTATGACTATGAATATCAGCTTATGGAGGAGGCAATGGGGAAGATGGATATTCCCATTATCCGTGTGGAGAGTGATTACAATGAGGAAGATGTGGAGCAGCTCCGTATCCGCATTGAGGCATTTATTGAACTGATTAAGATGCGCACGTCCGCATAAGGAAAATAGCTGCATTTGCAGCTTGCGGACGGCGCAGGCAGAAACGATAAACCGTTTCTGATAGATAGCAAAAAACTGAAAAAGGAGGCGTGACGGCTATGGAAAAATATTTTCTTGGACTGGATGGAGGTTCTACTTATCTGAAAGCCGCCCTTATGAAAGATAAAAAAGTAGTTGGAACTGTGGTATATCCTACGGGAATTGACAATAACGGGGTGGCGAAGAAAATTGTAGCAGCCTTGTGTAAAAAATATGGTATCAGCCGGACGGATATAGGCTATATCATGGCTACCGGTTACAGCCGCAAAATTCTTGAGGTTGCCGATGATGATATTTCAGAGATTACGGCTCATGCCTATGGAGTGCGGGTTACTGCGCCAAAAGAATACCGCCCCGGCATGGTCATTGATATTGGCGGACAGGACAGCAAAATTATCTATCTTGACGCAAATTACAATGTAAAGAATTTTACCATGAATGACAAATGTGCTGCAGGAACAGGAAAGTTCATGGAGGTTATAGCGCAAATCCTGGAAACGACAATCGATCAGGTCGGAGCGCTTTCTTTGGAAAGCACTTCGCCGTGTGACATCAACAGTACCTGTGTGGTATTTGCACAATCGGAAGTGATTTCACTTGTGGCAAGAAAAGTTGACAGGCGTGATATTCTCGCTGGTATGCACTTGTCGATGGCAAAGCGGATTATCAAAATGATGAAAAAGTCGGAAAAAGGCGGCGATATTCTGATGACGGGCGGCGGTGCGTTGAATACGGGCATACACAGGGCTTTTGAGGAAGAAATGCTGAAAGATGTATATGTGGCAAAATATCCACAGTTTAACGGTGCGGGCGGCGCAGCTTTGATTGCCAGTGAAAAGTGTGAGAAGATTTTCTAAGCCCGCAAAATACGCGGACTAAGAAAATCTAAGTCTCACACGGGAAGAACGCAAGAACGGCGTTCTTCCGGGGTTAGAAATGGAGGTAAGATTATGGATATGTTTGTGTTGGCGATTACAACCGCTGTTTCCGTTGGACTTGGGTGCGGAACCTGTTGCAGCCCGATTATCAGTACGTTTCTTTCTACTTATGTGGTATCCCATTCAGGCGGTATGAAAAAAGGGGTTTTGTCATTCGTAAGTTTCTTTTTCGGTAAGATGGTCAGTGTTTCGCTGCTGTGCATGATTTCTGCGTTAGTTAGCAGACGATTTATCAGTGACAGCGGTTATATTGGTTCTTTTAATCTGCGGCTGTTCTCGCAGGCGGCTATGAGTTTGATAGGATTCGTTTTGGTAGTTCGCTGGTTTTTGGAATTGAAAAACCAGAAAAAGTGCGGTGGCTGTAAGGAATGTGGGAAAATGGCTGGAAAGTCAGGTTTTGCGCCAATGCTTGCGGCAGGATTGACTTATGGCATGACGCCCTGCGCCCCTCTTTTGCTGATGATTGGCTATTGTTTTACACTTCCGGTTTCTTTGGCTGGAATAACTGGCGTTGCCTTTAGCCTTTCTGGTATGGTAAGCCCTGTTTTGCTGTTGGTTGTGGTAACAGGTGCGCTTTCAAAGAAAATGGGAAAGGAAATACCGGATGCGGTAAAATGGTTCCGTTTGGCTTCTTATATGGTGCTGGTGGTTATGCCATTTTTCCTTTCAGCAAGGTATTAATAATTTATACTTTTTCGGTATGGAAATTGATATTTTATATGTATTTGATATTTTGAATGTGGCGAATTACAATAAGGTCAGGAGGGTAAGAAATGGCGGAAGCAAATGATATGTATGGAAGCATTTACCAAAATTTGATTGACGCAGGTTGTGACAGGCAGACAGCAGAGCAGTGTATGGTGTTTGCAAAGGGCGGTCAGTTTACGGATATGCTGCCAATACTTGTAAGGCATAGAAAGGATTTGCTCGGTTCCCTCCATGAGAGTCAGAAGCGAATAGACTGTCTTGATTATCTGCTTTATAAAGTCAAAAACCTCACAGCAGGCTGAGAGATTTTTGACTCTCGCGGCATTCGCCAAATGGATGTGCCAGCACGTCCGCTTGGCTCATTGCCCGCGGAAATAAAAAAATTATAACAAGGAGAATGAAAAAATGGAAAACAAAGAAAGCAGGACATTTGAGATTAACCCTAAGATTGAGATGAAAAAAGTACGTTTTACAAACCGTTACGGCATTACACTGGCGGGCGATTTATATCTGCCGGATAATTATGAGGATAAGAAGAATCCGGCAGTCATTGTTGCAGGACCCTTTGGCGCAGTAAAAGAACAGGCTTCCGGTCTTTATGCACAGGAGCTGGCCGCCCGTGGTTTTGTCAGCATCGCCTTTGATCCGTCCTTTGGCGGGGAGAGCGGCGGCGAGGTACGAAACACTGCATCACCGGATATATTTACGGAAGATTACAGTGCGGCAGTGGATTATATTGGTCTGCTCCCCTATGTTGACAGGGAACGTATCGGAGCAGTCGGTATATGCGGGCTTTCAGGAATGGCGATTACTGCCGCAGGAACGGATACCAGAATTAAGGCGGTAGCTACGTTCTCCATGTACGATATGTCCCGTGATATGAGTAAAGGACACATGGATTATTATACGGAGGAGCAGAGAAACAAAATTAAGAAATATCTCGGAGAGCAGCGTTGGAAAGATGCAGAAAACGGTACATTTGCATTGGGCAATCACGAAATTGCTTTTGATGAAGATAATGAGCCGATTACAGGAATGATGGAAATACCGGAGGAACTGCCGGAGGGCGCTGACCCTGCATTTGCGGCATTTTACAACTACTATGCAGTAAGGGCGAAACACCCCCGTGCTGTGAATTTTGTATCTTCATGGACTGCCACCATGCCTGTGTCATTTTGGAATTTCCCGCTGATGGCAAACATCAAAGAGGTATCTCCACGCCCGATTTTGCTGGTTGCAGGGGAAAAGGCACATTCCCGTTATTATTCGGAAGATGCCTATACCGCAGCGTCAGAGCCGAAAGAGCTGTTAATTGTTCCGGGTGCGGATCATGTGGATCTGTATGACAATATGGAAAAAATCCCGTTTGATAAGCTGGAACAGTTTTTTAACACAAATTTGAGATAGAGGACAGGAGGATTTTTAGATGAGTACAACAATACCGAAAATTGCATTAGGAGCCTGGTCCTGGGGTGCGGGAGCAGCCGGAGGGGATCAGGTATTCGGGAACCATTTATTCGAGGAAGAATTGAAGCCTGTGTTTGAGAAAGCAATGGAGTGCGGACTGAACCTGTGGGATACGGCGGCGGTTTACGGAGAAGGAACTTCGGAACGGATTCTTGGTAATTTTGTAAAAGATGTGCGCCGGAACAGCGTTATCCTTTCCACGAAATTCACACCGCAGATTGCAGGCAGTTCGCCGGATGCCATGCAGGAAATGATTGACGGCAGCAAAGAACGTCTGCATACCGATGTAATTGATGTTTACTGGATACACAATCCGATGAATATTGAAAAATGGACGCCGGATTTAATCCCTCTGGCAAAAAGCGGACAGATTAAGACAATCGGCGTTTCTAACCACAACCTTATGGAGATAAAAAGGGCAAATGAAATTCTTGCTGCAGAGGGATTGAAAATTTCTGCGGTGCAGAACCATTATAGTCTGTTACACCGTTCTTCGGAGCGTGCGGGTATTCTTGATTACTGTAAGGAGAATGGCATTACATTCTATTCCTACATGGTGCTGGAGCAGGGGGCGCTTACCGGACGGTACAGTAAGGAAAATCCATTCCCGGAGGGAAGCGGGAGGGCAGAGGCTTATAATCCGCATCTGAAAGAACTGACAGCATTGATTGATGAACTGAAAATCATTGGAACACGTTTTGATGCCAGTCCTGCACAGGTTGCGACAGCATGGGCGATTGCAAAAGGTACACTGCCGATTATCGGAGTGACGAAAGTGCGTCAGGTTGAGGAAGCTGCAAAAGCAATGCGGATTGAGTTGACTGTTGATGAGATCAGCCGTTTAGAAAGGCTTGGCGATGAAACAGGTGTCCATACGCTTCGGGAATGGGAAAAGGAGATGTAGACAATGACGGTAAAGGATGTGATAGGAGGATTTCGGGAAGGGGCAGAAAAAAATGCCGAGCGTGATGCCTATGCAAATGAACTTTTTCAGGAAGCTGTCCGTATAGGAATGGAGCTGAATACGAAGTACCATACACCAGAAGAACTCCGGGAGATTATGGGCAGGTTGATAGGAAAACAGGTAGACCGTTCTTTTCGGATGTTTCCTCCATTTTATACGGATTTTGGAAAAAATATCACAATTGGAAAAGATGTCTTTATCAATTCAGGATGCCACTTTCAGGATCAGGGCGGGATTGAAATCGGGGATGGTGCATTGATCGGCCATAATGTTGTGCTGGCGACAATTAACCATGACCTGAATCCAAAGGAAAACCGGAAAAATCATTATGCAGCCATAAAAATTGGCGCTCATGTATGGATCGGTTCTAACGCAACCGTATTGCCGGGAGTGACGATTGGCGATTATGCGGTGGTTGCGGCGGGAGCCGTTGTGACACGGGATGTTCCTGCCATGACGGTAGTAGGAGGTGTTCCCGCAAGAGTTTTAAAGACTATTCAGGAGGAGGAACGCTATGAAACGGCTGTATAATCTGATACTGGCTTGTCTGCTTATGGTTTCGTTATCAGCCTGTGGAAAGCAGGCAGGGGCAGATTCTTCTGCGGATAAAGTAATGGAGCAGCATGGGCAGACAGAAAGTGCAGGAACGACGGAACAGACTGAAAAGGAGCAGCCGGCAGTATCGGAAGCCGAACAGACTGAGGCACAGACAGAAAATATTCTGACTGATAGAGAAGAACAGAAAATAGAGGGAGGTGATAACACGGTGACGGGAGATATTTCTTTTAACTTTGAAACAAAGACGGTTTTATTAAACAGCGGATATGAAATGCCCATATACGGGATTGGAACATACAGCCTGACCGGGGATACCTGTGTAGAATCCGTCACGGCAGCATTAAACAGCGGTGTCCGCCTGATTGATACCGCCTATATGTACCATAATGAGGAAAGCGTGGGGGAGGCAGTCAGGAACTCCGGCATACCGAGGGAGGAAATCTTTGTTATCACAAAGCTGTACCCGAACCAGTTTTCCAATGCGGAAGCTGCGATTGAGGAGGCGCTTGCCAGATTAGATATAGAATACATTGACATGATGTTGCTCCACCACCCCGGTGCTGGTGATGTGGAGGCTTATCTCGCAATGGAAAAAGCAGTTGCGGACGGTAAAATACGTTCACTCGGTTTATCAAACTGGTATGTGGAGGAACTGGAGGAATTTTTACCACAGATAAATGTTACACCTGCTCTGGTCCAGAATGAAATACACCCATATTATCAGGAAAATGATGTGATCCCTTACATTCACAGTCTTGGGATTGTGGTGCAGGGCTGGTATCCCCTCGGAGGCAGGGGATATACGGCAGAGCTGCTTGGTAATGAGGTGATTTCGGAAATCGCTGCGGTGCATGGGAAGTCATCGGCACAGGTAATTCTCAGGTGGAATCTGCAAAAGGGCGTTGTAGTCATTCCCGGCTCCAGCAATCCCGATCATATACAGGAAAACACGGAATTGTTTGATTTTGAATTGACGGAAGAGGAAATGGAGCGGATCAATGCTCTTGACCGTGGCGAGAAGCATGACTGGTATTGAGAAAGCTTCTGATAAGATGACGGACAGCACAAAAACGGTATTATTTGATTTAGATGGTACAATTATTGATTCAGAGGAAGGAATTGGATTTGGCAGACGGAGGGAGATCATTATGAAAGTATTGGCAATAAACGGCAGCGCAGGAAAAGACGGGAACACAGCAATCCTTATCAATACAATATTTGAGGAATTGCATCAGGCAGGATTTGAAACGGAAATGGTGCAGCTTTCCAGGCAAATCATTGAACCCTGTAAGGCTTGTTGGGCCTGCGGCGGGAGAAAAAACTGTGTGCATAAAAAGGACTTGTTTCAGGAAATTTTTGAGAAGATGACGCAGGCAGACGGGATAATCCTTGGTTCCCCGGTCTATACAGCAAACATTTCTGCGAATATGCAGGCATTTTTAGAACGGGCATCGGTGGTGACAGATATGAACAGGGATGCGGATTTGCTCAAATATAAAGCAGGTGCGTCCGTTACGGCAGCCCGTAGGGGCGGTGCAATCGCCGCTCTTGATGCGATGAACCGTTTTTTTATGCTGCAGAATATGTTTGTGGTTGGATCTTCTTATTGGCCTATGGCTTATGGACAGATGCCGGGGGATGTACAGAAAGATGAAGAAGGAATGGAAACCATGAGAAATCTTGGCCGGAATATGGCATATTTGTTGAAAACTCTGGAAGAAAGGCGGCGATAAGATGAAAAACAGGATTTGCATTGCGCTTTCATTTCTGCTGCTTTGTATCCTGACCGGATGTGGAAATAATGGGGCCGGGAATGGAGCGGAAAGCACTCTGCCGCAAACTGATGGGCAGACAGAACAATCTGCGGATTATGAACAGGAAGGTTCCGGAACAGAAATGCGGGAATCATCAGAAGCGGTTTCAGAGCCGGAACAGGAGTCAGATATGGAAACAAAAACCTTAGTAGTATATTTTTCTGCAACTGGAACAACAAAGCCATTGGCAGAATACGCGGCGGAAATTCTAAACGCCGATCTTTATGAAATAGTACCGGAAGACCCTTATACGGAGGAAGATCTGGCATATTATACGAATGGCCGGGCAGATCAGGAGCAAAACGATTCTTCCGCACGTCCTGCGATTTCTGGCGGTGTGGAAAACATGGCAGAATATGACACTATCCTCCTCGGTTATCCTGTCTGGCATGGGCAGGCTCCCCGGATCGTCAGTACTTTTTTGGAAAGCTACGACTTTTCAGGAAAAACAATTATTCCGTTCTGCACTTCCCATAGCAGCGGTATTGGTTCCAGTGCAGATAATCTTCATCCTTTATGTTCTGATTCCACAGAATGGCTTGAAGGCAGGAGATTTGCAGGTGGGACTTCAAGAGCAACCATGGAAGAATGGTTGAACGATACCGGTATCTCAAAATAAAGATAATTTTGTGGTTAAAAATTGCTGCTGCGTCAGTATTGTTCATGGATCAGGGGATTGCAGCAACATCTAGTAAAAAAAGGCCGTTGAAAATGCCCTGCAAAGTAGATAAAATAGACTGTGTAAAAAAGGGAATTCAGAAGAAGGGAAGGGCATGACCATGGACCAACACAAAATCCTGCTGGTCGAGGACGACAGGGAGATCAGCGAAATGTTACAAAACTATCTGCAGACGGAGAACTATGAGGTGATCTGTGCTTTTGACGGGGAGGAGGCCTGCAGGCTTTTTGCGGAGGACAGTTTCAGCCTTGTTCTGCTGGATCTGATGATCCCGAAAAGGAGCGGGATGGAGGTCATGCAGCAGATCCGTCAGGGCAGCTATGTACCGATCATCATTTTGTCTGCGAAGGACACGGAGACGGACAAGACGCTGGGGCTGGCGCTGGGGGCGGATGATTACATTACGAAGCCCTTTTCCGTGGTGGAGGTGCTGGCGCGGATCAAGGCGAACATCCGCCGGACGATCCAGTATGACAGGGTAAACGCTGATGCCGCAGCGGCGCCGGAGCTGCTCACGGCGGGGGAGTTGTCGATGAATCCTGTCGAGTATACGGTGATGAAGAGGGGCAGCAAGGTGGAGCTGACGGCGAAGGAGTTCGAGATTTTGAAGCTGCTCATGTTAAACCCGAAAAAGGTGTACACGAAGGAGCAGCTCTACTCCCTTGTGTGGAACGACGCTTATCTGGGGGATGAGAACGCGGTGAATGTACATATCAGCAGGCTGCGCAACAAGATCGAGGACGATTCCCGCAATCCGCGTTACGTGGTCACTGTCTGGGGAATCGGCTACAAACTGGGGGAAGGGTTATGAATAGTACGGTTATTATCGTTTTCCTGTCAATATTGGCAGGATTTCTTTTGCTTATCGTTCTGTACCAGCAGTTTGGGTGGAAGGCGGGGATCCGCAGAAACCTGCGGGAGGTAAACGACAGACTGGGGAAGATTCTGGAATCGGACAGTGACGAGATGGTCTATGTCTTTACAGAGGAAGCGCAGCTGCAGGAGCTGGCGGCGCAGATCAACGGACTGCTGGAAAAGCATTTAAAGGTGAAGGCCGATTATCGTCGGTCCGAGATCGCGTCCCGGAAGATGCTTTCGAATATTTCCCATGACATCAAGACGCCGATGACGGTGATTCTGGGGTATCTGGAGATTATGCGCATAAACAGCGCGGCGTCGGACGAGATGCTTATGAAAACGGAGCAGAAGGCGAAAGAAGTGATGCAGCTGATTGATCAGTTTTTTACGCTGGCCAAGCTGGAATCGGGGGATCTGGCGCCGGAACTGTCCAGGATCGATCTCTGTGAGCTGTGCCGTAAGGGCATACTGGATTTCTATGAACTGCTGACGAACCGGGCATTTCAGGTGGAGGTGGATCTGCCGCAGGAACCTGTGTGGGTGCAGGGGAATGCGGAATCTGTGATGCGCATACTCAACAATCTGCTCTCCAATGCGGTGCGCTACGGG
>ERZ808037.1113-NODE-1113-length-19390-cov-3.967172_pt1 | contig 19390 bp, 15 predicted proteins | sample MGYA00380190_ERZ808037 | MGnify/ENA primary metagenome ERZ808037 (study PRJEB31490, sample SAMN06133399) | mouse gut metagenome | isolation source: J9 | host: mice | place: China: Chengdu | collected 2015-05 ... | reverse complement strand
CTCTCAGCCAGAACCTTGGTGATAGCAGCGGTCAGAGTTGTTTTACCATGGTCTACGTGGCCGATGGTACCAATGTTACAATGGGGCTTGTTTCTTTCAAATTTAGCTTTAGCCATTATTGAAATCCTCCTTAACTTAATAAAACATATTGTTGTTTCCTCGCCGAAGCACGCCTATACACACTCGGCGCTTCATAACTCGGTTACCTCTGGTTATAGTACATAAAATAGAAAAACGACCTTGCTTCCTATTATATTAAATAACCAGAGGATTTTCAAGCTATTTTTAATAATAAACCTTTTCTAATGTTACTGTTGTTACTGTTTACTCCGTTCGCAGCAGTCGATGCATAGAAATCGTAAAAAAGCAATTCCACTCTTAGCTGTCTCAGGTTTGCCACGCAAGAACAACGTGAGAAAATTCCCTTTTCCTACCGCCGAAACGCCATAATACCACTGCGCAAAAGTCATAGTATTGCAAAAGTTATCAATGTCCCCAAATACAGGAACGGCGCCAGCGGGACTCCGTCCTTTATGGTCAGCTTTTTACGCGCCATCTGCCACAGAGAATAAACACAGCAGACCAGCACACCGTAGGCAATGGCTCCCACAATCCGCTGGCCTGTGAGATACAGCCCCATTACAAAAGCAAGCTTTACGTCTCCGGCTCCCAGCTGGCCTCTCGATATAAAATAGCACAGGAGGAAAATCAATCCCCCCACTGCTCCGCCTATAATGGACTGTCCGGCCAGAGCCAGCCCGCCTTCAAAATCAGCAATTACGGCAGCGAAAACAATCACGGACCATATGCCGAGAAAAATCAGAACCATAGGGTTCGGAATCCGCTTTACTTTCGCATCCGTAACCGAAAAAATGCTCATAGCCAAGACAATGGTCATATTCATTACTATTTGAGATATGGACAGATACGAACCTTCTTTAATTCCCAAACAACACCATGCGGCAAAAGTAAGTACACCAACCCCCAGAACAAACTTATCCGTTATGATATTGTCCGCAAAAAACACTTTCCCTTTAGTCAATTGAAGGGACAACTTCCCATCCAGACTTCCCACCACACCGTAATATAAAAGAAAAATAATAACTGCACCCAGCACAGCACTGATGATTTTCATGTCTATACCTCTTACGCACATACCAATCAATATTTGGATGTTTACTTCCCCGGATTCACTTTAACGCCATCTCCGTCAAGCCATGCCGGAAGGGTCACTCTGTTCACCATATGAAGCTTCACGCTGTCGGGAAGGATCAGACGTACAAATCCCGGTTCCACATCATATTCCACCACAATGTCAATCGTGCGGAAGTCGGAATCACAGAAAATCGTCGATCCGGAGAAATCCAATCCCCCGTAACCGTCCTTCACACCGTAAGCCTTCAGATATTCATCGGCGCTCATACTCCCTTGCTTCAAATACCCCTTGGTAAGCAGATACGCGGCGCCCATACCCATAAGCTTTTTGGCTCCGTATTCCGCACCCTCCACGGCAATATAAGCCAATCCGCTGATCATGCCTTCCTTATTCTGGAGAAGTCCCTTCACCTGATTGACCGTGTCCTTGACTTGATTTGCAGCATCTCCCACATCTCCCACGGCACCTTGTACGGCTTGGCCTGTCTGGACAGCCGAATCTCCCAGACGGTCAAGCTGCTGTGCCAGATTCTCCAGATCCACACCGCTGTCGCCGCTTCCCTCCGTCTCTCCGAAGCCCTGAAGCTGAGTCAGAAAGTTTACCGTCTCTCCTGCCGCAGACTGTATGCTTCCCGTGGCATTCACCACCTTCTGGTAGCTGCTGTATGCCGAGCCTGCCGCATTGTCAATCATTCCCGTGTTCTCCGCATTGTCATTCTTTAATGCCAGAGACGCATCTCTTCCGCCAAATGCCGCATACAAATAGGTATAGCTTGCCAGTTCATGAGCAGCCGAATTAATGGCAAACTGCATTTTGTTGTGCAGGATAAGCATATTGATGAAATAGGCAATGGAAAAAATAGTGACCAGAAACACGGTGAAGGAAATGACCGTCTCCACCACGATCATTCCGCTTTCACTTCCGCTCAGACGCCCTTCTCTCTTCCTTCGCCTCCCGCTCCCTATATGCACTTTGTTTTTCCGCAGAGAATGGGCTTCCCCTACGGAATCCTGTGTGAAATAACCGCTCAAATTACTGCCTCCTCGTCTCAGAAACTATCCGGAAATCATCCGCCCGTACACCCATCCGGTCCGTTGGCCTTATCCGGATTTTGCAATACTCAAAATCGTATCAAGGAAATACCTTATAAGCCGGAAACCGTTCCGCACCGTCAAACCGAAAAGCGGTTTCTTAATAGCCTCTTGTCACCGTAAATTTATAGGTGTTATCCTCAAATGCTTCTATGGCCGCATAAGTGCCGTCATCCACCGTGCTTTTGGCGAATCCCTTGGGCATAACCACCATATCCAGCTGTACCGCACAGGTTACATCTACGGCAGTGACGGTATCTTCCATCTTAAATTCAAGACTGCTCAATTCACCGTCGGAGCCCGTCTGTTGTTTCACCGTATTGACATTCAAGGTTATCAAATCCGCCGAGCGTTGGCTCAAGTCCTCCGAGCGCGTCAGGAAAAGCATCATAATCATACAGTACTGCTCATAATCCAGTTCAAATTGTCCGCTCTTGCTTCCCTTGGTGTCAATATTTCCCAAAAGACTATTCAAACCCTCCGCAAACTCTCCGGGCAGAGCCGTGACGGATAAATCCCCCGGCTCCTTTTTCAGGACACAGACCGCCTCCCCCTTCGTCAACAGCACCCAGTCGCCGTAAGTCTCTATTCCCGCCACAGCCAGCCGCAGCGCCGCTGCCACCGCAATCTTTAATATAGGCCCCACCGTAGGAACCGCAGCAAACGCGCTGGAAACGGACTCTATAGCGCTGTTAATAGGTTTCACCGTATAAGTGGAAGCATAATTCATCACCACCCGGAAAGCCAAAATCTTATTCCTAGCCTCGTTCAAATTCTCCTTCGAAGAGTTATGCCCGCCCAGCAAATATTCGATTTCCGACTGATACAGATAATTAATATTGGGCGCCATGGGATAGCCCGTAAGAGAAAGCTGAACGGTCTCACTTCCTCCGGCAGCTCCAGCTCCGAGGGGGCCTTCTGTCACGGCTTCCGAGCCTTCCATGGACGCTCCTCCGGGATTTTCTTCTGCTACGGCTTCCAAGCCTTTCATGGCAGCTCCGGGGTTTTCTTCTGCTCCGGCTCCAGACTTTTCTTCTGTCACGTCTTCCGTATCTTCGATATTTGTCACCCTGCTGGTGAACATGCCGAAATCGTATTGTACCAGATACAGCTTTGTGAGCAATCGGTTTCCCGTATCCGCAAGGGTATTGCTTCCAAAGCTTTTGGATGCGCTTCCGATCATACCGGTAATGTCAAATCCTCCGGCGGCTCCGGAATCTCCCATACCTGCAAAGTCTCCGCCGGAAGGAATATCCCTTCCCCCGGCGCTCTCCCCTTCCTGATCCAAAGCGTCCCCCACATCCCCCAGAAGGTCGGCCGCTTCATCCTGCTTCTTCTCCGCCTCTTTTTTCTTACTGTCTGCGGAAGCACTGCCGAAACAATCCTGAAGGGAATCATGGATGGTTACATATCCTGTTCCAAAATAAACCAGCTGCTGAAAGTCCAATGCCTCTTCATAATCCGGCAGCTTTGACAGTTCCGGATAAGAATCAATACATTCCTCTCCCCTGTCCTCTATACTCTGCCGCATCTTCTCGGCCTGTAATTTGTATGAACTGTTCTGTCCGCTGTAGGAGGCAATATGATCTGCCAATTCTTTATAGCTATCCGCCGAATAATAACCGTTACCGCCTCCGAAGAGCTTGTCCAGTTCGGCCATCTCGGCTTCTATTCCTTCTTTGAGCTCCTTGGTCACATTCTCGTCCTGTAAAATGTCGTCCAGCTGGCCCCTCAGCTCCTCCAGATCTTCCAGCCTTTTAGCCAGCGTAGCTGCCGCGCTCTTCAAATCCGCGGCCTTTTGATCAAAATTGTCAAAGTTCACCGTAACATCCTTATTTCCGTTATGATCCGCCACCACAGCGCCGCTGCCATAGGCCGTGGTAAGCACATCCTTCCGCTCTATCTGCGTTGTCAATGCACTCTCCGCAAGATCGAAGGCTGCCTGAAGAGAATCCGAGCTGTGATCCAAATGTTCCTCATATTCGTCGTCAATCTTACACAGTCTCTCTTCCTCCTCGGTGAGAGGCTCCACTGTCTGTGCTTCCGTCCCCGATCCGCCTGTTTCCGACTCTCCTCCGGACTCCGGGTTTCCTTCCGATTCCTCTGCCTTCTCCGCCTCCTCAATTTCCTTGCGGTGTTCCAGAGCGGCTTCTATGGCCTCCGAATCTTCATCCATGTACGCCTTATAATATGAATATTTTTCCTTGAGCAGCTTTTCTATGGACTGCATTCCCGCAGCATATGTACTGTTAATTGTCTGTATGTAATCGGGATACTGCCACAACGCCTCCAGCTGCACATAGTAATCCTGCGCCGCTTCCAGCACTTTGGCCGCCTTATCCGTAATCTCATCCCGCTTTTCCACGGCTTCAATATTACTTTCCATATCCTGCACGGACTCAATGGCTTGAACGATGCCTTCCATATCGTCCCCCACAGTCTGTATAATACGGAATTTCATAAAATCCCCGATTTGAGTATTAAAAATCTTGGGGTCGTTCAAGGTCGCTCCCTCCACAGGCGTGGCCTCAAATGCCACCACGGCATTCTGATAGGGCATCCATCCCTCATAGGGTCTGGTTCCCGTAAAGTCCTGAAGATGACCAAAGCTGATTCTGTTTTCATTGGGCTGAAAAGAGGTCATATAGTATTCCTTCACATAACTGTCCAGCCTGTCCAGAGCCTCCTTGCCCTCCTCGTTTTGTGTCAAGGCAAAGAGGCCGTATAATTCTTTTAATAAATTGTCGTAATCGGTCAATATGGCTTCCCCGTAATTATCCGCCGCCATAACCGCCTGATTTCCGCAGAACTTGATTCTGGTCAGATCCACCAGAAAGCCTATAAAGAAAATCACGGGAACCATGATTACCGTTACAAAAACCGAAATGGAACCTTTCCCTCTTTTCAAAAACAGTTTAAGCATCATTCCTCATCCCCCACATGCAGCACTTCTTTGAATTTGCCGTATATTTCCCGTACTTTTCCGCCGATTCCCTGAATGAATTTCCCCATCTTCGTATCGGCCAGCATATCTATTGCAAAATCCACGTTTCGGATAAAATCGTCCCCGTCATTGATTACAATCTCCCCGGTGACTTCAATAGTCATTTCCTCCGGACCGCCTACCCAAGTAAGGTTAATGGGCGGCTTCACCGTCTGGGTCGCCGTGGCCTCTATTGTCTTATAGAAAATATAATTATGTCTCCGGGCGGAAACCGCCACATTTTCTCCCGAGTCAAAAAACATATGTCCGCATATACTTCGAAAGAAACTTTTATAATCACTTTCTTTAAAATTCATGAAAAAAAAGCGGTAAGGATTCAAATATCTGACTGTTCCGTAATTGCTTCCCACCGCCTCCAGACCGCTCCCGTCATATTCCATCTGTGCTTTGGACTCCACATAGGTATCTGACTCGGCCGCCTTATAATAGAGCAGCGCCGTCTCCAGATTGGACTGGATATTTGCCTTCTGGCACAAGTACAGGGCGGCATAGAGTACGCCGACGATCATAATCATGCAAAAAGGCAGCATCAATGTGGCTTCAACCATTGCCGTACCCTGTTCACTTTTTTTGAATGTCTGCATCGCTATGCCTCCCCCTTTTTCAAAACATAATAAGCGCTTTGTTTTATTAATACGGACTTGAAATACTGTTCTGGTACGCGCTGTCCTGACCCTTAATTCTGTCAAACAACTCCTGAAAATAGCCGCCCAAAAATCCCCAGACAGCCGCTCCGATGAGCACTACCATCAATATCAGCAGTACCGTAGCCACAAAGTTCGACACACCGCTCTCATCATTCTTAAAGTTCTCGATAAAAGCTTTCTTCTTAATCTGTGCACCGATATAAAGACGATCCAATGTATTTAACATATTTTCACCTCCCTCGCGTCAAAAGTCAGTCTATTATTATTAATCCGGCAGACTAGAAACTGAAGCCCGTCATTACCGGAACAATAACCAAAATAATAATCCCCGCAAACATCAAAAGGGTGGGCACCAATAGCTTGGAAGAAATCTGCTCCCCCCGCCGTCTTGCGCTGTGTTTGTGCTCCAGCCAGCTCTCGCTGTTCAGCCGGCGGAACAGATTTACGATCTCGGCATTTCCCTTGGAAGCATTTTGAATAATCGCCGTGGCAAGCTTGGTTGTGTAAGGATTATTGCATCGGGTAATAAACTTGCTGTAAGCTTCCGTGGGAGGCACATTATTGTTCAAGTCCACCAGCACTCTCTCCATCTCCTGATAGAGCACACCCACTCCGCTTCCGCTTGTCAGCTTCCAAGCCTGATTAACCTCCATACCCGCCACTGTCAGGAGCGTGAGCTTGGACACCACCTGAGGAAACTGATTCTCAATCTCCTCTTTCCGGTTTCTGACAATGATATTTACATTGTCATAGGGCACATATCCCGCCATTGCAAAGAGAACCAACACCACTACGGAGAAAATTACCGCCTTGATGCCCAGTCCCATGGCAAGCGTTAATCCCAATGCGGCAAAGAAGCATACCCCTCCCAGAATTCCGTAGCCTATCAGGGCGCCGAGAATGTAGTAAGTGTAATTCATGGCCTCTCGCTTTTCCTTGAATTGGACACACTGATTGTACAGCTTTTTTACCGTATCGTTCCTTCCGTCCCAATGCAATAACTGCATCATCCTATAGCCTGCAATGGGAATAATGTCCCCCATGCCGGCCTTCCCTTTTTCCAGACGCGCCAGCTTTTTCTGAGCCAGTTCCAGATTCTTTTTCAGCTCTCTGGCCCGGTTGACACGTTCCTTGTCTTTCAGATCCTTCGTCCGTTTCATATAGTCCACGATCAGATCTAATTCAATCTGTGTCTTCTTTATATTTTCCGTCTCTGTCTCTTTACGGCACGTAATGATAGCGCCCATAATATTTTCATCCGCCGATAAAAACAGAAACAGGAAAAACAATAAACCGACTGTAGCTGCCGCCATACAAATTATCATATCAAAACCATACCTTTCACATTTCCGGACTTACCGCCGTTGGCGGAAAATTAAACTTTTATATTTTGATATTGCTTGCCTTCGATGCCAGTACATAAGAAATTCCGAAAATTACCAGCGCCACCGTTGCCGCCGCATGGCCTGCAAAAGTGGTAAACAGCGCATCCATAAAGCCCGATCCCATCATGGACATAGCCACCACAATGACAATGGGCATGAGCAGCATCATATTCGTCTCCGATTTTGCGGATGCTATGACCGTGTGGATTTCCTGCTCGATTTCTATTTTATCCCCGATGATCTCCGAGGTCTGAGTGACAATCTCCCCGAAACGGTCATTTTTCCCCTCTATAACGGCATAGATAGTGGCAAAGCTGCGGATATCCTCCAGATTGCTCCGGTTGGCAAAATCTTCAAACAAGTATTTCAGCTCTATACCGCCCTTCTCATACTGTAAGAGAATATTTTCCACCTCTTTCACAATATCCGCCTTCGCGCTATACGAAATTTTCAAATCTTTCAGCGCCGACTTTAACGCCATGACCTCCACATTACCGGCTCTGGCCGCCACGCTCATAGATTCCAGAAAATCCCTGAACTGCAGGCGCAGCGCCGCCATTCTCTTTTTCACGGTGGAATCCGCATAGATCTTCTCCAGATAAAAACCCGCCCCAAGCCCTACCAAAACGGAGATGGGAACAAGATGGTAAAAGAGATACGCGATCACGGCAATAATCAGGCTGCTGACCAAATAAGCCAGAATATGTTCTCCCTTTTTCATGTTACATCTGTAATAAACAGGCATATTGGGATTCATTTTTATTCCCATCTGCGCGCTGCGGCGCGCACAAAATCAATAGTTGAATACGCATTTTTATTCAACCTTCCCGTCATGCCGCCATCGGCGGCACAAACAATTTATGAACTGGTGCAAGGCCGGAAGAACGCTGCTCTTGCGTTCTTCCCGGAATGACTTAGATTTTCTTAGGTTGGGTACAAAGAGGGGGTGTTTACACACCCTCTTTCCAACCTTAGAAAATCTTCATTCCGTTCACACTTTTGCGAAGGGAACTAATTTGAACCGGAAACAGAATGTGCCATTGTCAAAACGGTAGCGTTCCAAGACTTTAGGCCCGCAGCTGTTTGAGCCGATTCCGTTTAAAGCATAGTCAAGACATAACACGGTGCTTCCCGATTCCTCCAATTCAAAATTGTGATCCTTTTCCTCTAATTCCTCCTGCGTATAGACGGAGGCGTTAAAGGAAAATCGCTGTTCCGATACTGCTGCCAGCCCGAATTGGCCGTTACAAACCTCCACATAATCACAGTCAAAACGGCTTCCGTTTTCCTGCGGCCGTATATAATCCTCATGCAGATCCGTGACCTTGGCCCGATACAATCCATGGCTGGCTGCCCGGTGTTTATCACAATAGCTTTCCATAGGGCCGTAACCGTAATAGGAGACGTTCTCCAGCTTCCTGTTGAGAAACAGGCGCACCCCGAACCGGGGAAGCTCCGGGAATTCCTCGTTCCTGACCACATCCAGCGTGGAATTAATCCCCCCATTGTTATCCACTGTCCAGACGGCTTTTACCTTCATCACAGGCTGCAGGGAAGCTGCCGAAACCGACAGAGTGCTTGTAATCACACCCCCGTCCTTAGAGAGCTCCACAACGGTGACATAAGCCCTTGGGCAGGCCTGCCTGTATCGGGCCTTATGCCATTCATGCTTTACATACATATCGTTGTCCGTAGGCGCCCTCCAGATATTCAATTCCATGGGGCTGTCCAGATACTCCCTTCCCCCATAATTCATGCTGTCAAACAGCCCCCTTTTCTTGTTGTACACATATACAAACCCTTTTCCTTTTAAAATCACCTCCCCGTCCGTCTCCGTCACTCCCACTGCTCCGTCCGCATCTCTTTCCTGATTCAGCCATCTAAGGGCCGTCTGATTTCTGCCGTCCTCATTGGCCAGAAGAATTTCGTCAAATCCCAGTATATGGCCTGCAGGCACCAGCGGCGTTCCTTCGAGAAGCCGGTAAGTGATCTTCAGATACGCCCTTCCGGCTTTCGGAACGGTAACATCCAGTTTAAGGACGGCCTCCCCATGGGGCGCCACGGAACATAACGGAACTTTCCCGGAATCCACTCCGATACCGTCACAGGTAACTGTATAGCTGACAGACGCATACTCTTTTAAATCCGTAAAATCCAAATAATTATGAAGCTTTAATTCTTTTGTCTCCGCGTCATAGGAGACCACCCTTGCCGGCCTGTGCACATTTTTATATTCCAGCAGACCTGTATGAGGAGTTCTGTCCGGATAGACAAGGCCATCCATACAGAAATTGCCGTCATGTATCACCTCCCCGAAATCACCCCCATAGAGATACTTTGTTTTCCCGTTGTCTGCCTTTCCGGCGAAAACTCCATGGTCGCACCACTCCCATACAAAGCCCCCGCACATCATGTCATGTTCTTGGATAATCCGGAAATAATCTTCCAAATCCCCCGGACCGTTTCCCATGGAATGGCAGTATTCAATTAACAGAAACGGCTTACCGGCATCTTTTTCAAAATATTCTTCTATCTCCTCAAGGGAGGGATACATTCTGCTGTACAAATCGAGATGGGAATAATCATAAACCTTGTCATAATTTCGGTATCGCGCGCTCTCATACTGCGTGATTCTCTCCGGGTCAAATCCCTTTGTCCATTCCAACGTTTTCTCAAAATTACAGCCGTATGCGCTTTCGTTTCCCATAGACCACATGACGATGCTGGGACGGTTCTTATCCCGCTGAACCATAAGCATTACACGGTCTAAAATAGAAGCTTCCCAAGCCGGATCATCCGCAATTTTTTCATTCCAACCCTTGAAGCGGTTGTAATCCGTATCCTCTTTGTAATATTGCATAAAGGGACCGTGGGCCTCTACATCAGCCTCGTCAATTACCATAAAGCCATACTTATCGCACAGCTGGTAAAAATAAGGCGCATTGGGATAATGGCTGGAGCGGATGGCATTAAAATTATGCTGTTTCATCAGCGCAAGATCCTTTATCAACTGCTCCATGCCAATGGTATAACCGGTGACCGGATCGGAATCATGGCGGTTGACGCCGTGAAATTTAATATTCTGCCCGTTCAGATATATCACTTTGTCCTTGATCTCAATCGTCCTGAAACCTACATAATCCGTAATCACTTCCTTTTCGGTTTCGATGACCAGCGTATATAATCCGGGGCTTTCCGCACTCCACAAATCCGGCGAGGCAACATCCAAGGTAATACATCCACGCCTGGCCTTTCCGGATGCCGCTACTTGATTTTCTTTATCATAAATAGTCACCTTAGTGTCAATAAAATGACCGCTGTAAGACATGTCAACTTTTACTTCCGCTTTCTTTTTTCCCACAGCGGTTCTGATACGGTAATCGGATACAAACTGTTCCGGTCTTTTCAGTAAATAGACATCCCGGAAGATTCCGCTCATACGGAATTTATCCTGATCTTCTAAATAGCTGCCGTCACACCATTTTAAGACCAAAACCGCAAGCCTATTTTCCCCTTCTTCCAACACTGCCGTCACATCAAATTCGCTTGTCATATGGGAGACTTGGCTGTAACCGACATAGGAGCCGTTCAGCCATACATAAAAGCAGGAATCCACACCTTCAAAATTCAAATATGCCTTTGGCGCCTGATCGTCCCTATGGTATTCAAAACCGCACACATATGCGCCACAAGGAATATCCTGCGGAACATAGGGCGGGTCAAAGGGAAAGGGATACCTGACATTCGTATACTGGCAGATATCATATCCTGCTGCCTGCCAGACACCGGGAACATTCAACTCATGGAAATCGGATGTATCAAATCCTGTTTCATAAAATGCTTCCCCCACATCATAAATGCTCTCAAAGAACCTGAACCTCCAGATTCCGTTTAAGAGCTGCATACGGTCCGATTCCTCCCTGTGTTCAACCAGATTATCCATCCGCTTTGATGCGGGGATATAATAAGCTCTGGGCGGCATCGTTCCGTCATGTAAAACTGTAAGATCTTCATAAAATCTCGGTACTATCATGGGCTGCCTCCTATCTATTGCCTTCTGCGGCAATTTATTGTGATTTGTGTGATCCGGACATCCGGTTCTCCCATTCCGGAATTGTCCTTTGCTTGCTTTTTCCTCACTCTTTTCTTAAATACATTTTACGATTACTCATAATCCAAGTCCATAAACACAATTGGACAAAACATGCACAAAATGATACAATCATTTTATAAACCGTCACGGAGGCGCAATCTATGTTTTTAAATTCAGGTTACTTACATAATTCTCTGATTGATTTTAAAGATAAGACAAGACCTTTGATTGTCGGAAGCTGCGGTACTTACCGCCTATACACACATCCGAAACTGCCCACATACCGTCCCCGCGGAAGATTGGATTTCCAGATTATTTACGTCTCCTCCGGCTCTGCACATTTTCATTTTGACCATGCAGAAAATGATACTATAGTCACCGCAGGCAACATGGTATTATTCCGTCCGAAGGAATTTCAGAAATATGAATACTATGCCGTAGACCAGACGGAAGTCTACTGGGTCCACTTCACAGGCGGCAATGTGAAAAACATTCTGCGCAGCTATGGCATCCGGGATGATATGCGTGTTTTTTATACGGGAACTACGCTGGAATATGAGCGGATTTTTAAAAAAATGATTTCCGAACTGCAACGCTGTCAGGCAGATTATGAGGAAATGCTGACCATGCTTCTCCGCCACCTCCTCATCCTCATACACAGACAGCTTTCCAAGCAGCGAATCCTGAAAAATGAATATTTGGACACGGAAATGGATTTAGCGGCTCAATATTTTAACGATAATTATAATTCCGATATCAGCATTCGGGAGTATGCGGCATCCAGAGGCATGAGTGTCAGCTGGTTTATACGGAATTTCAAAGATTATACCGGAATTACCCCTATGCAATATATCGTTTCCATCCGTGTTACAAACGCGCAGATGCTTTTGGAAACCACCACATATACGGTGACGGAAATAGGACATATCGTAGGGTACGATAATCCGTTATATTTCAGCCGTATCTTTCATAAACAAAAGGGATTTTCCCCCTCCGAATACAGGAAGCGGCTTAAAAATACAAACCGCCCTATATGAGCAAATTATATTTTTCAAAAAAATTGCTTGACTTTTTATTTTAGCCGTGATATGTTATTTGAAATTTCATACAGGAGATAAATAGATGTCGCACATAAATTATTTTTTCCCAATTTCAGTCGTGGAGCAGCAGATTTTTTATTTTACGGTCAAAATTTGATACCGATTATTCATCGGAATGTCGCATGGCCGTAAGATGATAAGTCTTATTTGGCTATGCGGTTATTGGGGTAAATGAGAAGCCGCATGGTATATGCACAGAAGTGTATATAACAGAGCGGTTTTTTTATTTATAGAGATTGCAATGGATCTGTAATGTACTTTCTTCGGATACGGGATATCCGGAAAGTCGTAATTTGTAACTGCATTTCAAATGCCGGTTACGGAAAGGCATGGTTATTATGATGAAAGTAATTGAAGCAGAAAATTTATCAAAAACCTTTCGGGTGAAACGAAAGGAAAAAGGAATGAGGGGCAGTATTCAAGCAATCTTTCATCCCCGGACAGAAGAAATCAGGGCAGTTGACAATGTCTCCTTTGATGTGGAAGAGGGGGAAATCTTGGCTTTTATCGGCCCGAACGGAGCGGGCAAGAGCACGACGATTAAGATGTTGACAGGAATACTCTATCCCGACGGCGGGGGAATCAAGGTATTAGGTATTGACCCTTCCAAAGGACGCCGTCAGCTGGCTTATAAAATCGGAACCGTATTCGGGCAGAAAGAACAGCTTTGGACTCACTTGACGCCCTATGACAACTTCCGCTTTTTCGGTGCAATTTATGACATACCTGACGGAGAAGCAGACGCACGCATCCGAGAGCTTTCAGAGACTTTTGAGCTGGGAGAATTTATAAATACTCCCGTCCGCAATCTTTCTCTGGGCCAGCGCATCCGCTGTGAAATTGTAGCTTCCCTGATTCACAGGCCGCAAATTCTGTTTTTGGATGAACCCACCATCGGTTTGGATCCTGTGGTAAAAGAAAACATCCGCTCCTTAATTAAAAAAATGAACCGGGAACTCCACACCACCATCTTTTTGACCAGCCATGATATCGGCGATATTGAAAAGCTTTGCAAACGCATTATCATTGTGAATTCCGGACAGGTTGTGCTGGATGACTCCATGGAACATTTGAAATACCACTATCTAAATAAAAAGATTGTGGAACTCAAGCTTCAGGAAGAGGCGCTTCTGCCCTCTGCGGAAGGTATAACCGTCCTTAAGAAAAAGGGCGGCCAGGTGAAAATGGAGGTAGATACCACCGTAATCAAAATAAACGATGCACTGCGGCAAATCGATGCAGAGCATGTGGAGGATATAAATATTTCCAATATCCCTCTGGAAAATATCATTATGGAAATATATAAGACAGAAGCAGGCAGATCCTGAAAGGCAGAATGGGGGAAATTTATGAAAAAATACGCAGTCATTTATCGGTCTGTGCTGATGGAAAATCTACAGTATACCGTTAATATTGTAATGAGCTTTATCAGTTATTTTATCTTTATATTTGTTTTTATTCATCTCTGGAATTATATGTATGACTCACCCGGAGAGACAATTGCAGGCTATACAAAGGCACAGATGATATGGTATGTGATTATGACGGAGATGATATGGTTTGCCGCCCGTACAGCAACGGTCACAAGGCAGGTGACTTCGGATATCCGGGGAGGCAATATAGCTTATCTGATTAATAAGCCTTATCACTACACATTTTACATCCTTTCCAAATATACGGCAGAATGGAATATACGTCTTCCCATATTTGCCGGCCTTGCCGTAATCGCAGGGACAATCATGGTGGGAGGTCTGCCTGATTTTCGAGTGGTGACGCTTTTGGCCTCTCTCCCCTGTATCATACTGGGCATTACCATTCACGGAGTTTTCAAGCTGTGTATCAGCCTGATGTCATTTTGGATCGAGGACTCCAATCCTTTTCAATGGTTGTATGATAAACTGATTTTAGTGGTAGGAACAATTTTTCCTATAGAAATTTTTCCTGCTTCCCTACAGCCTTTGTTTAAACTGACGCCGATCTATACAGTGTGCTACGGTCCATCCAAACTGATCGTCGATTTCAGTCCGGAAAAATGGGTGGAAATCATTGTCGCCCAGTTGATTTATCTGGCCGCAGGATGCGTGTTCATGCTATTTATTTACAGTAAGGGGGCTAAAAAATTATATGTTAACGGCGGTTAAAAATCAACTGCGGGTATGTGCATTATCCGTGAAATACAATATGATGAGAGAAATGCTCAACAAAGTCACTTTTCTCACCAATATTCTCTTTATGGTACTCAACAACGCTACTTTTCTGGTTCAGTGGATGATTTTATTCCGCTTAAAAGAAGATATCGGCGGATATACTATGGATGAAATCATGCTGCTGTGGGGACTTACCGCAAGCAGCTACGGCTTATCCCACATTTTATTTGCAAGAGCATTTTCCCTGCCTGACCTCATCATAAACGGTAAATTGGATTCCTATCTGGTAATGCCCAAAAATGTGCTGCTTAGTGTGATCACTTCTTCCACAAGCGCCTCTGCGCTGGGGGATCTTTTATACGGGCTGATTATTATCTGCGTTTTTTGCTTCAGCATACAGCGTTTTTTCCTGTTCCTCCTATTCACCGTCACAGGAACTGTTATTATCACATCCTTTGCAGTTCTGATGGGCAGTTTATCCTTCTGGTTTATTCGGGCCGAAATGTTCGGACAGCAGATGTTGGACAGCATGCTCAACTTTTCGACCTATCCGGACGGTATTTTCAAGGGAACCGTAAAATTCATGCTTTATTTAGTGATTCCGGTGGGTATGTCGGTTTACCAGCCCATTCACCTTATGGTTCACTTTCAAATAAACCGTATGCTTGCGGTGCTGGGATATACCGTCCTTCTTGCGGCAGCTGCAGTATTTGTTTTTTACCGGGGCTTGAAAAGGTATTCTTCCAGCAGCCTTATGTCGGCAAGAACTTAAAATGTTCCTTTGGATACGAAAAGCGCAAAGACTTCACCGCAGACAAAAAGACTGTATTGCCGACAGACAGCAATACAGTCTTTTTCATCTCTTGCTTTTTTATTCCCACATTCCTTATTAAATTACAAACTTATCCATCAAATCCACCATGCGTTCTACTTGACCGCTCTGTTCCTGACTGATAGCCGCCGTTTCCTCCGAGGTTGCGGCATTGTCATCCACCGCACCCGATATATTCCCCAGATCGGCATCAATCTTCTGCATATACTGCACGTTCTGGATCAGCAGATCCGATATCTGGCTCATCTTCTCAGTGGCACGTTTAGCCCCCTCCATTACTTCACCCATATTATCCGCCGTCTCGTCCGCTATTAAATTTCCCTTCTCCACTGCCGCCACGGTAGTCTCGATCAAGCGAGTGGTTTCCTTGGCAGACCGAGCCGATTCTTCCGCCAGATTCTTAACCTGTTCCGCTACCACCGCAAAACCTCTTCCTGCCTCTCCGGCGCGGGCCGCCTCGATTGCGGCATTCAGGGACAACAGATTTGTCTGCGTGGCGATATCTTCAATGGCGCCGATAATAGCATTGATTTCCTCCGAACAATTCCTGATCTCATCAATTGCTTCTTTTAGTTCGTGCATCTTTTCATTGCCTACGGACAATGTCCGGCCTGCTTGAGAAGCAATCTCCACACATTCTCTGGCATCGTTGGAATTTTTATCCATATCCGCATACAGATTTTCCGTCAGTGATGTGAGATCGAAAATGGTCGTAGCCTGTAAGGTACTGGATTCGGCCAAGTTCGTGGCAGCGTCTGCCAGCTGCAAGGAACCGCTCTTGATCTGTTCCGACATTTCCCGAAGATTACGTAAGGTATGCCGGATCTCCTCACTTATTTTATAGAAGGAATCCTTAATGACAGAAAACTCACCCACATAATTTTCATTCAGGGATATATCATAGTTTCCGTTTCCCATCTGCTCCAATACTGCGGTGATTTCACCGATAATTTTTACAAGATTCTCCTTCATAAACTGAATCGCCGCAACCATTCTCCCGACTTCGCTGTCGTCCTCCTGCATATCAAATGCCTCGTGCAATTCTCCCTCAGATATGGCAACCATCTGCTCGGAAACCTTTTTAATCGGCACCAGAAGTTCCTCTCTGGAAAACTTAATGGTAACACTGATTTGGCGCATAACATAAAGAAAGGACAGTAAGAACAGCAGTTCCACAATCACCTGAACGGTTATTAGTATGTTCTTCTTCACGTCCAGCCTGTCCTGAATCCGGTTGATAGCCGCATCGGTCTGAGAATTAATCTGGGCGATGTCGGTCTCGTACCGTTCGCCGAACACATAAGAAATTGCCTGTTCCCGGTCTCCTGCAGCTACTGCCCTCATGGCTTCTTCTTCCAATGGTACAAGTCCGTCGGACAATTCCGCGATGCACTCCATCTCGCTCCATTCCTGATCGGTAATATTGTTCTTCTTCAGACCGGCCCACGCAATATCCCTGTTCCTGTCCTCATTAAGCTCCCTCATATAATCATTATAATACTCTTCATTTCCGGTAACAGAATACGCCTGAACGGCATATGTAAGAGCCTTGGAAGCCAAACGGTACTGATTTAAATACTCGTTGGTCTCCAGACGGTCTTCTTCCACCACGATACAATAAAAATTGATAATGATGGTTGCCAGCAGCATTATGCCTCCCAGCGCCAATGCCCTGATTGATTTCTTCACGATCTTTCGCAGGTGAAGCTCCTGACTGTTTTGACCAAGTGTACTGATATCTGTTTTGTTCGGAATATCCATGCTCTTTCCTCCATGACTCTGCAATCTGGTAATAGATCCTTCCGTCAAGGCCAATGGCCCAAAATTCGTGCGGGCATAATTCTAAACCATTCACTTTAACTGACTAAACTGTTACGCAATCTGTTTTACGGTTTCTTATAGTGCTGTTTACATTGTATAATTTTAACAAATTTTTACATAAATGTCTATATCCTTTGGGCAAAAGTATGTAAATTCCGGCCGCCTTCCGTTCCTGTTCACCCCGTTCGCAGCAACCTATGCACAGAAATTGCAAAACAGCGATTTCGCACATGTCTGTCTCGGGTTTATCACGCGGAAACAGCGTGAAAACACCTCGCGGCGACAGCGAATGAACAGTAACAGCCTTCCTGCATATTCACAATTGCGTTTCAGCGCAGTTGTGCAAAGCTGCTTATTTCCGTCAACACCGCACCGTTTGCGATTCTTCCAGACTTGCACCGATTCATTGATTGTTTGTGTCGCCGATGGCGGCATGACTGGAAGTTTGAAAAATACTTTTAGAACTCCACCGGCTCGATTTCACCGAAAAGTTCAGCCTTTGCATATGGTTTTATACGCCAGGCATTGCCGTGGTTCTTCCCTATATACCGTCCGGTTTTCGTAATATATCCGCGCCAGTCATAAGTAATTACGCCAGACTTTATCAAGGACAGAAAGGTTGTGAACTGCGGCGCTCTGGAAAATTCGATTTCATTATACTTAAACTGCACCATTCCGCCAACCTCTCGGCTTTCTGCTTTTACCCACAAAGTGGATGGATGTTTCATATACAACTGTTCTCTTAGGTCATCAAATGTCCAATAAGCAGCGATTTCCCTTTTCCCTGTGTTAAAATCCTGCCAAACAATATTAACCATATGTGCTTCATCATCAACATTGAGGTAGAACCCCTGATTATTCTGTGGCGCTTCTCTTGAACCAATCGTTATATAAAGGCTGCTATAACCCGGATGTGTATCAGAATCATACCCATATAACCTTGCAAACGCTGAAACACGATTTCTGTCCGTCGGTTCATGCACAGCTACACGGGTTCCGTCGAACCTCGGCCGCAATGTGAAAAGAGTATCCAGCGTCTTTCCTCCGCCTTTTGCTTTAATCTCAATCAGTCCATTGTAGTCGGCATCCATCCTGTTATTTGTACGGATATTAAGCAATTCTTCGAGTGTATCTCCCACATCTTTTGGCGCAATGGGACCATAACCTTTGGAATTATTATAGAACCCTCCGTGGATGATTTCCTGCAATCGAGGTTTAATCTCATAAAACAGCTCCGTAATTGCATCTACTCCGACCGCATTTAGAATATCCATCTCGCTCGGAATATTATGTGTAAGGTTCATAAAGTAAATAATCGGAACGCCATTGGGAGAACGGAATATAGAGATATACAAGAGATCACCTTCATTGATTTCTCCGGATTTCATCTTTTTCCGGATTTTTTCAATTGAAAACCGCCGGTCTCCTCTTGCATTATTCACTCTATAAAATTTCAATCTTACAATGTCTGTCCTGCCATTCTGTATAAACAAAGCGTTACAAGAAATGCCATTCTCACCACCATGATATAACAATTCGTAATCGACAATCCCCCAATTATATAGAAGATCCCGCAGGATACCGTTAGCATCAAGGTTATTCTTGTCAATCATAGTAAATGTCATTCGCAGCAATGCGTAATCCTCGTTACGAAATCTGCGGATTATGTTTATAACTTCTCTTTCATCAGGATACGGTGAAAAAATCATATGAATCCTCCTTTATATATTACGTGAAAATAAAGTATATGCAGGTTCTGTTCACCATACTCAGCCGATGACAAACATCCCCTGTAATACTTTGCTCAATCAGCCAATTCACTAATTGTTTAATTCTGCGTTTCCCGCGTCTTTCGTATGTTCGTCCCAAATACAATTTCTATTAAAATTCAGGAGCAATTTAAGCACATTCTTCCGTTCTGAACCCTAAAATATTAGAGGGATTAGGAGTAAAGCGGTGGCTAAAGATTATTTATGAGATAATTAAATTTAAATAACCTAAAACTTGAATCATGAAAAATATATTCTTCAATCATTTTTATACTATAATTCCCCGGTAATAAGTTCAATTTACAATAATGATAGAGCCAGTCACTGCCGAAATCACATGCTGCA
>ERZ808037.1112-NODE-1112-length-19401-cov-3.700424_pt1 | contig 19401 bp, 14 predicted proteins | sample MGYA00380190_ERZ808037 | MGnify/ENA primary metagenome ERZ808037 (study PRJEB31490, sample SAMN06133399) | mouse gut metagenome | isolation source: J9 | host: mice | place: China: Chengdu | collected 2015-05 ... | reverse complement strand
TTCTCTTATATCAGGATTCTTTTTGCTGATGCCCTCCAGATAACGGATGCGCCCGTCCTTGTTCACCGTCATGGTAAAGGTCAGGGTGCCCTCCGAAAAGGCAGGAAGCTTCCTGCAGAAATCCTGAATCCATGCCTCCTTTTTCCGGTATTGGCTGACCACCCCGTCCCGCCGCAGCAGCTCCATATCCTCCTCCGTGAAGGACAGGGTGACACGGATCTTAATCTTGGCTCCCGCCTCCCCGAAATCCTCCGGTTTAATCACATACTCGCCGCCCACCGCGCGGATGGCATCCAGTACGGTAGTCTTACCGGTATTATTCTGTCCTACTAAGATCAGAGCATTTTCGATATCGGGAATATGCATATCATGGATGGACTTAAAATTTTGAATGCGTAAATTCGTAATCTTCATAGGCGTCTCCTGTATTTGAAACAAATCCTGACAATTCCTGTATCAACTGCCTTGATCTCTTCATTCCCCACAATGGCTTAAACACATTTTTTCATGAATCGGTTCCGGTATAACCATCAGTTTCCACGGTTCTACCCTTAGTTCACATTCCCACTCTAACGGAACATAGCTCATATGGTCAAATCGATACCGGAAGCAGGAAGCACACCATTCCCAATGCGTACCCCTCCCTTTATACAAATTCTTTTTATGCCGTACCTGCTCGGGCATATTTATCAAGTAATATTGGCGCAGCATTTTATTGTTACATATCGGACAATTTTCATGTAATACGGATTCTCCGCAGTTTTCACTGAAAATCCGGTTCCACTGTTTAAGATATTCTCCGGGAACACAGTTCCACCTATTAACCCTTTTTTCATCCTGATATGCCATATCCAAAACAGCCGGCACTGCCGAAAGCTTATCCCCTTCAATTTTCACATTGGGAACCCACCAATCCGGTACTCTTACTTGTGCATGTTCATAAGATCTGCAATAACTGCACCATTGCCATTCCCCGCCTCTTACGATGTATTTCCCCGGACATTCCGGTGCTTCCACCACTCTGTCAGACTGATAATATCTGTGCAGCGCTTTCTTATTGCAGACAGGGCAGCATGCGGATAGATCGGCTCCCTCCCTACTGTCAGAAAAAATAGTTATCCATTTCTCTTCGTATTCCGCAGGAACACTTTCCCAATACCCTCCCTTCATACTAACCTCCATGCCGCAGCTTTGCTGCGACTCACAATCCCATGGAGCTAAAGCTCCGATGAGAAATGCCGTGTTTTCGGGCATTTCTCGGTATGAGTCTTAGAAGTTCTTTGCGAAACAGCCTCTGCTGTGAGCAAAAATTGCTAAAGCAATTAGAACTTCTTCTCACACTAATCCCCCCTTGCCGCCATCTCCCGTCTGCAATCGGCACCATTTCTTGTCTACCGGCGCATACTCACCGTATTTGAGACATATAGAAAAGGGCAGCCCTCTGTTTCAGGATGCCCTTGGCCATACGGATATAAATATCAATTATTTTCAGGCAGCTTTGCAATTGCAAATCCCATAAATGCCATGGTAATAACAATTCTGAAGATAAAGGGTATGGAAATATTCACAAACGAAACCACATCAAGAAGCACCGCTACGCAAAACATCGGCACTTTCGAGTAAACCGCTGCCCTGAACAACGCTCCCGACGGCTGCTTTTTATGCAGGATACTTGCTATCAGCATAGCGAACAGGAAATAAACCGCCGCGCACAGAAAATACCACAGTGTCCTCCCCACATAAAAAAGAATGTACGTTATTATGAATATAACCATCAGAACAGGCACCACTGTATTGACAATCCAGCTCTTGCTCAAAGGTATGTCTCTGTTAAAACTTTTAAAATCATATTGTTGGTATTCCCCGTTTTGCATCACCGAAATACGTTCGCTTCCCGCCATGATAATGAAATTATAGCCCCGGTCGGCTATGGCAGACACCTGTTCATACGTAAACCGGTGAACACCATCCGTCAAAAATACAAACATTCCGTCGTTAGCATATGTAAACTCGTCGTCAATACTGAATCTGCCGTTCTTTACCTCAAAGTCCGGAAGAAGATCCATCATAGCATTTACATTATCGGAGGAAAAGCTGAGTGCCGGACTTATAAATACTATAATTGTGGCAATTAAGGTCAGCAATATCACAAATCCGATCATGCTCCCCGTCTTTACGTTTGCCAGCCTGCCGTACTGAGTCGGTACAAAAGATAATGCAAACTGCTGAAAAATATTGGGCGCCTTCCGCTCCACACTGCTGTCGCAGCCATGAGAGCTTCCCGGTCCCCCGTATCCGCTGCCCATATAGGGGCTGCCCTGTTGATTGGCAAGATCCTGCTGATAAAAATTCGAATTGGTCTGTTGATCATTATTATCCATATTGTTACCCGTCTTCGCGTCGTGGTACGTATTCATAAAACGGAACTTATTTTGATAAAATAATTCTGATGAAACAATTCCGCTGCCATGAACCGTCACGTCCAACGCTTCCTTTAACTATATTTATTTAATTTTTATGCAAATATGCACCCACATCTGCTTTAATTATACTCTATATTATGGCTTACTGATTTTCCGTTGTCAATATGCTGATAAACTTAATCTTGTAACGGAATCTATTAAAGTTACTATTTTGCGGTTTCTGTGCATGCGTTACTGGTCACGGAGTGAACAGCCGCCTATTTAAAGCATTCCCATATGTTACTGCTTCTTCTGTTCCCGGCGCTGATTCCCAAATAATCTCTCAGCTCCTTTGCCATCTCCGGAATGGTCTCCTGCCGGAAAATGTCTCTAAGCCCTACCTCTTCTATGGTCTCCCTATAGGGAAGAGAAAGGGACAAGGCCGCCAGCTCCAGATAAATATCCACCGCCTGCTCCCTGTCTTCCAGTGAAATCAGCCACAAATCCAAAGACGAAAGTGCGGAGGTGGCATAACTGATGTAATAAAAGGGACTCTGGAAATTATGGGAAACTTGAATCCAGTAATAGCCTTCCTCTTCGTCCTCATCATACTGATAACCGTATTCCTCGGACAATTCTTTATACAAGCGGTTAATCTCCTCCAAGCTCATATCCGGATTCTGATAGACTGTTGCCTGAAACTCGTCGTACAGGCAGCCGTCCATAATAGTATCCAACATATTCCAGAGAATAATACGCGAAAAAGCATCCCCGTATTCCCCGAACAGCTCATCGGAATACTCCGTGAACAGCAGTGTCAGCCCCTGAGAATGGATTTCTCCCACATCTATATTGAAATCCGCCCAAAGGTCATGCTGTACACAGTGAAACGTCTCGTTAAAATGTCCGAATTCATGAATCGTATCAATGTAATCCTGATAATTTCTATAGGGCTGATTAAATATAAAAGCCGTTCCGTAAGCCGGAAGCCCCACCGTATACCCCACATACAGCTTACTGTCACTGTACTCAATATCATAGAGGTGATGGTTCCGCATAAAATCAAAGGTTTCCCCCAGTTCCGGATCAATCCGTCCCATAAAAGGCTGGATGGCATCCAGTATTTCCTCTCCGTCGGATCTGGCATCGCGATGCAGCCCCCGGAGATCCCGGCTGCTAATTCCTTCCATAAGGTAATCTTCCATAGGTACAATGGTCTTCTTCACCGACTTCCAAACCTGCTGAATGTCCTCCAAAGAATAATCCCGGTTATATACAACCTCATAGGCATAATCAATATAATTATCGTATCCGGCCTCTTCGGCAATCTCCGTCCGCACCCGAATCAGCTCACGGTAGATTTCGCCGGCCTCCTGATTCTGGGCCTGCTCCAATTGTTCACTGATATTGCGATATTCACTGTTGCTCAAATCGGCGCTGCTTAATCTTTCCTCCGTCCAGACCTCTCCGTCCACCGTCACTTGAGGCTGGGCCATCACCCGGTCATAGGACTGCACCAGACGTTCCTCCTCGTCATGCAGCTCAAACATGCGATCCGACAATGCCTCGTAATTGCGCAGTCTTTCTATGTTAATTTCTCCCGCATCCGCCTCTATGATATCCTGATAAGGTGTGTCAACCAGCAATGCCAGTGCCTGATAACACTGATCATACAAAGTGCTGCCTCTGGAAGCAAGCTCGGCGGAAGTCTTTGCCAGCTCTTCCTCCGCCCCGTTGGCGTCATACTGAATTCCCAGCAGGCTGACCTGCGTGGTGAGATTGTTCAGCTCGGCTTTCATACTTTCATACAGCTCTTCCACTCTCAACCGGGTCTGCACGTCCTTCTTCTGAAGAGCACCGGAATCGTAAAGCTCCTGAATCTCCTCCAGCACGTCCTGAAGAACCGTTTCGTCAAAACCCGTGAAAACCATATCCCCATAGTCCACGGGAAGATGGACCTTATCCGGATAATGCCTCGCTTCTGCGACATCCCCCTGACACGCCAGCAGAGAAAAGGCCATAAGGAGAATAATGATCCCGTCTCTCCATCTTTTCATACTTGATTTCATAGTGCTACCTCCGTCATTTATTAGTACCCCTTTATATTATCGCAATGTCATGATATTGGGTCAAAAAATATTTTGACCCCTATGATACCACGGATTGCTCCGCATTTCATACTCCCTAAATTCCAAAACACCTTAAATTCGCTTATTCATATACGAAAAATAGATTTTTACAGGTCTCAAATTCAAAAATTCTCTTACAAGCAAGTTTGCATCGGATTTTTGACCTGCTGTGTCAGTATATACATAGCGAAAAACTTTTCAATCCGGCATTTCTCACTCCCATGAGATTTTGAAAACCCACGGATCCATAAAGCCGCATTATCCTGTCACTGCTGCATACTCGTCAATAAAGTGGGAATCAGCTGCTTTTTCCGGGAGATCACACCCTCCAGCCGGAAGGAATCCTCCTCGGGCTGCACCCCGAAAGCATTTTGAACCGTCTCCGCCGCATTGTCGCCCACATACAACAGTTCTGTGGACTCACTGATAATGTTGGTGAGCATAAAGAAAATCATATTCACCTTCATGGAATCCACCGCCTCTTTCATATAGGGCAGAAGCTTTTCCTTAATGTCCGCCAATTCCTCTGTGGTCATGGCATTGATCTGCCCCACTCCGAATGAAATGTCATTGACGGAAAAGGTCTTATAATCCTGATGGAAGATTTCTTTTGGCTCTTTTGTTTTCAAATTGCTTCCCGCCTTAAACATCTCCCTTGCAAATTCCTCCACCTTGATTCCGGCAATGGAGGCCAGCTCCTCCGCCGTCTGTCTGTCATATTGGGTACAAGTGGGGGAACGGTACATCAGCGTGTCCGATACAATTGCCGCACACAATAAGGAGGCGATTGTTTTCGAAATTTCCACCCCGTTTTCCCGGTACATCTGATAAATGATGGTGGCCGTACAGCCCAGAGGCTGATTGCGGAAAAATACCGGCGCGATGGTCTCCAGACTTCCCAGACGGTGGTGATCGATAATCTCCAAAATCTCCGCGTTTTCCACCCCGTTCACCGCTTGGTTTTTTTCATTGTGATCCACAAGAATCAACTTCTTGGGAGTCATATTCAAAAGGTTCCTTCGGGATATCATGCCCACATAATTCCCATACTTGTCCAGTATGGGAAAATCCCTGTGTCTTTTCTTGGCCATAATGTCTTTGATGGTGTCGGTAAATTCATCCAGCCGGAAGGTAATCAGTCTTTCCGTCCGCCGCATGAAATAGGAAATAGGCATACTTTGGTTAATCAGCCTTGCAACCGTATAGGTATCGTGGGGAGTGCCGATAATGGTACAGCCCTTTTCTTCCGCCAGCTTCTTGATGGTCATGGACACGGCGGCCCCCTCGCAGACAATAATACAGCCCGCCTTCATTTCAATGGCGCAAAGCTGGGATTCATACCGGTTCCCCAAGATGACTAAATCGTGCTCTTCAATGTAATTTTCCATCAGATCGGGATTCGCCGCGGCAATGAGCACCTTGCCCTGATCGAAAAACGCATCCTCATTCCCCGTCACTATATGCCCGTCCAATGTTTCCAGAATATTTTTATATTTTGTCTTCGCCGTTGCAAGGATCTTGCTGTCATAGACATCCATGTAAGAAGTGGCAATATCCCCGATGGTAATAAGCCCCGCAAGCTTATTGCCGTCCGTAATCGGCAAGGTGACCACATTATTATCCCGCATAAGGCCCCAAGCCTTTTTCAGGGAAATGTCCCGGGACACTCCCTCCGTCTCCCGTATCTCTATATCCCGCACCTGTGTCCTGACATCCTTTATATACACAGGCGGATGTACCCCAAAGCGCTCCAAAACGTATTGGCTTTCTTCGTTGAGATGTCCCGCACGCACGGCAATGTAATCCGCATCTTTGTTTAATTGGCTCTTTAAATTCGCATAGCAGATTGCCGAACAGACGGAATCCGTATCCGGATTCTTATGTCCCACCACAAATACCTTGTCCCTTTTCATCCCCATACCTGACCTCTTTCATGTTATTATTTCCCGGCGGCCTGAGACCGGGAAAACCTTTGGTTTTCCCGGTTCGCTTCGCTCGTCAAGTGGACGCATAGGCATCTGCTCGAGCAAGCTCGGCAGATGTCTATACGTCCGCTTGACTCTGCCCTTTGCGGACATTATACCATTATCAAGCCATATTTGCCATATCACATTCAGATTAAGTTTGGTTTCCGTTGTTTTGTTCCTTGTTCCACTTATTTTTGTCCGTAATACACTGTTGCTTGACTGCATCCGGACACAGGTGCATAGGTTCTTTCTCTTTAACATAAAATATTTGCGTATCATTGTGTATATCCCTTGCTATGTTGTGTATTATTGTGTATAATAGTTTTATAAGGAGGGCACAATGAATCCAAGAAACACAGCAATCAAGGACTTAAACAACAACGGCTATCACTTCAAACGAAGCGGAGGAAACCACGATATCTACTACAATGCAGAAACAAAGTATTCCATTCCTCTGAAACGTGGGCACTTTGATGAAGACGATTTACGCTACATACACAAAGAAATCAAACAGGGCGGGAGGTAAAGCCTCCTTGCCGCCAGCAAAGGAGGCTTTTCTATGAAATATATCTATACCGCAACATTTGTGCCAAATGAGGACGGAACCAAATACTACTGTAGAGTGCCTGATCTTCCCGGATGCATCACCACCGGAAATAGTATTGATGATGCCATTGAAATGATCACCGATGCCGCCAGCGGCTGGCTCGTTGTAGCAGAGGATGAAGGGAATGATATCCCGGCTCCCACTCCCCAACATAATCTGGATATCCCGGAAAATGCAACCTGCTCCATCCTCCGCATTGATACATTCGCATACCGGGCGGCAACCGATACCAGAGCTGTCCGCAAAAACGTCTCTCTTCCTGCATGGATGGCTGCTCTTGCAGAAAAGCGGGGGGTGAACTGCTCTCAGGTTCTCCAAGACGGACTTATGCAGCTGCTCAATGCCGGCCATGCAAGGTGAGCCTGATGCCGCCAATCCGCAGAAAGGCATAACCATATGGCAATAATGTCTTACAGACGGAATTTCCCATTATATTAAAATATCGGAACCTTGCAGATATATACCCTGCAAGGTTCCGATACAATTCTTTGACTTTGATTCCGTTTCCGGCTTTTTTCACAACAGTACTCTTAAATCTGCTTTTACCTGCTTACGCCGCTGTCCGGCCAATCCGGCTTCCTGCGACAGAACGGACCTCTCCCAACCTCATTGTGCCATGGCATTTCCCGTATACAGCTGGTAATACTTTCCCTTCTGCTCAATGAGCTGGTCATGGGTTCCTCTCTCAATAATACGCCCTTGCTCCAGAACAATGATGCAGTCACTGTTTTTAACCGTGGAGAGCCTGTGGGCAATGACAAAATTGGTTCTGCCCTTCATCAGTGCATCCATGCCTTGCTGCACCAGTTTTTCCGTTCTGGTATCAATGGAACTGGTTGCCTCATCCAGTATCAGTACCGGAGGGTCGGCGATGGCGGCCCGGGCAATGGCGAGAAGCTGTCTCTGCCCCTGACTTAAATTTGCTCCGTCACCATGAAGCATGGTATTGTACCCGTCGGGAAGGCGCCGGATAAATCCGTCCGCATTGGCAAGCATGGCTGCCCTCACCACTTCTTCATCGGTTGCGTCCAATTTACCGTATCGGATATTTTCCATAACCGTCCCCGTGAACAAATGAGTGTCCTGTAACACAATCCCCAGAGAACGTCTCAGGTCATCCAACTTAATCTTGTTCACATTAATGCCGTCGTAACGGATTTTACCGTCCTGAATACTGTAGAATCGGTTAATCAGATTTGTAATGGTAGTCTTGCCCGCACCGGTTGCGCCTACAAAGGCAATCTTCTGTCCCGGCTTGGCATAAAGCTCAATATCATGAAGAATCATCTTCTCGTCATTATATCCGAAATCCACATGGTCAAAAACCACATCTCCCTGAAGTTCCTGATAGGTGGTGGTATTGTCGGCCTTGTGATAATGCTTCCATGCCCAGAGCCCGGTTCTCTCCTTGCTCTCCACCAGTTCTCCCAGATTGTTTCTTCTGGCATTTACCAGCTCCACATATCCCTCATCCAACTCCGGCGTCTCGTCCATCAGCTTGAAAATACGATCCGCACCGGCCAGAGCCATAATAATACTGTTGAACTGCATACTGATCTGGTTAATGGGCATACTGAAAGATCTGTTCAAGGTCAAAAAGCTTGCCAGCGCCCCAAGCGTCAGCCCCGATACGCCGGTAATCGCCAAGATGCCTCCCGATACCGCACAGATTACATAGCTCAAATTGCCCAGCTGTGCATTTACGGGCCCCATGATATTGGCAAACTTGTTCGCCCTGTAAGCGCTGTCGCACAGCTGGTCATTCAGCTCGTTAAACTGTGCAAGGCTCTCTTCCTCATGGCAGAACACCTTTACCACCTTCTGTCCGGTCATGGTCTCCTCGATACAGCCGTTTAATTTACCCAAATCTCTCTGCTGCGCCAAAAAGAAGCGGCTGCTCTGGGATCCGATTTTCTTCGCCGCCATAATCATCACCGCCACCATAAGAAGCGTAATCAATGTCAGCGGGATATCCAACACTATCATGGATACCAGCGTACTGACAACGGTAATCCCGCTGTTGAGAAACTGAGGAATACTTTGGCTGATCATCTGGCGCATGGTGTCAATGTCGTTGGTGTACATGGACATAATATCCCCATGTGCATGGGTGTCAAAATATTTGATGGGAAGCGCCTCCATCTTCCCGAACATATCGTCACGAAGGCTTTTCATGGTTCCTTGGGTAATATAAATCATCAATCTTGACTGGGTAAAAGAAGCGATAACTCCCAGCCCGTAAAAACACGCCACTCTGGCAATAGCGCCCGCCAGAGGCCCGAAATCCGGATTCTGATTCCCCAGCATAGGAATAATGTAGTCGTCAATCAGCGTCCCTATAAACAAAGTCCCCTGCAAGGTACTCAAAACCGTTGTAAAAATACAGATTACAACAATAACCCATTGCACTGCATAATCCTTAAAAGTATAAGCCAGCATTCTCTTTAAAAGCTTGCCGGGATTCTCTATTTTAGGTCTCGGCCCCCGCATTCCGCGATGGCCGGGTCCTTGATTTACCTTTGGTTTTCTCTCTTCTGCCATGCCTATATACCTCCTATTCTGTTTTTACTTTTCATCGAAGTCGCCGCTTCCTCCTGTCTGGGATTCATAGACATCGCGGTAAATTTCATTTTCTGCCAGCAGTTCTTCGTGGGTTCCGAATCCGTTAATCTGTCCCTCGTTCATGACAATAATTCTGTCGGCATGTTCCACACTGGAAACGCGCTGAGCGATAATCAGCTTTGTGGTTCCGGGAATTTCTTCCGCAAAGGCTTTCCTGATTTTAGCGTCCGTTGCCGTGTCCACCGCACTGGTGGAATCGTCCAGAATCAGGATGCGGGGTTTTTTCAAAAGCGCCCTTGCGATACAAAGCCTCTGCTTCTGTCCGCCGGATACGTTTGTGCCGCCTTGTTCAATATAAGTATTGTATCCCTCCGGCATTTTCCGTATGAATTCATCGGCGCAGGCAAGCTCACAGGCGTGTTTGCATTCCTCTTCCGTGGCTTCCTTGTCGCCCCAGCGGAGATTTTCCAAAATAGTTCCGGAAAACAACACATTATTTTGGAGCACTACCGCCACTTGATTTCGAAGTGACTCCATGTGATAACGGCGGACATCCACACCGCCTACCAGAAGCCGCCCTTCCGTCACGTCATAAAGCCTGCTGATCAGATTCACCAGACTGGACTTGGCGCTTCCGGTGCCGCCTATGATTCCGATAGTCTCTCCGGACTTGATATCCAGATTAATATTTTTCAATACGGGATCACCGGCGCCTTTTTTATAGCTGAAGGACACATGATCAAATTGTATGCTTCCGTCCTTTACATCATAGACAGGAGCCTCCGGATCAGCCAGATCGGGTTTCTCGGTTAACACCTCACAGATACGTCTGGCGCTGGCGGCGGACATGGTCATCATGACAAAGATCATGGACAGCATCATCAGGTTCATCAAAATGTTCATACAATATGTCAGAAGGCTCATCAGCTGTCCTGTTGTCAGCTCCTCCTGAACCACCATATGAGCGCCCATCCAGCTGATCAGAATAATACATGCATAGATGGTAAAGGTCATAACAGGCGCGTTCCACGCCACGATACCCTCCGCCTTGCAGAATATTTTATATATATTCTCACTGGCCTTCTTGAATTTCTTGTTTTCATAGTCCTCACGGACATAAGCTTTCACCACGCGGATAGCGGACACATTCTCCTGAACGCTCTCGTTTAAGTCGTCATACTTAGGAAACGCCTGTGTAAAATACTTCATGGCTTTTGATACAATGACTACAAGAATGCCCCCCAGAATAAGCACTGCCACCAGATAGACGCTGGCCAGCCTTGGACTGATATAAAAGGACATACACATGGCTATAACTAAGCTAAAAGGCGCACGCATTGCCATTCTCAGGATCATCTGATATGCATTCTGTATATTGGTCACATCGGTGGTCAGCCTGGTCACCAGACCGGAAGTGCTGAATTTATCAATGTTGGCAAAGCTAAAGGTCTGGATGTTATCGTACATGGCTTTTCTCAGGTTTCTGGCAAACCCGGTGGATGCCTTGGCGCCGAACACCCCTCCGCCGATTCCGAAAGACAGGCTCAGCAAAGCCGTCAAAATCATCAGCCCTCCCACCAAATAAATGTGCCTCATATCCCCTTTGTTTACGCCGTCATCTATAATCGACGCCATCAGCAATGGGATAATCATTTCCATGACAACTTCCGCTATCATAAAAACAGGGGTCACAAGCGAAGCTTTTTTAAACTCCTTAATCTGTGCTCCGAGTGTCTTTAACATAAACACACTTCCTTTCTTTCTACTACAAATTATTTATGGTTAATGGATCCGGCAGTCAGACAGATCTCAATCCACCTTGTCATTAGCGTGCTGGCCGCACTCCGCTTCCATCTGCTCCAAATTACCTAACAGCTTCCCCAGCAGCCTGTAAAGCTGGGAGATCTCCGTCTCCGTCATTCCCTGAAGCATTCTCTCATCCATGAACCGCATATGCTCTTCCACCTTGACATGCTGCTCATAGGCCGGTTCCGTCATCATAATCCGTTTTAATCTGGCATCTTTATCCTGACTCTTCCTTACGATCAATCCGTTTTTCTCCATCACCTGAAGAGTGTTGGTGGCGGTTGCTCCGGAAATGCGGAATTCTTTCTCGATATCTCTCTGATACACCGGATGCTCCGAATGATGGTACAAATATCCAAGGATGCCTCCCTGAAGCTGAGACTGAGGCCCGTTGTCGTTTCTGGGAAGGCTTTTGTGGATTACCGCCTTAATCTGATTATGAATCATACGCAGCATAAACGCAATTGACTTTTTCTTCTCACTTTCCATATGTATCCCCCCGTTGAATGTTCATACAGAAAATATAATGTTAGCCCGCTAACTTTTTTGTTAGCACACTAACATTATCGCAGAAAAAATAATTTGTCAAGTGCTAAGTTTATTTTTATTTCTTGGAAAACAAATAGTACCCTGATTTTATGTGGAATTATAGAACAAAATGAGCAAATATAAGGTAATACTGTTCATCTTGCCGTTGTCGAGTGAACTTTACCATTCCTTTTAGCAGAAGTTGAAATATTTTACCTTGTCTTGATTGCCGATATTGTAAAAAATAATGGATTTTTGCAGAATTGACGGGAAAATTATTAAATGTTGGAAGCAGGATCCAAACTTTTTTGTCTCAGACTTTATTTTTCTTTCCCCCGCTGGGGAGACAGATATTTGTTTATTTATTTCACAGCAATATTCCTTTTAAGCAGAGAGTAAGCAGCCTCATAGTACGTAAAATAGATGATTGCCAAAACGGCAATTACGACAAAGCCATATAAGTCAATAGTACCCTTTTGCAAAATATACACCAAGCTCTTCCAGCGTCAAGCCACGCTCCACACGCAGCTCTTTTAATCGCTCTTATATAGATAATGACATACGGCCCTCCGCATTTGTTGGATAAACAGGCATCTATTTCCTTTTTATATACTCTTGAAGCGCTTCGCGGATGCTTCCGGACGAATCGCCTATTATAACTCCTTTAATGATTTTTCCGTGGCATTTGATTTTATCTGATATGGTAACGAAAGAATCTTTCAGCGCGAAGCGCGGCAGACGCGCAGCGGCTGGATTCTTGAGTGTATTTTACCACAAAGATGCCCTGCTTTCTACCTCTAAATAATAATTGTGGCAAACGGCTTCTAGTTTTCTCCCATCTTCACTAGCTTAGCCGTTTCGGTCGAACGACCAAACGGCTTCTAGTTTTCTCCCATCTTCACTAGCTTAGCCGTTTGGTCGGCGGCAATGCAGGCATCCAGAATCTCCTCAATGTCACCGTTCATCACTTTATCCAGCTTGTAGATGGTAAGACCGATTCTATGGTCGGTTACTCGTCCCTGAGGGAAATTATAGGTGCGGATTTTCTCCGAACGATCCCCCGTGCCGATCTGGCTCCTCCGCAGTTCCGCTTCCGCATCATGTCTCTGCTGCTGTTCGATATCATAGAGCTTAGCCTTCAGCAACGCAAATGCCTTCGCCTTGTTCTGTATCTGTGACTTCTCCGTCTGGCTGTAAACCACAATGCCCGTGGGGTAATGGGTCAGACGCACTGCGGAATCCGTGGTATTGACACACTGCCCGCCGTTTCCGGAAGCACGCATTACATCAATTCTGATGTCCTTCTCGTCAATAACGATGTCAATATCGTCATCCACCTCGGGCATCACCGCCACCGATATGGTGGAGGTATGAATGCGTCCGCCGCTCTCTGTCTCAGGAACGCGCTGTACGCGATGAACGCCGCTCTCGTACTTCATCCGGGAGTACGCGCCCTGACCGTTTATCATAAACTGGACTTCCTTCATGCCGCCGATACCGATTTCATCCACGTTCATGGTCTCTACCTTCCAGCGCCGGCTCTCCGCATAATGTACGTACATACGGTATATTTCCGCTGCAAACAGAGCCGCCTCGTCTCCGCCCGCACCGGCACGGATTTCTACAATCACATTCTTCTCGTCATTGGGATCCTTAGGCAGCAGCAGAATCTTAAGCTCCTGTTCCAGCTCCTCTATGCGCTTTCTGCTGTCATTCAGCGTCTCCTTGATCATCTCGCGCATCTCTTCGTCGTTCTCCGCCTCCAGCATCTCCAGCGAATCTTCCACATCCTGTTTACACTTCTTATATTCCGTATAAGCTTCCACAACGGGAGTCAGATCACTCTGCTCCTTCATCAGCTTGCGGAAGCGTTCTTGATTGTTGGCCACTGTAGGTTCATGCAGCTCACTCATTATCTCTTCGAAACGTATCAATAAATCATCTAATCTGTCAAACATCTTTATACCCATCTGCGCGCTGCGGCGCGCACTCAAATCAAAAGTTGAATACGCATTTTTATTCAACCTTCCCGTCATGCCGACGGAGCCGGCACAAACAATCGGTGCAAAACCGGAAGAACACCGCTCTTGCGTTCTACAATACTCTCCGGCCTCCATGTCATTTAAAACGAACGCACGCCGGAAACCACTCTGTCCAGTCCACCATAGTCCTTTACGACCCGGATCTCCCGAAAGCCCGCCTCCGATAGAAGTCCGCTGACCGCCTCTCCCTGATCGTATCCGATTTCAAAGTACAGCATACCTCCCGGCTTCAAATAATTTCCGCATTGTTCCGTAATTTTCCGGTAAAAATACAGCCCGTCCTCTCCGCCGTCCAATGCCTGCAAGGGTTCATGCTCTTTTACCTCCGGCATCAGAGTCTCAATAACGCCGCCGGGGATATAGGGCGGATTGGAAACGATCCTATCATATACTCCGTTGACCCCTTCGAATAAATCGCTTTTCAAAAAACGTATCTGCTTGTCGGAAAGCAGCTTTTCCGCATTCTCTTCCGCCACGGCCAGCGCCCCATCCGAAAGATCCACCCCCAGCCCGGTACAATCATTGGAATACCGGAGCAGGCTGATCAAGATACACCCAGAACCGGTACAAAGATCCAGAATATCCATGCCGTCATGCAGCTCTCTCAGCGCTTCCTCCACCAGTATCTCCGTGTCCTGTCTGGGAATCAGCACATTCTCATTCACTTTAAATTCCAATCCCATAAAGTCCTGAACCCCCAGAACATATTGGAGGGGAATCCTTTCCCCACGGTGCTCCAGCAGATTCAGATAAGCCTCCTGCTCTTGCCGGGAGACTTCCCTGTCCCCATGGGCCAGCAGATCATTGCGGCAGGTTCCGCAAATATGCTCCAGAAGCAGTCTTGCGTCCAGCTCCGCCTCGTCGATTCCCGCTTCCGCCAGAACTCTTTTTCCTCTTTCATAGCTTTCTTTATACGTCATCTGTCCTTCGGTTCTCTCCTCAAATCGTTCTCGTCTTGTTACTGCCGACTCCGTTCACGGCAGTCTATTCACGGAAATCGCAAAAACGGTTTCACGTTTCGTTTTTGTCCATCCAAGACTCATCCACTTCATAGCCAAAGTTATCGTACAGATACTGCTTCCAGTCAAAAACGGCTTCCACGGCCGCAATGGCGACCTCCGCCATACTCTGATCCGGCTCCTTAGTGGTCATCTTCTGAATCCACATACCGGGAGCGGATATAATACGCACAAAAATATTATCGCTGCGTCCCGCAAGACGGATAATTTCATAGGAAATACCTGCCACCACAGGCATCAGCAGTATCCGCAGTATTACTCTCTGCGCCACGCCGTCCACTCTGATAAAGAAAAACAGAATGATACTCACGAAAAACACAAAAAAGATAAAGCTGGTGCCGCATCTTCTGTGCAGTCTTGAACTTCTCATCACATTATGCACCGTGAGCGGCCTGCCTTTTTCCACGCAATTAATACATTTGTGTTCCGCCCCATGGTATTGGTACAGTCTCTTAATATCCTTCATGACACTGATACCCCACACATACAGGATAAAAATGAGAATACGGATAACGCCTTCAATAATTGCCATCAGCGAAGCATTTCTCACATACCCCTTCAACAGAGACGCCAGAAAATAGGGAAGCACCACAAAGATTCCCACCGCCATAATCACGGCAATGACAGTGACCAAAGCATTCAAAAGCTTTTCACCGCCTCCGCCGTTCGGCTTTTTGTCCTGTTTCTCCCCCTCCTCTTCCTCGTAGAAGGATGCGGAATAGTTCAAGGCTCTCATGCCCAGAATCAAAGAATCCACAAAATTAAAAATACCGCGGATAAAGGGAATCTCTTTCACCTTACTGCCGTGAAGAACTCCTTGGTAATTTTCCAGTTCCACACTGATTTCACCGTTGGGTTTTCTCACCGCAACGGCATATTTTTCACTGTTTTTCATCATAATGCCTTCCAAAACGGCCTGTCCGCCGATTCCGGAATAACGGTTACATTTCCTTCTTGCCATTTTTGCTCCCATCTGATATACGAATCAGCCAAAGATTCCTCTCACATTACCGGACACGGTCCAAAGGTATATGTGCAAAGGAATCTGCTTTCCATGTGGTTAATTTTTTCGTGCGGTCAAATACAAAAAAGGTTGAGATACAGCACCTCAACCTTCTCTGACTTCTTATTTAACGCCGTACTTTCTGTTGAACTTCTCAATACGTCCATCGGCTCTGGCTGTCTTCTGCTGGCCGGTGTAGAATGAGTGACACTTGGAGCAGACTTCCACGTGAATCTCAGGCTTCGTTGAGCCGGTCACGAATGTGTTGCCGCAGTTGCAGGTTACGGTTGCCTGATAATACTGGGGATGGATACCTTCTTTCATTTCTTTCACCTCTTTATAATAATTGCCTGTATGTTTTGTTCTCATCCGCACTGCCTATGGAACCACAAACAGCGGTATTATTGTAACATACGGTTTGTACCCTTGCAAGTCTTTTTTTGATATCTTTTAGATAAATTTGTTCTTTTTTACCAGCTGGACAAATTCGTTATTATTCCGAGTCTTGGAAAACATGTCCAAAATACGATCCGTAGCCTCATCCGGCTTCAATCCGTTCAGTGCCTTCCTCATAATATTGATGGCTTCCAGCTCCTCGCTGTTCAATAACAGGTCTTCCCTTCTGGTACTGGATTTGGACAAATCAATGGCAGGAAAGATCCTTTTCTCGGACAACTTGCGGTCCAATACGATCTCCATATTGCCCGTACCCTTAAACTCCTCATATACCACGTCATCCATCTTGCTTCCCGTTTCCACAAGGGCAGTGGCCAGAATCGTCAGGCTTCCTCCCTCCCGCATGTTTCTGGCGGCGCCGAAAAACCTTTTGGGCATATGCAGCGCGGCAGGATCCAAACCGCCGGACAAGGTACGTCCGCTGGGGGGCACTACCAGATTGTACGCTCTGGTAAGACGGGTAATGCTGTCAAGCAAAATAACTACTTCCTTTTTATGTTCCACAAGCCGCTTTGCACGTTCAATTACCATTTCGGACACTCTTTTGTGATGCTCCGGCAGCTCGTCGAATGTGGAATAAATCACCTCCACATTATCCCCGACAATGGCTTCTTTGATATCCGTCACTTCCTCCGGACGCTCGTCTATCAGAAGAATCAGCATATGCATATTGGGCCCGGAGCGCAGAATGGATTTTGCCACTTCCTTTAACAGAGTCGTTTTACCGGCCTTGGGCGGGGATACGATCATACCTCTCTGTCCCTTTCCCACGGGGCTGACCAAATCCATGGCGCGCATGGCCACGCTGCATCCGGGAGTCTCCAGCCGGATCCTTTCGTTCGGGAAAACGGGGGTCATGTCCTCAAAATTCATTCTCTTGGCGGATTCTTCCAGAGTGTAACCGTTAATGGTACGGATAAACAACAGAGCGCTGAACTTTTCCTGCTGGGTCTTGATTCTCTTGTTACCTTTTAAAATATCGCCGGTCTTCAGCCCGAAACGGCGGATCTGGCTGGGAGCCACATAGACATCGTTCTCTCCGGGCAGATAATTTTCACACCGGATAAACCCGTAGCCGTCCGGCATCACTTCCAAAATACCGCTGGCTTCCTCGCCGCTGTCCAGCTCTTTGGGATAATTCTTCTCGTCGTATACTTCCGTAATGCGGGTCGGACGGGGAGCCTGCTGTGCCGGCTCCGGACGGGAAACGTTGTCATTCCGCTGGGCGCTGCCGGCCTCGGCGCGGTAATTGCTCTCGTTCCGCACGCCCTGTACCGCGGCAGGTTCTGCTTTTCTGGGCGCGCTATGACGCACGGGCTCGCTCTTCGTTTCGCTTTTTCCCTCGCTCTTAGGGTCGCTTTTCGTTTCGGTCTTGGTGTCTTTTTTTACTTCGGTTTTAGTCTCGATATTTGTTTCGGTTTTTGCTTCGGTTTTTGTCTCGTCCAGCTGCTTCAGTCTCTCATCTTCCGCCAGCATAGCCGCCACCAGCTCGGCCTTTTTCATGGTAGACGTCCCTTTTAGTCCTCGTACCTTTGCAAGCTCCTTCAACTGTACAAGCGCTAACGATTCATATTTTTCTCTCATAAATTCCCTCCGATTTATAAAGCCGTAAAAACCATCCATAAATATATTGTCTCAGATTCTTATGGTGGGGTCTGGCAAGATGTGTCATGGACGTGATTCCTTGACTTCATGATTGACGTATCATGTTCTTAGGAACATTATAATACAAAGCCATCAAAATAGGAAGCATTATTTTTATTTTCATTTCCACATACATATCAAAAGGTTAAGTTTCACGCGCTGCCGCCAGAAGACGTTTTCACACGCTTTTTGCGTGTTCAAACCAAAGCGATTAGTATAATCCCTTGGACAGCCCTATGCGAAACCGCTGTTTGTGAATTCTATGTATCTGCTGCCGTGAAGATTTCCGGCGGCAGGGAGACAGTGACAAAATCTTCGTACAGTTCAGACAGCCCCTCCCGCGAAGTCAAAATCGCGTCTCTATGCGATTTTGCGAGACATGCGAGCTCCAAAACGCATTCTTTTCGCGTTTTGTGTACATCTTGTAACGGTTCAGTGACCTGTCTGAACTGTTACAAAATCTTCTTTTAGTTTATCAAACACTTCTTGCGAAGCGGCTGAAACTGTTATATGATAACAAGGTAAGTCTCCGCAGAGCTTTGCTTTGAGTACAAGATCAAGATTGTTTCATATACAAGCCTAATATGATTAATCTATACAATTAATCTATATAATAGAAGAAAGAGGTACTATCATGAATACTGGTGAAAAAGCACTTATGATGCATGAACAATGGAATGGAAAGCTGGAGATCACGTCTAAGTCTCCCGTCAAATCCCGTGAGGATCTATCCATCGCCTATACTCCCGGGGTTGCGGAGCCTTGTAAGGTCATTGCCGAAGACAAGGAAGCCGCTTACAAATATACCATGAAGGCAAATACCGTGGCCGTAATTTCCGACGGAAGCGCTGTCTTGGGCCTTGGCAATATCGGCCCCCACGCCGCTATGCCCGTCATGGAGGGAAAGGCCGTTTTGTTTAAAGAATTCGGCGGTGTCAACGCAGTTCCTATCTGTCTGGACACTCAGAACACCGAGGAAATCATTCAGGCTGTCACATGGCTGGCTCCCGCCTTCGGAGGGATTAATCTGGAGGACATTTCCGCTCCCCGCTGCTTTGAAATTGAGGAGCGCCTAAAAGCATCTCTTGATATTCCTGTGTTCCATGATGACCAGCACGGTACGGCTATTGTGGTTCTGGCCGGAATTATCAACGCTCTAAAGGTCGTAAATAAGAAAAAGGAAGACTGTAAGGTTGTAGTAAACGGCGCCGGAAGCGCCGGAGTAGCTATTACCAA